>LNAP01001683.1_pt1 | contig 23122 bp, 20 predicted proteins | sample 602601 | NCBI WGS metagenome assembly LNAP01 (sample SAMN02440304, study PRJNA202911) | soil metagenome | biome: Subtropical and temperate rainforests or woodlands; isolation source: soil samples (1 kg each in a 20% v/v slurry with milli Q water) were... ...
TGACGCGCTTCGACAAGCTCGCAACAAGTTTTGCGGCGATGGTCTCATTGGCCTGCGCTATGCGGTGCTTGCGACAATACTTTACGTACAGAGCCTAGAGACCGAGGCTCCCTCGGCATGTGCTGGCTCGACGAGGTGCACCCGGAAAGTGCCTTACTCGACCTACTGGACAGCTTGCACGAAGCGGCCTGCAATCCGATCCTCCGCTCGAACACTTGAAACACCAGCACCAGAGGGTGGGGCCGCGGAGGCCCCACTCTTGTCAGTCGAGACAGCACATAGTTAGCAGAAGCGGCAGGATACCGAACCGAGTGCCTGAACCCGCAGGGTGATGCTGTCGCCTGCCTGCACCGCCACGGCCTCAGTAATGCCACCGGAGAGGATGAGGGTGCCAGCTGGGAGTGACTCGCCCCGTTCGCTCAGTAGGTTGACCAGCATCGCCACCGCGGCGGCGGGGTGGCCGAGTACCGCCGCACCAGCACCGAAGGCAACTGGCTCGCCATTTTTTCCAGCACCACGCCCGTGTTGGCAAGGTCGAGCTCGGCTGCGTGCCCCATGCGTCCACCAATCACGAAGCGACTGGCTGAGCAGTTGTCGGCAACTACGCTCTTGAGGTCAAACTTGAAGTCGCGGTAGCGACTGTCGATGATCTCGAGCGCCGGGATGACGAAGTCGGTCGCGGCGAGTACCGCTCCGATATCGCAGCCTGGTCCGCTCAACGGTGCCTTGGTGACGAAGGCGATCTCCGGTTCGATTCGTGGGTGAATCAGTGACGACGTGTCGATCTCGCCGCCGTCTGGCACGCTGAAGTAGTCAGCGAGAAAGCCGAATACCGGCGTTTCCACACCCATCTGGCGCATCTTGGCCCGTGAAGTCTGACCGACCTTGAAGCCGACAATCCTGGCACCAACTGCGATCTTGCGACGACGGATCTCGTCCTGGATACCGTTGGCGTCATCCCAATCCATCTGGGGGTATTCGTTGGTAACCAAGGCGGTTTCACGGAATTCCAGCTCGCAGCGTTCCAGATGCTGCGCAAGCCGTTCGATGGTTTCGCGGGAAAGGCTCATGCCAGTACTCCTTTTGCAGCTCTGGCTTTGGCCAGGGTGATAGCCGTGTCTTCGATCATGTCTTCCTGGCCGCCAATCATCCCTCGACGACCCATTTCCACCAGGATTTCTCGTGCCGGTACACCATACTTGGCCTCTGCGCGCCTGGCGAAAAGCAGGAAGGAACCGTAGACGCCGGCGTAACCCAGGGTGAGCGCATCGCGGTCGAGGCGAATGGGAAAGTCCATGATCGGGGCCACCAGATCCTCGGCCACGTCTTGAATGCCGAACACGTCCACGCCGGTCTTGATGCCCATCAGGTCGCACACTGCGACCAGCACTTCCATCGGCGTATTGCCCGCGCCGGCACCGAGGCCTGCCGCAGCGGCGTCGATGCGCGTGGCGCCCGCCTCAATGGCGGCGATCGAGTTGGCCACGCCCATCGCCAGGTTGTGGTGGCCGTGGAAACCGAGTTCGGTCTCCGGTTTCAGCGCTTCACGCACGGCGGCGAGGCGCTCCTTCAGCGTTCCGGGCAACAGGTGCCCAGCTGAATCGGTGATGTAGACGCAGTTGGCACCGTAGCTCTCCATCAGCCGCGCCTGTTTGACCAGTCCCTCGGGACTGTTCATGTGCGCCATCATCAGGAAGCCCACGGTGTCCATACCCAGCTTGCGCGCCAGGCCGATATGTTGCTCGGCGACATCCGCTTCGGTGCAGTGGGTTGCCACCCGCAAGGTGGAAACACCTATTTCGTGCGCCATCCGCAGGTGATCGACTGTACCGATGCCCGGCAACAGCAATGCCGAGACCTTCGCCCGCTTCAGCAGCGGGATTACAGCTCCAAGATATTCCTCGTCACTGTGGGCGGGGAAACCGTAGTTAACCGAACTGCCGCCGAGGCCATCGCCGTGGGTCACCTCAATCAACGGAACGCCCGCCGCATCGAGTCCGCTGGCGATGGACTTCATCTGCTCAAGGCTCATCAGGTGCCGCTTGGGATGCATGCCGTCACGCAAAGTCATGTCGTGGACGGTGATTTTCTTGCCGCGCAATTCCATGTCGGACTCCTTGGTTACGCCAGAACGGGGCGTTGGGGTTGTAGGGAAATGTGCCCGGCGAGAATTTCCTCGGCGAACATCTCGGCGGTGCGGGCGCCTGCGGCGGTCATGATGTCGAGGTTACCGGCGTAGCGCGGCAAGTAGTCGCCCAAGCCTTCGACCTCCAGGTAGATCGACACCCGATTGCCCTCGAATACCGGGCCGTTGGCCAATCGATAACCTGGTACATAGCGCTGAACCTCCTGAACCATGGCGAGGACGGAGGCTGTGATCCGCTCGCGGTCCGGCTCGCCCTCGGTCAGGCAATGCACGGTATCGCGCATGATCATTGGCGGCTCGGCCGGATTGAGGATGATGATCGCCTTCCCCTGGCGGGCACCGCCCACCTGCTCGATCGCCCCGGCGGTGGTGCGGGTGAACTCATCGATGTTCTTGCGCGTGCCCGGGCCGGCCGACCGGGAGGCCACAGTGGCGACGATCTCGCCGTAGGCCACCGGCTGCACCCGCGAAACTGCAGCTACCATCGGAATGGTGGCCTGGCCGCCGCAGGTGACCATGTTGACGTTCATCACGCCGCTGCCCAGGTGCTCCGCGAGGTTGACCGGCGGTACGCAATAGGGGCCGATGGCCGCAGGCGTGAGGTCGATCATCAGCACCCCGAGCTCGTTTAGCTTGCGACTGTTTTCAGCATGCACGTAGGCACTGGTGGCATCGAAGGCGATGCGAATATCGTCCTCCAGTACATGCGGCAGCAGGCCGTCGACACCCTCGGAGGTGGTCTTCAGGCCCAGTTCACGGGCGCGCTCCAGCCCTTCGGAGGTCGGGTCGATGCCCACCATCCACACCGGTTCGAGTACGGGCGAGCGCCGCAGTTTGTACAGCAGATCGGTGCCGATGTTGCCGGGACCGATCAGCGCGCATTTGATCTTCTTCATGTTTTCCTCTCAAGGGTCGTGAAGCGGCGGCCCATCGCGAGCCGCCGTCGAATCATCAGTTGAAGAGCACCGTGCACTGGCCCACGCCACCGATAGCGAGGCGCAGGGAATCGCCACGGGCCACCGGGACCATCGCCCCGAGCGCGCCGGAGAGAATCACTTCGCCTGCCTTGAGCGGAATACCGAAGTGTCCCAAGGTGTTGGCCAGCCAGGCCACCGCGTTGACCGGGCTGCCCAAGGCGGCGGCACCGGCGCCGGTCACCAGCACCTCGCCGTTCTTTTCCAGCACCATGCCGCAAAGGCAGAAGTCCACTTCCGACGGGGCAACCAGACGGTCGCCGAGCACAAAGAGGCCACAGGAGGCGTTGTCGGCGACGGTGTCCTGGATGCGGATGCGCCAGTCACGGATGCGCGAGTCGACGATCTCGAAGCAGGCCATCACGCCCTCGGTGGCGGCCAGCACGTCGGCGTTGGTCACGCCAGGCCCCAGCAGGTCCTTCTTCAACACGAACGCGAGCTCGCCCTCGGCTTTGGGCTGGATCAGCCCGTCCATGGACACACGGCTGCTCGACGACACGCGCATGCCATCGAGCAGATAGCCGAAGTCGGGCTGGTAGACCTTCAGCATGTCCATTACGGCCTTGCTGGTAACGCCGATCTTCTTGCCGATCACGCGCTCACCCTTCTGCAGGCGCTGAGCGATGAAGGCTTGCTGGATGCCGTAGGCATCCTCGATCGACATCTGCGGGTACTGTTCGGTCAGCGGTTCGATCACGCTGCGGGTCTGCCAGGCGCCATACAGTGCCTCGGCGGCACCAAGGATTTGCGATTCGTTCATTGCAGATTCTCTGATTGCATAAGGGAAGTGATGGGGCGCTGTGCCTCAGGCTGCGGCCGTGACGGCAAAGACGAGACCTGCGCGCAGGCCGCAGCCCCCTCTTCAGCCATGGAGGTGTTGCTGCGCGCCGGCAGCAGGAAGCTCGCCAGTGCCGGAATCAGCACCAACGCGCCGAACATGTTCCAGATGAACATGAAGGTCAGCAGGATGCCCATGTCGGCCTGGAACTTGATTGGCGAGAAGGCCCAGGCGCCGACCCCGACCGCCAGGGTGCAGCCGGTGAAGATCACCACCCGGCCGGTGAACAGCAACGCGCGATAATAAGCCTCGGAAAGCGTCGCGCCGTTGCGCATCCAGGTCAGCATCACGCTCAATACGTAGAGTGCATAGTCGACGCCGATACCCACACCCAAGGCGATCACCGGCAGCGTCGAAACCTTGATGCCGATGCCCAGCCAGACCATCAGCGCCTCCACCAGGATGGAGGTCAGTATCAGTGGCAACACCGCACAGAGCACCGCCCGCCAGGAGCGGAAGGCCAGCACGCAGAGCAGGATGACGGCCAGATAGACGCCGAACAGCATGCGGTTGTTGGTCGACTTGACCACTTGGTTGGTGGCCGCCTCGATCCCGGCATTGCCGGCAGCCAGCTCGAAGTGGATGCCTGTGGTGGGGTTCTGCGCTACGAAGCCGTCGATCATGCCTACGATTTCGTTGAGCGTGTCAGCCTTGTGGTCCTTCAAGTGGATGTAGATCGACAGCAGATCGCAGGTGGCATTGAACAGCTCACGCGGCGCCCGTGCCGCGCTGCCGTTGATCAGGTCCTGGTTGGCCACCAGGTCGTACCACTTCAGGCTGCCCTCGTTCATACCCGCCGAAGCGCGGCGCACCAGGCCGGCGAAGGAACTGGTGCCCTCGACCACGCCGGACTGACGCAGCGTCCATTCAAGTGCATCGACCTGCAAAAGACTTTCGTAGTCAGCGCAATGGCCAGGCTGCGTGCGGCCGAAGACTACAAATACATCGCTGCCGGCCTGGTAATTGCGCACCAGGTAGTTGTTATCGCGGTTGTAGCGCGAATCCGCGCGCAGTTCCGGCGCGCCGGCGTCGAGATCACCGATCTTCACATGCTCGCTGACCAGGAAACCGCCGACGCCCAGCGCCAGGGCCCCAGCGATCACCCAGGCGGCCGGGCCGCGACGAGTGAACAGGTCGAGGAAACGCCATAGCCCATTGCGGTCGGCCTGCGCAGCGCTGGCGTGCTCCTCGCGCAGGCTGCGAGCAGCGGCCTTCGGCGAAACCCCGGTGTAGGACAGCAGGATGGGCAGCAATGCCAGGTTGGTGAAGATCAGGATGCCGACGCCCAGGCTTGCGATCAGTGCCAGTTCGCGGATCACCGGAATGTCGATAAGCGTCAGTACCGCGAAGCCCACTGCGTCGGCCAGCAACGCGGTGGCGCCAGCAACGAACAGGCGGCGGAAGGTATAGCGCGCGGCGATCAGCCGATGGGTGCCGCGGCCGATGTCTTGCATGATCCCGTTCATCTTCTGCGCGCCGTGGCTGACGCCGATGGCGAAGATCAGGAAGGGCACGAGGATGGAGTACGGATTGAGCTCGAAGCCGAGGAGGGGCAGTGTACCGATCAACCAGACTACGCCGACCAGCGTGGTGGCGAGCACCAGCAGGGTGCTGCGCAGGCAGCGGGTGAAGGCGTAGAGGATAATTGCGGTCACCAGCAAGGCGAAGGCGAAGAAACCAAGGATCGCGTACAAGCCGGCGATGAGATCGCCCATCACCTTGGCGAAACCGGTGATGTGCAGGGTGACGCCACGCGCCTCGTAGCGCGCACGTATGTCTTCCAGGTGCGCGGACAGCGCACCATAGTCCAGGCGCTGGCCTTCCTGCTCTACCAGTGGCAGGTAAAGGATGGAAGAGCGGAAGTCCGGCGCCACCAGTTGCCCGACCTCTCCCGAACGCAGCACGTTGTCGCGAACAGCGGCTATGCTGGCGGGCGAGCCGTCGTAGTCGTCCGGCAGCACCGGCCCCCCCTCGTAGCCATCGGCGGTCACGCCGGTCCAGCGCACCGAAGGCATCCACAGCGACTTCATGAAAGCGCGGTCGACCCCCGGCAGCAGATAGACCTCATCATTGATCTCCTTGAGAACGCCGATATAGCTCTGCGAGAAGATGTCCTCACCGGGCTGCGCCTCGACCACGATGCGCACCGCGTTGCCCAGTCCTTTCACTTCATTTTCGTAGCGAAGGAAGTTGAGGATGTAGGGGTGTTGGTTTGGAATGGTCTTTAGAAAACTGGCATTGAGTTCCACCCGCAGGGCGAAACCCGCCAGCACGACGGTGATCAAGGTGCAGAGCAGCACCACCAGAAACCGGTGATTGAACAACAAACGTTCGATCACATTGCCGGAGCGCGAGTCGAATTGCTCAAGGCTGGCGATCGGTTGGAATTCCTGCATTGAAATAGCCATGTTCTACCCCGAATACGTTTACGTTTGTGCGTTCAAAGCCTGGGCGCAGCGAAACGCAGCGTGCCCAGCAAGCCGCTGGCGACTGCTTCGCCATCCGCGGCGAACGTGAGGCCGGTCAGAGGAAAGCGTGCGGAGCTATCCAGCCGGTGTGCCTCTTCCGCCCCTGCGGGTAGCTGCCAAATGCCGCCGCCATCGTCGGCCAGCAGATAACCCTTGCCGTCGGCAAGCGCGGCGCCGGTCACGAAGGAGTACTGGGTATCGACCCGCAACTGACTCCAATGCACCCCGCCGTCCTCCGAACGCCACAGCGCGCCGCGCAGGCCGAGCAGCAGCAATTCGTCGCCTTCGCCGAGCAAGTCGAACCAACTCCCCTCTGCAGGACTGGGGAGCGGTGCGAACGAATGTCCGTTATCGCTGGAGCGATAGAGCAGGCCTTGTTCGCCCACCAGGAACAGCCGGTTACCCAGCCTGCGGATCGCATAGAGGTGGCGGTCTTCGCCGCTCTCGAGCAGGTCGCATGCCACCCGCCAGTGGAGGCCGCCGTCGTCGGTGGCGAGCAGCAGGCCGTATGCACCAGCGGCGAAACCACGCAGAGGATCAAGGAAACGCACATCGAGCAACGGCTTGTCCGGTCCTTCATCGATCAGACGTTGCAATTTCCTGGCAAGCCGCTCGTCCCCTGCGTTCTGTGCAGTAAGCAGAGCCTGAGCCAGCGCGCCGGTAAGGCTGCGGCCATCAAGCTGACGGGTCCATTGCACACCGCCGTCCTGCGTTTTCAGCACGACACCGCCATGGCCGACCACCCATCCGTTCTGCGCGTCGGAGAAGTTCACCGCCGTCAAGGTCACCGAGACGGGCACAGGAGCCTGCGCCCAACTGTTCCCGTCGTCACCGGACAGCAGGATATGGCCACGTTCGCCGACGGCGACCAAGCGCCCGTGGACGTTGACTACATCGAGCAGGGCACTCTGGTCGGCGAGCCGCGACTGCAGTGCGGGACGGTCGAGCGGCGCCGCGGAACCTGCAGCAAAGACTGCCGCAGGCGTGTAAAGGCTCGGCAGCAGGGCCACGAGCAGGGCAGCAAAATGGAACTGGATTCTCATAAGTAGTCGCTATCGTGAAGAGTGTCCAAGGTCTAAACTCCGCTCTCCCGCGCCGGCGACCGGGTAGCGAGGGGCAAAGCTTCGAGCAAAGCGGGACCGCGGCAATACACCGCTGTCCCTATTAAGGCGATCAGCGCAGACCGCGCCCGGAAAGAGCATCCGGGGTGAAGGCCGAATCCGGCTTCATCGGCACCGACTTGAACTGGTAGCCCGGCTCGTAGAACACTGTGTTGCGGGAGGACCAGCCGTCGTCCATCACATAGAGGATGTCGGAGTAGGAGCTCATAACCCCAGGCATGTCAGGCATGTAGTAGTTCAGGCTGAGACTGACGCGCCAGAGTTTGCCGGACGGGTCCCAGCCGTCGAACATCGCGGTTCCCCAAGTGTCCTCGTCCACATAGAACATGCGCTTGCTCACTGCATGACGCTTGCCCTGCTTGAGCGTCGCCTCCAGCACCCACACCCGATGCAGTTCCCAGCGGACAGCCTCAGGATTATGGTGGCTCTTGGCGAAAATCTCGTCCTCCTTCAGGCTGAATATCTTGTTGTTGTTGTAGGGAATCAGCATTTCCTTCTTGCCGACCAGTCGGTAGTCGTAACGCTCATCGCCGATGTAGGGACTGCCGAACACTTCGTCGAAGAAGTTGGCACCTGAGTTCACGAAGTCTGGTGTGTCCCAGCCAATGGTCGGTGCACGCCGTACTCGACGCTGGCCGACCAGGTACTGCCAAGCCTGGCGATCACCTTTGATGTAGTTGGTGAAATCGCGCTGGACGATGCCCTCGCCGGCACGAAACGACGGCGCATCGGTCACCTGCATGAACAGCCAGCCAAGATTGCCTTTGGCTGCGTGTTCCTGGGCCGAGATCCCCTGGCGATACATTTCGAACTGGTCATATTGCAGAGCCTGGGTGCCGAGCACACGGTCCCCTGCACGGGTCATCGCGTAGTGACGCAACTTCGACTCGAAAGATTCGCCCCGCCAGCGGAAGTTAGTGTTCCAGCGTACTTCCGCGCCGTTCTTCGGTATTGGGAAGGGAATGCCATTGACGGCGCCCTCCACGCCATCGCTTGCCCCTTCGACCACACGTCGGGCTTCGACCGCGTTTTTCGCGGTGGATTTGTAGACCCAATCCGGCGCGCAATGGTCGCGGTGGGTTTGATAGACCTGGAGTCGCATCGTCTCTGGGTACTTCTGCAATAACGCGCGCGCGCCGTCGGACAGCTTCTCCGCATACTGATTCATATTCGCTGCGGACACCGTATAGAGTGGTTTCTCGTTCGCATAGGGATCCCAGCGCCGGTCACCCGCTTTGAGCCGATCCAGCGGCGCGCCGAGGTCCGGGCAGCCCTTCCACTCGGGAATTGAACCATCCACATTTCCGGCACGCTCGGCACCCAGCGGGGTCAGATCCTTACCGAGCCTGGACGCCTCGGCCTCGCTGACCTCCGCGAAAGCCGCCCCGGCACTCAGGACTGTGCCAACGGCCAGGCATGCCGCAAGCACATAGCGGTTGATTTTGCTCATCCCATTGTCTCCCTTGTTATTGTCGATTTCAGAAGCTGTATTGCGCCGAGAACGACAGATAGTCGCGATCTTCCAGCGCCTGGCCAAAGTTCTGCACATAACCGGCGTCGACCGGCTTCAGCGTGGTTTTCTCTGGGCCGAAGAACTGCATATAACTGAGCGAGAGCCGCAAGTTCTTCAGGTACTCGCCCTTAATCCCGATATTGAAGTCGCCGCCGTCGTCCACTCCGCCGACCACCGAGGAGCGGCCCTGCGGGTTGTAGCCAAGGCCGATGGGAATGGATATGTCCAGGCCCGGCAGCACTTGGTAGTAGTTCGGCTCGAAGATGAAGCGCGTGCCCCAGGCGTCGCGCGTTGCGTTCGGGTCGAGCGCGGATGGGTTACGGGTTATTTCCAGCAACCGGTTCCAGCCGACCTCGGCGGTGAAGGTCGCGTTATCGAACAGCGGGCTATTGCCCCAGGCGTAGATTGCAGAGAGGTTCCCGTGGGCTGTCCGACCCACGGCATACAATGGGTTGTCATCGTTGTCCGCGGTGCCTGTCAGATCCACCTGGGCGGGCGACACCAGCGGCATGTTGGTGCGGTATGACACCTCTGCGGCCACGTTCACATCGTAGAGAACAGTACTGAAGCTGGTTCCGTAGGCCTTGATGTCCTCTGGATACACCCAGCGGAAGGTGCCATTCGCCGGCTGGATGTACATCTGCGGGGTTTTGTCGTGATAGCGCACGGCGTAGAAGCCGTACTCGGTTTCGCCGTTCTGCGGCCGCCAGCGCAGCTGAATACCACCTTGCCCGCTGTTGCGCGCGTCCATGTCGCTGCGCTTGTCAAACGCCACGCCCGGTCCAAGGATCAGGCTTTCCGAGCCAGTGCCGAGGAAGTCTACGGTGCTGAAATAGCTACCCGCTGCCGGCAGCCGGGTCTTCTTCCACTCGAGCTGGTAATAGGCACCGATACTGAACTCCGAGTTGATCTGCAACTGGCCGGAGAACTGCGGGACCGGCATCAGCAGTTCCTTGAACTGGGTATTGGGCACCGACAGGCCCTTCACCACATCCACCGGTCCTTGCGCCGCAGCGATACCGTTGGCGCCGAAGAACAGTGTCTCGCCATAGATCAAGGAGTGCTGGCCGGCACGCACGGTCAGCGGCATATCGTTGACGTCGAAATGCCCGGACACAAAAGCATCGAGCAATTCAGCCTCGCGCCCGTGCAGATCCTTGGTGTTATCGGTGAAGTGGTCGTAATCCACGCTCAGCGAATTGTTTGTTTGCGGGCTGTTGTTGTCGTTGCGCTTGTTGTAGACGTCGTCGTACCAGGCGGCGCCGCTTACTCGCAAGCCGAAGTCCTTGTAAACCAGATCCATCTCGGACAGTAGGTCGATGCGGCTCGACACCAGGCCACGGGAAAAGTTACGGTCGCCGTCGTCCTGGTTCACCTCGGAAGTCAGCTTGTGCGACGGTGACTCCAGCCGCTGCATCGCGCTGTACTTGATGTTGTTGTCCCAGCGCAACTTCAGGTCGCTGTTGCCCGTATCGATTTCTTGCGCCAGGACCGGCACGCTGGCGCCCGCCAGCAGCAGCGCGGCGGTGAGGCGGCGTAGAGTAAAATTGAACAGCCCCGGTACAGCAGCAAGGCGAGAGTCGGGTTGCATTTTTTTTGTCATTGTATGTGCATCCTCTGGTAGTACTGCGCTCCACGGGGCCTGGTCGACCAGGCCCCGTGGAGCGGGTGGTCAGCTGGCTTGTGGCAGTTCGAATACTCCCGGGGGTACGCCCTGGCCTAGGAGGTAGGCGCCCAGCAGCGCCGAGGTGTCATCCTCGTTTTGTGTGACGTGGTTGGAAGCTGCCAGCAGGTCACGCAGCTGACGCTGCAGCGGATTGCTGTTGAAGATGCCGCGAGCACTACTCTTCTTGAACAGCATGTGGCCAGCGCTGAAGCAATCTTTGGCTACGCCCTGGACGTCCAGGAAGTGGTTGACGCGCATGTCCAGCGGAACGAGCTCGTTACGCTCAGCGTACTCAGATGCCTCCTGGATGGACTGCAGGATGCGGGCTCGCGCCGAACGAATCAGCAGCACCGCGTTGCCGAGTTTCTCCTGTACGAAGGGGTTCTTCGCTGCTACCGGGCCGCCGACGAAGACGTTCTGGCGCGGTTTCATGTGCTCGACATAGATATCGACCATGCCTTGGGCGAAGCCGACGATGACGGCGGACACGGCACCGAAGAACACATGGTTGAACGGAAGACGATAGGTCGCCGCCCCATCGGTCAGGCTGTAGTCGACAATGCTGTGGGCGCGGAAATCAGGGACGAAGGCCTCGCCCTTGACCTTCACCGACTTACTACCGGTGCCGGCCAGGCCGACTACATTCCAGTCGTCGATCAGTTCATAGTCAGCGCGACTGACCAGGAAAGCGCGCATGTCGAGCACTTTGCCCTGTTCATCGTGCACGCGCGCGCCGAGGAACGCTCCGCCCTGGCAATGGTCCGAACCGCTGGAGCTCGGCCAGGCGCCGGAAAGCATCCAACCGCCTTCAACCTTGCGTGCCTTGCCCCAAGGCGCATAGGACGACGACACCAGGATATTCTGATCGCTGCCCCACAGCTCGTCGCCAGTGCGCGGGTCGAGCTTGCCGAACTCCCACTGGTGAATGCCGAGGATCATCAGGTTCCAGGCACTCGAAGGGCAGCCACGGCCCAACTCCATCAATACCCGGTAGAACATTTCCGGGTTCATCTCATAGCCGCCCCAGGCAGCCGGTTGCAGAATACGGAAGAAGCCCGCATCCCGGAAAGCCTGGATAGTCGCAGGCGGTACGCTGCGCGCTTTTTCTACCGCGTCGGCTTGCTCACGCAGCCACGGCACCATGGCTCTAGCGCGCTCCAGCAGAGTTTCCAGCGTCGGTTTTGCCAAAGTCTGTTCAGTCATAATTCCCATCTTGAATCTCCTTGCCTTCCTGTTCTTATTTCAGAGCTCGCCGAGAGACGCGAAGCGTCCATCGAAATACACCAGCGGCTGTGCGGATTTTTCTGCGGTATCGCCCGGGTTGGGCGTATGCACCTTCACGACCTCGCACATCACCATGCTGTGTGAGGATGCAGAAAGCAGGTCGATTACGCGGCACTCGAAAGTCACAAGGGCATCGGCCAGCACTTGTGCGCCGGCCTCGCCTTCACACCAGGCGCCATGCAGGAAGCGGTCGTCCCCCTGTACGCCCTCGACCATGCCAGCGAAACGCCGGGCGTGGTCGAGGTTTTCCGCACCGAGTACGTTCACGCAAAGCGGGCCGCCGACTTCGATCAGCTCATGGGCAAAAACACCGCGATTAACACACACCATCAACCGGGGGGGCTCTGCCGAAATCGACACCACTGCGGTGGCAGTCAGCCCCGCTCGCACCTGACTCTTCTGCACCGTGAGGATGCACACGGCGCCAGCCAGGCGACGCATGCCGTTCTTGAACTCGCCAGCGGTCACCGGCCAGATCTCATTCGTGCCAGGAAGGCTTTCGCATGCCGCGCCCATGTCACACCTCGCCAGTTTTGAGGTAGTGGATCATTACTGCGTTGAACTCTTCCGGCGCTTCATACTGCGGCCAGTGCGCAGCATCGGCCTTCATCACGTACAGCTGGGCGCGAGAATTACGCGCGCAAGCAGCCTCGGCGGCCGGAATGTCGTGGATCGGGTTGTAGCGGGTCCAGAAGAACAGCGTGTCGCACTGCAGTTCTTCCACCGGCAGGAACTCGTTGCGCTCGCTCAATTCTTCGTTACGGTCGAGCAGGCGAAACACCAGCGGAGCCGACTTCTGGAACTCCGGCAGTTGGTAGAGCGCCAGGCGACTGCCGATCAGTTCGTCGTCCAGCAGGTGCCAGTTCGACTCGTGCATCAGCCACTGCATGCGCAGGCGCACGCTTTCAATCGACGGCGCTTTGCCGAAGTTGCGCTTGTTCAGTTCGTCAAGGTCACGCAGGTCCTGATGGCCCTTCTCGGAGACCACTGGAATGCCTGCTGTGGTGTTCAGCACCAGGCGCTTGATGCGTTTCGGATAGCGCGCAGCGAATACGCCAGCGACCCAGCCGCCCAGCGATTCACCGTGAACGTGGGCGCTCTCGATGTCGAGTACGTCCATGACTTCGGCTACCAGCGCGGCATAGGTGGACGGGATGTAGTCGATGTCGGTGCGTTTTTCGGAGAGGCCGTGGCCGACGAAATCGATGGCCACTACGTGGAACTCCTTGCCCAGCGCTACCACGTTCTTGGCATAGGCCTCGATGTGGCCACCTATTCCGTGCAGCAGTACCAGCGCTTCAGTGTTGCCCTTGCCGGACTCGGCGACACGGATGCTGCCGAAGCTAGGGGTCTGGATGTATTTAATCTCGGCGCCGAGGAAATCTAGCCACAAACTCATATTGATCAACTCCTTGGAATTATTAGATGGAAAGCGCACTACGCCTGGGTTCTTCGGTAGAGGATTAGTGCGGCAGGGAGAATCGATGTCCCCAGTCGCTCAGTTCGTTGTAGGTACGAACATCCCAGCCTTCGTTTTCGTCGATGACGATGCCGCCCCAGCCATACTCGAAGCCGAAGCCTGACGGGGTGACGATGTAGAAGGACAGCATCTGGTCGTTTGGGTGATGTCCGATGTCCATGATCACCGGGATACCCGCTTCTCTAACGCGGTCGAAGGCCAGGCCAACGTCGTTGATCGACTGCACCTGGATCATCAGGTGATTGATCTTCTTGCTGGACTTCATCTGGGCGGTAGCCAGCGAATGGTGGCGACCGGTGCGCGTGTGCATGAATACGCAGTCGATATCCATACCGGGATGGGAGTGCGAATCACGGATGTAGTCGGAGATTCGTAGCCCGAGGATGCTGTTATAGAAGTTGATCGACTCAGTCGCATCGTTGGCAACAACGACTACGTGACCGATGCCCAAGCGGCCGGTTACGAAACCAGCACCGGCCAGCACAGGTGAGTGGAATGGCTTCGACATCGGCGCGTGTTGTGCGCCATAGAAGAACTCGTGGCGGAAGCCTACGGGATCGAGGCAGTAAAAGATCTTCTCCACGCGGCGGTTCCTGGCCAGATCAGAGCCCCCTTCAACCACGTTCACATCACGTTCACGTAGCTGTGCTATGTAGGCTTCCAGTTGCGCAGCGTTATCGAACTCCCAGCCCAAGGCCGACAGGTCGTCCTCGGGGCCGCGTTCGATGATCATCCGCTGCTCACGCTCGTCCATGCGCAGATGTAGTTCATTCGCGGTGCGGGCACCGACTTGCAGACCGAAGATGCGAGTAGCGAAACTTTCCCACTGGTCAAGGTCACTGGCGTTGATGACCCAGTAACCCAAGGTCGAGATATCCGGCATGTATTCCTCCGTGTCGTATCCAGGACGCACCTACGTGCTGACTCTGAATCGACTTTCTTGTTGGACTAGGAAATTTTTACGCCTCCCGTGGCGTACACATGCTTATGAGCAAGCAACAGGCCAATCTCTTGGACAGGTCAATAAAAATATTATTTATTGTATTTAAATCAATAAGTTACAAGTATTGCGGGTGTTAAGAGATCGATCCGCCAAGACACAAGCGGGGCGATAAGTTGATAAAATTATTAAGTGGCTGGAATTCGGCGGCTTCGCGCTTGCGATTTTTTGCAAGGACATCCACCCGCTTCATGAACAGAGGCGAGGGAATACATTTCCCCCAAAAACGAAAGCCCGGCACAGTGGGCCGGGCTTTGGTTATAGCGGAAGAGGAGGGCTCCCTAGACAGGAGTTCGGAGTGTTAGACGCGCTCTAGCGGTATGACTGGCATGAGGGCCTGGAACACTCAGACGGGATCGGTAGGCCCCTCGAGTTTCTTGACGCGGTAGGCCAATTGCGCGCGGGTAATGCCGAGCAGGCCAGCCGCCTTGGACATGTTGCCATCGGCTTCCGAGAAGGCAGCCATGACCAACGAATTCTCCACGTCGTCAAGCGATACAGAGGCACGCCGCACTATGTCCTCCGCCCAGGTTCTCAGAGCATCGGCTTGCGTACGGCCTTCACCCGGCGTGGTCAGGGCAGCCGTGGGAATGTACTGCTCGGCAAGCAGTCCCAATTCATTCAGGCCAATCGGATTGCGCACCCGCGCCGCGCCATCGATAGTAAAAAGCTGGCTATAGCCCAGAGGTTGGTCATCCTCGCCCAGGATGACGCCACGCTCGATGACGTTTTCCAGTTCGCGGATGTTGCCCGGCCAGTGATGGTTAAGAATGATCTGCAGCGCCTGCGAGGTCACCCCGGAGATGGGGCGGCCATGCAGGTCGCTATAGCGGCGGATCATGCTACTGAGCAGCAGTGGAATATCGTCGCGTCGCTCGCGTAGCGGCGGAATCAGGATGGGGAACACGTTGAGCCGATAGTAAAGGTCCTCGCGGAAGCGCCCAGCCTTGACCGCGTCGCGCAGGTCTTCGTTGGTTGCGGTGACGATGCGCACATCCACCTGGCGCGTTACCACGCCACCGAGGGACTCGAACTCGCCAGTCTGTAGCACGCGCAGCAACTTGCCCTGTGCGGTCATCGACAGCGTACCGATTTCATCCAGGAACAAGGTGCCGCCATTGGCCAACTGGAAACGCCCCGGCCGCGCCTCGGAAGCACCCGTATAGGCGCCGCGCTCCACACCAAACAGCTCGGACTCCATCAACTGCTCGGGAATCGCCGCGCAATTCACTTCCAGGAAGGGTTTGTCGGCCCGTCGGCTGGAGCGCTGTACCTCGCGCGCGAAGGCGCTTTTACCCACGCCACTTTCACCCAGCAGCAGCACTGTGGCATTGGTCGGCGCCACCCGGCGAATCTTGTGCATGACAGCATTGAAAGCCACCGACGCACCGATCACGCCGGAGCGCGACGGGCTCGTTGCTGGTGGCAATTCGTCGTGCTCCTCGCCAGCGGCGTCACTCACCCGCGACGGCTTAACCTTCTGCCGCGCGACCATCCGTACCGGACCCGGCTCGAAATATTTAAGGTCCACTTCCGGATCCACCCAGTCCTCGACGGGCTTGGCGATGCAGCGGCAAACATCTTCGCCCATGGCCCGGCAAGCGACCTCGCGAACGAGAATCCGCTTGCCCATGCAGGTGCTGAGGAAACCCGAGGCGTAACCCACCTCGATCCAGCACACTGCCTCGCCGCCGATACCATAGGCCGCAATGTGCACCTGGTCCTCGAAGCAATTGCGCCAGATGAACTCGAGGTGACAGATTCCGCGCTCGATATCGACTTCCCGGTACAGCTCCTCTACCGTGGCAATACCCTGCAAGGCGTGGAATTGCGCGCCGTTGCCCAGCATGTCATTCACCGCGCCCATCCGGCTCCTGATCTTCATCGACAGTTCGGCATCGCGGCAGCCAGCCGCATAACCGAAGCGTGTCAGCAGGCCTCGCGCGGCATCGACTCCGACGCTCTCGATCAACTCCTGGCGCATCGCCCCCATGGCCTCCGCGTGCATAAGCACCATGCGTCGGTCTTCCAGCCAGATCAAGCCCTCGGGGGGATTGAAGTGCAGCCGCTTGAGCACCTCCGAGGTGAGCGATAACGAAACATCCCCGACTATCGTCGGCGCATGCGGGGAATCCTGCTTAGCACGAACTTTTGCCATGCCAGTCTCCTTCGACCTTTGAGGCTCCATATGCGCGGTAGGCTTTGCTTTCCAAGTATTTCCACCTTTTTTTATTGTGCTTTTCGCGAGTAGAACCCAGCCCCCAGAGGGCCGTACAGAACAGCAGCATTGGTGCTGGCAAAGGTGCTGATCAACACACAGAGCAAGGTGATCAACTGCCGCAGATAACGAAGCTACGGCAAACGATTAGGGGGCGTCTACCGACGCCTGAGTTTTGATCTCCAACCGCCGCTCTGAACGAATGCCGTAACAATAGTCCACGATCAGCATGCGAATCATCAGTTCAGGATCATTCGACGGACGCCCAATCGGACTATAAAAATCGGCGAGGTAATGGCGCAAGTCGCTCAGATCGAGGCACCGATCAATGCTGCGCAGAAGGTGATTGGCTGGGATGTGATCTTCAAGGTTGAACGAGTAAAAAAGTCGTTCCTGCTCACTCGATAACTGTCCCATCATGCTGTGTGATTGCCCTCCGGCCAATGAAGAGATTTTGCCGGAGGCCAGTTAGGAGAGCTACTTTTTCAACAGAATCAACCGATTGCTGCCTATTTAGGACCCATGCAGACGATTTCGGTGACTTCTAATTAACTCCTGCCTTTTTCCTGCAAAGTCATCATCACCGACTTGTCTTTCCGAAGCCTTCTGAAAGGGGGGGGCATGCTCGCCCGATTTAAAATCTAATGGCTTCATTTTATTTTCTAATGACCATCGAAGGCGGCACTCTGCAGTATTGGTGCCATCGGCTCCGCAAGCACCTATCAGGCGATGGAGTTTCAAGACGAAGCTTTTTGGAGGCTTTTTGATGACTATCGCGTTTTTGCAGTGTTTGACGAGATCCACCACTGCTCCGGCTACGATCCGCTTTTGAGCAATGCTTGGGGTCAACAGATTCTCCAGAGAATGCAAGATCGTGCAACGTTTACCCTGGCTTTATCCGGGACGCCATGGCGCTCTGATGACAAGGCCATTGCCCTAGCTCGGTACTCTGACCCGGGAGGGCGTTTAATCTGTGATTATTGCTACGGGCTGAAAGACGCTATTGCTGATGGCGTTTGCCGATCTCCTCGCATCATTATGCTTGATAACCATATGTTGAGGCTCACGGAAGAAGTTGCCAGCACCAGTACCATTAGACTGTTTCCAAACATCGCAAAGCTTCTCCGTGAATCTCCAGTTTCGTATGAGGATCTACTTTGTCATGAAGAAGCGATTAATCAGTTGCTCGATTTGGGGAGAAAGAAGCTGGATGAAGTGCAAAATTTGAAGCCAGATGCAGCCGGTCTCGTAGTGGCTACGAGCATTCAGCATGCTCACCAAGTCGCTTTGGCATTGGAGAGCAAGGGCGAAACCTTTCAGATCGTCACCACTAGAACACCTGATGCACAGCAAGTGATCAATGACTTCAAAAATAGCGACTGCCGGTGGATAGTCGCTGTCGGAATGATCAGCGAGGGAACCGATATTCCTCGGTTGCAGGTCTGCTGTTATCTCAGCCGAATTCGTACCGAATTGCACTACCGCCAGGTCCTAGGCAGAGTTCTTCGACGTGTGGGTGAGATTGATGACCGAGCTTGGTTGTTTGTATTGGCAGAGCCAACGTTAATGCAATTTTCCCATCGGGTTGCCGAAGATTTGCCTGATGATCTGGCCATCGTTTCCGCTGCGTGTACGCCTGACCGAGTTGTATGGGCGGTCACTGAAGATGCGGTTGCTTCTATGCAGGATGAGTCGGAAGGAAAATCCAATGTCATGTCTACCACTTCCGCGAGAGGTTTTTATCCACGAGGGATTCCGCTGCTGTAACGTCGTACCAAATTAGCTTTTCGAAAGACTACCGTCAGCAGGTGTTGGCCGTTTTCTGATGTCTTTAAGGGGCAACATAATTGCAGTTTGGCAAAAATCTGAGAACTTTTTTTGTACGAGTATCCAGCGTTTGAACCCGCAGATTTAGTCCTTGCTGAATCGTGCCGCTAAGGAGGGAGGCACTGGATAAGCCGACAGTAGCACAAATCATTGAGATTTTTGGCGCACCTATAACAACCAGTTCTTTCTACCGAAGACGAAGGATCGGATGAGCAGATAGTCATAGAAGTTTCCCTCTTGACTAATCGGTGGGGGGCTATCAGTTTTTAAGAGTCCTGTTGTGGTACTTGCTCTTGCCTTGTGTGTGCGCTGATTGACTAAAGGTCCAACGTACTGGCCTGATAAATCAATGTTTGCATGGTTCCCCGGCTGAGAATAACCGAATCAATCAGCGCCTCTTTAGTGGGGCGTAAAGTGCATTGGATGTTTAATTTACTCGAATTATCACTCATCATTGGTTCGCTCAATGCTGCGGTAGTCTTCATTGCGAAGGAGCATTAGTTCTTTAATTTCAGAGACGAATTCTCTCGGGGCTAACCCTTTAAGAAGGTCTTGACAGAGTAAGGTTAGACGAGTGTCGAATTGGTCTTGCGCGCTAAGTAAGTGTGCAATACTAATGGAGTGGTTGATTCTGTTTATGCTACTGTATGCCCTGTTAATGTACGGTAGTAGACCTTCGAGAGTTTTGTGCCCAGTCCACTGCCTAACATCTGAGAAAAAGAATTGATCTGTGAGTAGTCTGATCTCAAATTCTTTGCTGCTACTAAATTTATGCTGCTCGAAAAGGGTTACAAATAGATTTGTGCAGAATGCATGTCGAAACATGTGAGCGCAAGCCTGCTCTTCGATACCTGCCGCCTTTCTAAGAATATGGATTTCATTGGTTATTCCCGTATCCGCTAACGGTTTGCCAGTGCTGAACGAAACGAAAAGCTGGTCATGATCGAGCTTTCCCGATTTGGTATAGTTTTTCATGGCCTCCGCTCGCTGGGTATTGATAAATTTTCTAGCTTGACTCAGCAGGATATTGGTAACTGGAACTTGTCGAATCTTCAAGGTTCCCTGTTTTAAAGTTATAAAATCCAGCATTGGTTTCGACATTTTTGACGCTTTATCTATAGCGCTCACGGTAAGAGCTGAAAGCTCACCGCGGCGTGGTCCGGCATGTTCAAGAAAAGATAGGTGGAGGTGCCGCCTTTGATTGATAAACCGAGAAGTAGGCATGTCGTCAATGGCCTGACGTAGCTTGCTGATATTGGCTTTGCTTATCGGGTTGCGAGGATCCCCACTTTCTCCTTCGGAAAAAGTATGGTGATACATTGTTGTTAGCTTTATTGTTTCTCTACGCCCATTTCGAATAAAGTATTCTCTATTTGAGATTTTTATTGTGCCGGTTGTTGATACAAAGTCCTGGCGGCCTGCTAAATTTCCAATAAATTGGAGGAATTTTAGGCAGATCTGACCAGTTTTGATAAGTGTACTTTCGTTTTTTTGTCGTTGGATTTGATTGCGTTCGAAGCGCTGTTTTCTCAGCTCAGAAATAAAATTTGAAAAGTCGATGTCGGTTAGTTCTAAGAAGTCGAGATGTTCTCTATAACAGAATCTAATGAGTTGGCTAATTTTTCCAGCGTAGTCTCCAATAGTTCCACCTTTGGCTCCTCGCCGTGACAACGGTGCTCCGGACCGACCGGGATTGTCGCGAAGAACTAACATATATAGGTTGGCCACTATGCAGGGAGTGCCATTAGGCCAAACCAAAAAAGGTAAGTTGGCGCCATCTTTTATTTGTATTTTGTCGTCAAAGTGGTGACTGTATAGTTTGAGATTTGGTAGGTTAGTGTGAAGTTGTCTTTCACCCGCCAGCTTTATTTTTGTCATTGACTAATTTTCCCGATATGAGGAGCGAGTTTTGGTTCAAACTATCGAAAGGGTACGTATTCAAAGTCAGGATTTTTTGTATGGTTTCTTTGGCGTCCTTTGTTCTTTTTTCCCGTAAAGCATTGGATCCGGATTGACCTATACTGTCGATCGCATTCATGGCAAATAACAAGGCTTGTAGTATGTGAAAATTGCTTTCTCTTAAGGTGTTCAAGTCTGATTCTAGTTGCGTGATTTTTTCCGAAAAAAATTGCTTCGAACGTCTATTTTTCTGACTACCTAATGCTTTACTGTGCTGTAATTTCGAAAGCGCTTCTAGTCGCATTTTGTTTAGTAGTTCAAAACTGACGTCGCCCGTTATGCTATATACTTTACTTTTCAGGGTGGTTAGGCTGATAGGTGTAATGGCGATGCTTTCTGATTCGAAGTTGGCGAGATATGTTAGGGATGACAAAGCACCCTGGCTTTTCAGCGCTGACCGCACATGTTCATCTTCCGTAAAATGCTCAGGATGAGTTAGAATATACCTAAGAAGTTTTATCATAGACTGGATTGAAGTGGCAATCTGGTGTGTTTTGTTTTTACAAGTGCGCATAATTTTCACGTTTTTAATTGTGGGTTGATGATTTTCACGATGATCATCATTTTTTGGCCTGTCTCGTCATTAAAAAAATATGGCTCAATAGTGATATCCCCATCCTGTAAGAGTCTTTGGATGTATTGGTCGGCCTCGGCCTCATCAATCAAAGTCACGTCTTCGGTTCCGTACCGGGCTTTGAGGATTTCTACGAGAGACTGGAAATTTTCAAAGTGTCCGCGATTCAGTTGTTCGAGAACATACTGGGATTTCGCACCGCGTAATGAGGCTCCATCGACCGTGTCGGTAATATAATGCCAGGCGTGCTGGATGTCGGAATGAGCCAGCATCCAACGTAGGGAGTTGACGCCGCCTAAGCCGAATGTATGAAAGAAAAAAAGTGCGAAAAAACGACGCAGTTGATGCTGGCGAAGATAGTAGCGACGATTTTGGTAGTCTAGAGGGGCCTGGAAATAGTCGCCTACGCTATCCATTGCTTTGTTGAAGGTATGATGGGAGGCTTTCACGAGACCTAAAGAGCTTCTAGGATAAGGGATTGAAAATAGAGATGTGTAATCCTTGATAAAACCAAATCTCTTAAGAATACGCTGCATTCTCTGTAATTCTCTAATCATGCTTGCGGCTAAATTATCGATAGGTCTCGCTTGCGTATCTCGTATGCCAAAAAGCCACCTGGAAGTTTTCCCCGCTTTGAATATGAGCCATTCGCGGGTGACGTCTAGACAAGTTAGCACTTGCAAATCAATCAGCTCCGTAGCGCGTCGAGCCGTTAACGCTCCGGTTACGATTTGTACGCAGCCTATATATACTTCAAGTAAATTGATAAGGCCTTCGTTGTTTCTGAGACTGATGTAAAACTCCTTATTTCTCTTGCCTCCGGATAGCCCGTACCCATTATCCGTTTTACTGGAGTTTGGGCAGGTTATTCCAAATTTTTTCACTCCAATATTTACTAGTTCAGGGCCTATTATCCTCTGCACTTCAAGGTTGCTAAGCTCCAGAGGTGAAATGTTTCTCGTGGTGCAGTACGCTATTACTCGGCAAAATCCGTTGATAATAATTCTTCCATATTTAAAGTGAAATTCTACACAGTCTCTAAATTGGGTGAATATGACATCTGATGGGACGCTCCGATATCGACTACATTCCTTCAGGTCAATTTTAAGCTTTGCTACCTCTTCCAGGACTTGCAACGAAGGGGCGTCTTCGTTTACGAAATTGAGGAAGCGCATGGAGTTTAGGGCAGAGCGGAAATAGTTATAGCTGCTCTCTGTTAGACCAGGAGTTGCGTCAGAGCGTGTCGGAATGCCGAGAAACTCACGTCGGTATGCAGGCTCCATAGGGTAGAAGGAAAGGATGTTAATCCTTGGCTTCGAACTCTCGCCCTTTAAAGTATTTTTATAAAAAATAGGTGTTATTTTTGCGCTGTTTAGGTGGAAGCCGTTTAGCTCGTCTTTATGATAAAAACCGCCGTGCAGTAAAGCTGCTCTGAGTGATGGTATTTTGTCTATAGGGATATCAAGTTCATTAAGTTCAATATCGCTGCTACTTATTTCACTTATGCAGGGAATGTCATTGATTAAATGTTCTATGGTGCTTGATGGTGTCTTTAAAATTAGCTTTACACCTAATTCCACCAGTCGTTGGTTGTAAGAATAGACGGTCTGATGTATGTTTTGACCACTTCCAATCTGTAAAAGCATACCTTTCAGTTCGTTGCCGCTAAGCCCGGACAGGCCACAACTGGCAAGCTGTAATTTTTTTGAGTTAATAAGAAGGTAGTCGACAATATAGAAGGCTCTTCTGAGGTAGTGGCGTTGAGTGGCGACCGATGATGTCGGATTTCGACTTCCTCCCGCAGAGGCAACAATTAGAAATGTTTTTAAGGCCGTTTCCAGTCGGTGGTTTTCGGGGGCGGTTAGGATGCTTCCGTCATCGAGGCTTACTTTCCAGTTGATTTCGCTAGGCTTTTCGTATTTTAGGGAAATAAGCCATATTGGGGAGTCAAATGGTGGGCGGTCTCAGTGACCAAGTGCAACACCCGAGGTAAGGTGCTGCATGACTACTCACTACACCCACTTGACCATCGAAGAGCGCGTAACGCTAATGAT
>LNAP01001684.1_pt1 | contig 23121 bp, 22 predicted proteins | sample 602601 | NCBI WGS metagenome assembly LNAP01 (sample SAMN02440304, study PRJNA202911) | soil metagenome | biome: Subtropical and temperate rainforests or woodlands; isolation source: soil samples (1 kg each in a 20% v/v slurry with milli Q water) were... ...
TTACCCACGCCACCATCGACGGCGCGATGCGCCGCGTGGTGCCGCTCGGCACCCTGCTCGATCCCGGCGACACCGTGCTGGTCGGCGAGCGCTGGTTCTGATCATGCAGGACATCTCGAACAAGCAGCTTCGCATCCTGCACGCCGTACGCGCGCCGGTCGGCGGGATCTTTCGTCATATCCTCGATGTCGCCAACGGTCAGGCGGAACGCGGTCACCAGGTCGGCATCGTCGCCGACAGCCTGACCGGGGGCGATCGGGCCGCGGCCGCACTGGCCGAAATCGCGCCACGGCTTTCACTCGGCGTGTACCGGATGCAGATGCAGCGCGAGCCACATCTCACCGATGTGATGGCCTGGAGCCTGTTCATGCGCCTGGTGCAGCGCCTGCGCCCGGACGTGCTGCACGGCCATGGCGCCAAGGCAGGCGCGTTCGTCCGAATGAGACCGGCCTCGAAAGATGCCATCCGGGTCTATACGCCACACGGCGGATCGCTGCATTACCCCTCGAACACATTGAAGGGGCAGGTCTACAGCCGCCTTGAACGTGCGTTGATGAACCGTACCGAACTGTTCCTGTTCGAGAGCGCGTTTGCACGCAACACCTATCAGCGGCTGATCGGCACGCCATCGGGCCTTGTCACATGCGTCTTCAACGGCGTCACCGCCGATGAGTTCGATCCCATCGAAACCGCCGGTGACGCCACCGATCTGGTCTATGTCGGCGAATTCCGACACATCAAGGGCGCCGATCTGCTGATCGATGCGGTGGCGCGACTGCGCGCCGATGGCAGGTCGCTGACACTGACCTTGGGCGGCGACGGCGAGGAAACCGGCGCGCTGAAGGCCCAGGTGCAGCGGCTTGGTCTGACCGAGGCGGTGCGCTTCATCGGCCACATCAAGCCACGCTACGGCTTTTCCAAAGGCCGCCTGCTGGTGGTTCCCTCGCGCGGCGACTCGATGCCCTATGTGGTGATCGAGGCCGCGGCCGCCGCCATGCCCATCATCGCGGCCAATACCGGCGGCATCCCGGAAATATTTGACAGCCATACCGACGCCCTGTTCACAGCCGGCAGCGTCGCTGCGATGGCCGACGCCATCCGAACTGCGATCGACACTCCCGAAGCCGCGCGCGCACGCGCCAACGTCCTTCGTGAACGGATATCTCTGCATTTTTCCCAGAAGGCGATGGTCGAAGGCGTCATTGCGGGCTACCGTGAAGCATTCGCAAAACGTTAACCAGCGTTTACCCGATAACCAATTCTTCCGAATTGTCCGGTAAGCCTTGCTGCATCCCACTCCGCACGGCGCGTGTTGACGCAAGCCGGCGCAAGCACGGATTTACGACGTGGAACCGATCAACGCACGCTCCATGCTCGATGCGGCGTCGACCGCCGGCGATGGTCGCCAGGTCGAACGGCGGCGCCGCCTGTCGCCGGCCGCCCTCGCCGTCGCTAGTCAGAAAGTCCGGGCGGCCTATTCGCCGATCGTGATCGCCGGCGTGGTGCGCGTCGCCGATTTCGTCCTGCTCAGCGTTGTAGGCATCGCGCTCTATCTGCTCTATGTCGCCCGCATCGACGGGTTCCGCTGGGACTATGTCAGCGCCATCGTTGCCATGAGCGTGGCCGCGGTGATCTGCTTCCAGGCTGCCGACATCTATCATATCCAGGTGTTTCGCGGCCAGCTGCGGCAGTTGACCCGTATGGCATCGGCCTGGGCTTTTGTGTTCCTGCTGTTCATCGGCGCGTCGTTCTTTGCAAGACTCGGCGGCGTGGTGTCCCGACTGTGGCTGGCATCCTTTTTCGTGGTCGGACTGATCCTGCTGATCGCGCAGCGGGCCGCGCTCCGCGCGCTGATCCGCCGCTGGGCCCAGCAGGGTCGCCTCGACCGCCGCACCATCATCGTCGGTGCCGACAGCAACGGCGAGACCCTGATCAGAGAACTCAACGCCCAGCAGGATTCCGACCTGCAGATCCTTGGCGTGTTCGACGACCGCAATGACAAGCGCTCGCTCGATACCATCGCCGGCAGCCCCAAGCTCGGCAAGGTTGACGACATCATCGAATTCGCCCGGCGCACCCGCATTGACCTTGTGCTGTTCGCACTGCCGATCTCCGCCGAGGGTCGCATTCTGGAAATGCTGAAAAAGCTCTGGGTGCTGCCGGTGGATATCCGGCTGTCGGCGCACACCAACAAGCTGCGTTTCCGACCGCGCTCATATTCCTATCTCGGCAAGGTGCCGACACTCGACGTGTTCGAGGCACCAATCACCGACTGGGATCTGGTGATGAAGTGGCTGTTCGACCGCGTGATCGGTGCGCTCATTCTGGTGGCGGCGTCCCCGGTGATGGCGCTGGTGGCGCTGGCCATCAAGCTCGACAGCCCCGGCCCGGTGCTGTTCCGCCAGAAGCGCTTCGGCTTCAACAACGAGCGGATCGACGTCTTCAAGTTCCGCTCGCTATACCACGATCAGGCGGATCCGCTGGCGACCAAGGTCGTGACAAAGAACGATTCGCGCGTCACCCGCGTCGGACGCTTTATCCGCAGGACCAGCCTCGACGAGCTTCCGCAACTGTTCAACGTCGTCTTCAAGGGCAACCTGTCGCTGGTCGGTCCCCGCCCCCACGCGGTGCAGGGCAAGCTGCAAAGCCAGCTGTTCGACGAGGCGGTCGATGGCTACTTCGCGCGCCATCGCGTCAAGCCCGGCATTACCGGCTGGGCCCAGGTCAACGGCTGGCGTGGCGAGGTCGACAGCGAAGAGAAGATCCAGAAGCGCGTCGAGTTCGACCTTTACTACATCGAGAACTGGTCAGTGCTGTTCGACATCTACATCATGCTGAAGACGCCGGTGTCGCTGATGACGAAAAACGAGAACGCCTACTGAGGCGTTGTGGCCGGGCCGGCGGCACCCTGCCACCCCGTTCTGCGCGACGATGGGAAATGCCTGCTGGCGTGACGAGATTGTGATGACCCATACCGCATCGGCCGACCTCGCCCCGCCGCACACGATCATGCCCGGCGTGACCGCACTGCAGAACCTGCTGCTGTGGCTGGTCGGTTTCGGCGGGGCCATCGTGTTCATCGAGCCCAGCCCCTATGAACTCGCCATGGTCGCCGCCATGATCGTCAGCGTCGCGGCAGGACTACGGATGCAGTACGCCTTTCTGCCGCTGCTGGTGCTGCTGTTTCTCGTCAACATCGGCTACACGATCTGCGCCGCCTACCTGCTCGACAAGCCGCCGATCGTCAACTGGATCCTGACCTCGTGGTACATGGCCGCGACCGCGATCTTCATGGCCATGGTGATCGCCGAGAACACCGCGGCGCGGATCGATCTGCTCCGCCGCGGCCTGATCGCCGGCGCCATCGTCACGTCGCTCGCCGGCATCGCCGGCTATTTCAGCCTGTTCCCCGGCGCCAACGGCCTGTTCACGTTGTACGGACGCGCCAGCGGCATGTTCAAGGACCCCAACGTGCTCGGCGCGTTCCTGGTGCTGCCGGGGCTGTTCGCCCTGCAGAGCGTCGTGAGCGACGGATTCGGACGCGCGCTGCGCAGCGCTGTCGGGCTCGCAATCATCACCCTGGCGCTGTTGCTGGCGTTCTCCCGCGCCGCATGGGGCCTGTTCGTCATCACCGCGGCCTTCATGCTGTTCACGATGGTACTGACCAGTCCGTCGAGCAAGCAGCGCTCGCGCATCATCATCATGGCACTCGCCGGCATCGTCGCGGTGGTACTGCTGATCCTGGTGCTGCTGTCGTTCGATTCCATCGCCGACATGTTCAAGCAGCGCGCCAGTTTCGACCAGAAATACGATGAGGGCCGGTTTGGCCGGTTCGGCCGCCACCTGCTGGGCGCGCAGATGGCGCTCGACCTGCCGTTCGGCATCGGGCCGCTGCAGTTCACCAGGTTCTTCCCGGAAGACACCCACAATTCCTACCTGAACGCCTTCATGTCCGGCGGCTGGATTTCCGGCATCTGCTATCCCGCACTAATCTTCACAACGGTGTTGCTCGGGTTCCGGCTGGTGTTCGTGCGCCTGCCCTGGCAACGCGCCTATCTGGCCGTGTTCTCGGCATTTCTCGGCACCGTCGGCGAAGCCTTCGTCATCGACACCGACCACTGGCGCCACTTCTGGATGATGCTCGGCATCATGTGGGGAATGTTCGTCGCCGCGCGTCGTTACGTGGCAAGTCCTGCCGCTGTCCAGGCGCAAGGCGGATGGCCGGAGCCCCGCGCCCCGTAACGTATCCACGCAGACAGAAACAGCCCCGCTTGCGCGGGGCTGTTTCGCATTCAAAGCTGAATATTACCGTTCGATGATGACGGTACGGCCGCGCGGCCGACGATCCCATCCACGATGATATCCGCGATCGCGACGGACGTATTCGGGGCGGCCGCGACGATAACCGTCGCCACGATAGCCATCGCGGTGGCCGCGATAGCCGCCGCCACCGTTACCGAGTTGAACGCTGATGCCCTGGGCCGCGACCGGCGCTGCGCTGGAGATCACGGCGGCGCTGGAGATCGCGGCGGCGATGGCAATAAAGGCAAACTTCTTAAACATGGGATTGTCCCTTCCTGAAAGTATCGCAGGTCAATGGATGCCCCCACGAATGGTTCCGTCCCCTCAGCCAGATTGGGACAACCCGCGCTAATACGACCTTTTGCAGTAAGAACTTGTTAACCTTGCGGGCGCAGTCTTGTCTCCAAGCGAGCGTGGACCGGATGTACGTCTGCGCGAGATCATGGCCCGGGGTCTTCGACTTCGGGCCATTTCCATTTGCAGCGCGTCGGCACGCGGTACCGCCGATCAGCCCGCAGGGGTCAGTCACATCAAACATCGGCAGTTCTCGCCACAGCGTCAGCTCACGCCGCCATCGGCGATAATCGTTCGGCCAGTGACCCAATTGGCGTCGGGCGACGCCAGGAACAACGCGATGCCCGCAATGTCGTCGGGCTGGCCGATCCGGCCGAGCGGCGTCATTGCCAGGATGCTCGCGCTGCGCTCGGCCAGAATGCCGGCTGTCATTTCGGTCTCGATGACTCCTGGCGCGATCGCATTGACGGTGATGCCGCGCGGTCCGAATTCCTTTGCCAGCGCGTGCGACAAGGCGGCAACCGCGGCCTTGGACGCGGCATAGATCGATGCGCCCGGGATGGGCCTTGTGGCCAGCGCCGATGAGAAATTGATGATGCGGCCGCCGGGGGCCGGCATGTGCGGCAGCACTGCCTGGATCATTGCGACAGTGCCATAGACGTTGGTGTCGAAGGTCGCATGAAACAGAGCCGGATCGGTGGCCTCGAAAGGCCGGTACTCGGCGATACCGGCGCAGTTCACCAGCACATCGATGGTACCGAATTGCGTGACCACCTGCGCCACCATCGCCTTGGCATCCTCCGGCTTCGCCACGTCGCCGGTAACAACGATGCCCTGCCCTCCTGCTGCGGTGATCTCGCCGAGAACCTTGTCCGCGGCTTGCTTTCCGCTGCGGCAGGCGATCGCCACGCGAAAACCCTCGGCGGCGAAGCGCCGCACCATCCCGGCGCCGATGCCGCGCGAACCGCCGGTCACCAGCACCACCTTGTTGCGTACCTTGTTAGCGTCGCTCATGCTGCGTCCTTCCTGGCTCCGGCAATCTCGAGCACACGCGCGCGCCATTGCTGCAAATAGGCTTCGCGGCCGGCGGCATCGATGCGCGGAGCGGCATAGGCGACGAATGGCGGATAAGACGTCATGCCGAGATATTCCACCATCAGGTGCTGGGTTGGATACAGCACCTGGTCGATGGGCCCGTAGACATTCTCGGCCGAGAACCGCTCCACCGTGCCGCCGGTGGTCAGGCACAGCAGGCCGATCTTGTCCCTGAAGTAGCCGCTGTCGAAACGCTTGCCGTCGGCATAGGCAAAGCCGAACGCCATGACCCGGTCAAACCAGCCCTTGAGGATGGCCGGCACGCCGCCCCACCAGATCGGATAGATCCAGATGATCAGATCGGCCTTGAGCACGCGCTGCTGCTCGCGCACCAGGTCGGGTGCGAAGCCGCCATGGGCATAAGCGTGGCCCTGCTCGTTCTGATAGTGAAAGCGGCCGGCGTCGTGGACCGTGGTGAAGTCATGACGTCCGGCGACCGGGTTGAATCCTTCACCGTAGAGGTCGGACACCTCGACACGGTGCCCCGCCGCGCTCAGCGCATCGCGGGCCGCATTCTTCAACGCGCAGGTGAACGACGTCGGCTCCTGATGGACATAGACCAGCAAGACATTCATGAATCGGTTCCTGCTCAGGCTTTCTTGGCAAAACCGCCGAACAGGCCGTTCGGGAAGAACAGCAGCACGATCAGCAGCAGGGTCAGCGAGATGATATTCTTGAAACCGGCGCCGAAGAATACAATGGCCTCGGACTGGACAACGCCGAGGAAGATGCCGCCGACCAGGGCCGCCGGCGGGCTGCCGAAGCCGCCGATGATCGCGGCGATGAAGCCGTTGATGCCGAACGGACCGCCGACCATGTAGGCGGTGTACTGCGTCGGCGTGATCAGGATGCCAGCGGCGGCGCCGAGGCCTGAGCTGAGTGCGAATGCAAGGATCAGCATGCGCTCGACGGGGATGCCCAGCAATGCCGCGGCTTCGCGGTTCTGGGCGCAGGCGCGCAATGCCCGGCCCATGCGCGTTCGGTTGAAGAACTGCTGCAACGCGAACACCATCACGGCGCCGCAACCCAGCACCCAGAACAGTTGGTAACCGATAGCGATCGGGCCGATCTTGAGCGGGCCGCCGGAGGTGAATTCCGGATAGGTGCGCGGCTGGTCCCCCAATGTGAGGATCACCACTTGTTCGATCAGCAGCTGCACGGCAAGCGTAGCCAGGATGATGGCGAACAGCGGCGCGTTGCGCCGCCACATCGGATTGATGACAAGGATCTGCACGAGAACGCCGACGCCGGCCACCAGGATGACGGCCAGTATGGCCGACAGCCAGATCGGCAGGCCGTAGCGGGTCAGAATGGTGTGCGCGAACATGCCGCCGAGCATGACGAACACGCCCTGCGCGAAGTTGACGATGCCGCTGGCATTGTAGATGACGCAGAATCCGATGGCGATCAGGCCGTAGACCAGACCGATGCCAAGGCCATTGACGAGGCTCTGGATGAGTTCGACGACACTAGGCATTCTCTTCCTCCACGCCGAGATAGGCGGCAATGACCTCAGGATGGGCCTTGATCTCGTCCGGCGTGCCTTCGGCAATTTTCTTGCCGAAATCCAGCACCGCGATGCGATGCGCAATGCGCGTGACGAGGCCGACGTCGTGTTCGATCAGCAGCACGGTGGTGCCCTGGGCATTGATTTTCTGGATGATGGTGGCGAGGCCCTCGGTTTCCTGGGTGTTGAGACCGGCGGCGGGCTCATCGAGCAGCAGCAGCTTCGGCTTCGAGGCCAGCGCCCGCGCCACCTCAAGCAGGCGCTGCTGGCCATAGGGCAAAAGCTCGGCGTCCTGTTCGGCCTGGGCGCCGAGGCCGACGAAGTCGAGCAGCTCATGGGCGCGCTCGCGCACCTCGATCTCCTGCCTGCGGAACCAGGCCGGGCGCAGCAGCGAGGCGGCGACGCCGCCGCGGGTGGCGAGATGGCAGCCGACCTCCACGTTCTCGATCACCGACATGCCCTTGAACAGCTGCACCAGCTGGAAGGTGCGCACCAGGCCCATGGCCGCGATCAGATCCTGACGCATATGGGTGGTGTCGCGGCCGTCGAAGGCGATGCTGCCGGACGTCGAGGCAAGAAAGCCCGAGATCATGCTGAAGAACGTGGTCTTGCCGGCACCGTTGGGGCCGATGACGGCGAACAGGCTGCCTTCGGGGACTTCGAGGTCGATCTCGTTGTTGGCAGCCAGGCCACCGAAGCGTTTTGTCAGACCTTTGACCTTGAGAAGGGCCATGATTACGCCTCCTCTTTGTTGCGCGGGCGGAACAGCTTGCCGAGCGACGACAAGCCTTTTGGTGCGTAGATCAGCATGCCGAGCAGCACGACCGCATAGGCGATGTCCTGGAATTTGCCGACGCTGCGGAAGATCTCCGGCAGCAGCGACGCCACGATGGCGCCGACGATCGGACCGATCATGGTGCCGACACCGCCGACATAGAGCATGGTGAAGGTGATGATGCTCATCTGCGGGCCGAACATTTCGGGGCTGATGAAGCCCACCGTGTGCGCGAACAGCGAGCCGGCGGCGGAGGCATAGAGCGCGGCGATGACGAAGGCGATCAGCTTGAAGCGCGGCACGCGAACGCCGAGCGCGGCGGCGCCGTTCTCGCTGCCGGAAATGGCGCGCAGGCCGCGGCCGAACCGCGAGTCGCGCATGCGCTGCGAGATCCAGAACGCCAGGCCCAGCAGCACGACAAGCGCGACCAGCTTCCAGCGCTCGTCCTCGATCTCGAAGCCGGCGATGCCCAGCGGCGGAATGCCGGCATAGCCCATGTAGCCCTGGGTCAGGCTGGTCCACTGGATCGAAATATCGTAAGTGATGAGACCGAGAGAGAACGTCGCCATCGCGAGGTAGTGCCCGCGCAGGCGCAGCGTGGGATAGCCGATCAGCAGCGCGGCGACGCCTGCCACGACCATCGAGGCGATCATCGCCAGCGCCGGCTCCCAGCCATACTGCACGCAGAGGATGGCGCTGCCGTAGCCGCCGATGCAGGCGAAGGCGTTCTGGCCAAACGATGCCTGCCCGGTGTAGCCCATGAAGAAATTCAGGCCGATACAGAAGATGGCGTAGATCATCGCCAGCTGAAACACGGTCAGCAGATAGCCGCCGTAGATCAGCGCGCCGACGGTCAGCAGCCCGCAAAGCACCAACAGGCCGATCTGGAACCGGTCGAGCCGCGGACGGGCGGACCGCACAGCGGGCTCAGGCGAAGTAGTATTGAGCGAGGTCATGATGCGACTTGATCTCGTGCGTCGGCAATTCGGCGCGCACACGGCCGGAGGAAAGGATGTAGACGCGCTGGGCGAGCTTGAGCGCCAGTGGCGCCTTCTGTTCGACCAGCAGGATGCCGAGGCCCTCCTTATTGAGCGCGCCCAGCGTCGAGAGAATTTCCGTGGCGACGCGCGGCGCAAGGCCGAGCGATGGCTCGTCGAGAATCAGCAGCTTCGGATCGGCCATCAATGCGCGGCCAACCGCGAGCATCTGCTGCTCGCCCCCCGACATCGACGACGCGGTCTGCGACACCCGCTCCTTTAGGCGCGGAAACAGCGAGAACACTTTTTCCAGCTGCCGGTCTCGATCGGCCTGCGAACCGGTCAGCTTGTAGGCGCCGATCTGCAGATTTTCCCGGACGCTCATGTCGCCGAACAGGCCGCGGCCCTCCTGCACCATGATGATGCCGAGATCGGCCAGTTGATGGGTTTTCAGGCCGGTCACGTCCCGGCCCCTGAACGCCACCCGGCCCGTACTGGCAATCAACCGGGTGATGGCACGGAGCAAGGTGGTCTTGCCCGCGCCATTGGGACCCAGGATGGTGACGAACTCGCCCGGCGCCACATGGAGACTGGTCGGACGAAGCGCCTCGATGTGGCCGTAGCGAGCCGCCAGATCGCGGACCTCTATGAGAGGCGTGGTATCCGCGGCCACCGTCATTTCTTCAGAACCAGCTTGCCGTCTTTCACCGAGGCGATCACGTAGGGATTTTGCGTAATGCCGATGTGTTGCTGGGCCGTGAAATCGTAGGACGCACCCGCGCCGTCGTAGTGGCCGAGTTGCTCGAACGCATTGCGCACCGCTTCGCCTTCGGTAGTGCCGGCCTTCTTCATGGCGGCTGCAAGCATCAGCAGCGAATCCCACGCGCGCGACGCCTGCGCATTGTCCGTCCGGCCGTATTTGTCCTTCATCGCCTTGACGAACGGCTCCGCCGCGGCGCGGGCCTTGGGATCGGTGATGACGCTGATGTCATCGGATGCAATCTGGATCAGCGGCGACGGGACCAGGTATTGTTCGCCCAGCACCTTGCCGGCGGCCTGCAGAATGTCGAGCTCGTTGATACTGCCCAGCATCAGCATCTTGGTCAGACCGAGACTGCGGATGTTGTTGGCCACGGTGACCACGGCATTGCCCTGCCCCAGCATGATCAGGGCCTCGGCGCCGGCCGCATTGATACGACCGATCTGCACGCTGAAGTCGGAGTCGTCCTGCTGGTAGGTCTCGCTGGCGACCACCTTGAGGCCGAACTCCTCGGCGCCCTTCTCGGCCAGGCCCTTCATCAGCAGGCTGTACGGACTCGGATCGGACAGGATGCCGATCTTGCGGATCTGCGTCTTCTCCTTGAGATAGGCGTAGCGCGTATCGACCTCGTATTTCGGTGGCGGCAAAAACTGGAATGCCCATTTGATCTCTTCCGGCTGGCGCGGCAGGATCGAGCACAGGAACATCGGCAGCTTCGCCTTGGACACGAAACTGGCGGCCGCGAAATTGCCGGCCGAGATACAGCCGCTGTCGAAGGCGACGACCTTGTCCTCGGACATCATCTTGCGATAGACGACGACCGCCTGCTGCGGCGTCGACTTGTTGTCCTCGGTGACCAGTTCGAGCTTCTTGCCGAGAACGCCGCCCTGCCTGTTGACCTCCTCGATGGCGACCGCCAGGCCGTCGCGCCAGTGGCCGTCCGTGGCGGAGCCGTAGCCTGTCAGGCCGAGCGAGGAGCCGATCTTGATCGTCTCCTGCGCCAAAGCCGGCAGTGCCGTCGCCATCGTCAGCAGCGTGGCGACAACAAGCGCGTTGCGCGATCCCATGTGTCCCTCCCGGTGTTTGATTTTTCTTTAGATTTTTATTGGCAGCTTCAGTAAACGAGGCGGCTCCGTCAGGACGTGCCGCCCACCTTGCCGCGAACATCCTTCAGGTTGGATGTCGCCGCCTGGCGTAGAAAACCCTGGTCAGAATTGAGCACGAACACGGTGGCGCCGCGCGAATTCAGCCACTCGGCCTCGGTAGCGTTGCCAACATAGACGCTGATCGGCTTGTTGGCCTTGCGGCCGGCTTCCGAAATGAGCTCGACCGCGCGCAGCACCGCCGGCGGGTCCTTGGTCTCGTCGCCAAACGCCGCGGTGAGATCGCCGCGCCCGATAAACAGCGAGTCGACCCCCTCGACGGCGGCAATAGCGTCGATCTCGTCGAGCGCCACGGGATCCTCGATCTGGGCGACGAACACCATCTGCGCGTCGGCGGCCGCGATGTGCGTCCACATCGGCACGCCGCTGTAGTTGCCGGCGCGGGTGCTGGTGGCGAAGCCGCGGCTGCCGTTGCGATAGCGGAACAGCGCCGCGATCTCGCGGGCAGCCGCCGCGGTCTTCACATGCGGCACCAGCACGCCGGTCGCGCCGCAGTCGAGCACGGAGAGGATGGAATCCGGGCCGGGCACGCGCACCAGCGCCGGAATGTCGTGCGCCCGCGCCGCCAGCAGCGCGATGTCGCTGGTGGTGCGGTCGAAGGGGCCGTGCTCCTGGTCGATTACCACGAAATCGTAGCCGATGTTGCCGAGGATCTCGGTGGCGTGGCTGGTCGGGGTCTTCAGGAAGGTGCCGACAAGTTTGTCGCCGGCGAGCATGCGCTGCCGGAAAGTGGAAGCATTGGTCATATCATCAAGCCTTTGCCGCTGTGGTCTGGGTCGCCGTCTGCGGCATCGGGTATTCGTCAGCGTTCAGGATCCAGCCCGGCTTCTGCGAGAAGTCGAGGCGCGGCGGACAGAAGATGTCGACCAGCTGGTTGAATTCTTTGCCGCAGGCTTCGGTGGTGTGAATAGACGGCGGCGGGATGAAAGCGAGCGACGGCGTCTTGCACAACTCGTGATCGTCCTCGCGCCAGTTCGCCTTGTTGACCGTCCATGGCCAACGCAGGTGATGGATGAACTCGCCTTCGACGGCGAGCGAGCACTGCTCGAAATCGTCATGATGATGCGGCGACAGTTTTGCGGCGTCGCGCGGGCCCTGATAGCCGTCGAGATAGTTCACCATGATGGTGGTGCAGCGCCAGATACGGCCGAAGCGGCCGGGCTCCGGCGCCACGTCGAGGCTGTAGACGCGCAGGCGAAATCCGTCCTTCGGCGCCGGCCAGTCTTCCAGCAGCGCCACATAAGGCTTGGCATTGGCGTAGGACGCGGCGTTGGCGCACTTGGCGGCGAGATCGGTCGAGCGCGTGGTGAAGATGCGCTGGATACGGCCGGGTTCGATGATCCTGATGCTCGACGCGCCGGGCGGCACGAAGGCCAGCGAGCGGCCGTTGACGCGCTTGGTGCCGTCGGCGGTGGTGATCTCGACAACCACCTTGGGGTCGGACAACAGCACGGCGTATTCGTCGGGCTGGTCGGTGCGGGCGAGGACGCCGCCGGCCTTGCCCTCGGTGTAGGCGACCAGGAAATTCTGGCCGCGACCGTACCAGCTCTTGCCTTCCGGGCCGTCGTCCTGCGGCGGCTGCTCGTAGAACTTCAGGTATTCAGCCTGACCGAACGGGCCCGGCGGTACAGGCTTGGCGGCAGCAGCGGCGGGCGCGAGCTTGGCGCGCGGATCAGTGGCGTCATACATGAGCGATCTCCCTTAAACTTTTGGTTCGGTCGCCCAGTCTAGGCGACCGGCAGCGCGCGGCGCACCAGCCTTTTCGCGCATTCCATTGTGCGGAACGTCAGCTCGCCCGTGCCGCGACGACATCCGCCTCGATGCCCATCGCGCGCGCGGTGTTGGTCGAGACCATCTTGCGGATCTGCTCGTCGTCATAGCCGAGGTCCATGCACAGCCGGATGCCGCGGCGGAAGCCATCGAGCGGACTGAACGTGCCGGTCTGGCCGAGATCCGAGCACAGCATGGTCTGCTCCACGCCTGCGGCCTCGATCTGGTTACGCAAATCCTCCGGCTCACGGCTCTTGAACTTGCAGCCTTCGAGGAACATGCACAGCGAGTGCTCGACGAAAGCCCCCATCGCCGCGATGCCCTTGACGTCATTCAGCGAGGCGTCGACGATGTCCTCCGGATGGGTGAATACCAGGCGCTTGACGCCGCGGCGCTGCGCCTCCTCGAACACCACCCAGGTCTCGCTGACATGGAGATGGCCGCTGGCCAGCACCATGTCGTTGCGGGCGACGATATCGAGCACTTCCTTGACGTCGTCGCGCACCGTCTTGTCGCCATTCAGCACCGGGATTGCGGTGACGGGTCGCATCTTCTCGGTGGATGCCGGATGCACCCATTTCGCCGACTCCTGCCAGCGCAAGTGATTCTCCGCGGCAAGCGTCGGCATCCAGACGATCTTGCCGCCCATCGCGGCGGTGTGCTCGACCGCATAGGGGTTGAAGCCGCCCACCACATTGTTGAGCACGATGCTCGAATAGATCTTCGTCTTCAGCTCGGGATGGTGCTTCCGGATCAGCTCCGCCGTCATCACGCCGCTGTAGTCGTGATCCTTGGTCACCACGGCCGCGAAGCCGGCCTGCGAGGCCTGCTGCAGCAGTTCGAGATGGTCGATGCCGCGCAACGCGATCGAGGGGCCGCTGTGCACATGCGGATCGATCGCGCCTTTCAACAAGGCATCGATGCGCTGCTCCACGTCGGGATTTGCCGGTCCTGTCATTTCCTCACCGCCTTCTTGGTTCTAGCGCTGTCCGATGATCTCGCGTAACTTGTTCGCGAGAGCGGAACGCCGTTTCGTTTTAAGTTAATGCAGTGTCGAACGGCCTGTCAACAGCCAAGCGGACTCTCAACTCGATGAGCGCCAGCGTTGCAACATCGATTGCACTTGCGCGACTTTGCGTTACGTTGTTCCGCGCTCGTGAACCGCTGCGGAGATCCGATGAACGAACCGAAACCCGGCGGGGTCCACTCCGTCCAGCTTGCCATCGACGTCCTGGAGGCGGTCGCGTTCGCTGACGACGAATTGGGCGTGACGCAGATCGCCGAGCGCCTGAACATGACCAAGGGCTCCGTGCACCGGCATCTGCAGACACTGGTGGAGCGCGGCTATCTGGCGCAGAACGCGACCACCTCGCGCTATGCCATCGGTCCGCGCAGCCGGCTGCTCGCCCGGCACGCGCCGGAGACGGACCTCGTGCACCTCGCCGAAGGGCCGATGCGGCAATTGCGCGACGCGCTCGGGCATCCGGTGGTGCTGTCGGAAATGACGCCGCGCGGTGCGCTGGTTCTGAGCAAGCTCTCCGGCAGGGCTCCGATCGAAATCGGCGTGCGGCCGGGCAGCGAACTGGCCTTTCATGCCTCGGCGCAGGGCAAGGTGATGCTGGCCTTTGCGCCGCTGCCGCTGCGTGCCCGCCTGCTTGGCCAGCCGCTTCAGCGCTTCACCGACAAGACCATCGTGTCGGTCCGCAGGATCGAGCAGGAATTGCTGGACATTGCCCGTCTCGGGTTTTCCTCGGCGCCGGAACAGGCCATGCTCGGATTGAATGCGGTGGCCGCCCCCATCTTCGATGCGCAGGATGCCTGCATCGCCTCGGTCGCACTCGTCGGTTCGATCCAGTTTCTGCCCGAGAAGCCGCGCCCGTCCGATGTCGCGCAGCTGATCGAGACGGCACGGCAGATCTCGCGCAAGCTCGGTCACGGCCGCAGTGGCGAGCAGCCATCCGCAAAGCGCGGCGCGCGAGCGCCGCGCCGTGCCCCCGCGTGATGCCAGCCCGTCGACGGCGCCGCGTCAGAAGGTGATGTTGGCGTCCTTGATGATCGGGCTCCATTTGTCGATCTCGGACTGCGTGAAGGCGGCCAGATCGGCCGGGCTTCCGCCCGCCGCTTCCGCGCCGAGATTGACGAGAAACTCCTGCGTCTTCGGATCTTTCAACCAGGCATTGGTGGCCTCATTGAGCTTGGCCACGATGTCGGCGGGCACCTTGACCGGCACCAGCATGGCGTACCAGACGCTCGCCTCAAAACCCGGAAGCCCCGATTCCGCCACCGTCGGCACGTTTGGAAGCATCGACCAGCGCTTTGACGAAGCGATGGCCAGTGCCTTGATCTTGCCTTCGCGAATGTTGGAAATGTAGGGCGCCAGCGAATCCATACCGATATCGATATGACCGCCGAGAAGATCGGCCAGGATCGCGGCGGCACCGCGGTACTGTGTCTTGCCGAACTCGATGCCCGCCTTGCTTGCCAGCAGCTCCCCGGTGATGTGGCCGAGCGTGCCATTGCCCGGAAAGCCGCCGGTGACCTTGTTCGGATTGGCCTTGGCGTAGGTGATGAATTCGGCCAGCGTCGCGTATGGTGCGTCGGGCTGGGCGGTGACGATCACCGGCGCCTTGCCGACCAGCACGACCGGCGCGAAATCGCGCTGCGGGTCGAACTCCATGTGCTTGTACATCAGCTTGTTGGTTGCCGCCTGCGAGGTCGTTGCGAACAGGATCGTATAGCCATCGGGCAAGGCGCGCGCGACATTGGCTGCGCCGATATTGCCGCCCGCCCCGCCCTTGTTTTCCACCACGAACGGCTGGCCGAACTTTGCGCTCAGTTCCTGGGCGAGGCCGCGGGCGATCACATCGGACGTGGTTCCTGCCGTGAAGGGCACAACGATCGTAACGGGGCGCGTCGGCCACGCCTGGCTGTAGCTTGGTGCGGCATGCGCAAGGCAGAATGCCGCCGCAAGTAGTCCCAGTAGGGTCGCACGCCGGTTCATTGGTCGCATTTCGTCAGTCCTTCCGGATGCTCGCTTCGCCATCGGCAACATATTTTTTCCAATCATCGGTCCGCAACGCCATGTCGGAAAAGGCCTTGCGCTGGTCCGCTGCGACGCCGACAAGTTCGGCTGCCGTGATCCCCTTGCGCTGCAGGTAGGCGTCGAGTTCCTGCAAAGCGTCTGACAGGACCGACGATCCTCGCAGCATCACTTCCGACGCCATCTCCACGGCGCTGGCGCCGGCGAGCATCATGCGGACGACGTCGAGGCCGCTGCGCGCGCCGTTGGTCGCAATCAGCGGCTTGTCGCGGCCAAGCTGTTGCCGGGATACCGCGAGCCAATAGCAGGTGAGCGGCAGATTCCAGTAGCCGCCGACGCCCAGGGCCGTGCCGAGGAACGGCTGCCGAGTTTCGACGTCGGGAATGAACCCGAGCAGCCGGCCGGCCATGATGACCGCATCGCCCCCGGCGCGGAACGCGGCAGCGGCGAGATCCGGCACGCGCTCGCTCTGGCCCGTCAGCTTCACCCACAAGGGAATGCCGATCGCCTGCCGCACCGTCGAGACGATCATCGCCACCCGCTCGGGATCGAGCTCGGTAGACACCACCCCTCTGGCCTGGCTGGCGTAGGGCGTGCCGATGTTGAGTTCGAGAATCCGCACGCCGGCCTGCTCGACCTGCTTCGCCATCGCCACTGTGTTCGCAAGATCCGCGACGATCAGGCTGGCAATCGCGTAGGAGTCCATTGCCTTGGCCTCGCGATCGAGCAGCGCCGTCTGCTCGAGCCAGGCCGCAAAGTCTTGCGGGGTCAGGCCGGAGCGGGTGGCGATGAACGCTGTTGCCGGCGCTTCGGGCGTCCATGGAATTTCGCGCCATTGCTCGTCCAGCAGCATATATTGCGCGCGCTGCAGCTGGTCGCGCCCGCGCTCCGATTCGTTGATGGACTTGACCACCACCGCGCCGGCGCCAGCGCGCAAGGCGCGCCGAACGCCATCCGCCGCGATGTGGTGCTCCGCCGATCCGGCGATCAGCGGATTCTTCAGAGGCGTTGCGCCGACTGTGACATTCATGCGGGTCATTGCGCGCTCGCCCGGTAGCCGAGGATCGCCTTCACCTCGAGATATTCCTCAAATCCGAACACTCCGAACTCACGACCGTTGCCGGACTGCTTGTAGCCGCCGAACGGCAGGCTGCGATCGAAGCGCGCGCCGTTGAGATAGACCCGCCCTGCCCGAATGCGGTTGGCGATTTTTCGCGCGCGGTCGAGGTCTCTGGACTGCACGAATCCTGCCAGGCCGAACGGCGTATCATTGGCGATGTCGACCGCTTCGTCCTCGGTGTCATAGCTCATGATGGACAGCACGGGCCCGAAGATCTCCTCGCGGGCGATCCGCATCTGCGGCGTCACGTCGCCGAACACGGTCGGGCGAACATAGTAGCCGCGATTGACTTCCGCGGGCCGTCCCATGCCGCCGGCGACCAGCGTCGCGCCTTCATCGATGCCGGACTGGATCAGATCCTGAATCTTGTCGAACTGTCCCTGGCTCACCATCGGCCCCATGGTGGAAGCCGGATCGAGCGGGTCGCCGAGGCGTATGCTGTCGACGGCCTCGCGTGCCGCCGCGAAGGCCGCGTCGCGTTGCGCGCGCGGGATCAGCATGCGGGTCGGCGACTGGCAGTTCTGGCCGCCGTTGGTATAGCAGGCGTGCACGCCTTCGGTCACCGCCGTCTTCAGGTCTGCATCGCCCAGGATGATGTTGGCGGACTTGCCGCCCAGCTCCTGGGCGACGCGCTTCACCGTGTCTGCCGCCAGCTTGGCGACCCGGATGCCGGCGGATGTCGATCCGGTGAACGACACCATGTCGATGGCGGGATGGGCGGCGATCGCCTCGCCCACTGCAGGGCCGTCGCCGTTCACGAGATTGAAGACGCCGGCCGGAACGCCGGCGTCGTGAATGATCTCGGCAAGCAGCATCGCGCTGAGCGGCGCGATCTCGCTGGGCTTCAGCACCACCGTGCATCCGGTCGCCAGCGCCGGTGCGACCTTGGACGCCACCTGGTTGAGCGGCCAGTTCCATGGCGTGATGAGTCCGCAGACGCCGATCGGTTCGCGGCGGACGATCTCATTCCCCATCCGCTCCTCGAACCGGTACTCCGCCAGCACGCGCGCGGCTTCTTCGAAGTGAAACAGCGCAACCGTCGCCTGGCGTTCGGTCGCAAAGGTGATCGGTGCGCCCATTTCGAGAGTCATCATCCGCGCCAGTTCCGGCAATCGCGCCCTGAAGCCCTCGATGATCTTGCCGAGATAAGCCAGGCGGGCCTCGACGCTGACGTCGGACCAGCTCGCGAAAGCACGGCGGGCTGCCCTCGCGGCGCGGTCGACATCCTGCCGGGAGCCGAGGCTGATCTGCGCAAAGGTCTCCTCGGTCGCCGGATTGACGATGCCCAGCGTCGACGGCGCGACCGGATCCACCCAGGCGCCGTCGATGTAGAATTTCAGCTTGTTCATTGTTCTCTCTCCATGACGCCGGGCGTCAGACCTAAAGGTGTCGGCCCTCGTCGACCGGCACCACGATTCCCGTCGAACTGGTCAGATGAACGATGCACGCCACGACTGCCCTTGCTACGTCGTCGGCCGTGGTGATGTGGGCAAGCGGCATCCGGTCGGCGACCTTCTGCAGCTGCTCCCGCGTCCGCCCGGCGACGAAATCGGTGTCCACGCCGGCCGGCGAAATCGAGAACACGCGGATCTTCGGTCCAAGTATCTTCGCGAGCGCAATCGTCAGCGCATCGACACCGGCCTTCGCCGCCAGATAGGCCAGGCTGCTGCCCATCCCCGTGCGCGCCGCGATCGACGAGATGTTCACGATCGCCGCACTGCTGCCCTTTTCCAGCAACGGACGGAAAGCCCGGACCATGGCGAATGGCCCGCGCAGGTTGATCGTCACGGTGCGGTCGAAGATCTCGTCGGTCAGTCCGTCAAGATCGTTGGCCGGCACAGGCGTGGTCGCGCCTCCGCAATTGACCAGCGCATCGAGGCGCCCGTATTTTTCCGTGACGGCGACCGCGGCTGCCGCGATGGAAGCCGGATCATCAATGGCAATGCGCATGGCGAGGTGACCCGCCCCCTGCAGGCCGGCGACCACCTCCTCGGCCTGTTCCTGGCGGCTGTTGTAGCCGACCACGACGGCGCACCCCAGGGCGGCAAGCCGCACGGCGATTGCCTTGCCGATGCCGCTGCTGCCGCCGGTGACGAGTGCAACTTTCGGGATCGGTAACGCAGGAACTTGAATGGCGGACATCTCAGGTGCTTTCAATTGAGTCGACAGAGATCTACGATCAGGCCTCGTGTCCCGGACGCGGTGCGGCATTCTTGTCCCGCTCCGCAGAGCCGGGACCGTGCCGAGCTCGGAGTTTTTGGCGGTCCGGCTCTGCAGTGCATGTCGCCTCCTGACGGAGGCGCATTGCACTGCGTCCGGGACAAGAGCCCTCTTTCTTACATGGTGATCTTGGCGGCCTCGATCACCGGCTTCCACTTGGCGAGTTCGCTGGCGATAAATGCCTTGAGATCTTCCGGCGTGCCACCGACCGGCTGCAGCGCATTCTGCGCAAGCAGCGCCTTGCCCTTATCGCTCTTCAGATAGGCGTTCACCAGTTCGTTGATGGTACTCACGATTTCCTTCGGCGTGCCGGTCGGCGCGACCATCGCGTACCATGCGGAGGCCTCAAAACCCTTGAACCCCGATTCCTGCACTGTCGGAACGTTGGGCAATTGCGCGGCGCGATCGCTGGTGGTCACGGCGAGCGCTTTGATCTTGCCGGATTCTACCAACTGCACATAGGTGGGCATGAAATCCATCACGACATCGACAACGCCGCCGAGCAGGTCGGTGGTCAGCGGCGCCGTTCCACGGTAGGGCACGTTGGTCATCTTCACGCCGGTGAACTGCTGAATCAGCTCCGACGTGATGTGGCCGAGCGTGCCGTTGCCGGGATGGCCGACATTGACCTTGTCCGGGTTAGCCTTGGCGTAAGCGATCAGTTCCGCGAAGGTTTTCGCGGGGAAATCGGGCTTGGCCGCGACGATAAGGGGCGACTTGGCAACGAGGATGATCGGCATGAAATCCCGTTCGGGATCATAGGCCAGGCCCTTGTACATCAGCTTGTTGAGCGCGATCGGCGCGGGCGTCCCGAACAGCAGCGTATAGCCGTCGGCAGGCGCCTTCGCGACCGCGCCGCCGCCGATACCGCCCCCCGCTCCCGCGCGATTGTCGACGATGAACTGCTTGCCGAGACTTTCGCTCAGATTGTTGGCGACGGCACGCGCGAGCGTATCCACGGCGGACCCGGCCGGAAACGGCACGATCATGGTGACCGGGTGGTCCGGCCATTTTTGCGCGGCGGCCTCGTGGCAGGGCGAGAAGGCGAGCGCAAGGCCGATAAGGCCGACAGACAAGAGACGCATGGTTTCCTCCGATGGTGATGCAGGTTTTCCTGCGTTGTTTGACGACAGCTTCAACGGTGTTGCGTTACATGGGCAGCGACAGCATCTGCCGGGCCTCCCGCGCAGTGGCGATCTGTCCGCCGAGAGATTCCACGATGCCGCGCGCCTTCTCGACCATGGCGGCGTTGGTCTCGGCGAGGACGCCCTTGCTGAGATAGATGCCATCCTCGAGCCCGACACGGACATGGCCGCCCGCGAGATAGGATTGCGCCACCATCGGAAAGGCGCTGCGCCCGGTGCCGAAGGCGGTCCACACCGTGCCGGGCGGAAGCTGGCTGCGCGCATACAGCACCGTCTCCGGCGACGGCTGGAAACCGTATTTCACCCCCATCACGATCGAGCTCAGGATCGGGCCCTGCAGCGTGCCGTCGGCGATGAGATCGCGGCAGAGGGCGATGTCGCCGGAGTCGAACAGTTCGATTTCCGGCTTCACGCCGGCCTGGCGGATCACCGCCGCCATGCGGCGAACATTCGCCGGCGTGTTGATGACCACCTGTCCGCCGGAATTCATGGTGTTGAGGTCGAGCGTGCAGATGTCCGGCTTGAGCAGTGCAATATGCGTCACCCTGTCCTCCGGCCGCATCAGCGTGGTGCCGGGACCGGCGACCTTCGGATCGTCCGCATCGGGAACGAAACGGCCGCCCGGCCCGGTGGTCAGGTTGAGGACAACCTCCTTGTTCCGGGCGCGGATGCGATCCACCACATCACGGTAGTAGTCGATCTCCATGGATGGACGGCCGGTCTTGGGATCGCGGACGTGGATATGCACGATGGCTGCACCCGCCGCAGCCGCGCCGAGGCAGGCTTCGGCGATCTGTTCCGGCGTGATCGGCAGATGAGGAGTCATCTCCGGCGTGGTCTGGTTACCCGTCACGGCACATGTGATGACGACACGTGATTGCATTGGCTGCTCAATCCCTCGGCGTTTCCTGTTGCCGTCTTCGACGGCATTTCTTGTTCGAAGTTCTACAATGGAAGCCAGCACGGTGGCTCGCGGAATGTCCCGCCATTCCGCACAATGGAACGCCGCTTGACGCAGCGTGCACTGCGGTCAGGCGGCAGACCTAGCCAAGCCGCGCGGCTGCGCCGATCTCATCGGCCAGGCGATTCAGGCCGTCGGCCAGAGCCCTCGGAATCTGAACGGTCTGGCTGCCACTCTTGCGCCGGGTCCAGCTGCGCTCGCCCGGCGTGCGCAAGGCCCCGCTCCGCGCTTTCGACCCGCGCACCCGCGCCAGCTCCGCCGACGCCGCATCGCGAAATTCCTGCTCCGGCCGGAAGTGCCCGATATCGATGGCGAGGAACAGCAGCGAACACAGGAACGGCCTGGACAAATCGCCGTAGAGCGGTGCGACGTCGTCGCCGCCCGGCCCCTGCGACAGCAGGCTGCTCATCAGGTTGATGGCCATCGCCAGGCCGAAGCCCTTGGCGCCGCCGGACGGCAGCAGCATGCCGTCGATGGCGGCCTTGGCATCCGTGGTGGGGTTGCCATCGCGATCCACCGCCCAGGTCGATGGAAGTGGCTTGCCTTCCCGCTCATAGACGCGGATCTTGCCGAGCGCTGCCTCGCTCATGGCCATGTCCAGCACGAAGTCCGGTCCCTCCGCGGCCGGCAGCGCGATCGATAGCGGATTGTTGCCGACAAGCTTTTCGAGACCGCCCGGGGCCGGCATCATCGGCTTGGTATTGCACATGGCAATGCCGATGCAGTTGCTGTCGCTGGCCTGTTGCGTATAGCGGGCTGCCGCGCCGAAATGGAAACTGTTGCGGACCGCCACCACGCCGACGCCGAACGTCTTGCTGCGATCGATGGCAATCTTCATGGCCCGGTCGCCAGCGAGATGGCCGAACATGCCGCGCGCGTCCAGCACCGCGGTTGCCTCGCGGCTCTCGACCATCAGCGGTTCGACCTCGGCCGATACGCTGCCGAGCCGCAACCGCCGGATATACATGTCCGCTTGCGACAGCCCGTGCGACGGCAGCCCCGCGACATCGGCATCGACCAGCGCGTGCCCCATCTCGACCGACGCGGCCGGCGGTAGACCCGCGCGCTCGAACAGGCCGGCCAGAAACGCCTCAGCCTGCGTCACCGGAATGGAGATTGGATCAGTCATGGCGCCTCTTCCTTCCTACGCGGCTGCGATGGAGGCACCACATGGGCCAGTTGCGGATCGACGATCAGCACGACCTTGCCGATCTGCTCATTGGCATCCAGCAGGGCATGCGACTGTGCCACCTCCGCCAGCGAGAATGTCGCGAACACGTCCAGCCGCATCCGGCCGCTCTCCAGCAAGGGCCAGACCTGCTGCACCAGCGCCTCGGCGATGCGCCCCTTATATTCAGGCGGCCGCGGACGGATGGTGGATCCGGTGAGCGTCAGCCGGCGCCGCACGATCTGGCGCACGTTGATGTCCGCCCGTTCGCCGAGATGGCTCGCAATCAGAACGAGCCGACCGTCGAAGGCCAGCAGTTGCAACTCGCGATCCGTATAGGGACCGGCCTGGGCATCGAGAATGACGTCGACGCCGTTCTTTCCGGTCGCTTCCAGCAGCGGCTGCACCCAGTCGTCGCGATAATCCAGCGCGATGTCGGCGCCGAGGTCGCGGCAGATCTGGCGCTTCTGCTCGGACCCTGCGGTGGCGAACACCCGCGCGCGGCGCAGCAGCCGGGCGATCTGGATGGTCGCCATGCCGACGCCGCTGGTGCCGCCCTGCACCAGAATGCTTTCACCCTCCGCCAGCCGCCCGAGCAGGATGACATTGTTCCAGCTGGTGAACAGCACTTCGGGGAGCGCCGCCGCGCGTACGAAATCGTAGCCCTTGGGCAGCGGCATGCATTGCACGGCCGGCACGTTGCAGTATTGCGCGTAGCCGCCGCCGGTCACCAGCGCGCACACGGCGTCGCCGACCCGCGGCCAGGTCACGCCCTCCGCCACGGCGACCACCACCCCGGCGATGTCGAGGCCGGGAATCTCCGA
>LNAP01003190.1_pt1 | contig 23113 bp, 18 predicted proteins | sample 602601 | NCBI WGS metagenome assembly LNAP01 (sample SAMN02440304, study PRJNA202911) | soil metagenome | biome: Subtropical and temperate rainforests or woodlands; isolation source: soil samples (1 kg each in a 20% v/v slurry with milli Q water) were... ...
GCCGCGAGAAAAACCCCGAGCCCCATGCCGACGATGCCCCACACCACCGTCATAATGGCGAATTGGCGGACCACCTTGTAGTTGTAGGCGGTACTGATAGATGTGTTCATGGTTCCCCATCCACGGTTCAGCCGAAGTGAGCGCTTGCGCAAGGCAGCGCGGCATTCTTCGCCTGGAGTTATAGGCAGACTAAAAGCGAGGCAAGCATGGACAAACAGCACAAGGCCAGTATTGACGGGGATCAATGGGCGCGATGTGTGGCCGAACACGGTTGGCTATGGACGGCGGCGCAAACGGGTGTCAGCGCCGAGCCACCGACCCTGATCCTGGCCCATGGCACCGGCGCACCGATGGACAGCGGGTTCATGAACGAAATGGCCGCGCGCCTTGCCGGGCATGGCATCAACGTGTTGCGTTTTGAGTTTCCCTACATGGCTCAACGACGCCTGGACGGCGGTAAACGTCCGCCGAACCCGGCTCCCAAGTTGCTGGAATGCTGGCGTGAGGTGTACGCCACGGTGCGGCCTTATGTCGCTGGGCGGTTGGCCATTGGCGGCAAGTCCATGGGTGGGCGCATGGCGAGTTTGCTGGCCGATGAGCTGAAAGCTGATGCCCTGGTGTGCCTGGGGTATCCCTTCTACGCGGTGGGCAAACCGGAGAAACCGCGGGTCGAGCACTTGGCAGCCTTGAAGACCCGGACCTTGATCGTCCAGGGCGAGCGCGATGCCTTGGGTAACCGCGAGGCGGTGCAGGCTTACGTGCTGTCACCGAGTATCGAGGTGATGTGGCTGGTGGCGGGGGATCATGATCTGAAACCGCTGAAGGCCTCGGGGTTTAGCCATGAGCAGCATCTGGAGGCGGCGGCGGGCAGGGTGGCCGGGTTTCTTCAGTAGGTTCCTTGCCGACTATCAAGGCCTCATCGCGAGCAGGCTCGCTCCCACAATTGGAATGCCTTTGAATGAGCAACCTTGACCCTCTGAGGGAGTAAGCCTGCTCCCACAATTGGAATGCCTTTGAATGAGCAACCTTGACCCTCTGTGGGAGCGAGCCTGCTCGCGATAGCGGCCTGTCAGGCAACAAAAAACCCGGAAGCTTTCGCTGTCCGGGTTTTTCATGAGGCAGGCTTCTACTTCTATCAGCGGTTGAACCGCTCCACCAGCGAATACTGCGTATTGGCGGTGCGGGTCAGTTCTTCGCTCAGTAGCGCCGAGCTGTGGGCCTGGCCCGAGGTCTGGTCGGCCAGTTCCGAGATGTTGCTGATATTGCGGCTGATCTCTTCGGCCACCGAACTCTGCTCTTCGGTAGCGGCAGCGATCTGGGTGGTCATGTCGGTGATGTTGGCCACCGCTTCACTGATGCCCACCAGCGCCGCGTCCGCCTCCATGACCCGAGCCACGCCTTCTTCGGCCTGGCGGTGGCCGGCATCCATGGTCTGCACGGCATTGGTAGCGGTTTGCTGGAGTTTGGCGATCAGGGCGTGGATCTGCCCGGTGGACTCACTGGTACGTTGCGCCAGTTGGCGCACTTCGTCCGCCACCACGGCAAAGCCGCGACCCATCTCACCGGCGCGGGCCGCTTCGATGGCGGCGTTGAGGGCCAGCAGGTTGGTCTGGTCGGCAATGCCTTTGATCACGTCCACCACGCCACCGATCTCGTCGCTGTCCTTGGCCAACTGGGTCACGGTCTGCCCGGTCTCGCCCACCACCACCGACAAGCGCTCGATGGCTTCACGGGTTTCCCCGGCGATGTCGCGTCCACGACTGGTCAGGCGATTGGCTTCCTGGGTGGCGTCGGCGGTGCGTTGCACGTGGCTGGCGACTTCCTGGGTCGTCGCGGCCATCTCGTTGACGGCGGTGGCCACCTGTTCGGTCTCCACTCGCTGGCGCTCCAGCCCACTGGAGCTGTTATGGGCCAGCGAGTTCGACTGCCGCGCCTGCTCGTTGAGGTGTTCGGCAGTGTCCTGCAACCGGGTCAGGCAGGTTTTCAGGCGAGCTTCCTGGCTGAGGATCGACATCTCCAGGCGCGCCTGGACGCCTCGACTGTCGGTGTACATCCGGGCGATCAACGGATCGGAGGTGGTTTGCTCGGCCAGACGCAGCAGGCGCTTGATCCCGCGCTGTTGCCATTGCAGGCCCATCAGGCCCAGGGGCACCGAGAGTACGGCAGCCAGGGCAAAGCCCCAGGAGGAATTGAGAAATGCGCCAACGACGAAGCTCAATTGGCTGACCAGGATAAACGGCAGCCAGTCCTGCAGGATCGGCAACCATTTGTCGCTGCGCGGGATCGCCGGCTTACCCTGGTTGATGCGTTGATAGAGCGCTTCGGCCCGAGTGATCTGCTCGGCGCTGGGCTTGACCCGCACCGACTCGTAGCCGATCACCTGGTTACCTTCGAACACGGGGGTGACATAGGCGTTGACCCAGTAATGGTCACCGCTCTTGCAGCGATTCTTGACGATGCCCATCCATGGCAAGCCTTGTTTGAGCGTGTTCCACATATGGGCGAACACGGCCGACGGCACATCGGGATGGCGTACCAGGTTGTGGGGCGAGCGGATCAGTTCCTCCTTGGAAAACCCGCTGATTTCAACGAACGCGTCGTTGCAATAGGTGATCACACCTTTGGCATCGGTAGTGGAAATCAGACGTTGTTGGGCCGGGAAGGTCCTTTCGCGTTGTGTGACGGGCTGGTTGTTACGCATGGTGTGTAGATCCGCAAGGCTTTGAAAGGTTGTCGGCGCCGTCAGGTTTTTATTGAAGTTATTTTTCCGGTCGGTATCACGCCAGCATCGGGTAGGTAAATAGGGCGAAATGAAGCAGATTGAGGCCAAAGTGGGCGGCAATCGCCGCGCCCAGCCCACCAAAGCGATAAGCCAGGCCATAACCGACCCCCGCCATGCCCGACAGCAACACCCATTGCCATCCCGCCCCGGCATGCACCAGGCCGAACAGCAGCGAGGCCAGGACCAATGCGAGATTGTCGCCATAGTTCAGATGTTTGAAGCGTCGGCTCAGGCCACCCTGAATGTAGCCACGAAACAGCGCTTCCTCCACCAACGTCACCAATAAAAGATTATTGAGTACCCATATCCAGGCCGGCTCCGGCCACTTCGGTGCCCAATGGATCATTCCCAGCAGCATCGCCCCGCCCAGCGCCAGCACGGCGCTCAGGGTCAGCCCCAGGGCCGTGGCCTGTAGCGACAGGCGAAACGAGCGCCTGCCGACGATCCAGGGACACGCCAGCAGTAACCAGAAGCCGATCAGTGGCTTGTCCTGGTTCAGGTACATGGCAAACGGCACGGCATCGTCGGTAAAACGTTGCGGCGCGATTGCCCGGCCATTGAAAAAACCCGGCATCCAGTGCAAGGCCAACGCCAGGGCCATCACCACAAACAGGGCGTGGCCGAGAAACTGCCCGACCGGTGTCTGCTGCTGGCGCACCGCATACCCGGCGAACAGCAGCAGCGCGACCGAGATCGCAGCAGTCCAGGCCAGATGGCCGAAGGCCAGGGCCAAGGCATAGCCGATGGAAAGGAAGGCCAGGTATGGCCAGGGCAGGGCAGGCATATCACATCCTTTGAGACTGAAGAACCGTTTGTGGCGATGGTGATGGCAGGACCGGCGGGATTATAGGCAGACCCATACGAAAACACCGCCTATTAACAGGCGGTGTTTTCGTAAGACGCTTCTTTTTATTCTGAAATCAATTGCCGTAGGACGTAGTGCAAAATCCCCCCAGCCTTGAAATATTCCACTTCATTCAAGGTGTCGATCCGGCACAGCACTTCAATCCGCTCCTGGCGGCCGTCCTCGCGGGTGATGACCAGTGGCAGGTTCATGCGTGGCGTCAGTTCGACGTCGCTCAGGCCCAGGATGTCCAGGGTTTCCTTGCCGGTGAGGTTCAGGCTCTTGCGATTCTGATCGAGCTTGAACTGCAACGGCAGCACGCCCATGCCCACCAGGTTGGAGCGGTGGATGCGCTCGAAGCTCTCGGCGATCACCGCCTTGACCCCCAACAGATTGGTGCCCTTGGCGGCCCAGTCCCGACTCGAGCCGGTGCCATATTCCTGTCCGGCGATCACCACCAGAGGTGTGCCCATGGCCTGATACAACATGGCGGCGTCGTAGATCGGCATTTTCTCGCCACTGGGGATGTAGATCGTATTGCCGCCTTCTTCGCCGCCGAGCATTTCATTGCGGATCCGGATATTGGCGAAGGTGCCGCGCATCATGACCTGATGGTTGCCGCGTCTTGAACCGTAGGAGTTGAAGTCCCGGGGCTCCACGCCCTGTTCGCGCAGATAACGGCCGGCCGGGCTGTCGGTCTTGATATTGCCGGCCGGAGAGATGTGGTCGGTGGTCACCGAGTCGCCGAGCAAAGCCAGGATTCGTGCGCCTTCGACATTGTTGATGGCCGGTGGCGGCCCACTGATGTTCTCGAAGAACGGCGGGTGCTGGATGTAGGTCGAGTCCGATTGCCAGACGTAAGTCGCGGCTTGCGGCACCTCGATAGCCTGCCATTGCTCATCACCGGCAAACACGGCGGCGTATTCCTTGTGGAACATGCTGGTGTTGACCTGGGCCACCGCGTTAGCGACTTCCTGGCTGCTGGGCCAGATATCGCGCAGGTACACCGGGTTGCCGTCGCGGTCGTTGCCCAGCGGTTCACTGCTGATGTCGATGCGCACCGTGCCGGCCAGGGCATAGGCGACCACCAGGGGCGGCGACGCCAGCCAGTTGGTTTTTACCAACGGGTGCACGCGGCCTTCGAAGTTACGATTACCCGACAGCACCGAGGCCACCGTCAGGTCGGCGCTCTGGATGGCTTTTTCGATCGGCTCGGGCAACGGCCCCGAGTTGCCGATACAGGTCGTGCAACCGTAACCCACCAGATCGAAACCCAGTTTGTCCAGGTACTCGGTCAGCCCGGCGGCCTTGTAGTAATCGGTGACCACCTTCGAACCTGGTGCCAGGGAACTCTTGACCCACGGCTTACGGGTCAGGCCTTTCTCCACGGCTTTTTTCGCCAGCAGCCCGGCGGCCATCATCACGCTGGGGTTGGAGGTGTTGGTGCAAGAGGTAATGGCCGCAATCACCACTGCGCCGTTTTTCAGGCGATGGGTCCGGCCCTCGAACTCGTATTCGCTTTCCCCCACCTGATCGGCGTTGCCTACCGCGACCCCACCGCCGCCTTCGCTTTCCAGGCGGCCTTCTTCCTTGCTGGTGGGCTTGACGTTCAGGCCCAGGAAGTCGCTGAAAGCCTGGCCGACATTCGGCAGTGAGACCCGGTCTTGAGGACGCTTGGGCCCGGCGAGACTGGCCTCGACACTCCCCATGTCCAGTTCCAGCGTGTCGGTGAATACCGGTTCCTGGCCGGGCAGCCGCCACAGGCCCTGAGCCTTGCAGTAGGCTTCCACCAACTTCACGGTTTCGGTCGGACGTCCGGACAGGCGCAGGTAGTCCAGGGTCACGTCGTCCACCGGGAAGAAACCGCAGGTGGCGCCGTATTCCGGGGCCATGTTGGCGATGGTGGCGCGGTCGGCCAGCGGCAGGTCGGCAAGACCGTCGCCATAGAACTCGACGAATTTGCCCACCACACCTTTCTTGCGCAGCATCTGGGTGACCGTCAGCACCAGGTCGGTGGCGGTGATGCCTTCGCGCAGCTTGCCGATGAGTTTGAAACCGATGACTTCTGGAATCAGCATCGACACCGGCTGGCCGAGCATGGCCGCTTCGGCCTCAATCCCGCCGACGCCCCAGCCTAGTACACCGAGGCCGTTGATCATGGTGGTGTGGGAATCGGTGCCCACCAAGGTGTCCGGGAACGCATAGGTCCGTCCGTCTTCCTCTTTGGTCCACACGGTGCGGCCCAGGTATTCGAGGTTGACCTGGTGGCAGATGCCGGTGCCCGGTGGCACCACGCTAAAGTTGTCGAAGGCGCTCTGGCCCCAACGCAGGAAGGCGTAGCGCTCTCCGTTGCGCTGCATTTCGATGTCGACGTTCTGTTCGAACGCCTGGCTGCTGGCGAAATTGTCCACCATCACCGAGTGGTCGATCACCAGGTCCACGGGTGACAGCGGGTTGATCCGCTGCGGATCGCCACCGGCCTTTTCCATGGCGGCGCGCATGGCGGCCAGATCGACCACGGCCGGGACGCCGGTGAAGTCTTGCATCAGTACCCGAGCAGGACGGTATTGAATTTCCCGGTCGGAACGACGCTCCTTCAGCCAGCCGGCGAGGGCCTTGAGATCGGTGCCGGTGACCGTTTTTTCATCTTCCCAGCGCAGCAGGTTCTCCAGCAGCACTTTGAGGGACATGGGCAACCGGTCCAGGTCTCCCAGGCTTCGGGCAGCGTCGGGCAGGCTGAAATAGTGGTAAATCCTGGCGTCGACTTGCAGCGTTTTAAGGGTTTTCAGGCTATCGAGGGACGGCATTGAAATGACTCCTTTGAGTCCGCACGGCTACGGACTGACGGGACGGACAGAGCCTTTAACCTAGCCCTGTTTTGAGCGTATGACTAATCACTGGACTCTACGAGCGGGTTTGGGGTTCCGAACTCCGCTATCATGCGCCGGTTTTCGTGACAGGCTTTGCTACGGAGTTTCAATGAACACGCTTTTCATGCACTGCCGACCAGGCTTCGAAGGCGAGGTCTGTTCCGAGATCGCCGAACACGCCGCACGGCTGAACGTGGCCGGCTACGCCAAGGCCAAGCCGGCCAGCGCCTGCGCCGAATTTGTCTGTACCGAAGACGACGGCGCCGAGCGACTGATGCGCGGCCAGCGTTTCGCCGAGCTGATTTTTCCGCGCCAGTGGGCGCGTGGCAGCTTCATCGATCTGCCGGAAACAGACCGCATCAGTGTCATCCTGGCCCACATGAGCGCCTTCCCGACCTGCGGTAGCTTGTGGCTGGAGGTGGTGGACACCAATGACGGTAAAGAGCTGTCGAACTTCTGCAAGAAATTCGAAGGGCCGCTGCGCAAGGCGCTGACCGGCGCCGGCAAACTAGTGGATGACCCGTACAAGCCACGCCTGCTGTTGACCTTCAAGAGCGGTCGCGAAGTATTCCTGGGCCTGGCGCAGGCCGATAATTCGGCCATGTGGCCGATGGGCATTCCACGCCTGAAATTTCCTCGGGAGGCGCCGAGCCGGTCCACCCTCAAGCTTGAAGAGGCCTGGCACCACTTTATTCCTCGGGATCAGTGGGACGAGCGCCTGCACAGCGACATGACCGGTGTGGACCTAGGCGCCGCGCCGGGCGGCTGGACCTGGCAACTGGTCAACCGCGGCATGCTGGTGACGGCCATCGACAACGGGCCGATGGCCGAAAGCCTGATGGACACTGGCCTGGTGCAGCATCTGATGGCGGACGGCTTTACGTTCAAGCCCAAGCAGCCGGTGGACTGGATGGTCTGCGACATCGTCGAGAAGCCGGCGCGTAATGCGGCGATGCTGGAAGAGTGGATCGGCGAAGGGCACTGCCGCGAGGCGGTGGTCAACCTCAAACTGCCGATGAAGCAGCGTTACGCCGAAGTGAAACGCCTGCTCGAACGTATCGCCGACGGCTTCAAGGCCCGGGGCATCAAGGTCGAGATCGGCTGCAAGCAGCTGTACCACGACCGTGAGGAAGTGACGTGCCATCTGCGGCGGCTGGACGCCAAAAAGCCCAAGTCCCGCTAGCGCTTGAAAGGCAATGAAATCCCTGTGGGAGCGAGCCTGCTCGCGATATCGGTGCATCAGTGGACATCGATGTTGGGTGGCCCGACGCTATCGCGAGCAGGCTCGCTCCCACAGGGGGCGGTGTTAAGCCAGAGGTGACCTTACACCGACATTGCGCGACAATGCCCGCCAGTTTCAGGAGTAGAACATGAGTGAAATGAACGATACACCGGTCGACGGTACGCTGGATGCCTCCGGCCTCAATTGCCCGGAGCCGGTGATGATGCTGCACCAGCACATCCGCGACCTGATGCCCGGCGGGCTGTTGAAGGTGATTGCCACCGACCCCTCGACCCGTCGCGACATTCCCAAGTTCTGTGTGTTCCTCGACCACGAACTGGTGGCCCAGGACGAGGTCGATGGCACCTACCGCTACTGGATCCGCAAGAAGCTCGCTTAGTCCGCCGAACGACTGATGCGGATCTGCTTGCGTGCGCTGCGTGCCAGGCGGATCGACAGCATCAGCGCCGCGCAGCTCAAGCCCACGATCAGGCCCTGCCACAACCCGCTCGGACCGCTGGCAGTGCCGAGCCAGTCGGTCAGGCCCAGGATGTAACCCACGGGCAGGCCAATGCCCCAGTAGGCGAACAGCGTCAGGATCATCGTCACCCGGGTGTCCTGGTAGCCGCGCAACGCGCCCGCCGCCGTGACCTGGATCGCGTCGGAAAACTGAAACAACGCCGCATAGACGATCAACATCGACGCCACTTCGATCACCACCGGATCGCCGGTATAGATCGCCGCGATGGGCCCGCGCAGCCAGAACATCAGGCTCGCCGACAGGCAGGCATACGCCAGCGCCGTACCCATGCCGACTCCGGCGGCGAAGCGCGCTTCGCGCGGCTGGCGCCGGCCCAGGGCCTGGCCGACCCGCACCGTCACAGCCATGCCCAACGAATAGGGAATCATGAACACCAGAGAGCTGAAGTTCAGGGCGATCTGGTGCCCGGCCACCACGGTGGCGCCGAGGCTGCCGATCAGCAGGGCAATCACTGCAAAAATGCTCGATTCGGCAAATACCGCGATGCCAATCGGCAGGCCGATACCCAGCAGGCGCTTGATGACGGTCCATTGTGGCCAGTCGAAGCGGTTGAATAGCCGGCTCGACTGGTAGGCCGGCGCCCAGCGCGCCCAACCGGCCATGCCCAGGGCCATGAACCACATCACCAGGGCCGTGGCCCAGCCGCAACCGACGCCGCCCATGGCGGGCAGGCCCAGATGCCCGTAAATGAAGATGTAATTGAGCGGGATGTTCAGCGCCAGCCCGCACAAACCCAGGACCATCGCCGGTCGCGTTCGGCCCAGGCCGTCGCTGAAGCAGCGAAGCACGTGATACAGCGCCACCGCCGGCAGGCCGGTGGCGATGCCTTGCAGGTACTCCATGCAAGGACCGATCAGTTCGGGGTCCACGTTCATGATGTGCAGGATCGGTTCGGCGCCGAGCAGCGCCAGCGTGGCAATCAACCCCACCACCAGCGCCAGCCACAACGCCTGGCGCACCAGCGGACCAATCTCGTCGAACGTGCCGGCGCCGAAGCGCTGGGCGACTTTCGGCGTGGTGGCCAACAGTGTGCCGGTCATCAACAGGAACACCGGCACCCAGATCGAATTGCCCAGTGCCACCGCCGCCAGGTCCCGTGGTCCGACCCGGCCGGCCATCACCGCGTCGACAAAGCCCATGGCAGTGGTCGCCAGCTGCGCCACCATGATCGGCAATGCCAGGGCCAGCAGCGTCTTGAGCTCCAGGCGAACCCGGGCCGGGCGGGAGAGGGTGGTGGCGTGGTCGATCACAGGATTCACAGGCGAAACGTCCGAAAAAAGATAAGCGCGAGGCGGCGCATTCTACGCCTTGACACAGTGGTCAGGAAAAAACCTGTGTTGTGGATTTGTAATCGTTTAGCTGGCTTGCGAATACCTTGTGGCGAGGGGATTTATCCCCGCTCGACTGCGCAGCAGTCGCAAAGTCGTTGGGGTGCTGCGCACCCAGCGGGGATAAATCCCCTCGCCACAACATCATTTGCTTCGGGTAATGCACAGGCCTAACGGAACGCCTACACTGCCCATCCCGCCAAAGGAGCTCTGCCATGCTGATTGTCGCCGACGAAAATATTCCCCTGCTCGATGCGTTTTTCCAAGGGTTTGGCGAGATCCGCCGGGTCCCGGGCCGGGGGATTGACCGGACAATGGTCGAGCAGGCCGATGTGTTGCTGGTGCGCTCCGTCACCCAGGTCAACCGCACGCTGCTGGAAGGCAGCAAGGTGAAGTTCGTCGGCACCTGCACCATCGGCACCGATCACCTGGATCTGGATTATTTCGCCGAGGCCGGTATTCGTTGGGCCAGCGCACCGGGTTGCAACGCCCGTGGCGTGGTGGACTACGTGCTGGGCAGCCTGATGACCCTGGCTGAAATCGAAGGCGCGGACCTCAAGCAACGCACCTTTGGCGTGGTCGGTGCCGGGCAGGTGGGCGGGCGGTTGGTTGAGGTGCTCAAGGGCCTGGGTTGGACGGTGAAAGTCTGCGATCCACCCCGTCAGGCTGCCGAAGGCGGCGACTACGTGAGTCTGGAACAGATCATCGAGCAGTGCGATGTGATCAGCCTGCACACACCGTTGACTCGCGACGGCGCGCAACCGACCTGGCACCTGTTCGATGAGCAGCGCCTGCGCCGGCTCCAGCCCGGTACCTGGCTGATCAACGCAGCCCGTGGACCGGTGATCGACAACACGGCGCTGCGCGAGGTGTTGCTGGAACGCGAAGACCTGCAAGCGGTGCTGGATGTCTGGGAGCATGAGCCGAGCGTGGATGCGGATCTGGCCGACCTGTGCGTGATCGCCACCCCGCACATTGCCGGCTACAGCCTCGATGGTCGCCAGCGTGGTACGGCGCAGATCTACGAATCCTTGTGCGCATTCCTCGAGCAACCGGTTGCGGTCCGGTTGAGCGATCTGCTGCCCCGGCCATGGCTGGGCGGCATCACGCTGGACGCTGACACTGATCCGGCCTGGGCGCTGGCGATGTTGTGCCGTGGCGTGTATGACCCACGTCGTGACGACGCGGATTTTCGTCGCAGCCTGGTGGGAACGGTCAGCGACCAACGCAGCGCTTTCGATGCCCTGCGCAAGCATTATCCGCCGCGTCGGGAGATCGACAGCCTGAAGGTTCGCATCGAGGGGCAGTCGCCGGCGTTGCAACAGATCATGAGCGCTCTGGGCGCCACCAGCCTTTAATCGTGGATCGCTTTTGTGGCGAGGGAGCTTGCTCCCGCTGGACTGCGAAGCAGGCCCAAAACCTGGCGTCTGCTGCGCAGCCGAGCGGGAGCAAGCTCCCTCGCCACAAGAGCCAACCCACAAGCGCCAGGTCACAGGAGCCCGCAAAGGCTGCGGGCATAAAAAACCCGACATCATGGTCGGGTTCAATGAAGACGGGCTGTATCACTTTTGTTCGGCAGGCTTGACCAGTCGTTTTTCCAGCTCGCTGCAGGCTTTCTGGATCATGTCTTCGGTGATCGGTACTTCGCGCCCTTGGGCGTCGATGAACGAGCAGCCCAGAGACTGGTCCGGTTGCGTGCGGATCACTTGAATCTTGTCGTCGCTGCTGTGTTGCAAGGACATGGCCTGTCTCCTCATCAGGTTGTGTGCCTATTTTAGTGTCGCCAGGTGACCGAGCCATGACACTCCTTGTAGGTTCATGGCGACAGCTCCACTCAATCAGAAACACGGTCGCGTTTCCAGCCAGACTTTAGACCGATAACATCTAGCCTCTAGTCGCTACGGTCATATTTAACCTGACTCATTCTGATTCAACCAAGTTCCGCTGCGCTTCGGTGTCGCCGGGCGGTCCATTTCCTGCTGCATTATCGGGTGCTTTCTGATGCTTTCTTCCCAACAACGCCGCGCCATACGCCTGGCCAGTGGCTTCATTGCGCCCTATCGCAAGCAGGTGGCGGGCGCCTTATTGGCCCTTATCGTCACCGCCGCAATCACCTTGTCCATGGGGCAAGGCATCCGGTTGCTGGTGGACCAGGGCTTCATGACGCGCTCCCCGCACCTGCTCAACCAGTCCATTGGCCTGTTCATGGTGCTCGTGGTGGGATTGGCGATCGGCACTTTTTCCCGTTTCTACCTGGTGTCCTGGATTGGCGAACGAGTGGTGGCCGATATCCGCCGGCAGGTCTTCAACCATCTGGTGTACCTGCACCCGGGCTTTTACGAAAACAACCGCAGCTCGGAAATCCAGTCGCGCCTGACCGCCGATACGACCTTGTTGCAGTCAGTGATCGGCTCGTCGTTGTCGCTATTCTTGCGCAACGCCTTGATGGTGGTCGGCGGCATTGTGTTGTTGTTCATCACCAACCCCAAACTCACCAGTATCGTGGTGATCGCGCTGCCGTTGGTCTTGGCGCCGATCCTGATATTCGGGCGGCGGGTGCGCAGCCTGTCACGCCAGAGCCAGGACCGCATTGCTGATGTCGGTAGCTACGTCTCCGAGACCCTCGGCCAGATCAAAACCGTGCAGGCCTACAACCATCAGGTCCAGGATGAACGGCGCTTTGCCGTGACCGTGGAGCAGGCCTTCGACACCGCTCGCAAGCGCATCGCCCAGCGGGCCTGGCTGATCACACTGGTGATCGTGCTGGTGCTGGGGGCGGTGGGGGTGATGCTCTGGGTCGGGGGCATGGATGTGATCGCCGGACGGATTTCCGGGGGTGAGCTGGCGGCGTTTGTGTTCTACAGCCTGATCGTCGGCAGCGCCTTCGGCACCCTGAGCGAAGTCATCGGCGAGTTGCAGCGGGCGGCTGGTGCGGCTGAGCGCATTGCCGAATTGCTGCGCTCGGAAAACATCATCCAGCCGCCGGTTTCTGGCCTGGTGACTCTGCCTGAGCGGGTACGGGGTGATTTGCGTCTCGAAGGCGTGCGCTTCTCTTATCCGTCCCGGCCGGACAGCTATGCGGTCGACGGCCTGGACCTGAGCGTCCAGGCTGGCGAGACCCTGGCCCTGGTCGGGCCGTCCGGTGCCGGGAAATCCACGGTGTATGACTTGCTCCTGCGCTTCTACGACCCGGCGCAAGGGCGGATTCTCATCGATGATGTGCCGCTGACCCAGCTCGATCCACTGGACCTGCGTCGCCATTTCGCCCTGGTTTCGCAGAACCCGGCGCTGTTTTTCGGCACGGTTGAAGAGAACATCCGCTACGGCAATCCCGAGGCGACGTCCGAGCAGGTGCGCGAAGCCGCGCAGATTGCCCATGCCCACGATTTCATCGAAAAAATGCCGGAGGGTTACCAGACCCACCTGGGTGACGGCGGTCTGGGGTTATCCGGCGGTCAACGCCAGCGTCTGGCCATCGCCCGAGCGCTGTTGGTGGACGCACCGATCCTGCTATTGGACGAAGCCACCAGCGCCCTCGACGCGCAAAGCGAACACTTGATCCAGCAAGCGCTGCCCAGCCTGATGAAAAATCGCACCACCCTGGTCATCGCCCACCGCCTGGCCACGGTGAAAAATGCCGACCGGATCGCGGTGATGGATCAGGGCAAAGTAGTCGCCGTGGGCACCCATCAGGAACTGGTGGCCAGTAACGCGCTGTATGCGCGATTGGCAGCGTTGCAGTTCAATCAGCAGGGTGATTCTGTTCCGTGAGCCTGCCGAGCCGAAACCAATGTGGGAGCGAGCCTGCTCGCGATAGGGGCAGATAGGCAACCATGAGGTCGACTGTCACACCGCTATCGCGAGCAGGCTCGCTCCCACAGGGTCTGCAACCGAGCAAAAAAATGCCCGCATCGAAAGATGCGGGCATTTTTTCAGGAACAACTTGCCGCTTGAAGCCTATGGCTTGCTGCTGCCCACTCACTGATCATCAAAATAGCGCTCATGCCAGTCCACCAGCGGTTGCGGCGAGTTGAGTTTCTGGCCGTAGATCACCGAGTACGACAACACGTTCTGCACGTATTGCCGGGTTTCGTCGAAGGGGATGCTTTCGACCCAGACATCGAAGCTCAGGTGGTCGGCACCGCGCAGCCACTGGCGCACCCGACCAGGGCCGGCGTTGTAGGCGGCGGAGGCCAGGACGCGGTTGCCGTTGAACTGGCTGTGAACCTGGCTCAGGTACGCCGCGCCCAGCTGGATGTTCTTGTCCGGGTTCAGCACTTGCTTGGGCGAGGCCAGCGGGATGTTGAACTTGCGTGCGGTTTCCTTGGCGGTGGCCGGCATCAACTGCATCAGGCCGCTGGCGCCAACACCGGAGCGCGCATCTTCCATGAAGGCACTTTCCTGTCGAGTGATGGCGAACACCCAGCTTGAATGCAGGCCGCGAACCTTGGCTTCACGCACCAGAGTGTCGCGGTAGGCCATTGGGAAGCGAATATCCAGGTCATCCCAATACTTGGCCTGGCTGATGGTGCGGATCGCCGGGAAGTACCATTTCAGGTCGTAGGCCAGTTTCGCCTGGGCGACCATCTCGTCCCGGTTGAAGTGGCGAGTGACGTGATACCACTCGCGGCGACCGTCGACGATCTGACCCCGGGCATGAAACTCCAGGGCCCGACGAATACCCGGTGTGTTGCGCACTTTATTGATCAGCGCCTGGCTCATCACCAGCGGCTTGTTGTTGAGCGAATAGGGCGATTGAGAACGATCGGCGGCCAGGAAACCGTAGAAGTCCCGCTCACGGGCCAGATGCTTGTAAAGCGTCAGCGCCTCGGGATTCTGAGGTTGCGCCAGCTCCAGGCTGCGGGCCTGCCAGTAACGCCAGCGACTGGTGCTGGCCAGCGTCTCGGGCAGGCGGCGGGTCAACTCATAGGCGTCGTCCCAGCGGGCCAGGCGCAACAGCAGGCGCAAGCGCCATTCCGAGACGGTATCGTCGCGCAGTTCCGGGTCATATTTTGTCATCACGCCCAAGGCGCGACTGTCGAAACGCTTGGCCAGGGTCAGGCCAATTTCCCGGGCGATGGCGACTTTCTCAGGCTTGGAAAAATGCATGGTGCTGGCGTAGCCGTCCAACAGCGCCATGGCTTTCTCTGGATCCTGACGGGCCAGGCGCCGCAAGCCGAGGCTGACGATATCGGCCATCGGCTCATCGGCCGGACGGAAACGCGATGGCTGATTGAGCAGTTCCGGTTTTTGCGCCACGTCTATCAGCAGTTGGCCGCGAGGGGCGAGGGTGCTCAGGCCGCTGATCAGGCTTTTAGCCAGTGGATAATTGCGGGCCTGGGCGGCCAGTTTGGCGCGCTCCCAGCGCTTCTGTTCAGTCAGTTGACCCTGGGTCGCCCACAGGCCGAACAGCGCATCACACGCGGCCGGTTGGGATTTGCCGGTGAGCCAAAGCTTTTCGGTGTTGGCGTAGCCTTCGGCCTTGAGGCCATGACTGAGCTGATACTGGGCGTTGAGGCAGTCCAGTTCGGTGAAGTTGAGCTTGGGGTCGTAGTACTTGACGAAGGTCGCCCAATCGCCACGGTCGGCCAGCCAGCGCAACCAGCGCAGCTTCATCCAGTTGGCCTGGGGCAGGTCGCCATGTTCGGCGAGAAATTTCTCGATTTCGGCATTACTGGCGCTCTTGAGGCGAGCGGTCAGTTCGTCGTAGGCCAGGTAGGGTTCCAGCGGATAGTCACGCAGGGCCTGGCTGTAGCGAAAATAGGGGCCGGAATCACCTTTGGCCAAGGCACGCTTGGCTTCATCGTAATACTGACGCTGGGTGGAGATATCCACCGCCTGGGCGGTTTGAACGGCAGTGGCACATACAAACAAGCAAGATAAAACACTGAAAAGGCGACTGCGCATGATACGTCCGGGCAGAAAAAAACATGACAAGCCCAAGGTTTGACCCAGGGTAACTGTCTGTAGCTTAGCCTTTTGCCAGCAATGGGCGAAAGCTTTGCGGGGTCATCCGCGCAAGTTCGCAACATTTGTTATGCAGAGTGCTTCGGGGGTGAAATTGGCGGACTTCTGAGGCCTCATCTCAGGTAGAATGCGCGCCCGGTTTTTGGAGAAGCTCATGACCCTGCTCAAATTCAGCGATGTGTCCCTTGCTTTCGGCGCTATGCCGTTGTTGGACAATCGCCCGTGGTGAGCGGGTGTGCATCATCGGCCGCAACGGCACTGGCAAGTCCAGCATGATGAAGCTGGTCAAGGGCGATCAGAAGCCCGATGACGGCTCGGTCTGGCGCGCGCCAGGCCTGAAAATCGGCGAATTGCCCCAGGAACTGCCGGTGGCCGACGAGCGGACGGTGTTCGACGTGGTCGCCGAAGGCCTGGACGGTGTCGGCGCGCTGCTGGCCGAGTATCACCACCTGAGCCAGAACATCGTCACCGATGCCGACCTGGACAAGTTGATGCACGTGCAGCACGACCTCGAAGCCCGCGATGGCTGGCGCCTGCAGCAGTTGGTGGACAGCACCCTGAGCCGTCTGCAACTGCCGGCCGACAAGACCCTGGCCGAGCTGTCCGGTGGCTGGCGTCGCCGGGTGTTGTTGGCCCAGGCCCTGGTGTCCGAGCCGGACCTGCTGCTGCTCGACGAGCCCACCAACCACCTGGACATCGGCGCCATCGCCTGGCTTGAAGAAGCCCTGAAGGATTTCCAGGGCGCGGTGCTGTTCATCACGCACGACCGTTCTTTCCTGCAAAACCTGGCGACCCGTATCCTCGAACTGGATCGCGGCGGCCTGATCGACTGGAACGGCGACTACGCCAGCTTCCTGGTGCACAAGGAAGCGGCGCTGGCGGCGGAAGAAACCGCAAACGCGCTGTTCGACAAGAAGCTGGCCCAGGAAGAAGTCTGGATTCGCCAGGGTATCAAGGCCCGTCGCACCCGCAACGAAGGCCGTGTACGAGCGCTCAAGGCACTGCGCATGGAACGCAGTGAGCGTCGCGAGCGCACCGGCAAGGCCAATATTCAGCTGGATACCGCTGACAAGTCCGGCAAGCAGGTGATGGTTCTTGAGAACGTGAGTTTTGCGCACCCTGGCGGCCCGTTCCTGATCAAGGACTTTTCCATGGTGCTGCAGCGTGGTGACCGCATTGGTCTGCTGGGCGCCAACGGTACCGGCAAGACCACCTTGCTCAAGCTGATGCTCGGCGGTCTGGTACCGACCAATGGCAAGGTGGAGGAGGGCACGAAGATCGACGTCGCCTACTTCGACCAGTTGCGCCATCAGTTGGACCTTGAAAAAACCGTCATCGACAACGTTGCCGAAGGCCGCGATTTCATCGACATCGATGGCCAGAGCCGCCATGTGTTGAGCTATCTGGGCGACTTCCTGTTCAGCCCTCAACGTGCTCGTACCCCGGTCAAGGCGCTGTCCGGCGGTGAACGTGCCCGTCTGCTGCTGGCCAAACTGTTCAGCAAGCCGGCGAACCTGCTGGTGCTCGACGAACCGACCAACGACCTGGACGTGGAAACCCTCGAGTTGCTGGAAGAGGTGCTGCTGACCTTCAACGGTACTGTGCTGATGGTCAGCCACGACCGGGCATTCCTCGACAACGTGGTTACCAGCACCCTGGTGTTCGAAGGCGAAGGCCTGGTGCGTGAATACGTCGGTGGTTATCAGGACTGGCTGCGCCAGGGTGGCTCGCCGCGCTTGCTGGGCGTGACTGAGAGCAAGTCCGGCAAGGCCGACCTGAATTCGGCGGTGGTCAAGGCCGAGCCTGCTCCGGTTGCTGCTGCACCGGCGGCGGCACCGGCAAAGAAGAAGCTCAGCTACAAGTTGCAGCGTGAGCTGGAAGCCCTGCCGGGTGATATCGACGCGAAGGAACAGCAGATCGCAGCGGTGCAAGCCGAAATGGCTGACATTGGCTTCTACCAGCGCCCTGCGGCTGAAACCGCCAAGGTGATCGCGCATCTGGAGCAACTGCAGGCCGAGCTGGATGCGCTGGTCGAGCGCTGGGCTGAACTGGACGCTTGATCCACTGTTGTAAAGAATCCCGGTGCTCAGAGATGAACGCCGGGATTTCTATTTGAAACGCTATTCCCCTGTGGGAGCGAGCCTGCTCGCGATAGCGGTGTATCAGTCGACTTCAATGTTGACTGTCAGGACGCTATCGCGAGCAGGCTCGCTCCCACAGGTTTAGGTTTTATGTGCGCTTGACCAGATGCACCGCGAGCACATCGCAAGGCGCGCCATGCAGCACGTCGTTGGCTGTAGAGCCCAACAGCAGTGCCAGGCCATGACGGCCATGGCTGCCCACGACGATCAGGTCGCAACCCTGTTCCTTGGCCAGGTGATGGATCTCCTGACGCGGCTGGCCGTAGGTCAGGTGGCTGTATTCCTTTTTCAGGGCGGGGTATTTCACGATCAGCCGGTCAAGGCGTTCCTTGGCTTGATCGAATTGTTGTTGTTGCAACTGGGAAAGGTCCATCGGCACATCACCACCGAAGGCCATGGCCATGGGTTCGACGATGTGAACCAGCGACAGTTTGGTGTCTCGACCTTCGCAAAGGGCCAGAGCACGCTTGACGACGGGATCACATTCTTCAGTGAGGTCGACGGCGACCAGGACGTGTTCGTAGTACATGGAAGGCACTCCAGAGAATTGCGATACGGTAAGTATGGCTGGTTTCAAGCGCATCGACGGCGACGTGGGTCAATCGTCATGGCTCATCAGAATTCGGGGAGTACGAATATGACGGTCTGGATAGTGGTGTCAATCCTGTTGGTGGTATTAAGCCCCCTGGCATGGTTACGCCCGTCCCGTGTTCAGAGCGGTCGCATGGCGTTGCGCATGGAGGCGCGCCGCCTTGGCCTGGCCATGCAACTGGCTCCGCAGGAGTGGCCTCATTGGCTCGGGCAGCAGGCGCCAAACCCCTGCGCCCAGTACCATCGGCCCCGACGGGGCAAGCAGCCGGCTATCTGGACCTACTGGCAAACAGCGCCGGGCGTATGGGTCAATCAGTGGCGCGAAGTCTGCCAGGATGAGTCGTTGCTCAATCATTTCGAAAAATTGCCAGCCAACGTCTACAAAATCGAGGCCGACGGGCAAATGATCGCCTTATATTGGGGCGAGAAGGGCGAAGCCGCTGTGTTGCAGGATATTTGCGCGGTGCTCAAGGCGCTGGCCTGAGGCATAAAAAAGCCCGACAGTCTCATCGGGCGGGTTGGCCAGGCAGGCCGGTAATCAAAACGCCTATCCGGACGTTCGTTCGTAACGTCCTTTGCTCAAAATCTTCAATCGCGCTCCCGACAGAGTAGTCGGTTGAATCCAGCGCGCTTGGAATTAGGGCGACTTTTCTAATTATTGATCCTATGAATGGCTGTACATGCAGCGCCGTGTTGCGGATCCGGGCGGTACGCAAATGACCGGGAAGTCGCGTTCAAGCCCCTGTTTAGGGCGATTGACAATTGTCGGAAATTCCGTGAAGGTGGCGTACCCAAATCAAACGGGCGTATGAATTGAGCGTTTGTATTTTCCGAACGTTCCTACAGAACCCCGACTATCGCGTTGACGGGTGTGCCTGGCGGATTGGCGTAGCATCGGCGGTAAACGTCAATGCCGAACCAGCAGTCAGCGTTCAACGTGTACTGTTCAGCTTCCATATCGTGGAGATCAGTTGATGATTTACGAAGGTAAAGCCATCACGGTTAAGGCTCTTGAAAGTGGCATCGTCGAACTGAGGTGAGTCCGTCAACAAGTTCAACCGTCTAACCCTGAATGAACTGCGTCAGGCTGTGGACACTATCAAGGCAGATGCTTCGATCAAGGGTGTGATCGTCAGCAGCGGCAAGGACGTCTTCATCGTCGGCGCCGACATCACCGAATTCGTCGATAACTTCAAGCTGCCCGATGCCGAACTGATCGCTGGCAACCTCGAAGCGAACCGTATTTTCAGCGACTTCGAAGACCTCAACGTACCGACCGTCGCGGCCATCAACGGCATCGCCCTGGGTGGCGGCCTTGAGATGTGCCTGGCAGCGGATTACCGCGTCATGTCCAGCACGGCCAAGATCGGCCTGCCGGAAGTCAAGCTGGGCATCTACCCAGGCTTTGGCGGTACCGTGCGTCTGCCGCGCCTGATCGGTGCCGACAACGCTATCGAGTGGATTGCCGCCGGCAAGGAAAACCGTGCTGAAGACGCACTGAAAGTCGGCGCCGTGGATGCCGTGGTCGAGCCAGGCAAACTCCAGGAAGCGGCCCTCGAAACGATCAAGCGCGCCATCAGTGGCGAGTTCGACTACAAGGCCAAGCGCCAGCCGAAGCTGGAAAAGCTCAAGCTCAATGCCATCGAACAAATGATGGCTTTCGAAACCGCCAAGGGTTTCGTCGCAGGTCAAGCAGGCCCGAACTACCCGGCGCCGGTCGAAGCGATCAAGACCATCCAGAAAGCCGCGAACTTCGGTCGCGACAAGGCTCTGGAAGTCGAAGCCGCCGGCTTCGTCAAACTGGCCAAGACCTCGGCCGCACAAAGCCTGATCGGTCTGTTCCTCAATGACCAGGAACTGAAGAAAAAGGCCAAGGCCTACGACGAAATCGCCCGTGACGTGAAGCAGGCCGCCGTGCTCGGCGCCGGTATCATGGGTGGCGGTATCGCCTATCAGTCGGCGTCCAAAGGCACGCCGATCCTGATGAAAGACATCAACGAGCACGGTATCGAGCAAGGCCTGGCCGAGGCGGCCAAGCTGCTGGTTGGCCGCGTCGATAAAGGTCGCATGACCGCGGCGAAGATGGCCGAAGTGCTCAACGGCATTCGTCCGACCTTGTCTTACGGCGATTTCGGCCATGTCGACCTGGTGGTCGAAGCCGTTGTCGAGAACCCGAAGGTCAAGCAGGCGGTACTGGCTGAAGTCGAAGACAAGGTCAAAGAGGACACCATCCTCGCTTCGAACACCTCGACCATTTCCATCTCGCTGCTGGCCAAGGCCCTCAAGCGTCCGGAAAACTTCGTCGGCATGCACTTCTTCAACCCGGTGCACATGATGCCGCTGGTGGAAGTGATCCGTGGCGAGAAGTCCAGCGAACAAGCGATCGCCACCACCGTGGCCTACGCCAAGAAAATGGGCAAGAACCCGATCGTCGTCAACGACTGCCCAGGCTTTTTGGTCAACCGTGTACTGTTCCCGTACTTCGGTGGTTTCGCCAAGCTGGTCAGCGCCGGTGTGGACTTTGTGCGCATCGACAAGATCATGGAAAAATTCGGCTGGCCAATGGGTCCGGCGTACCTGATGGACGTGGTCGGCATCGACACCGGCCACCATGGTCGTGACGTCATGGCTGAAGGCTTCCCGGACCGCATGAAAGACGACCGCCGGTCGGCCGTCGACGTGCTCTACGAAGCCAAGCGCCTGGGCCAGAAGAACGGCAAGGGCTTCTACGCCTACGAGACTGACAAGCGCGGCAAGCAGAAGAAAGTGGCCGATTCGTCGGTGCTGGAAGTGCTCAAGCCGATCGTCTACGAGCAGCGCGAAGTCACCGACGAGGACATCATCAACTGGATGATGATCCCGCTGTGCCTTGAAACCGTGCGTTGCCTGGAAGACGGCATTGTTGAAACCGCCGCCGAAGCCGACATGGGTCTGGTCTACGGTATCGGTTTCCCTCCATTCCGTGGCGGTGCGCTGCGCTACATCGATTCGATCGGTGTGGCCGAGTTCGTTGCCCTGGCAGACCAGTACGCTGATTTGGGCGCGCTGTACCACCCGACCGCGAAGCTGCGTGAAATGGCCAAGAACGGCCAGAGCTTCTTCGGTTAAGCGCCCAACGACTAGAGCGAGAGAACATTTATGAGCTTGAATCCTAGAGACGTCGTGATTGTCGACTTCGGTCGTACGCCGATGGGCCGCTCCAAGGGCGGCATGCACCGCAACACCCGCGCCGAAGACATGTCGGCGCACCTGATCAGCAACGTAACGTCAAGGTCGACCCCAACGAAGTCGAAGACGTAATCTGGGGCTGTGTGAACCAGACCCTGGAGCAGGGCTGGAACATCGCCCGCATGGCTTCGCTGATGACCCAGATCCCTCACACCGCGGCCGGACAGACTGTCAGCCGTCTGTGCGGTTCGTCCATGAGCGCGCTGCATACCGCTGCTCAGGCGATCATGACCGGCAACGGTGATGTGTTCGTCGTCGGCGGTGTCGAGCACATGGGCCACGTGAGCATGATGCACGGCGTCGATCCGAACCCGCACATGTCGCTGTACGCGGCAAAAGCCTCGGGCATGATGGGCCTGACCGCGGAAATGCTCGGCAAAATGCACGGCATCACCCGCGAACAGCAGGACGCCTTCGGCGTGCGCTCCCACCAGCTCGCCCACAAAGCGACCGTGGAAGGCAAGTTCAAGGACGAAATCATCCCGATGCAGGGCTATGACGAGAACGGTTTCCTGAAATTGTTCGACTACGACGAAACCATTCGTCCGGAAACCACCCTGGAAAGCCTGGCGGCCCTCAAGCCGGCCTTCAATCCAAAGGGCGGCACCGTGACAGCCGGTACTTCTTCGCAGATCACCGACGGTGCTTCGTGCATGATCGTGATGTCGGCCCAGCGTGCCCAGGACCTGGGCATCCAGCCGATGGCGGTGATTCGTTCGATGGCCGTGGCCGGTGTTGATCCGGCAATCATGGGCTATGGTCCAGTACCGGCGACGCAGAAAGCCTTGAAGCGTGCGGGTCTGAGTATTTCCGATATCGACTTCTTCGAGCTCAACGAAGCTTTCGCCGCACAGGCCCTGCCAGTGCTGAAAGATCTGAAAGTGCTCGACAAGATGAACGAGAAGGTTAACCTGCACGGCGGCGCGATCGCCCTGGGTCACCCGTTCGCGCGTATCTCCGGCACGCTGCTCAACGTCATGAAGCAGAACGGCGGCACCTTTGGGGTGTCCACTATGTGCATTGGCCTTGGCCAGGGCATCGCCACTGTCTTCGAACGCGTCTAAGCGTTACGTCGATGGAAGCCGGGGCCAAGTGCCCCGGTTTTTGTTTTTCCGGGTTTAGAAAAAAAGATTTTGTTTTTATTTAAAAAATATTTGAGCGAGGGCCGAAGCATGCCGATACAACCTGGGCTCTACCAACATTACAAAGGTCCGCAGTACCGCGTATTCAGCATCGCGCGGCATTCCGAGACCGAGGAAGAAGTGGTCTTCTATCAAGCCCTGTATGGCGATTACGGCTTTTGGGTGCGACCGTTGAGCATGTTCCAGGAGTCTGTCGAAGTTGACGGCGAGCAGGTGCCACGCTTTGCTTTGGTGCAGGCCGAAGAGAGCCTTTTTTCCAAGCCTTGAGGCCGATACCGGGGCAACCCTGCGCTTGACCTCACCTTGCAGCCACTATATATAGCGGTGCCGCGTCAGGCGCCAACCGCCTTTCACTTTTTAGAATTCAGGAATTTTCTGATCCATGGGCAAATCGCTGGTCATTGTGGAATCCCCGGCTAAGGCCAAGACCATCAACAAGTATCTGGGTAACCAATAC
>LNAP01003438.1_pt1 | contig 23113 bp, 19 predicted proteins | sample 602601 | NCBI WGS metagenome assembly LNAP01 (sample SAMN02440304, study PRJNA202911) | soil metagenome | biome: Subtropical and temperate rainforests or woodlands; isolation source: soil samples (1 kg each in a 20% v/v slurry with milli Q water) were... ...
GGGCAGGGGATCACTTACGCACGGTGCGCTGTTCGATGCGCTTCTCGAACGTGCCGCAAATGACCCGGTCGACGTAGATGCCAGGGGTGTGGATCTGCGCCGGGTCCAGCTCGCCGGGTTCGACGATTTCTTCGACTTCGACCACGGTGATCTTGCCCGCGGTGGCGGCCAGCGGGTTGAAGTTCTGGGCGGTGTGGCGGTAGATGACGTTGCCGAAATGATCGGCTTTCCAGCCTTTGACGATGGCGAAGTCCCCGGTGATGGATTCTTCCATCAGGTACTTGCGGCCATGGAATTCGCGGACTTCCTTGCCATCGGCAACAGGAGTGCCGACGCCGGTGGCAGTGAAGAACGCCGGGATGCCGGCACCGCCTGCGCGCATTTTTTCGGCGAGGGTGCCTTGGGGGGTCAGGACCACTTCGATAGCACCGCTGAGCAGTTGCTCCTCGAACATTTTGTTCTCGCCGACGTAGGACGCCACCACCTTGCGGATCTGCCGGTCTTCCAGCAGCACGCCGAGGCCGAAACCGTCGACGCCGCAGTTGTTGGAAACCACGGTGAGGTCGCGTGTGCCTTTGCGCTTGATCTCGGCGATGAGGTTTTCCGGAATCCCGCACAGACCGAAGCCGCCAGCGATCACGGTCATGCCGTCTTCAAGACCTGCCAGAGCTTCCTCGTAGGAACTCACGCGCTTGTCGAAACCTGCCATATGCACCTCTTTTATTCTTTGTCGTATTGGGGTAGGAGTGTCGCGCTGCAGAATTCATTTGTTAAGTTGATTTTTAAGGTTGATTGATAGATAAAACTCACCAATAACCCTTGTGGGAGCGAGCCTGCTCGCGATGGCAATTTCAAGGAAGCCATCGCGGGTAAACCGTGCTCCTGATTACTGGAGCAATTCGCACATGACAGTCAAGCAGATCCGCGCATTCCTGGCCGTGGCCCAGAGTCTGAGTTTTGCCGTGGCCTGCGAGCGATTGCACCTGTCGCAATCGGCATTAAGCCTGACCATCAAGGCGCTGGAGGAGGGGTTGGGCGGGCGACTGTTCACCCGCACCACGCGCAATGTCGCGCTGACAGCAGAGGGGGAATCACTGGTGCCGCTAGCACGTCGGCTGATCGCTGACTGGGATAACGCCGAGGATGAGCTGCGGCAACGCTTCACTCTCCAGCGCGGACGCGTGACGCTGGCGGCGATGCCCTCGTTTGCCGGCAACCTGCTGCCGCCGATCCTGAAAACCTTTCGGGCGCGATACCCCAAGGTCAACGTCACGGTGAATGACGTGATCAACGAGCAGGTGCTGGAGATGGTGCGTGACCGGCAGGTTGAACTGGGAGTGGCGTTTGAACCGAATCAGAGTTCATCGCTGGCATTCACGCCGTTATACATGGACCGTTTCGTGGCTGTGGTGCCGAAAGATTCTCCTTTTGCCGAACGACAAGACATCGATTGGCAGACCCTGCTCGAGGAACCGTTCATCACCTTGCAGCGACCGTCGACGGTGCGGGTGATGCTCGAAGAGCACTTGCAGGCACGCGGGATGAAATTGCCGGTGGAGTTTGAAAGTCATCAGTTGGCGACGGTGGGGCGGATGGTCGCCAGCGGGTTGGGGGTGAGTGCGGTGCCGGCGTTGTGTGTCGGGCAGATGCTGGAACTCGGAGCGCGGTGCATCACTTTGCGCGACCCGGTGGTGGAGCGGGCGATCGGGGTGCTGACCAAGCCAGGGGTGGAACTGTCGGCGGCGGCGCAGGCGTTGTTCGATATCCTTAAAGCCGAAAACCTCGGCCAACGCCTCCATTGATCGTTCCCACGCTCCGCGTGGGAATGCAGCCCGGGACGCTCTGCGTCCCATCCAAAGCCGAACGCGGAGCGTCCGTTGAGGCATTCCCACGCGGAGCGTGGGAACGATCATTGGGACAGGTGTTGTGTCAGGAGGGGGAGTAGCTGCTCGCACGACGCCTCTATTTTCAAATCAAGGAAGTCATCCGCCCGTGTCTTCCCCAAATTGATCGCCATTAACGGCTTGCCCTGATCCGCCACCGCCCGGCATAACCGAAACGCCGAATACGCCATCAACGAAGATCCGACCACCAGCAACCCCGCCGCCTTTTCGACCGCCGCCATCGCTTTGGCCGCTGTCACCTGCGCCACGTTCTCGCCAAAAAACACCACGTCCGGCTTCATCCGCTCACCCGCGCAGTACGGGCACTGCGGCACCTGAAACCGCGCCTCAAACGCCGCATCCAGCAGCGTGTCGCCATCCGGGGCTTGCACCGCATCCACGCCGGCCAGATACGGATTCTGCGTTTCCATCAATTGCTGGATCGAATCCCGTTCGCTGCGTTTTCCGCAGTCCAGGCACAACACTCGATGCAGGCTGCCGTGGAGCTCGATGACGTCATGGCTGCCGGCCTGGTCGTGCAGGGTGTCGACGTTTTGCGTGATCAGCCCGCTGATCTGCTGCGAACGTTGCAAACTGGCCAAGGCCTCATGGGCCACGTTCGGCTGGGCCTGGCGCACTCGCGGCCAACCGAGCATCGCCCGCGCCCAATAGCGTCGCCGGGATTCGGGGGCGGATAGGAATTCCTGATACATCATCGGTTGCCGGCCACGCCGCACGCCCTGGTTGTCGCGGTAGTCCGGAATGCCCGACGGAGTGCTGATGCCGGCGCCGGTCAGGACCACAAACGGCTGGTCAGCCATTAACTGCTGAAGGCGATCGAGTTGTTCGCGGATGAGGCTGTCGAGCATGTTCAACACTCCGGTGGACCATGAGTGTTTGCAGGGTAGCATTTGCCGACCACCCGGACAGGTTGCCCGTCCGGGTGATGTCAGGCACCTATTTACGCGCCTCCAGAATCAGGTTGAACGGCGTTTCCGTGGCCCGCCGGAACGTCTTGAACCCGGCCTCGGTGAAAACCTTGCGCAGCCGCGCCTCGCCAGCCTGGGCGCCGAGCCCGAGGCCGACTTCCTGGGACAGCGAGTTCGGGGTGCAGATAAAGGTCGAGGCAGCGTAGAACAAGCGGCCAACCGGGTTGGTGTTGTCGTCGAGCGAGTCGTTGGCGAACGGTTCTACCAGCAGCACCGTGCCGTCCGGTTTCAGTGCGTCATAAGCATGCCGCGCCGCGCCCACCGGGTCGCCCATGTCGTGCAGACAGTCGAAATAGCAAACCAGGTCATAGTCATCGCCGGGGAAGCTTTTTGCCGTGCCTTGGAAGAACCGCGCACGCCCGGCCACGCCACCTTCTTCGGCGCGCTGGGTGGCGACGGTGACGGAGGGTGCGTGGTAGTCGAAACCGACGAATCGCGAATTCGGAAACGATTGGGCCATGATCACGGTGGATGCGCCGTGGCCGCAGCCGATGTCCGCCACTTTGGCGCCAGCCTCCAGTTTGCCGACCACGCCTTCGAGCGCCGGTAGCCATTCGGCGACCAAGTGCGCTTTATAACCTGGCCGGAAGAACCGCTCCGTGCCACTGAACATGCACGGATGGTGATCGCCCCAGGCGAGGGCACCGTCGCCGCGCATGGCGTTGACCAGTTTGTCCTTGTCATGGAAAAACGATGCGACCACCCCGATGCCACCCGCGATATAGACCGGTGAGTCTTCGATCGCCAATGCCAGGGCTTGCTCTTCGGGCAGGCGGAACTGGCCGTCGCGGTGTTCCATGTAACCGGAAGCGGCGTGGGCGCTGAGCCATTCGCGCAGCAGGCGGGTGTTGCAGCCGGTTTTGTCGGCGAGGATTTCAGGGGTGACTGGCTGGCTGTCGGCCATGGCCCGGTACAGTCCGAGCTCTTCACCGAGGATGACGTTGGCGAGCATCGCTGCGCCGCCCATGTCGTTCACCAGTTTGCCCATGAAATCATTGAGTCTGGCCTCGTCCATCACATGTGCTCCTTCAGCAGGATCACAGTCCAGAGGCCTTGTTTTTCGAGGCGTTCACCTCTGAACCGTGGTCGTGGGAATGAACAGGACGATAAGCACGTCCTGCGTGCAGTAAGTTTAGTCCGGGGACCGTGGGCCGCTGTCTGGAGCGACGAAAGTGCCTGACTCACACGGGTCTCCTGTGGGATCGCCGCACCGCCGCTCCCACAAGGGATTTGTGTTGTGTATTGCACTGTATCTAACAGGCTTCCCGATACAGTTCCCCGCACTACCAGGGTATTGCCGAACACAGACCCGATACATCCTTTCGGTTAACTGTGATTCCGTCCTGGCAAACATTGAGATCGACACCCATGCAAACCCCCATCTCATCAGCAAAGGCGAGCGTCGGGCTCGGTTTGCGTCGCGGTTTAATGAAGGACCTTCAGGCAGCCCGTGCGGGCGATTTCGATTTTCTGGAAGTTGCGCCGGAGAACTGGATCGGTATCGGTGGCGCTCATGGCCATGCGCTGCGAGCCCTGGCCGAGCGCTATCCGTTGTCCTGTCACGGCTTGTCCCTGTCATTGGGCGGCCCGGCACCGCTGGACGTCGGCTTTGTGCAGGAAGTCCGGGTTTTCCTCGATCACTACAAGGTGCCGCTGTACAGCGAGCACTTGAGCTACTGCAGCGATGACGGTCACCTTTACGACCTGCTGCCGCTACCCTTTACCGAAGAAGCGGTGCATCACGTCGCCGCGCGAATTCGCCAGGCCCAGGACATTCTTGGTCGGCGCCTGGCGGTGGAGAACGTTTCCTACTACGCCGCGCCACAGCAAGACATGGACGAGCTGACCTTCACCAACGCGGTATTGCGCGAGGCCGATTGCGACCTGCTGCTGGACGTCAACAACGTCTACGTCAACTCGATCAATCACGGTTTCGATCCGCAGGCCTTTCTGGCCGGCATCGATTCGGCCCGGGTGGTGGCCATGCACGTGGCCGGGCACTTCGATGAGTCCGACACCTTGAAAATCGACACCCATGGCGCCTCGGTGAAACCGGTGGTCTGGTCGTTGCTGACCGAGGCTTACGCTCGCTTCGGCGCGCAGCCGACGCTGCTGGAACGGGATTTCAACTTTCCGGCATTTTCCGAACTGCTGGCCGAATTGCAGACCATTCGCCGCCTGCAAACCGAGGGGGTGAAGCGTGGATAAGCCGAGTCTGTTTCAGCAGCAAAACACCCTGGGCCTTTACCTGCGCGATCCCGATCATTGCGCGCCACCGGCCGGGATGGACGTGACGCGGGCGCAGGTTTACCGCGACCTGATTTTCGCGAACCTGTCGTCGTTGCTCAGCGGGACCTTTCCGGTGCTGATCAAGATTCTCGGTGATGAACACTGGCGTTCACTGGTACGGATTTTTCTGCGCGACTACCGCGCGCGCACGCCGAAATTCGGCGAGATCGCCAAGGAGTTCGTCGAATTCCTGGCCTCGGAACCCCAAGCGTTGAGCGAAGGGTCGTGGCCGCCGTTCATGGTCGAGCTGGCGCATTACGAGTGGGTCGAGATGGCGCTGCAACAATCCGAGGCCGAACCGTTGCCGCTGAGCGATGCCGGGTTGTTGCTGGACCGACCGTTGCAGGTTTCGCCGCTGGCCTGGCCGTTGGCGTACGCCTGGCCGGTGCAATTGGTGGGGCCGGATTATCAACCGCAGATGGCGCCGGCTCAGCCGACATTGCTGTTGGTGCGTAGGGCGGAAGACTGGAGTGTGAAGTTTTCTGCATTGAGCCCGTTGGCCTGGCGGTTGTTGCAGCGCATTGAGGAATTTCCTCAACTGGACGGACGTGAACAGCTGCAAGGATTGGCGCTGGAGGCGGGGATGGCTGGAGCGCCGGAATTTATGGACAGTGGGACAGCGTTGTTGCAGCAGATGCATGAAGAAGGTGTGGTGGGCTTGGCATGATCGTTCCCGCGCAGAGTGTTTGATCGCTGACCGCTGACCGCTGACCGCTGATCGTTCCCACGCTCCGCGTGGGAATGCCTCAAGGGACGCTCCGCGTTCCAGCTCTCGAAAGGGACGCAGAGCGTCCCGGGCTGCATTCCCACGCGGAGCGTGGGAACGATCAGCGCCTCGGTGTGGGCCCGATCAGCGTCTCGACGAGAGCGATCAAGCGGGGGAAATCAAGTGTTGCTGGCAGTCCAGCACCAACCGTGCACCGCCGAGTTCACTGGTGCCGACTTCAAGCGTAAACCCATGCAAGCTGACAATCGCCGCAACGATCGACAGCCCCAACCCAAACCCGCTTTTCTGGTTGCCGCCCTCGGCACGATAGAAGCGCTGGAACACCGCCTCTCGTTCGGCCATCGGAATACCAGGGCCCGAATCGAGCACTTCGATCCGCGTAAATCCCGCCTCATTGACCCCCCGCAAAATCACCTCGCCACCCGGAGGCGTGAACTTGATCGAGTTGCTCAGCAGGTTCGCTATCGCCTCAAACAACAATGCTCGATCACCGTTCAGCGAAGGTAACGACGTCGGCAATTGCAGCTTGAAAACCAGCTCGCCTTCTTCCGCCAACGGCAGATAAAAGTCGTGCAGCTCTTGCAGCAACGGCAGCGGATCCAGCTGCACAAAACCCGAGCGGCGCTGACGATCCTCCAGCTCGGAAATCCGCAGCAACCCTCGAAAGCGCGCCATCAAGGTGTCCGCTTCACCGAGCACCGAGTCCAGTTGCACCGCCAGCGTCGAACCCTCATCAGCCTGCTGCTGAATCCGGTACAGCTGCGCCCGCAAGCGCGTCAGCGGCGTGCGCAGGTCGTGGGCGATGTTGTCGCAGACGCCCTTGACCTCGTTCATCAAGCGTTCGATACGTTCGAGCATGGCGTTGACGATGGCGGCGAGCATGTCCAGCTCATCGCGGCGATCGGACAATGGCAGGCGGCGGGTGAGGTCGCCGGCGACGATGGCCTCGGCACTGGCCTGGATCGCACGAATCCGCCGCAACGGACGCCGCCGCAACAGGTGCCAACCGGCGATGCCGGGCAGGATGGTCAGCGTCACACCCCAGAGCAGCGCGTGCAGAATGATCCGGGTCACGGCAAACAACGAACCGTTATCCCGCACCAGCACCAGCCAGCGACCGTCCTTTGTCTGGGTCGCTACCGCGTCGCAGCTGTCGGCGGGCAGGCTTGGGTCGTCAGAATCGGCGCAGTCGCCGAGCATGTGAATCTTGCCATCCAGCGGCAGGCCTTTGGGCATGTGACGCAGCGCACCGCCGAGGTAGCGGTGCTGAGCATCGAACAGGCCATAAGCGTCGATGCCGCGAATGTCGAAGGTCATGCTGACGGCGAGGGCATCCGCCAATTGGTCGCCCTGAAAGTGCGAAAACAAATGCTGGCGTTGCATCAGCGAATGTTTGGCCAGGTTGTCCAGGTAGGCGGAAACCTCGTAGTACATGACCCCCATGAGAATCCCGCTCCAGACCACGAACAGCGAACTGTAGAGCGCGAGCAAACGGCTGCTGGACGAACGCCAGCCGTTAGAGGGGTTCAGCAATGACATAACCCGAGCCTCGCACGGTCCGAATCAGTGGGACATTGCCTGGCGGGTCGATCTTCTTGCGCAACCGGCCGATGTGCACGTCGATCAGGTTGGTGCCGGGGTCGAAGTGGTAACCCCAGACCTCTTCGAAAATCATCATCCGCGACAGGATCTGCCCGGTGTTGCGCATCAGGAATTCCAGCAACTTGTACTCGGTGGGCAACAGCGTCAGCAGCTGGCCGTCGCGGCTGGCTTCATGGCTGATCAGGTTCAGCTCCAGATCTGCCACCCGCAAGGTGGTGGCCTTGGCGGTCACGGTGTTCTGCCGGCGCAGCAGGACTTCGACCCGGGCGGCCATTTCATCGGTGGCGAACGGTTTGGTCAGGTAATCGTCACCGCCCGCCCGCAAGCCGCGCACACGCTCATCGACGTCGGAGAGGGCGCTGATCATCAGGATCGGCGTGACCACGCCCATGGTCCGCAACGTGGTGACTATCGCCAGGCCATCGAGCTCCGGGAGCATGCGATCAAGGGTGATCAAGTCATAGTTGCCGCTGACCGCGCGCGCCAGGCCTTCGCGGCCGTTGTCGACCCAATCCACGTCGAGGCCGTGGCTGCTCAATTCGGCGACGATTTCCCGGGCGGTCACGGCGTCGTCTTCGATGGTCAAGATGCGGGTCATAGGGCGGGCCTGATCATTGAGCGGCATTTTGCCAAGAAATGACCGCAGGCTTTCTAAATAAAACTTCATGTGAATCGAAAAGGATTTTTCCATTGAAAACACCGATCCCGGTCAATGCATAAAACCCGCCGATACAGAGAGTTCCTTGCAAAATGCAAGGCCATTGAAAGTTCAAACTTTATAACTTATTGAAAACCAAAGATTTATTTAGCGTCGGCGACTGGCACGGTGACTGCACTTGCTCCCTTGAAGAGTTGTAACACCATCTTTCCTGCCTGGAGCGATATCACAATGAATAGATCCTCTGATGGTTTCTATCCGGCCCTCGAAGAAACGAGCACGGTCTCTGGCGTGTCCTGGGGCGCGATCTTCGCGGGGGCCGCTGCGGCGGCGGCGTTGTCGCTGATCCTCGTGTTGCTCGGCTTTGGCCTGGGTTTTTCGGCGGTATCGCCGTGGGCCAATGAAGGGATGAGCGCCAAGGGCCTGGGCATTTCAACGATTGTCTGGCTGGCCGCTACGCAAATCGTGGCGTCCGGGCTGGGCGGTTACATTGCCGGTCGTCTGCGGGTGAAGTGGGCGTACATGCACGGTGATGAGGTTTACTTCCGTGACACTGCCCATGGCTTCCTGGCCTGGTGCGTGGCGACGCTGGTGACGGCGATGCTGTTGGTCGGTTCGGTCAGCAACATCATCGGCGGTGGCGTGCAGGCCGGAGCGAGTGTGGTTGGCGGCGCTGCGAGTGCCGCGACTCAAGCAGCCGGTACGGCTGTCGGCAACGCAGACAATGATCAGTATGGATACTTCGTCGACAGTCTGTTCCGCGATGATCGTCCGGCAGCAGTCAGTGATGACGCTGTTCGAGGCACCGTGACGCGCATCTTCGTGCGCAGCCTGAGGAACAACGGTCAACTGGCTGCCGAAGACCGCATCTACCTGGCGCAACTGGTGGCCCAGCGGACCAACCTTACCCAAGCGGACGCGGAACGTCGCGTTGATGAAGTGTATGCCCGTACGCAAAAAGCCGTGGCCGACGCCAAACTCGCCGCCCAGGAAGCTGCCGACACTGCCGCCAAAGTCGCGGCCTGGACGTCGCTGTGGATGTTCATTGCGCTGCTGATCGGTGCGTTTTTCGCCAGCCTCGCTGCCACCTTTGGCGGTCGTCGTCGGGATGCGGTCGAGTACATCGAAACCGACACTTACGTGACCAACACTTCCACCTCTGTTCGCTAAACCAGGAGAACTACCATGCGCTCATTACTGCTGTTCTTTCTCGGCGTACCGATCCCGATCATCATCCTGATCGCCCTGTTCATGTGACTTGGGTTGGGGCACAGGTCTTTGCCGCTTCTGCCTTGGGTGGAAGCGGCGTTTTTGTGTAATCGGGACTGACCTTGACTTTGATGTCGACTGTCACTGCGCTATCGCGAGCAGGCTCGCTCCCACAGTAGATCTGAGCGACACAGATCAAATGTGGGAGTGAGCCTGCTCGCGATGAGGGCATATCGGACACAACAAATCCATCTACTCAATCGGCGTACTGACAAAACCCTCAAGCCCTTCGGCATACGCGGTAAACGCACTGATCTGTGGAAACCGATTTTCATCCACCTGATCCGGCACCACCAGATGGGTGAAGCTCCAGGCCACCGCCAACGTAATCCCGTCTTGAGCAATCGTCCCGTCAGTCTTCAGCGGCTGCATTTCCAGCTCGCGCTCCAGCGCCGAATAGGCGGCCGCCAATTGTCCTTCGACCCGCTCCACCCACGGTTCAAACTGAATCTCCGCTGGCCGCAGATTGCGTTCGTAGTAGAGCTGTACGGACTTTTCACACGCCGCCAACGCCAGGCCGATCAGGCGCAACGAGCGCAAGCGTTGATCGAGATCGTCGGGCATCAGGCTCTTGCCGGGTCCGGCCAAGGCTTCCAGGTATTCGATAATCAGCGTCGAGTCGATCAACACCTCACCGTCGTCCAGCACCAGGGTGGGCGCCTTGACCACCGGGTTGATCTGCTGGAATTGCTCGAAATGCCGAAACACCGAGACCGGCTGGTGTTCCAGGTCTATCCCCAAGCATTTGGCAGAAATGGCGACGCGCCGCACATAGGGCGAATCCAGCATGCCGATCAGCTTCATTTAACCGCTCCTCCTTCAGATGTCCGTTTCAGGACGGACTACCTTAGCTGAGGTTCAGCGACCTGCAACTGGCGCCGGGCTAATCCTCGAAGCCGACCTGTTCGTGAATCTCATCGACCTTCAATTCAAGGCGATAGGCCACGGCAATAAACAGCGCCTGGCATAAACACAGTGTGGCACTCAGGGAACGGAAGGCAAACGAGCTGCCTTCGTTGACCAGCAGCACCGTGTTGGCGCGCTTGGCCAAGGGCGAGAGGTTGCTGTCGGTGATGATCAGGGTTTTCGCCTGATTGTGTTGGGCAATACGCAGGCAGTGCTGGGTTTCCTTGCCATAGGGCGTGAAGCTGATGGCGATCACCAGGTCATTGGCGCGCACGCTGCGCATCTGCTCGCGGTAGCTGCCGCCGAGCCCCGAGACCAGATGAATGCGCTTGTTGGTGTGTTGCAGGTTGTAGACCAGGTAATCGGCCACCGCGAACGAACGGCGCACCCCGACCACGTAGATGTTGTCGGCATTCACCACCAGGTCGACAGCCTTGTCGAAGGCCTGGTCATCGAGTTCCAGCCCCAGCCGTTCAATGCCTGACAGGGTCGCATTGATGCACTCGCGCGCCAGGTCGCCGCCGCTGGCCTTCTGCGACTTGTTGGCAATCATGCTGCGAATGCGCTGCTGGTAGTTCTGCACCGGCGTGGTCTTGTGGGTATAGGCCTCGCGGAACAGTGCCTGCATTTCGCTGAAGCCGCTGAAGCCGAAACGCTGGGAAAACCGCACGATCGCCGACGGGTGCACTTCGCACTCGCGGGCGATGTCGCTGATGCGGTCGACCATGATCCGGTCGCTCTGCTGGCTCATGTAGCTGGCGATGCGCTTGAGCTGGCGCGGCAGGCTTTCGTATTCCTGGGTGATCAGCTGCAACAGGCGTTCGGCATTGATCGGGGGGCTGGCGAGGTCGCTGTCTTGCGGGCTCTCGGTCGTGGCCGGCTGATCGGTGCGGGACATAGGCAATCCTTCTGTGCTTACTGGCTTGTACTTGATGGGAACGGGCTGGTGATCCATTCCCTGACAATAGGTGGGCTGTGCGCAGTCTACAGGGTCGGCGCAGGGAAAATCTTGAGGCGCGGGCCCACAGGCCGTCTGCTGAAACGATGCACGCTGCCTGGACCGGCCTTGAAAAAGTTTATTGGAAAAAATATTCCACGTAAAAATTTTATAGAAAAAATATTGATTGGCGCCGGTGAACGTTTTAGTCTGCATCCACCAAGAGCGTTCGGCGCCTTCCTCGGTGCCACGCGCAGGCTGATAAAAATAACAGGAGCCAGCATGGGCCAGACTCGTTTTGCCAATGGGCGTCAATTGGATCTGATTTGCCTCGGACGCCTGGGCGTCGACCTCTATGCGCAGCAGGTCGGGGCCCGGCTGGAAGATGTCTCAAGCTTCGCCAAATACCTCGGCGGCTCGTCCGCCAACATCGCCTTTGGCACCGCACGCCTGGGCTTGCGCTCGGCGATGCTGAGCCGGGTCGGCGACGATCACATGGGGCGTTTTCTGGTGGAGTCCCTGGCCCGCGAAGGCTGCGATGTCAGCGCGATCAAGGTCGATCCGCAGCGCCTGACCGCCCTGGTCCTGCTCGGTCTCAAGGACCGCGAAACCTTCCCCCTGGTGTTCTACCGCGAGAACTGCGCCGACATGGCCCTGCGCGCCGAAGACATCAGCGAAGCCTTTATCGCCTCCAGCAAAGCCTTGCTGATCACCGGCACCCATTTCTCCACCGACGGCGTGTACCAGGCCAGCCTCCAGGCCCTGGAGTACGCCGAGCGACACAACGTCAAACGCGTGCTCGACATCGACTACCGCCCGGTGCTCTGGGGCCTGGCCGGCAAGGCTGATGGCGAGACCCGCTTTGTCGCCGACCAGAACGTCAGCGCCCATGTGCAGAAGATCCTGCCGCGCTTCGACCTGATCGTCGGCACCGAAGAAGAATTCCTCATCGCCGGTGGCAGCTACGACTTGCTCAGCGCCTTGCGCGCCGTGCGTTCGCTGACCGCCGCGACCCTGGTGGTCAAGCTCGGCCCCCAGGGCTGCACGGTGATCCACGGGGCGATCCCGGCGCGCCTGGAAGACGGCGCCATTTACCCCGGGGTGCGGGTCGAAGTGCTCAACGTGCTGGGGGCGGGCGATGCCTTTATGTCCGGCTTCCTCAGCGGCTGGCTGGAGGACGCCAGCGACGAGCGCTGCTGCCAGCTGGCCAACGCCTGCGGCGGTTTAGTCGTGTCGCGCCATGCCTGCGCGCCGGCGATGCCGACCCGCGCCGAGCTGGATTACCTGTTCAGCAGCCCGGTACCCATCACCCGGCCGGACCAGGACAGCACCCTGCAGCGCCTGCATCAGGTCAGCGTGCCGCGCAAGGCCTGGAAGCAGCTGTTCATCTTTGCCTTCGATCATCGTGGGCAGTTGGTGGAACTGGCGCAGAAGGGCGGGCGCGAGCTCAAGTCCATCAGTCAGCTCAAGCAGCTGTTTATCCAGGCCGTGGAGCGGGTCGAGGCCGACTTGCGCGCGCAGGGCGTCGAGGCCGATGTCGGCCTGCTGGCCGACCAGCGTTTCGGCCAGGATTCGCTGAACGCCGCCACCGGCCGTGGCTGGTGGGTGGCGCGGCCGGTGGAAGTCCAGGGCTCGCGGCCGCTGGCCTTCGAACACGGGCGTTCGATCGGCAGCAACCTGATTGCCTGGCCCCAGGAGCAGATCATCAAGTGCCTGGTGCAGTACCACCCGGACGACGAGCCGCTGCTGCGCCTGGAGCAGGAAGCGCAGATCAAGGGCCTGTACCAGGCGTCCCAGGTCAGCGGCCATGAGCTGCTGCTGGAAATCATTCCGCCCAAGGACCACCCCTCGACTCACCCGGACGTGCTCTACCGCGCCCTCAAGCGCCTGTACAACCTGGGCATCTTTCCGGCCTGGTGGAAGATCGAGGCGCAAAGCGCCGAGCAGTGGAAGCAGCTCGATGAGCTGATCGAGGAGCGCGACCCCTATTGCCGTGGCGTGGTGCTGCTGGGCCTCAACGCCCCGGCGGCGGCCCTGGCCGAGGGCTTCCGCCAGGCCGGTAACAGCCGCACCTGCCGCGGGTTCGCCGTGGGCCGCACGATTTTCCACGAGCCGAGCCGAGCCTGGCTGGCCAGCGAGATCGACGACGAAACCCTGATCCGCCGGGTGCAGGCGACCTTCGTCGAGCTGATCGACGCCTGGCGCGCCGCCCGCGCCTGAGCATAGAGCCTGACCGCAAGAGCCTTGACGCAACACCTGTAGCCGCTGCCGAGCGTAGCGAGGCTGCGATCGGTGGCGCAGCCACCGCAAGCGTTGTACCTGACACTACGCGTTGTCAGGTTTTGCGAGCGCTGCGCGCTCGATCGCAGCCTCGCTACGCTCGGCAGCGGCTACAGGGCTACAGGGCTACAGGGCTACAGGGGCTACGGCAGTGGGTACGAGGCCGGGAATTTTTCAGAACTGGTTTAGAAAACAATAAAAGGTGCAGCCATGCCCGCAATCCGAATTGGCATCAACCCGATTTCCTGGAGCAACGACGACCTGCCGTCCCTCGGCGGCGAAACGCCTTTGAGCACGGCGCTGAGCGAGGGCAAGGAAATCGGCTACGAAGGTTTCGAGCTCAACGGCAAGTTCCCCAAGGATGCCAAGGGCGTCGGCGATGTGCTGCGCCCGTATGACCTGGCGCTAGTCTCGGGCTGGTATTCCAGCCGTCTGGCCCGGCGCTCGGTGGCCGAGGAGATCGACGCCATCGCCAGCCATGTCCAGCTGCTGGCGCAGAACGGCGCCAGGGTGCTGGTCTACGGCGAGGTCGCCGACTCGATCCAGGGCCAGCGCATTGCCCTGGTGGAGCGTCCGCGTTTTCACAGCGAGCAGGCCTGGCAGGAATACGCCGACAAGCTCACTGAGCTGGCGCGTTTCACCCTGTCCCAGGGCGTGCGCCTGGCGTACCACCACCATATGGGCGCCTACGTCGAATCGCCGGCGGACATCGATAAGTTGATGAGCCTGACCGGCAGCGAAGTCGGCCTGCTGTTCGATTCGGGCCACTGCTACATGGGCGGCGGCGAACCGCTGGAGGTGCTGCGCAAGCACATCGGGCGCATCTGCCACGTGCACTTCAAGGATGTGCGCAAGCCGGTGGTGCAGCTGGCGCGCAACAACCTGTGGAGTTTCCCCGACTGCATCATCAACGGCACCTTCACCGTGCCGGGGGATGGCGACATCGATTTCGCCGCGCTGCTGGACGAGCTGCTGGCCGCCGATTACCAGGGCTGGCTGGTGGTGGAGGCCGAGCAGGACCCGGCGGTGGCGCCCAGTTATGTCTACGCGAAGAAGGGCTACGACACCCTGCGCGCGTTGCTCGATGAGAGGACTGCCCCATGAGCCTGCTGGTAAAAAGCGCGGCCAAGGGCCGGACCATGGTGCAGTTGACTGAGGGCCGATTGCAGTACGTCGGTTTTGCCGCCTACCGCCTGAGCCTCGGTGAAAGCCTGCCCCTCAGTGCCGGTGATAAAGAACTGTGCCTGGTACTGCTCAGCGGACGCATCGGCATCCAGGGCGAGGCGCCGGGGCAGGGCGCCTTCGGCTGGGACAACCTCGGCGACCGGCAGTCGGTGTTCGAGGACAAGTCGCCCTTCGCCGTCTACCTGCCACCCGGCAGCCAGGCCCAGGTCACGGCCCTGAGCGATGTGCAGATCGCCGTCTGCGCCGCTCCCGGCGCTACCAGCAACAGTCTCGGCCCCCGGCTGATCCTTCCTGCGAGCATGAGGCGCAGCGTGCGCGGCAAGGGCGCCAACACCCGCTATGTCTGCGACATCCTGCCGGACAGCGAGCCAGCCCATTCGTTGCTGGTGGTGGAAGTGCGTACGCCGTCCGGGCATTCCTCCAGCTACCCGCCGCACAAGCACGACACCGACGACCTGCCGCACCAGAGCTTTCTCGAAGAGACCTATTACCACCAGCTCAATCCGCCCCAGGGCTTCGTGTTCCAGCGGGTCTACACCGACGACCGCAGCATCGACGAGGCCATGGCCGTGGAGCACGGCGACCTGGTGGTGGTGCCCAAGGGCTACCACCCGGTCAGCGTGCCCTATGGCTACGAGTCCTATTACCTGAACGTCATGGCCGGGCCCAAGCGGGTCTGGCAGTTCCATAACGATCCGCAGCACAGCTGGCTGCTGGATCTCTGATTTCCAACCTTCGAATGGAGAACAAGAACAATGAGTGACGCCCCGGTAATCGGCCATTACATCGACGGTCAGGTGCAAGGCAGCGGCGAGCGTTTCGCCAATGTGTTCAACCCGGCCACCGGCCGCGTGCAGGCCCGGGTCGCCCTGGCCAGCCAGAAGACGGTGGACGACGCCGTTGCTTCGGCGATGAAGGCCTTCCCGGCCTGGTCCGAGCAGTCGGCGCTGCGCCGTTCGCGGGTGATGTTCAAGTTCAAGGAACTGCTGGACCAACACCACAACGAGCTGGCAGAGATCATCACCCGCGAGCACGGCAAGGTGCTGTCCGACGCCCGTGGCGAGGTGACCCGCGGCATCGAGATCGTCGAGTTCGCCTGTGGCGCGCCGAGCCTGCTGAAAACCGACTTCAGCGACAACATCGGCGGCGGCATCGACAACTGGAACCTGCGCCAGCCCCTGGGTGTGTGCGCCGGGGTCACCCCATTCAATTTCCCGGTGATGGTGCCGCTGTGGATGATCCCGCTGGCCCTGGTCAGCGGTAACTGCTTCATCCTCAAGCCGTCCGAGCGCGACCCGTCCGCCAGCCTGCTGATGGCCCGCCTGCTGACGCAAGCCGGGCTGCCCGATGGCGTGTTCAACGTGGTCCAGGGTGACAAGGCGGCGGTGGACGGGCTGTTGCAGCACCCGGACATCGAAGCGATTTCCTTTGTCGGCTCGACACCGATCGCCGAGTACATCCACCAGCAGGCCACCTCCCGCGGCAAGCGCGTGCAAGCCCTGGGCGGGGCGAAGAACCATATGATCGTGATGCCCGATGCCGACCTCGACCAGGCCGCCGACGCGCTGATCGGCGCGGCCTACGGCTCGGCCGGCGAGCGCTGCATGGCGATCTCCATCGCCGTGGCGGTGGGCGAGGTCGGCGATCGGTTGATCGAGAAACTGCGGCCGCGCATCGACCAGTTGAAGATCGGCAACGGCATGCAGGGCGACAGCGACATGGGGCCGCTGGTGACCGCCGAGCACAAGGCCAAGGTCGAAGGTTTCATCGACCAGGGCGTGGCCCAGGGCGCGCAACTGCTGGTGGACGGCCGCGGCTTCAAGGTGCCGGGCGCGGAGCAGGGCTTTTTTGTCGGCGCCACCCTGTTCGATGGCGTGACCACGGAGATGAGCATCTACCAGGAAGAAATCTTCGGCCCGGTGCTGGGCATCGTCCGGGTGGCGGATTTCGCCAGCGCGGTGGCGCTGATCAACGCCCATGAGTTCGGCAACGGCGTGTCCTGCTTCACCAGTGACGGCGGCGTGGCCCGGGCCTTCGCCCGCAACATCAAGGTTGGCATGGTCGGCATCAACGTGCCGATTCCGGTGCCCATGGCCTGGCATTCCTTCGGTGGCTGGAAGCGCTCGCTGTTCGGTGATCACCACGCCTACGGCGAGGAAGGCCTGCGTTTCTACAGCCGCTACAAGAGTGTGATGCAGCGCTGGCCGGACAGCATCGCCAAGGGCCCCGAGTTCAGCATGCCGACCGCCAAGTAAAACCCTTCAACCCGTTGCTCTGGAGAACAAGAATAATGAGCCAGCCCCTGCGTTTCGCCCTGAATCGTATGGTTGCCCCACGTTTGAGCCTGCCGGCGTTCATCGAGTTGGCGGTGACCCTGAAAGCCGATGCCATCGAGATCCGCAATGACCTTGCGGGCGTGGAGATCGAAGACGGCACGCCGCCGCAACAGGTGCGCCAGTTGTGCGCGGCCCATGGCATCCAGGTGCTGTCGATCAATGCGCTGTACCCCTTCGATGTCTGGAACGACGAGCGTCGCGCCCAGGCCCTGAAGCTCGCCGCCTATGCCCGCGACTGCGGCGCCCGCGGTCTGGTGATGTGCCCGCTGAACGACCGCGCCGATACCCGCAACGAGGCCGAGCGCAGCGCCGGTTTGCGCACTGCCTTGACTGAGCTGGCGCCGATCCTGCGCGAGCACGGGATTCTCGGTTTTATCGAACCCCTGGGCTTCGAGGAATGCTCCCTGCGGCGCAAGCGCACGGCGGTGGAGGCGATCCGCGCCATCGGCGGGCTGGATGTGTTCCGCCTGGTGCACGACACCTTTCACCATCATCTGGCCGGGGAGCAGGAGTTCTTCCCCGAGCTCACCGGGCTGGTGCATATCTCCGGGGTCGAGGACCGCGAGGCGCCGCTGGCGAGCATCCGCGACGGCCACCGGGTGCTGGTGGGCGAGGGCGACATCCTCGGCAACGCGGCGCAGATCGAGACCCTGCTCGAGCGTGGCTACAGCGGCCACCTGTCGTTCGAACCCTTCGCCGACAGCGTGCATGGGCTGGCGGATATCCAGCGGGCGATCGGCGCGAGCATCGACCACCTCAAGCACGCCCTGGCCTGATGCATTCCCCCACTGTAGGAGCGAGCTTGCTCGCGATGGACGCTAACGATGACGCGATATGCCTGTAGAAACGCGGTGCGTCTGAATCCATCGCGAGCAAGCTCGCTCCTACAGGGTTCAGCGTATCTATTGAAGGTGCAGATATGACTACGACACGACTGACCATGGCCCAGGCCCTGGTGAAATTCCTCGACAACCAGTACGTCGAGATCGATGGGGTGCAGAGCAAGTTCGTCGCCGGGATCTTCACCATCTTCGGCCACGGCAACGTGCTCGGCCTGGGCCAGGCCCTGGAGCAGGACAGCGGCGAACTGGTGGTGCATCAGGGCCGCAACGAGCAGGGCATGGCTCATGCAGCCATCGGCTTCGCCAAGCAGCACCTGCGGCGCAAGATCTACGCCTGCACCTCGTCGGTGGGCCCGGGCGCGGCGAACATGCTGACCGCCGCGGCGACCGCCACCGCCAACCGCATTCCTTTGTTGCTGCTGCCCGGCGATGTCTACGCCAGCCGCCAGCCCGACCCGGTGCTGCAACAGATCGAGCAGTTCCACGATCTGAGCATCAGCACCAACGATGCCTTCAAGGCCGTGAGCAAATACTGGGACCGCATCAACCGTCCCGAGCAACTGATGACCGCGGCGATCCACGCCATGCGCGTGCTCACCGACCCTGCGGAAACCGGCGCGGTGACCCTGGCCTTGCCCCAGGATGTGCAGGCCGAGGCCTACGATTACCCGGATTACTTCGTGCAAAAACGCGTGCACCGCATCGAACGCCGGCCGGCCACCGCGGCCATGCTCGAGGATGCTGTGGCGGCCTTCACCGGCAAGCGCAAGCCGCTGATCATCTGCGGCGGCGGGGTCAAGTACTCCGGGGCCAACGAAGCGCTGCAAGCCTTTGCCGAGCGCTTCGGCATTCCCTTCGCCGAAACCCAGGCCGGCAAGAGCGCGGTGGTTTCCAGCCATCCGCTGAACCTCGGCGGCATCGGCGAGACCGGTTGCCTGGCGGCCAACCTGCTGGCGAAAGAGGCGGACCTGATCATCGGCATCGGCACCCGCTACAGCGATTTCACCACCGCCTCGAAGTCGCTGTTCCGCGCCGATGCGCAGTTTCTCAACCTCAATATCAGCCCCTGCGATGCCCTGAAGCTCGACGGCGTGCAGCTGCTGGCGGATGCCCGGGAAGGCCTGGACGGGCTGGCCGAGGCCCTGGCGCGCAGCGACTACCAGGCCGCCTGGGGCGACCAGATCAGCCAGGCGCGGGCGCAGCTGGACGCGGAGGTGGACCGGGTCTACCAGGTCGAATACCACGCCGAGGGTTTTGTCCCGGAGATCAACGACCATATGGACCCGGCGGTGCTGCGCGAATTCATCGAACTGACCGGCTCCTGCCTGACCCAGAGCCGGGTGCTGGGGGTGCTCAACCAGACCCTGGCCGACGACGCGGTGATCGTCGCCGCCGCCGGCAGCCTGCCCGGCGACCTGCAACGCAGCTGGCGCAGCAAGGGGGTCAACACCTACCACGTCGAGTACGGCTATTCCTGCATGGGCTACGAGGTCAACGCGGCCCTGGGGGTCAAGCTCGCCGAGCCCCAGCGCGAGGTCTACGCCCTGGTGGGCGACGGCTCCTACCTGATGCTGCATTCGGAGCTGGCCACCTCGATCCAGGAGCGGCGCAAGATCAACGTGGTGCTGCTGGACAACATGACCTTCGGCTGCATCAACAACCTGCAGATGGAACACGGCATGGACAGCTTCGGCACCGAGTTCCGCTTCCGCAACCCGGAAACCGGCAAGCTCGACGGTGCCTTCGTGCCGGTGGATTTCGCCATGAGCGCGGCGGCCTATGGCTGCAAGACCTACAAGGTGAGGACGGACGAGGAGCTGCAAGCGGCCCTGGCCGATGCGCGGACCCAGAGCGTGTCGACCCTGATCGATATCAAGGTCCTGCCCAAGACCATGATCCACAAGTACCTGTCCTGGTGGCGGGTCGGGGTGGCGCAGGTGTCCACCAGCGCCCGTACCGATGCGGTGGCCAGACAACTCAACGAACGCCTGGCCAAGGCCCGGCAGTACTGATTGCTCTCGAACGAACAACAACAGGAGTAGCACCATGTCTTTGAAACTGGGCGTCATCGGTACCGGGGCCATCGGCCAGGACCATATCCGTCGTTGCAGCCAGACCCTGCTGGGCAGCCAGGTGGTGGCGGTCACCGATATCAACCTGGAGCAGGCGGCGAAGGTGGTGGCCGAGCTGAAGATCGCCGCCGAGGTGTATCCCGATGGCCACGCGCTGATCAAGGCGCCGGAGGTCGAGGCGGTGCTGGTCACCTCCTGGGGGCCGAGCCATGAAGAGTTCGTGCTGGCGGCCATCGCCGCCGGCAAGCCGGTGTTCTGCGAGAAGCCGCTGGCAGTGACCGCCGCCGGCTGCCGCAAGATCGTCGAGGCCGAGATGGCCCACGGCAAGCGCCTGGTGCAGGTGGGCTTCATGCGCCCCTACGATGCTGGCTACCGCGCGCTGAAGGCGGTGATCGACAGCGGCCAGATCGGCGAGCCGCTGATGCTGCACTGCGCCCACCGCAACCCGCGGGTCGGCGAGAACTACAAGACCGACATGGCGATCACCGACACCCTGATCCATGAGCTGGACGTGCTGCGCTGGCTGCTGGCCGACGACTACGTGTCGGTACAGGTGGTGTTCCCGCGCAAGTCGAGCAAGGCGTTGGCGCATCTGCGCGACCCGCAGGTGGTGCTGCTGGAAACCGCCAAGGGCACGCGCATCGACGTCGAGGTGTTCGTCAATTGCCAGTACGGTTACGACATCCAGTGCGAGGTGGTGGGCGAAACCGGCATCGCCAAATTGCCGGAGCCGTCCCAGGTGCAGTTGCGTAGCGAGGCCAAGCTGTCCAACGCGATCCTGATGGACTGGAAGGACCGCTTTATCGCCGCCTATGACGTCGAGCTGCAGGCCTTTATCGACGGCGTGCGGGCCGGGCAGGTGGGCGGTCCTTCAGCCTGGGACGGCTATGCCGCGGCGGTGGCCGCCGATGCCTGCATCGAGGCGCAGAACAGCGGGCAGATCGTCAAGGTCGCACAGCCGCCGCGCCCGGCGTTCTATAGCTGACCTTCTTCTGCATCTTCTGTAGGAGCGAGGCTTGCCCGCGATGGGCGTTAACGATGACGCGGTCTGCCTGAAACAACGCGGCGCATCCGAGTCCATCGCGGGCAAGCCTCGCTCCTACAGACCACACAGCAGTCCTGTAGCCGCTGCCGAAGGCTGCGATCGCGACCGAAGGGCGCGCAAGGCCTGAAGATCGCTGAAGGCCTTCGGCCTTATCGCAGCCTGCGGCAGCGGCTACAGGCCACCACTTGAGATTCGGGGAGGACACTAAAATGCGCATTGCACTGGACCCCTACATGTACCGCCACCTGCCGCTGGGCCAGATGACCGACAAGGCCGCCGAGCTGGGCTATGAGTACATCGAGCTGTCGCCCCGCGAGGATTTTTTGCCGTTCTACAAGGCGCCCCGGGTCGACCGGGCGCGGATCAAGGCGTTTCGCAAGGCCCTGGGCGACAGCGGCGTGCAGCTCTCGTCGCTGCTGCCGATGTACCACTGGGCCGCCGCCGACGAAGGCTTGCGCGTGGCGGCGGTGCGCAACTGGAAGCGGGCGATCCAGATCGCCGTGGAACTGGACTGCGAGCTGGTCAACACCGAGTTCACCGGCCAGTCGGACAACCCGCTGGTGTGCGAGAACCAGTTCATGCGCTCCATGGACGAATTGATCCCGGAGTTCGAGCGCGAGGGCATCAAGCTGGATATCCAGGCCCATCCCTATGATTTCTGCGAGCGCAACAACGAGTCGGTGGACATCATCCGCGGCTTGGACCGGGACTGGATCAACTACCTGTACGCGGCGCCGCACACCTTCTTTTACGACGACGGCAAGGGCGATATCGCCTCGATGCTCAAGTACGCGGGCAGCAAGCTCAGCCACCTGATCATCGCCGACACCTACAACCACAAGGCGTCGTCGAGCCTGCGCTATATCGTCAACCCGCCGGGCGTCACCGCCACCGTGCACCAGCACCTGGACATCGGCCAGGGCGAAGTGGACTGGACGGCGTTCTTCGATACCTTGCGCGAGATCCAGTTCGATGGCATCGCCACGGTCTCGGTGTTCGCCTGGGAAGACCGCCCGGACGAATCCAACCGGATGATGCTGGAGCGGGTCAGCAGCGAACTGTGCCGCTGAAGCGACCCCTGTGGTCGGATCATGCGGATCGAATGGGGAGCGGCCGGCATTTCTACGTACCGCCGTTTGTAGGAGCAGCCGGTCGACGCTCGATTGCTCGCGATGAACCTGAAGATGCTGCGTTTCGTCAGGAAATACGCGTCATCGTTGACCTCCATCGCGAGCAAGCTTCGCTCCTACAAGGGCGAGTTGATTACCGTTACCGCGTGGTCGATCGCAGGCTGCGCCAGCGGCTACAGCAGTACAACGGGTTCTATATAAGGAGGGCTTTGCGATGCGCATTGGATTGGTGGGTTACGGCCATGGCGGCCGACATTTTCACGCACCGCTGATTGCCAGCCTGCCCGGCGCGACTTTTGTCGGGGTGGTCACCCGCTCGGCCGAGCGCCGGCAACTGCTGGCGGCGGAGCATCCCGGGGTGCGGGCCTTCGACAGCATCGAGCAACTGGTCGCGGCCGGGGTCGACGGGCTGGTGATTTCCACCCCGCTGGAGGGCCGCGCGGCGTTGGTGCTGGAAGCCATCGAGCGCGGTGTCCCGGTGGTCAGCGACAAGCCCTTCGCCAGCGACGTGGAACAGGCGCGGGCGCTGATCGACGCCGCTGCAACCCGCCGGGTGCCGCTGAGCCTGTACATGAACCGGCGCTGGGACTCGGACTTCCTCACCCTGCGCAAGCTGATCGACAGCGGCACCCTGGGCAGCGTCAGCCGCTTCGAGTCGCGGGTCGAGCGCTATGTGCCGCAGGCCGTGGGCAATGCCAGCGGCGGCGGGTTCCTGCGCGATCTTGGCAGCCATCTGGTGGACCAGGCCTTGCAGCTGTTCGGCCCGGTGACCCGGGTCTACGCCGAGTTGCAGTACGCCGCCCAGGCGCCGACCTGCGACTACGGTTTTTTCCTCGCCCTGAGCCATGCCAATGGCGTGGTTTCACATTTGTCCGGTAGTTGTCTGCAGAACTGCCAGGGACCGCGGTTCCGGGTCAGCGGTTCGGCCGGCAGTTATACGGTCGAGGGCCTGGACGGCCAGGA
>LNAP01001688.1_pt1 | contig 23109 bp, 22 predicted proteins | sample 602601 | NCBI WGS metagenome assembly LNAP01 (sample SAMN02440304, study PRJNA202911) | soil metagenome | biome: Subtropical and temperate rainforests or woodlands; isolation source: soil samples (1 kg each in a 20% v/v slurry with milli Q water) were... ...
GGCACGGTGCGCCGCAAAACCCCCTCGGCGCAGCAGGCGCTCCACGCCGACCGGGGAGACCGTGATGAGCCGGCTCACGCCGTTGGCAGCGGCCAGGCGCAGCACCTCGTGCATCAGCCCGAGGGTGACCGGCGAGGAAAACTGACTCACGGGCTGGCTCCAGTCGTCATCGAAGTCCACCGCGGCGAAACGGGAAAGCTCCCAGACATCCGCCCTGCGGGGCGGCTCGGCGTCTCCCATCAGTTGAGGAAACACCTCCCCGAGCAGGTACGGCCGGTCGGTGGCCAGCAGCCGAGCCGTCCCCACCAGGCGCCCATCCTCCTCATGCGCGGCCATGTAGATGGTGTCGGCCCGATCGAACTGGTCCAGCTCGAAGCCGGCGTGTCCAGGCAGTTCCCATCCCAGCGTCTCGATGAACACCCGATGGCGGTAGCGCGCGATGCGCTCGAACATTTCCGCGGACAGCGTGTCCGGCGTTCCTCCGATGATTTCCAAGGCAGTCTCCAGCGACAACAGACAAGCTGCCATTGCATCGCCGGGCCACGCGAAGGGGTACTACCAAACACTGGAGGACACTTATAGCGTGCAGCGCGCCAGCGCGCCTTCCGTGTCCTCCCGCCAAGGCAGGGCGTCGACTACGGTGCCGAGCACCTGGAGATTGCGCTGCCAAGCGTAGTCCATGCCGTGGCGGTCAACCAACATCACATTGCTTCTCGGCAGGCCCACGCGCACCAGCCCGATGAGGCCGTGCTCGCACGACAGGCGCCAGTCCCATCCCAGGCTCAAGCGCGGCGCGCCGGGGCTCGCCCATTCGCTGAAACCGAAGACCAGGGTCGGCGTGCCGCACCGGGCGACGCCCTCGCGCACGTCGTGCTCGAGGACTGACAACAGGTGCTCCAGGCGCACGCCCAGAATGGCGTCCAGCGACACCCGCACGAAGCCATCGTCGTTCGACAAGCGGGGATGGAGGCACCCCGTGCAGTCGTCTTTCCATGTCATCTCGCAACCCTGACTTTTTGCTAAGCAAGAACACGCCGCACACCCCATGCGGCAATCCAGTCTCAAGGAAGGTTCCCGGGGCGTCAAGCGACGCCGGACATGCCCGGTCTACGGTAAGGACTCAGCCCAGCAAGCCCATGGCCAGCGCGCGCAGCGCCGCAGTAGCCTTGTTCGGGCAACTCATCTTGATCGTCGCGTTCCGGACGTGGAAATTGACCGTGTCGATACGGATCGACAGGATGTCGGCGATCTCACCGGCTGTCTTGCCGTCGATGGTCCACCGGAGCACTTCCGTCTCGCGCGCCGTGAGATCGGCACTGGGTTCTCCGTACAGCTTGGGCTTGACGAGGCGACCGAGCGCCATGTGCGCGATGCTTGCCAGCCAGCACATCTTCATCTGCTTGTCCGCCAGCTCCGCAGCGGTGATGGCTTCGGTGGCCCGCGACAAGCTGAGCATGCTGCTCACGCCATACCCGTCCAGGTTCGACTGGCACCAGCCGTGGCACAGTCCCGTGGCCTGCGCCTCGTCCCAGAGCTGCGGTACGCCGGCGAACACCCGGTCGCTCCACACCAGCGGCGCCTGGCTCGCGCGTCCGTGCAACACCGTGGGGTCGATGCACACGTAGTTCTCCTCCTGGTAACGCCGCTGCCAAGCCACGGGGTAGTTGTTGATCAGCATGACCTTGGGCATGGTCACGGGCAACGGCACGCGCAGCCCGAACGCGCACCGCTCGAAGCCGAGCGCCTGCGCCGCCGATGCGATCTTCGCGAACACCTCGGCCTCGTCGCTGCTCGGGTCGATGGCCCACATCAACTCCTCCGCCCAGTCGTACATGCTCGTCTCCCCCGCGCGAACTCCTCAACGGCATTTCGAACGGCCGACCGCCGGCCGTTTCATGATCAGAAGTGGAATGAATATTATTCATTCGTCGAACCGAAAAGCACTCCCTGGAAAGGGGTGCCTTGGCAGGAAACAGCAAATCTACCATCCGGTATTGCCAATATAGCGGCAGTGCTCCTTGAGAATCACTCCACTTTCGGGCAGTCGAGAGAATCGGTCGGGAATTCACCGGGCCTGCTCTCCGGTCAGCGGAGAGGGGCGCGCCATGACCCGGCGCATTCACCACCCGCATGCCTGCAGGCAGCTGCCGTGACTCCATGATCGCGGCCCGCCATCGAAGAGGCGGGCAACGCGGTCAATGCGCGCCCTCTGCCTGTAGCAACGCCAGCGCGCGCATCAGACCCTGGCGCTCGTCGCCCCGCCCAAGGACGGCGATGCGCGAAGCGAGTTCTGCATAGAGATCGGGCCTGGGATTGACCAGCGCGCCACAAGCGACGCCTGCACCGGGCGCCGCTTCGAGTGCCCTCCTGCTCGCCGGCCGTGCCCCGAAGACATCGATCGCGCTGTCGCCCAGCTTCACCTCGCGCATGAGACTGTTCAGCGCGGCAATCGCGGCCAGGGCATAGGACTTGAGCGGATCCAACTCGTCCCAGTCACTCGGATCCTGCGGACGCGCCTGGGGCGGCGGCTCCTCGATGACGCCGTACGCGTCACAGCATTGCTCCAGGAAGGCGCTGACACGGCGGATGCTTGGCTCGGTATCGGTCGGCGCGACGCACAAGCTCTCGCGCCAGGCCTGCGGCGCATCCTCCTCGATCCGCCCACCGCGCGATGCCTCTTCGGCATCCTCGCAGACGGCCTTCGCTCTGGCCCTTACCCTGGCGTCCAGCCAGCGCGGCATGCCGCGCGCGCCGCGATGCGCAAGCGCCCTGCACTCCCACGCCCATTGACGCTTGCCCAGGTGCAGCCGCGCTGCGTTCACGACGTCTTGCGGTCCCAGGAATTCCAGGCTGCGCTCGGCGCAGCCATCCGCCTGGGGCAGCACGCGGAGCAGGAGATCATCGCGCGGCGTCGTCAGCAGATAGCGGCAGAGTTCAGTGGGTCTTTCCCATGCCTGGTTGGGATAGCCGAAGCGCCGGAAAAGGTAGGCGAAGAGATGGCCGTACTCCAACTCGTTGCCCACCGTTCGCGCGAGCACGGGATTGGACGGGCGCCGCGCGACCTCACCGGCATTGGTGAACGACAGCGGGACATAAGCGCTGGCATCCCCGGAAAGGGATGCCAGTTGCATTCGAAAAGACATGGTTGCACCTCCAACCGCAGTTTCACCACGATTGAGCGCGGTGCAACTCCCCGGAAACGGCGGAGGATGGGCACCCTATGCCCCCACCGCCCGAGAAAGTCTATGCGCTTTGCCCAGGTCCCTACGCAACTCTCATGCGCCGTCCGCCGGTTCGGCAAGCCCGTCGGCGCACCCTTGCCTGAACGCCGGGTCCAGCGGACAGGCGCCGCAATAACCCATCTCCGGCAGCAGGTAGTAAAGGCAGCATTGCCGGTGCAGCGCCACCGTTGTCTGCTCCCCGCGCCGCATCACGTGAACCGTCTTGCGTTTTCCATGGAGCGGATTGGGGCATACGCCGGATTCGCCGGTCCACGCCGCGCGGTCGAACAACGCATCCAGGTCGCCGGCAACGCCCGGATGCCCCGCCGCCTGGCTGCCGGCGAAGCGCAGCAGATCCTCCAGACGCCGCGCGGCATTGCCCCACAGGATCTTGCGCGGCACGCGGGCGACGGCGTGCAGCGCCTCGAACACCGGATGGATCTGCTGCCAGATCAGGCAGTGGTACCGCCCTTGCGCATCGCGGCCCCGCATCGGCTGGCCCAGCGTCGGGATGACGAACGCCGTCGGCACACCGTCCGGGCCCAGCACCATCGCGGTGGCCGCAACCTCCACCGGGAACCGATGCTGCAGCAAGGTTGCCGCCGCGGCCACCGGCGGCAGCAGCGCGGCCAGGTAGCCCATGCACCACATCGACGCGATGGGCCTGAGATCCCGCACGTCCCCATAGCCCTTGCGGCGCGCGTGCTCACGCAGCGCGGCGTCGATACGGTCCGGCGCCGCGAGCCAGTCCGACAGCGGCACGGCTTCCGGCGGAGGTGGACTCGCGCAGATCAGGCTTTCGCCATGAGCCGCCCACGGTCCCTTGAAGATGGGTTCCAGCAACGAGATCATGCAGGGTCCTCGGCGCCGGGTCCGATCCGGGCCATGGCACGAACAAGCGAAACGGTGAACGGTCGGAACCGGCCGTACCCATAGGCAGGACGTTCGGGAGGCCTGTTTGTTTGCGGACAGCGGAATGTCCATGCCACTGGCGGGGTCGCGCGAAGGCCTGCGCGCGGCGAGCCAACGGGGCTTCGGCCCGACCGGCGGCGAAGAAGCACAAGCGCCCGAACAGGACGCCGAGGCCTGCCGCATGCCCTGCCGGTGCTCGCTTTTCACCTCCGCGGAGAGGCCTGGAGCATCGCTCTTCGTCGCACGCCTGCGCCGCCCTCTTGCGCCACCGAACGCTTGCGCGACAGGCCCCCGCAGTGCGCCGCCGAGATCGCCCACGTCAACCCGGATCGATAATTGCAGATCAGGACACCGGCATCCGCCGGATGCAAGCGTCCTCCAGCACCAGGAAGGAAGAGCAGCCGATGAGCCTGATCAAATCGCGCATTGAAGCCACCAACAAGAAACTCGCGGAACTCAAGGAGCAGCGCAAGGCCGCCCAGAAAGTCCAGCGGCAGACCGCCAAGGTCACCCGCGCGGATCGCGAGCGCAAAAAGCTGCTGGTCGGCGAGGCCGTCCTCGGCCGTGTCGCGCGTGGCGACTGGGACGAGGCCGAGTTCCGGCAAATGATGGACGATGCGCTTTCGCGCCCCGCCGACCGCGCCCTCTTTGATCTGGATGAGCCATTGGCCTGATCAACTGCGAAGGCCACCAGCAGGCCGCCACACGCTTGCAAGCCGAATCGCGAGCGCCAGTTGGCAGGATGCGTGGTCGGCACCGATGACCCCCCAGCCCCGCCGAACGGCCGCCACCACCCAACCCGACCCTTTTGCTCGTCTCGCTTTCTCGATGTTCCCGCCGCGCTACACCGTCTTGAGCCTGTTCGAATCCCGGCAGGGCTACCTGGCCGAGATCGCGCGGATGACGGGCCGCAGTTCACGCCCCCGGCACGAATGGATCTGGATCGAGCCCCGGCACGCCCTCACGCTCCAGCCCCTGACCGTCGACGGTGACGGCCACGGCTTTCGGGAAGGCCGGCTGCGCCGCGACGAGTCCAGAGCGGAGTTCCGGTGGGCGAGCGGGCAGATTGCGGAACTGCGCGCACTGCCTCCCGACAGCCTGCCCCAACCGGTCCGCGGATTCCTCGAACTGCACCTGAGCTGAGGCGGCGCTCGATTTCTCCCTGCCTCCCAGTCGACACATCTGGGCGAGCCCCCGCAACAGGTCAGCGCGCCGCCGCCCTCCCCGCGCTGGCGGATTGGTGCGGCGGCGGGAGCGGCGGCATGGGTTCGTCGGTCCGCCATATCCACGCTCCGTCGATCGCCTGCACGGCCTTCTCCTTCACGGCGCGCTCTTTGGCGGACATGAAGGCGCTGAAGATGTGCAGCGGAAGCGGCTGCCCGCCGGTGTCCAGCAGCAGCGCGTTCGGAAAACAGGCCGCGGTGCGCGCGTCGTAGCGCAGCGGCTTGACGAAGCGGCGCCGCTGCTCGACCAGCGCCTGCACCAGCGGGATCTCGTGGACCCCGTCGAGCGGGATCCATTGCTCGCTGGTCAACATGAGGCTCGCCGCATCGACCTCGTACGTGTGCTCGCGGCGGGCCCGGATCAGCGCCGCGATGACCACGCGCGCCCGATGGCCGGTGTCTGCGTGGCGAGCCTCCAGCAGCGAGCCGAAAGCGCGTTCGATCCGCTCCCAGGTTCGCGTTGCGACCAGCAGGGGCGCGTCGGGCGCATGCTTGATCCAGATCCTGCGCCCCAGCGCCGTCGCGTCGCACGCCTTGAACTCCCCCAGGGCGATGGCCAGCGGGCTTTGCCCATCGCGCGGATGCAGCACGGCGAGCTTCTCCCGGCGGCGCCTCGCCGCTTCCGCATGGCCGGCCTCGGTGAACGGCTCGGGCACGTAGAGACGCTCGGCCAGGGACAGGCCGCGAATGGTGATGCTGTCCGCCGCCTCCATGAGGTACTTGTGCAAGACGCCCTGGTTGCGCTTGCCCTCCATGGCCGGCGACCAGCGGTTGATCCCGGCGCGCTCGAAGAGAAAGTGCATCAGCGCGCGCAGGCTCATGCGTCGGCGCGCGACCGTCACCTCGGCCGGCTCCTGCGATTCGCCCCTCGGGACGGCCTGCCCCGTCACGCGGGTCCAGGGGAAGTTGACTCGCAGCTCGAAGCTGCCGGGGTTGGGCTCCAGTACCGCGTCGCCTTCCAGTTCGCCCAGCCCCGACTGCCGCGCGTCAGGCTCGTAGGACGGGCAGCTCGGGTGGTGCCGCATGCCGGACCCGGGCATGCGCTTGAGCACGAACAAGCGGTGGCGGGCGACGTACATCTCCACGCCGCCGGGCGTGCACAGGCAGCGGGGGCGCTCGGGCGCCTCGTAGGCTCGCGCGAGCGCCTCCTGCAGTTGCGGGTCGTTCGCGTCGAACTCGGCGCCCGCGATGGTGAATCGCTGGGCATCCATGAAATGGCTCTATTTGCCGGCCCCATGCTGGACACATGCGGCGCGCCCCGCAAGCCGAAATGCCGGCGATTTCGGGCGGATTTCGACAACAGCTCAGGACCTTCGCCGCAGAGCCCCGGCAACGCATCACCGCATCCGCCCTGTGCGCGGCACCGAAAGCGCCACCTGGCAGCTGCGATTCCCGCCTGTGATCCACCAACGGGCATCGGCTATCCTCTGACAAAGAGCTCCGGGCTCCCAACAGCAACGCCCCATGGATCCACAGGGACTGAATGACGACGAACTGATCGAGCAGACGCGCGCATGGAGGCGCCGGGCGCTGCGCGGGGAAAAGGACGCCCGGGGCGTGGCGCACGAGCTGGAGCGCGAGGTGCGCCGCCGCTTCGGAACGACCCAGAACACCGCCCAGCCGCTCGGCGGGGAGCGGCGCCGGGAGGTCGAACTCCCCAGCCCCGCCCGGAGACGATGGAAGCTCTGGTAAAGCCGGCCGTCGCGCGAGTCAGCCGCGTTCATCCACACTCCTTCATCCCCACTGGGCGATCGATTCGCCCCCGGCGCCAGCCGTAGCGGCCCCCCGTATCCGCCACCCCGAATTCCCCCGCGCGCCGCAGCTTTCGGCGCCGTCCCAGGGCTGTGTCCTCGCAGCACCTTGCCGGCTACGCGCGGCAAGCCGATAGTGCAAGGGCTACCCGTGGGCATCGCGCTCACACAGCCTTCATCGAGGCCTGTCTTCAGGCCGCTTGGAGTCCAGCCCCGGCTGGCGTCGCGATCGTTACTCGCCCCATAGCGGCCGGAGCCTTCCGGCCCTCGCCATGCGAATGGCCCTAGCAACCGTCCCGCCGCCAGGCAGGACGTAGACCCATGTCGCCCCCGCCTCCGGTGGGAGCGGCACCTCGGCCAGACTGCGGTGGACTCGCCCACCTGCTGTCCGGCCACAGCGAGGCCCCGTCCGTCAGGACTGCGGGCCTCTTCATCCTGGCGCGCCGAAAGGTGCCGTCGTTGAGCGCTTCGGCCATCCCGAAGCATCCCAAACGGGGAACCTGTTTCCCCGATGGGGAGCGGTGTCCCCATTTCCGATGGAGGACACCATGTTCACTGACGTGAAGAGTGCATCGCGCGCCGTTCGTGCGCCCGTGTGTGTGTTGTTGGGCGGGTCCGGCCAGCGCGCCACGCATCCGCAGAGAAGCAGCCGGGTTCCCGCGCTGCTCAGACCCCGGTTGGGCGCGGTGGCGCAAGCCCCACTGCAGGACCGGTCCGAGCCTGCCTTGGTGGAGGCCTGATCGCATGATCGACCGCTACCGCAAGCAGGTTGCCGCCACTGTCGTCCAGCTCGCGAAGGACGATCCTGGGCTGGTGAAGGCCATGATCGTCCAGTTGCGCAGGTTGGGCGAGATCGAGGCAGACGACTTGGCGTATCTCGAACGGATCGCCGACCGATGGATCGGTATCGCGGTACACGCCCGTTCAGGCGGGCGCCGCTGAGGCAGGCCGTTGCCTGCGCGCCCGGCGCCAGGCCGCCTGTAGTCCTGCCCGGCAGTTTCGGACGTTCAAGAAAGAGGATCTCGGCCCCCCGGCCGGGTCCGCGCTCCACGTCCTCGGCGGTTCGCAGCCCCTCGACACCGATGCAGACACATCGGGGTTCCTCGAAAGGCGCGAACCGCAGCAAACGACCCGTAGGGCGCATGTCGCCTGTCCAGGTCAGCGGTGGCAGAGTCGGGTGAATACCCGCCCAGCCGCACCTCGAGCGGTTGCTCGCCGGCGCCCAGCGCGTCCGGCGGCCCGCGTCCTCCCCTGTTCCAACCAGCCATCGGAGGCATAGCCATGTCCCAAGAGAAGCCCCCTGCACGCCGCAAGCTCGAGAGCGTCGAACGGCAGGAAGAGAAAGTCTGGGTGGAGTTCTACCCCGAGGTGCGCCGCGATGCGACCCTCGCGGCGGAAATCCTCGCCGAGCTCGAGCGCGATGAGCCGATGCGGCGGCGCCACCGCGGCCTGTACCTGTGCTGCCAGCGGACCATCCGGATTCACGAGATCCGGCATGCCCGCAACCGGCGCATCGGCGCGGCCGTGCGTGCGCTCTTCGGCGCGCTGTTCATCGCCTTCCCGAAGTGGGTCCGCGAAAAGCTGAGCAGAACCGGCGACATCGCCGTCGAGTGCCTTCCCGAAGCGGAAGATGCGCCAGCCGGGCGCCAGGTCAAGCGCCTGCTGGAGAACGACGCCTACGCCCATGCGGAGAAATCGTTCAGAGAGCGTGCTCGCAAGGCTGCGGACAAGTCCGAAGCCGAAGCGCAAGCGCAAGCGCCAGATGCCGCACGGGAAACCGTTGCGGATCGACCAGCGGCAGCCGGTTGAACCCGCTGCCCGCCGAGTTCCGAACGCCCTGCCCACCGCTACGCGGTGGTGCAGCGGCGGATCGGTCGCATTGCCTCACCGCTCACCGCCGCGTCCCCGCGTACGCGCCCCGGCCTTCTCACCCTCACCCACCACAATCCTCCCAGCGGCGCCTGCCCGAACCGTCTTGCGCGGGCTCACCGCCCGGCCGCTGCCATCGCCGCGCGCGAGCCGTTTCTCCTTCGCCGGCTTGTCTTTCCGCGGCTTGTCCTTCGCCGACGCTTCCAACGGTATTCGCTTGAACTCCATCAACGCAGATGGCGGCAGACCGAGCGTCGCGGCCAATAGGCAGATGTTGCGCAACGCCACGTTGCGAAGTCCTCGCTCGATCTCGCCAACGTAGCTCCTCGACAGGCCGCTGTCGTAGGCCAGCGTCTCCTGCGACACTCCTGCCTTGCGGCGAGTTTCCGCGAGGTGGCGGCCAAAGCTCACGAGGGGATCGTATTCCAGTTCCATAGCACTCCTTTGTGTGGAACGCTATCGGATCACTTGGTATGAGGCCACTCGCCATAAGAGCACTCGATATAAGATCACTCACTATGAGTGACATTTCACCGAGCAGATTTCAGCACCAGCCTCGGCCCTTGGAGGCATCGGCGCTCAGCCGCAAGCAGGCTCCGCACCTGCCGCTGGACGAAAGAAATGGCTCCTGCCCAAGCTTATACGGCGCGCCATGCAGTGGCACCTGTCGACGTCTCCGCGCCGGCTGCTTTCCACTGCCGTGCAGGACTCCGTTGAAGGCTTCCCGCCATCGCGTCCAACGACGGCATCCGCTCCCGACTGGCTCAGCCCGGCACGTGTCCATGGACGCAGCGGCCCAGGTGCTGGTCGATCAGCCAGCACAGAAAGCGGGCTTCGTACGACGCGCCCTTGTAGTACCGCTTGCACTCGTCGACGTAGGCCAGCAGATCAGCCTCGGTGCGGATGCCCTCGGGTTCGAAGTTGGTGATCTCCGCGAAGGTCTCGGCTTCACGCCGAGTCAGGCGAATTCGGCTGCCGAAGCGAAGCATGGTCCATGTCGTCAAGAAAAAGAAATGGTCATCGTCCCGCAAAACCGGACACCAGTACATGCGATAGGCTCGACGCGCCGCAAATCGTTGTGCAGTCGGACTGCAGCCAAGGCTGAGTGTGACGGCAATCGGACTTCGCCCCGTCCCGGTCACACCGAGCTGGAGCCACCCCCCATGGGCTGGGCGCGGCAGCAGCCGGCCGTGCGGAATTTCACATGATCGCGGTGATTCGAGGGCTGCCCCCCAAACAAGCCGGTCACCAATCCGTCATGCATGTGAGCGCTACGCGTGGCTGAGGGTGTCACATGAAGATCGATCAGGATCCCGTGTTTGCGACTGCGATGGACTGGGTGTTTCACCGCATCCGGCCAGGCCGGCTCCCCACTCCGCTGCCGACGGAATTCGCTGCCTGGCTGGGCGAGAAGCCCGAGCACTTCCAGGCGTACCTGGACGCAGCGCGTTTGTGGCACCTGACCGGCATGCTCCAGCCGGGACTCGTCATGCCCACCGAGGACGAGATCCGAGAGTGCTTGTCGCACGATCCCCCCGCTGGGTACCGCAACGACTGATGGCGCTTCGAACACAGATTGGGGCGCCAAGGGCATTGCATCACGGTGACCAAACGGAGGGGCGCTTGCGAGGTGCGACGGCATGCCCCCGGGGGAAGCAACCTGCGGCGGTCGACACCGCCGATCGACCGCGTTGACAGAATCTCGGCAAGGTCCACGCCGGCGCACCCGTCGCGCCCCACAAGTTCAATTTCGCTTGCCAGTAGGAAGCGCCTTGTCAGGCCAGAGACGCCAGAGTCTCCAATTCCTTGCGGCGCTGTGCCGTGTCTTCCACGATCTTCCCGTCCTGCATGCGCACCACCCGGTCCGCGATGTGGAAATAGCGGTCATCGTGGGAAATCACGACCAGCAGGTGGCCGCTCGCGCGCAGTTCCGGCAGCAGTTCGGTGTAGAAGAGATGCCGGAAGGTCGGATCCTGGTCAGCCGCCCATTCGTCGAACACCAGCACCGGACGCCCCTCCAGGTAGGCATGAACCAGCGCGAGGCGCTTGCGCTGCCCCGTCGACAGGTCCAGCGTGCTGAACGCCCCCTCCTTCACCGTCACCTTGTGGGCGATCTCCAGCCGCTCCAGGTAGGGCAGCGCCTGCTCCGGCAGCGCCGGCGCCATCCCCCTCGGCTGTCCCGGCACCAGGTCCTCGAACAAATAGAAGTCGGAGAACACCGTGGTGAAAAGTTGCCGGTAGTCATCGCGTGTCTGCGCCGTCACCAACTCGCCGTCGAGGAAGATCTCTCCTGCCTGCGGCCCGTACAAGCCCAGCAGCAGCTTGATCAGGGTGGTCTTGCCCGATCCGTTGTCTCCGACGATGAACACGAGTTCGCCTGCGTCGAGCTTCAGATCAATGGGTCCCAGCGCGAACCCCTCCCCGCCACCCTCAGTCTCGAACGCGTAGCACACCCCTCGCATTTCGATGGCGTGCTCCAAGCCGACGTCTGGGCTGTCCCGATCAAGATGCAGATGCGGCTCCGGATTGGTGAAACGCGCGGACAGGTCGGCGATGCGCAGGAACCCCACCTTGGCCCTCCCCACGCCAGGCAGGACACCGACCAGTTGATCGAGCGGCCCCTTGAGAAACAGCAGCACCAACACGAAGCCGCTCAAGGTAGCCGGCTCTACGGTACGGAACGCAGCCCAGGCCAGCAGCGCGGCGATCAAGAGGAAGAACAGCGCGGACCCGAGCGCACGGCCCACCACGAAGGTGTTGATCGCGCGGGAGTTGACGCGCTGGATCGTCTCGACCGTCGCGGCGATCTGCCCACTGAAGAGCTTCGTGCGCCGGCTGCGCTGCATGCGCAGTTCCTTCGCCCCATCGCTGATGTCGCGGTAGGCCTTGTGCAGCACTTCCTCCTGCTCCCGCGCCTTGCGGAACCCAAGAACCCCTCGCATCTGGCACATGAACTGCACGGTCGTGCCGACCGCGAGCATCACAACCAGCAGACAGAACATCGGCAGGGAAAGCACGGCAAGGTAGACCAGGCATCCGACGGCGATGGACAGCGAGATCAGCGTGCCGGCCAGAACGAAGACCACATCGCTGACGTTGTCGACGTCCCGGGTCAGTACCGGGATCAGTCTATGCGTACGATAGCGCTCGAGCACGTCGATCGGAGCCGCCAGGATCTTCTGCGCGAGGTCCGCGCGCAGCTTTGACACGAGCCGCTGGCCGATCACGTTGGTCGAGATGTCCGACGCCGCGCGCGCCACCAGCGAGAAGACGCACAGTGCAACGAAGGTCAACAACAAGCCGCCCGCAAGGCCGCCAGGTCGATTCAGCACCTGGTTGATGGTGGCCAGCAGGGAAACGGTCGCCACGCCCGCGCCGATCCCGGTCACACCCGACAAGAACAGCCACGGCAGATAGGGTCGCAGGATGCGCATGACCTCGGACGCATATCGGGCTTCTTGATCCACGCTCGGCTCCTTGAAAGGGGACTACCTGACAGGACGTTTGAACGGCGTGGATGTTTGGCGCCTTGACCAGGGCATGTGCCCAGCCCCCCGGGTCAGACAGCTGCGGCTCGCTGGCTTGGCGTCCCCGACTCCAAGCCCAACCCCTACTCCCTCGCCCAACCGAAAGCCTCAGGGTGAGCGACGGCAGCATGGCAGCGCGTGCTACGGCCACATCGGGATCCTACAAAAATCAGTGACCGGTCCAGGGAGACTGTCGTTCTCCTCGCTCCTTCTGTATGACCATCAAGCGGGCCAAGACCGGACAGGAAAAAGCGATCTTTTTCAAAATTCGCGCGGCCTGCACTTTGGCTTGACCCCACGCCGGTCAGCCGCGATGGGCCAGCCTTCGGCTATGGCACCCGGAGAACAAGACGCCGCGTTACTTGCGCCGCGATCTCGTCCTCGTGGAACGGGAACCGCAACCACTCCTGCCTCGCAAACCGAACCACCGGCTCGCCGCCGGGTCCACCCGACATCGCCTGCTCACGCTCCCCATGGGCCAGCAACGTATAAGGCTGGACTCCCCGTTCGCCGAAGAAGACGATCTGCAGGTGGCTGGCACCCATTGCCTGGGTGCCCAGCCCGTCGCTGCCGGGCCTTCCGCACACGACCGTGAAGTAGCCGCTTTCACCGCATCCTCCATAGAGGGACCACCTGCGGCCCTCCGCACGCACGAAGCGGCTCAGTCCGACGGGCGCATCCATCCCCAGCCCACCCTGCTCGAGCACCTGTACCGCTGCGAGCAGGGCCTGGCGCACCTGTTCAGCCGTTGGTGCCGTAACACTCGGCGTATCCAAGGGCCTGGCAGGATCGAAAGGCTCGTCGAGCAGTCGCTGCCCGACGATGGCGCGCAGACGGCCCCAGAACGCCTCCCACAGCAACGCCCCTCGATCGCCGGATCCTGCCCGGTTCGACCAGTGCAAGAGCAGGTCGCAAGCCTGACCCACCTTGGCATTCGCTTCCGCAGCGCCGCCAGCGCCTCCTGCGCCGGGTGCTACCGGCGAGCAAATGGCCCCGAGCAAGCGCGCCTTGAACTGGTCGGCGGAGTACGCTCGCCCCTCGAGCACCGAGAACATCAACTGGTGCGCCAGTTCGCTCCCGGAAGAAAAGCGCATGTCGACCAGGGAGCCGGCCAAGCGGTGCCCCTCTCGCCCCCGCAGAGACAGCATCTTCCGCTCGCCGCCCAGGACCGAAGCGAGGCCTTCGAGAGGTTGGGCGGGATTGGTCAGCCAATAGCTGTCGTTCATGTTGGCCACGTAGTCTTCCCGCAGCAACTGGGGCAGCCACCCGGCCGGCATGGCGCCGGCTTGCGCAGACGCCACCTCGGACGCCCAGTCGCAGGCGGAACGGCTGCCGTCCAGCAGCGGTGTTCGCCCATCCATGCGAGCAAACGACGCCGACAGCGTCGCAGCGCATCCCTTGCGAAAGGCATCCGTTGTGTTCGGCACGGCGCCGATGTCCGCGAACCAGACGCGCTGGTCGCCGCGCCCGATGGCAACCGTGTTCACCCACGGCGTGGCCGCCTCCTCACGCTGCGCGGCGATGAACTCGTCGAGCGAGCCCGCCTGAGCCCAGCGAAGGTAGTTGCGAAACAAGCGGTCATTCCCAGCGTTGATGTCGCGGATCGCCAGCGCTCGCGCCGTTCCCCAGCCCAGCGAGGGATCCCGCGCGCCCAGATCTACAACAGGCCCGTAGCGTGTGCGAAACAGCGTTCGTGTGACCTTCCTGATCGATCCGTCGCGCTCCCTCACCTCGACCTCGATCGGCACGCGTTGCATGTTTTCGTAGCGCCCGTCCACGCGATACTGGGTGGGATCCTTGTCGCTCAAGGCGAGCTCGAAGAGTCCGAATCGCCTGGCCGTAGACACGGTGTGGCTCCAGGCCACATGGTCGTTGAACCCGATCAGCACGAAGGGCAGTCCGAGGAACGTGGCGCCGGCGACGTCCAGCTGGCCAGGGATGATCAGATGCAGTTGGTAGAACCGATCCGGGCCTCCCCAGTACCAATGGGGGTTGCCGAAGAGCACTGCGCCATCGCCCCCAGTCGCGCGTCCCCCGAACGCGATCGCATTGCTCCCGAGTCCGTCCTCGTCGCCGATGGACCTCGCCAGCCGCTCCTCCAGTGGCGTCGCCCGATCACCCCCGTTGACCCCGGACGCGCCCCCGAGAGCCGTCCCCGGCGGCCTCGCGTTGGCGATTTCCTTGACGAATCGGGTATAGCCACCGGCCACCGCAGCCGCGAACATGCGGCGATAGACGTCCAGCGCTGTGATGGGGCGCACCCAAGGCTCGCCCAGGCAGACGTGGGATGTGCTGGCGCCACCAGCGCGACGCGCCACGGTGAGATAGCGGTTGAACCCATTCGCGTAGCCTTCGGCCAGGTCTGCGAACACGCCGTGCTGAGCATCGCGATAGCGGGCGATGGTGCCCTCATCCGCGATCGCCCGGAAGAAAAAATCCAGGTCCAGGTTGGACGAGCGGCCGAAGGTCGAGTCTGTCTCGGGCTTCGCGTCGCCGCCGTGAAACCGGGACCGCTCGCCCGAGTACGTCAGGAATGCGTCGGCCAGGACGCACAGCGCGTCCTCGGCCTGCACATAGCCAATGCCCTCCCCAAGCGCCAGCCAGGACGAGGCTTTCAAGTGGGGAATGTCGTCGGATGTGCGACGAATCTCGACCTCAGCGGGGACGTTCGATGAAGGCGCGAGATCAACCCGAGGCGCGGCCAGCCCAGGGACCACGCACGTATGGACTGCCAAGGCAAGCACCACGACGCGCCAGGACGCAATCCAGAACATCAGCTTCACGGGGATTCTCCTACGCACGGTTGTCGCGGGAACGCCGTTAAGGGGCCGGCGGCCAGCCCTGACAAGACGTTTGAGAAGCGCCGCTGTTTGGCGGGGAACCACCTCGAAAGGGCGATTGAGCCGTCGGCGCCTGCATAGGTCACCAAACAATCGCGAACGTGAAACGTCATGTCAACCAGGGCCCTTTGATCGCGGCCCGGTTGCCTTGCGTTAACCAGGAGAGTGCTCGTGCGAACCGCCCTCATGCTTCACGCCACGCGTTGTTCCGCCGGAGGTACCGTCCCGTGCGCCCTCACGGCCGACTGCGGCCGGCCTTCGCGCAAACGGCCCTCTCGTCCGGCCACGCCCGGCCCGCCCCTCTTCCGGGAGGTCAGAGCTGCCGCTCCCCGGGCTGGCGCCCTCGCAAGGATCTCCCGCGCGACGCAGCGCCGATCCGCAGGAAAGCACGCCGGCCTCCAGCCATTCAGTCCTCCGTTGCTTCCCGAAGTCGTCGAACCCTCACCCGGACGAAGGCGGCAGCGCGGATGCGCACGGTCGCCACGGCCGAACCACTCGACGGCTTGGCGCCGCCAGGCACACCGCCGTCACACGGCACCATGCATCTGAACAAAGGAGTCCGCGCATGCACCACCACGACCTGATCGGAATCGGCTTCGGCCCTTCAAATATCGCGCTCGCCATATCCCTTCGAGAAAACCCAGCAGTTGCCGCTCCCGTGAACATGCTGTTCATCGAAAAGCAGCCTGCGTTTGCCTGGCATCGCCACATGATGCTCAATCACGCGCACATGCAGATTTCCTTCCTGAAGGATCTGGCAACGTTGCGCAATCCCCAAAGCCGCTTCACGTTCATCAACTACCTGCATGAACAGGGGCGCCTGCCCGACTTCATCAATCTCAAGAGCTTCTTCCCGAGCCGGCGCGAGTTCAACGACTACCTCTGCTGGGCCGCCGGCCAGTTCACCGACCATTGTGCGTATGGTGAGGAAGTGGTCGACGTGCTGCCCCAGCATTCCAGCGGACCGATCGAACTGCTGCGCGTGCGCTCACGTGACGGGTCGGGTCAGGTGCACGAACGTCTGACCCGCAACCTGGTCGTCAGCGTCGGCGGCGAACCCCGGATCCCCACGTGCTTCGAGGCGCTGGCTGGCGACTCCCGCGTATTTCACTCGAATTCCTACCTGCAGGCCATCGCGTCACACAGCCAGGCAAGAAAAATCGCGATCATAGGAGGCGGCCAGAGCGCCGCCGAGATCTTCATCGACCTTCACAATCATCCGTCCAAGCCTGACGTCGATCTCATTCTGCGGGGGCGCGCGATTCGACCCTCGGACGACAGTCCGTTCGTGAACGAAGTGTTCAACGCAGAATTCACGGACTACATGTTCAATCAGCCCGAAGACGAACGAGCTGCCCTCCTCAGGGAATTCCGGCACACCAACTACGCCGCGCCGGACCTCGAACTCATTCAACAGATTTTCAAGGTGTTCTACGAGCAGAAGGTGACCGGCCCGGTTCGCCACCGCATGCAGTGCCGCCACGAGGTTCGCGCGGCCCAGGCCCACCCGCAGGGCGTGTCGCTGACCTTGTCGGATCTTGATGGCGAAGCCGTGGCCGACGTCCAATACGACGTGGTGATCCTGGCGACCGGCTACAACAGAGCCAGCCACCAACGCCTGCTCTCTTCGCTGGCGCCCCAGTTGGGTAGCATCGAAGTCGACCGCGACTACCGGGTCTTGAGCAAGTCGGACCTCCGAGCCCGGATCTTCCTGCAAGGCGCATGCGAGTCGAGCCATGGCCTCAGTGACACCCTGCTGTCGGTCACAGCTTTGAGGACCATGGAGATCGCCGGGGCCCTCGACCTCGGCGCTCGATCCGTCCCAGATCGAACCCGCGAGCCCGAACGGGCGTTGCAGCCGAACTGAACGCTCGCCGGAAGACCAACAAGCTTCTGGTCACTTGCTGCTGAGCTGTGCCATGCTGTGCCATGCACAGGATCGGCGTCTAGCATGCGGCCGGCCCGACGTGCCGAGCGCTCAACGGCGCACCATGAAGTGCCTGCAAAGCTCGCAGAACCCGGCAGCTGACCAACACCAGTGGCCCCACAATTCGGTAAAATTCGAGCGCACCGGAGCGGGTTACACGCCCGTCCTGGGCATTTCGAAGCCAGTCGAAGCGCTGTGATGGGCCAGCTTGGGACACGTTGTCCGACGCTCTCGCCATCTCTTGCGCCAATAGCAAGCAAAAACGGGTCGGGCTAGATGCCTGCGCCCTAAGTGCTCCGTCGTAGTGTTTCGCGCCCATGGCGATCACCCTCGACGATCAGTTCGTTTACCAAGAAAACCACCTTGATCCGAGGCCGTTGTCTCGCGCGCAAGAGAACTCGCGCCGCGCTGCGCTCCCGTTGGGCGAAAAGTGCCGCAATTTGTTGCAGCAATGTCACTTATAGTCTACCATTACGAATAGTTCTTATTTGTAGTCGTGCCATCCCAGGGCACGGCAGCCAGGACCGCCCCGATGCACGACAGTTCTGCCTCGCTCAGTGTAGAGACCCTTTACTTCGACCATCTTGGATGGTTGAAGTGCTGGCTGCGCAAGAAACTGGGCGACTCTCATCGCGCAGCGGATGTGGCGCAAGATGTCTTCCTGCGGCTGCTGGCCAAGCAAGAGGAATTCCGCCTTAACGAGCCTCGAGCCTTTCTAGTCACCGTGGCCTCTCGGGTGCTCGCCAACCATTGGCAGCGTGAGCAGTTGGAACGGGCCTACCTCGAAACCCTGGAGGCCCTACCCCAGGCCCTCGCCCCTTCTCCTGAAGAGCGCCTCATCATCCTCGAGACGCTGAACGAGATCGACGTCCTGCTCGATGGTCTCCCCGTCCTCGTCAAGCGAGCCTTCTTGATGAGCCAGTTGGACGGGCTGACCCAGGTAGAAATCGCGGAAGAACTTAAGATCGCGGAACGAACCGTGCGCCGGCACCTCGCCCGGGCCGCCGAGCAAGTCTATTTCGCCGACATACTGTAGCCGCACCCATGCCACCCCCGCTCCGTTCGGAGCCCATTGAAGTCGCACCGGTCACGGAGGAACTGGCCATCTCGCCTGACGCCGCCCGGGAAGCCGTCCGCTGGCTCCTGGAACTTCAGGCCCCCGGCACCGATCCGGCCGTGCAAGCCGAGTGGACCCGCTGGCTGGCGGCCAATCCCATGCACCAGCGTGCGTGGAAGCGCATCGACGACGTGAACAGGCGGCTCCATCGCGCGTCATCACCGTTTGCGACGGCCGTTGCTCACGCCAAGCTGACCAAGGAAGAGTCCGGCAGCAGAAGGAATGCGATCAAGACCCTGGTCGCGCTCATTTTCGGTGGAGGCATCGCTTGGCAGGTCGAGCGGCACACACACTGGCGCGAGATGGTCGCGGATCTGCGCAACGGCATCGGAGAGTGCCGAAGAACATCTCTGGCCGACGGCACTGAGATCGTGCTCAACACAGGCACGGCGGTCAACGTGCGATTCAGCGCCACGGAACGCCGCTTGCAGCTCGTGGCGGGCGAAGTGTTCATCGCCACGGCGACCGACGACACCTCGCCGGGACGCCCGTTCGTGGTGGAAACCCGGCAAGGCGAGGGCACGGCATTGGGTACGCAGTTCTCGGTGCGCCAGCGTGAAAGCTCGTCGAGTGTCGCGGTGTTCGAGGGGGCAGTCGAGGTTAGGCCCCGCGACGCGGCCAGCAATGCCCTCATCCTGCGCGCCGGCCAGCAGGCGACATTCACCTCGATCGACATCGCAGAACCGACCGCAGCCGACAAAGCAGTCAGCACCGCCTGGACGTACGGAAGCATCATGGCTGTTTCCATGCGGGTCGGCGACTTCGTTGAAGAACTGGGCCGCTACAGCAGGACCCCGTTGTCGTGCGACCCAGCTGTGTCCGATCTACGCATCTCCGGCTCCTACCCGACGGGCGACGTCGACGCCGCGCTGCTGGCTGTCGCCAGGGTGCTTTCCCTGGAGATTCATACAGTAACCCGTTTCTGGGGGCACCAAGCAGTGAGGCTTGTCCTGACCCCCCCTCAGGCGCCACGACCTTGATGCGGCCTGCGGCCGCAAGAGAGAACAAAAAAACGTGCCGAAAGCTGTCCGGTTTTTGAACTCTCGTTGGACAAGATAGATGAACACATTCATCTTCAACTTCAAGGCCCAGGTCCAGCATGAGTCAGCATCCGGCGTCGCGCCGCCAGTCCCAGCGCGCCTTCTCCCGCTCCATGATCGCCTGCGCGATCGCGCAGTTCCCCCTCGTTGGCCTCGTCATTGGCGTACTTGCCATCACCGCCCCCGCTGCCGCAATCGCCCAACCAACTTCCACACGTAGCTACAACATCCCCGCAGGTCCCCTAGACAGCACCTTAAGCCGCTGGGGTAGCGAGGCGGGAATATTGCTCTCCTTTGAGCCAAGCATAACCGCCGGCCTTGTTAGTAATGGTCTCCGCGGCGGCCACACCCCAGACTCAGCGCTTAATACACTTCTCGTAGGAACAGGGTTAGAGGCAATTCGGCAGACTGATGGAAGTTATCTTCTCAAGAGGACGTCCATCTCTGCTTCTTCTCAGAATGCAGACACTCTCGCCGAAGTAAAAGTGGTTGCCCGAGCGGAACGCTCCGCGCAGACTGAGGGGACGGGCCTTTATGCTGCCACGGGAGCAAGCGTCCTCAAGGGGGGCGTCCTATCACTAAAAGACATCCCTCAGTCCGTCACCGTAATTACTCGGCAGCAGATGGATGACCAAGGGCTTGACACCCTCGACGAGGTACTGGCAAGCACAACTGGCGTTACTTTAGTGAAGCGACCCGAAGGCGGCACCGACTTCTATACACGCGGCTTTATGACCAACACCGTGCAATATGACGGCATTCCCCTCCTTCGCAGCACAACTTGGGGCAATTCTCTCGCGGCGACATCAATCTATCTCGATCGTGTGGAAGTATTGCGCGGCGCACAGGGTCTATTAGAAGGCGCGGGCAATCCCGCCGGCGCCATCAACGTGGTACGAAAGCGTGGGCTCGCCGAAAATACTCTGCGCATAGACGGGCGTCTTGGTTCCTGGGACAACTATGGCACGCGATTAGAAGCCGGCGGTTCACTAGACAAAGATGGTCGATTGCGTAGCCGCGTGGCACTGGATTACGAAAGCAAAGGCTCATTCATTGATACAATTTCGGAGAAAAATCTAAATGCGTATGCAGCGCTGGATTTGGATCTCACTCCGGAAACCACGATAGGACTGGGACTGGTGCAGTCCACCGTGCATGGAAACAGCGCACTTTATGATGGCATTCCGCGGTACGCGGACGGCTCCGCGCTTCCTGTTCCACGTTCCACCTATATAGGCGCCGATTGGAATGACGCAAAGCGACGCGAGCATCAAGTATTTCTCGATTTGGAGCACCGCTTCAACACTGACTGGAAGCTGAAAATAGCCGGAGCGTATGTAAAGGAAGCATGGGAAGCAACTGTCTCAAATGCAAGTGCGAGCGCCTCAGTTCCTGTCGGCGGAAGCACCATCCCTGGCCTAGGCTACACCTATGACTTTAGCGGAGAGAACCTAGGGGTCGATGTCAATCTTTCTGGACGTTTCAATGCTCTGGGCCTGAAGCACGATGTAGTACTTGGTGGAAACTACTCTAGGCAAAAACGGAGCGACTCGCTGGTTCAATATTGGAACCACACTGTCTACGATGTCTTCAATGTCAATCACAGCGTGGGCAGGTTTGGCCAGATCACGCCGACGTACTCGGGAACCCAAGACAGCGAGACCGTTCAGAAAGGCATATATGGCATGCTCAGAAGCCACGTAACGGATCGTTTGGCGCTGATTCTTGGAGGTCGTGCCAGTTGGTACGACTACAGCGCCATTGGCAGGTGGCAGTATCCCAATCAATCCACTGTCACCACACCGTCCCCAATGAACGAGAAAGGTGAATTCACGCCATATGCAGGCCTCGTCTATTCTGTAACGCCCCAATGGTCTGTCTATGGAAGTTATGCCGACATCTTCCAGCCCCAAACAGCAACCGATGCACAGAGAAATGTTCTCAAGCCAATTGTCGGGAAGAATTACGAGGTAGGTATCAAAGGTGAACTACTCGAAGGAGCTTTGACCACATCCCTCGCTATTTTTCGAATTGACCAGCAGAATCGATCAGTTCGAGACGCCGACGCCCCAAACGTCTGCGGAAGTACCGGCACCAGTTTTTGCTCGCGGGCCGCCGGCGAAGTGCGTAGCCAAGGTGTCGATCTAGAAGCTCATGGGCGCCTGACGCGCGGCTGGCAGGTGAGCGCGGGCTATACATACAATCGAAATGAGTTCCTCAATGACTACAACACGGTCAACATTGGAAGGCCATTTGAGTACGTCACGCCAAAGCACCTGCTTCGCGTCTGGTCCGATTGGCAGTTACCTGGCGAGTGGGCTAGATGGCGCATCGGCGTCGGGGTTAATTACCGTAGTGAACAACGGACCAGTAGTACGACGAAGTTAAATCCGGTACAAGGCGGATTTTCGGTCTGGAACGCACGGCTCGCATATCAATTCAACAAGACTTGGTCGGCCGCACTCAACATTGAGAACCTTTTCGACAAGCATTATTACTCGAACATTTCAGACAACTATACCATCAGCTACGTTGGTACTCCGCGCAACATTTTGCTAACGGTGCGCGGAAACTTCTAAGTCATGGGGGGTAGCTTTCGTCAATCAATGGCATGGTTGCATACATGGACTGGCCTTGTTCTCGGCTGGGTACTTTTCTTTGTATTCGTCACTGGCACAGCAGCATATGTAACTTATGAAATTTCACGGTGGATGCAACCAGAGCTGCCCCTCCCGTTACGACGCGATTCGACATTTGATCGCAACCATGCCGTATCTTTGGCTCTAAAGCGCCTTAGCGCTGTCGCGTCGAACGCTAAGACTTGGTCGATCGCATTCTCCAACCAAAACCGGAGTCGCGATCTCCAGTCTCTAAATCAAATGCACATCTCATGGGAAACGTTGCCGCACGAAGGAGAGGCAAGAGGGCGACGAAATCGAGAATCTCTCGATCCAAATTCTGGCGAGATTCGAAGGGAGATTGAGGGGCGGGCCACAGGGGGAGGGACCAGTTTATATCAAATGCATTATATGTTGCACTACGTCCCGTACGAAGTCGGCATCAGACTTGTAGGCATCTGCGCAATGGTTCTGCTGCTAGCCATAGTGGCTGGTGTAATTACGCATAAGAAGCTGCTTACCGATTTCTTTACATTCCGACCGGGAAAGGGGCAGCGCAGCTGGTTAGACGCACACAATGTTCTTGGGGTAATGATTCTTCCGTTCTTGGTGATGATCACCTATAGTGGATTAGCCTTCCTTGCAGCGGATAACTACATGCCAGCCGCTCGGGCCATTCTATTCGGCTCGTCGTTGGCTGACCGACGCGCATTCTTCGACCAGCTACTTGATCGGAATCCAAACCCCTCCGCCAAGTACCTCCCGGCTGCCGCTCCCAGCGTGCCGCTAGACGAATTGATAGGCCGAGCCGAGGAAAATTGGGGCTACGGCACAGTGGCTTCTATACGAATTACCCATCAAGTCGGCTTCGAGCCCTCTGTGGAGTTGAGTCGTATCGACAATAGGTCGCTCTCGGGCACCAAACAAGTTCAGCGCTTTAGTGGGACAACTGGATTGCCGCTATCTAGTCCGCCCTGCAAAATTCATCCCCGAGCCAAGCTGACCCGCGATGCGCCGCGCGAGCGCGGGATTTCCTGGACATGTCGCGCTGGTGCGAGTTGCAC
>LNAP01001690.1_pt1 | contig 23098 bp, 24 predicted proteins | sample 602601 | NCBI WGS metagenome assembly LNAP01 (sample SAMN02440304, study PRJNA202911) | soil metagenome | biome: Subtropical and temperate rainforests or woodlands; isolation source: soil samples (1 kg each in a 20% v/v slurry with milli Q water) were... ...
CTGGATAGAGTACTCGGCTACGAACCGAGCGGTCACAGGTTCGAATCCTGTCGAGTGCACCATTTAAGAGTTGTTTGCAGTGATGTGAATAACTTGGCTCCAACCAGTTGTGGTCTGGTCTAAAAACACAAAATGCACTCGTAGCTCAGCTGGATAGAGTACTCGGCTACGAACCGAGCGGTCACAGGTTCGAATCCTGTCGAGTGCACCATATACCAAGAAGCCCGCATTCATTGCGGGCTTTTTGCTTTCTGTCGTTTGGCTTTTCTCCCTTCTTTATTGATTCCTCTCTTTGAACGTCGCGATCATTCTGGCGTCGTATTCAGCGTGTGCCTGTCTTTTTTGATGTGGCCCTTCGAAAGCTCCCGGCAATTGTGAATTGATCGCGGGGGCGAGTTCCGGGCGCAGTTTTTTCGTCTGGGGTGTGTTTTCTTTTTTGGATGGTGCGTCGCAGCTTTATAGATTCAGCGCTTCTTCAGCTTTGCGCCGCAAGCGCTTGTTCTTGCCATGATTTTTTAACGTTTAAAGCCGTCAAGCGGTGTATGATTGCGCCCGTCAGCCCCGCCGGGGCTTGTGGAATACCTCCATGGACTTACCCAGTAGTTACTCAGTATCCCGTTTTTACAATCATGAATTGACTGATTGATCCTTCCGGCGTGCTCCTCTGCTGGGAGTGGAGTTCGCCTATGACCGAAGTAGAAGTAAAGAAAACACAAGACAGCCTGCAGGATCGCCTCGCTCAAGTCGTTGAGCTGCTGCAGCGCCAGCGGGTGGTCGAAGACCTGACTCATCGTCAGGAAGGTCATCATCAGGATCGGGTCGAGAACCTGGTCCACCGGCAGAACCTCGTCGAGCTGCAACGCAAACTCGATGATCTGCACTCCGCCGACGTTGCCTACATCCTTGAAGCCTTGCCGCTCGACGAGCGTCTGACCGTCTGGCAGTTGGTCAAGGCCGAGCGCGACGGCGACATCCTGCTCGAAGTATCCGATTCCGTACGTGAAACCCTGATCGCCGACATGGACGATCATGAGCTCCTGGCTGCTGCCAAGGAGATGGACGCCGACGAACTTGCTGACCTGGCTCCCGAGCTGCCGCGAGACGTTGTCCATGAGCTGATGGAGGCGTTGGACGGCCAGCAGCGTGAGCGCGTTCGCTCCGCCTTGTCATATGACGAGGAGCAGGTCGGTGCGTTGATGGACTTCGAGATGGTGACTATCCGTGAGGATGTCAGCCTTGAAGTGGTCCTGCGTTATCTGCGTCGTCTCAAAGAATTGCCTGGCCATACCGACAAGCTGTTCGTCGTTGACTATGACGGTGTGCTCAAGGGCGTGCTGCCCATCAAGCGGTTGCTGGTGAATGATCCGGAGAAACAGGTTTCTGAGGTCATGGCCAGCGACCCGGTAAGTTTCCATCCGGATGAAGATGCCTACGACGCTGCGCAAGCATTCGAGCGTTACGACTTGATCTCGGCGCCGGTGGTCGACAAGAACGGCAAATTGATCGGCCGTCTGACCATCGACGAAATGGTCGACTTGATTCGTGAGGAGAGTGAGACCGAAGTCCTCAACATGGCCGGTCTGCGCGAAGAGGAAGATATTTTTGCCTCGGTCTGGCGTTCCCTGCGCAACCGCTGGGCCTGGCTGGCAATCAACCTGATCACTGCATTCGTCGCTTCGCGAGTGATCGGCTTGTTTGAAGGCTCCATCGAAAAGCTGGTGGCCCTGGCGGCCCTGATGCCGATCGTGGCGGGTATTGGCGGCAACTCGGGTAACCAGACCATCACCATGATTGTTCGCGCCATGGCGCTGGACCAGGTCAGCACCGGCAATACCTCGCGACTGATGCGCAAGGAGCTGGCGGTGGCCTTGATCAACGGCCTGGTCTGGGGCGGAGTGATCGGCGTGGTGGCCTACCTGCTCTATGGCAGCTGGTCGTTGGGTGTGGTGATGACGGCGGCCATGACACTCAACCTGTTGCTGGCGGCGTTGATGGGGGTTCTTATTCCGATGACGCTGGCGCGTCTGGGGCGCGACCCGGCAATGGGGGCCAGTGTCATGATCACGGCCATGACCGACAGTGGCGGCTTCTTTATCTTCCTTGGGCTGGCCACCATCTTCCTGCTTTGATCCTGCATACAGCCCCTCTAATGGGGCTGTATCGTTTTCTCCATCCCTTTGCGATCCAGGCCCCAGTGCTTTTGTAGCGTTCGAGCGGTAAATTTCGGGTAAAAAAAAGCCAGCACAAGGCTGGCTCTAGCTTTCGAGGTCGAATCAGGAAGCGTCTGCGGCCATTTCGGCGTCATGGGCGATCAGCGAAACGAGGGCGTTCTGCTGGCGGTGGGAAAGTTGACGGAAACGTTGAAGCAGTTCGCGTTCATGCAAGGAGAGCTCTGGGCTGTCCAGGCGCATGCTCAACTCTTCACCCAAGGCGCCTTCCTGAATAAGACTCTGCTCCAGGCGCGCGATGATTTCGGAGTTCATGCTGCGGTGATGATTGCGTGCCACCTCGGCAATGCGTTCACGCATCCCGTCGGGTAGACGTACGACGAACTTGTCAGCCGTACGGCTGGAATAAATTGCCTGTTTCAATGGGCGCATATATTTAACCGGTTAGTTCAGGGGAGCGGTTCTCGGAGTTGGCCGCGGGATGTCAGTTAGGACAAGCGTTGCTGCCAAATGTTCAACCTGAATTGTTAAGAGGCCCGCATCATGCCTCAAAATAGCCAGATCCTTGGCGTCAATTCTGTGACAAATATTGAACTGGATAAAGGCGTTATGCCAGCACCAATTATCAGAAATGCGGACTGGTTTGAAAAGATTGCCTGTCCGCCTATCTGCCCGCGTCCTGGTGTCCGAGAGCTGGCACGCTTGTGCGTCGCTAGACGGGCCTTGCATGCGGATCCGATCATTGTTTCCTACCTTGTACAGGATAGTGGCAAATTGCCGATTTACTAGGCTGCGAGCGCCATGGAGTCTTTGAATGCCAGGCAGATTGATTTATTTGATGGGGCCTTCCGGGTCTGGCAAGGACAGCCTGATCGAGGCTGCGCGCCGGCCTTTGGCGCAGTTCGGCTGCGATGTGGTGCGGCGGGTGATCACCCGTTCCGCGGAATCCGTGGGGGAAGAAGCCCATGGGGTAAGCGCTGACGAGTTCGAACGCCTGGAGCGGCAGGACGCCTTTGCCTTGTGCTGGCGGGCGAATGGCCTGGCCTACGGAATTCCCGTGCAGATCGACGAATGGCTGGCCAGTGGGCGTCATGTCCTGATCAATGGCTCCAGGGCTTACCTGGATCAGGCTCGCCAGCGTTATCCGCAGCTTTTGGCGATTCTGTTGACGGTGGACATCGACGTGCTGCGGCAAAGGCTGACGAGTCGCGGTCGCGAAAGTGCGGAGCAGATCGAGGCGAGGCTCAAGAGAAGCGCTCTTTTTTCCGCTGAGGACGGACCTGTGCTGGGAGAATCCGTGTTTTTTCTGGACAACTCAAGCGAACTGTCCGTGACGCTTGAGCGTTTTCTGAAGCTATTGAGAGATCAGGGGATCAGCGCAGTACCGGGTCGAACTTGATTTTGCGTCCCAACACCAGTGCTAGCAGGAACAAGCCGGAAAAAACGCCACAAGCAATCAAGGACGCATCACCCACGGCCTTTTCAGTGGTGAAGCAACCCAGTGTGGCGCTGAGTACTGCCAGGATGAGAAGGCCTTTGGCAAGTCGGGACATTAACAGGCTCCTGAGAGGGTCATATTCAAAATACCCAGCTTTCGGGTCTTGGGTTGGCAGGTAGAACAATGGCTTCCGGGGTATCGGAGACCTGCGTCATACCAGGATTCTCCGATGTGCTGCTCATCACAGCCCATTGCGGGGCCTGGTGTTGCACGGAGTGGGCCCTGTACTGGGTACTCTGATCAGCGCTGCCATCAGGCTGAAAGTGGAAGATCACCAGTACGGCGATGGCAATGGCATTCGATAGAAGAAGGGCGCTGTTCATGGGCTTGATCTCCACTGTTCTTTCATAGAGATGAAGCAGCGCTCATGCCAAGAGTCTAACCTCTAATAAACCCTTTAAAAACAATGAATTAATAGGGTTTTTAGAAGGCAGGAGATTGCATTCTGCAATGATGGCTTTTTGCAGTGATGCAATTTGCACGACGGCTCTGGCAAGTTGCCTGATGGCTAGAGGTAGCCACCGGTTAAAAAACCCTACTCACAACATGACAAAATCAGGGCTGGCCGTTAACATGCACGCCGTCCTTTGCGCCGCAGCAGTATCCGCGGTGGTCAATTTGTCCCAGTAGCTCAATTGGATAGAGCATCCCCCTCCTAAGGGGAAGGTTGGCAGTTCGAACCTGCCCTGGGACACCATCTACTTCCGGGCTTTCAGGCCAAACGTGGTTCTCGCCCTTATTTCGCAGCAGCGGCTACGTTTGTGCACACAGTTCTCGATGCTGTGGAGTCATCCATGATTGTCATTGCTGGAAAAAACAATATTTCGGTATTTGGCCTGGAACAGGCTCTGCAACAATTTTCGCCTGACGAAATTGCCGTGGTCTGCAACCGTAACGACACGGGTGTCGACGGTTGGCAACGTTCGTTGCGGGCGGCGGCGCTGAAATATGGCGTACGTGAGATCAGCCTGGAGACGGCTTACGAACTAGCATCCGTTGCGTTCATTTCCCTGGAGTTCGACCGGATCGTCGTGCCTGAGCGCTTCTCCATCAGTCGCGTGTTCAACATTCATTTCTCGAAGCTGCCGGAATACAAGGGCATGTTTACCTCGGTCTGGCCGTTGCTGGAGTCCAGGGCAGAAGCGGGTGTGACCCTGCATTTCATCGACCGGGGTATCGACACCGGGGACATCGTCGCGCAACAGGTATTCCCGATCCTGTGCTGGTGGACCTGTCGCGATCTGTATTTCGCCTTTAATCAGCATGCCGGCCAGTTGCTGGAGCAGTGGTTTGCCACGTTGGTCGATGGGGACCTCGGAGCAGAGCCACAGAGTGCGGTGGGGTCCAGCTACTTCTCAAAGGACGCCATCGATTATGGGGCGTTGAGAATCGATCCGCTGTCGACGGCCTGGGCACTACGCAATCAGATCAGGGCGTTCGCCTTTCGTGAATATCAGTTCTTGCGCTGGGAAGGAAAGCCGGTGGTCTCGGCGACGATTCTGCCTGGGCGTTCACAATTCAAGGCCGGGACCCTGATCAACGCAACCGAGGATTATGTCGAGCTCTGCACCATCGATTACGACATCCGGCTGAATTTTGATCGATTGCCGGAGATGCTCAAGGCTTGTGAGTTGGGTGATCTGGAGGCGGTGATGGCGCTGCAGGCCAATATTGCCGGTTACAACGATGCCAACTCGCAAGGCTGGACGCCGCTGATCGTCGCCAGTTATGCGGGCGCCTATGAGGTGGTTGACTGGCTGTTGCAGCAAGGGGCCGACCCGGAGCGGAGCAACAACAAAGGCACGACGCCCTTGATGTATGCCAAGGACGCCTACCTGGCCGGGCGTTGTCGTAGAACCTTTCCGTTATTGCTGCGCAGGGGCGCTAGGCTGGAGGCTGTCGATCATTCCGGTCGGGCACTCGCCGACTATGTGACGAACGAGCAGTTCGCTCAGTTGCGAGGCGCTATCTAGACACCTCGCAACAGGCGCATCAGCGGGCTGTGAACTGGTTGATGGCGGTGGCAATGTGTTGCTGTTGTTCCTGGCTCAATGTCGGATAGATCGGCAATGACAGGATCGAGTCATGCAGCGGGGGCCGGGACACCTTGGAGGTCCTGGCCAGATCGCTGTAGGCCCGCTGCTCGGTAATCGCCAGCGGATAGTGAACCAGGCATTGGATGCCACGTTCGGCCAGATACGCCTTCAGTTGATCGCGCCATGGGCAGGTAATGACATACAGGTGCCAGACATGGGCGCTTGCTGTCGTGACCGAAGGCAGAGTGATGCCTGGGTGCCGGATGTGTTCGCTGTAGTAGCGGGCGACGCTGCGTCGACGGGCAGTATCGCTGTCTAGATGCGCTAGTTTCACCCCCAGCATCGCGGCCTGGATTTCATCGAGGCGGCTGTTCACCCCTTGATAATCGTGCTGGTACTTGATGCGTGAGCCGTAGTTGCCCAGCGCCCGGACCAGGGCTGCCAGCTCGGCGTCGTTGGTGGTGATGGCGCCGCCGTCGCCCAGGGCACCGAGGTTCTTCCCGGGGTAGAAGCTGAACGCCGCGGCATCGCCCCAGTTGCCGGCCTTGCGCCCGGCCAGTTCAGCGCCATGGGCCTGGGCGGCATCTTCAAGCACCAGCAGGCCATGTTTGTGGGCCAGCGCCATGATCTGTGGCATCGGCGACAGCTGGCCATAAAGATGCACTGGCAGTATCACTCGGGTTTTGTCCGAGATGGCCCGTTCGACGGCCTCGATCTCCAGGTTGTGGGTGGCAGGGTCGACATCCACCAGGATCGGCGCCAGATCGTTTGCCAGAATGGCCGAGATAGTGGCGATAAAGGTGTTGCTCTGCACTATCACTTCATCGCCGGCCTGAAGCTTGCCTTGCTCTTTCCAGGCACGCAGGATCAGGGTCAGGGCATCCAGGCCATTGGCGACGCCGATGGCATGGCGGCTGCCACAGTATTCGGCGAAGGCGGCCTCGAATTGCTCAAGCTCTCGCCCCATCAGGTACCAGCCGGAGTCGATCACGCGGCTGCAGGCGGCTTTGAGCTGATCGGCATATTCGTGATTGATGCCTTTCAAATCCAGAAACGGGATATTCATCATGTGAGTCATTGTCCGAGCATGTCCATGAACTGGGCATAATCTCGGACATAGTCGCCTTCTTCGTAGAGTTGATCGGCCAGAACCATCAGTACACAGTCTGGAGAGAAGTCATACATCTCACGCCAGATAAAGGATTCGATCAGCAGGCCCTGGCAAGGATTGTCCAGGGTGATGTCGATCTTTTCCCGGCCGTCGTCCAGCAGAAAACGGCACGAGCCGCGTACGGCGATTGCCACCTGCTTGAGGGTCTTATGGGCATGGTAGCCGCGGCGAACCCCTTCACCGGTATTGAACATGTAGTACACCCGCTTGACTGGGAAGGGGATGTTTTTCCCTTCTTCCAGGGCGATCAGCGAGCCACGGTCATCGCCGTGGGTCTGCAGCGGCAGAATGTGAATCTTCATCGCGTCTCCCCTTCGAGCCGTTTCGACAAATGCTGTTGCAGCCAGTTTTCAACGCTCTTGGCGTCGACCCGATAATTTCGGTAATACAGTTCCCTGGAATCGGTCGAGCCTACCCGGTAAGCGATGTAGTCCATTTCGACGCCGACGACCGCCGCCAGGTTGGAAAAGCACGACAGCTCTGCGTATTCCTCGGCCATCCAGCACAGGGCGCGAGCGTTTTTCGAGGCGAAAATCAGATTGGTCCAGGCCGCGCCGGTGGGGCCAACTATGACTTCGGCATTGGCCATGATCGCCACCTGATGGTTGATGTCCTGTTCTTCCATGTACACGCAGGTAAACCCATAGGGTTCCAGCAGCTTGAGGATCTCGGCCTGGTTGTAGTGCCGGAGAAAGCCTTTGCGGGCCAGGAATACTCGTTTGGGGAGTTCACTGATGGGAATGTCATGGGCCAGATGCAGCGCCTTTTCCCGCAGGAAATGGATCGACTCCGGGCGGACGAAGCCGCTGCTGGCACTGTTCTGTGCCGCGCCTTTGAAGTTCGGGATCATATTGTTCGGGGCACTGATCAGCAGTAGGTCGGCCACCTGGTAACTGGTGATGTTTTCCAGGAGCACCAGCGGGCGGTCAACACCGATTGCCTCGATCAGGGCCTTGATCGAGGGAATGTTCTGGCTGCTCTTGGAGATCAGCAGTGGATAGTCCGCATAGTGCGGCGGCAGTTCGGCCACGAATTGCAGTTGCGACAACACTTCTACCGTCCAGTGGTAATAGTTCTGCTCGTTGCAGCCGCTGATCAGCAGGCCTTTTTCCAGCTCCACAGGCTTGCCGCTCCTGACCAGGGCCAGGCGCTGCCCATGGTAGAGCAGGTGCGCAGCACTATAGTCGGCCTGCAGGGATTTCGCCGTGGGCACTCGCTCCAGCACCAATTGCCCGTCCGGCAGTATCACCGAGCGGGACACTGAACAGACTTGCCCCTGGCGGAAGTGGTAGAGAGCTATCTCGGGTAATTTCAGGGTGATCGCCGGTGTCGATTGATGGATGAATCGTGGCGGCTGGCTGGTGCCTGGTTGGCTCGGGCGAAAGACATGGACCTTGTGCTCGTCGCTTTCATCCAGCCAGCGCAAGGCCAGGCGCCGGGTATCCTGGCGTCGAAAAAACAGTCGATACAGCAGGTCGCTGATCAGCCCCGGTTTTTTGCATAGCCGTTCATAACCCAGTTGCTCGAGGTGTTTGCCAATACGCTGGAACCATGGGAGCTGCGAGTTGATCTGCGCGCCATGGAACACTTCGACCTTTTGCTCATTGATGGCCAGCTTCTCAGTGAGCTGCGGATGGATCTCGCGGTAGTAATCGCTGGCGATGATGATCTTGTCGAAAGCCAGCGAACTCAATTGCTGAGGCGCGTGGATCAGTTTGCCGAACAGGCGCTGGCCCTGCTTCTGCTGGTTGTTATCGACGAAGCCGATCACCCGGTAGCGGCGGCGGTTGTACTTGTAGAAGTTGACCCCGCCGGCGCCGGTACCGAATATCAGCACCCGCGCTTTTTGTCCAAACCCTGTCGACACATTGACCTCGTCTTGCTGGTGCAGCCGGTGGTAGATCGTCACCCGAGCGGTTCGCCCGCTCGGTAAAGGCGGTGACGCTAGCCATTGTTATTGATGATGTTGCCCTTGATCTGGGCGATACCCTTGGCGTTCAGGTCGCGTCGGGTCCTTATCGGTTGCAGCTCGCCCTGGATTGCGGCGTTGATGGTATCAATCGCGGTCTTGCCGGTGTTACTCCGGGACTTGCCCAGCAGGTAGCGCAGCGACAGGCGGAACTGTTCCGATTCATTGGCCACCGGCCGCGTACCGTGCAAGGTGCAGTTGTGCCAGAGCCCGACGTAACCCGGTCCGCCCGTCAGCCGGTAATCCTGGCAGGCCATCTGCTGCCCCTGATCGTCGGCGTAGGTCCATTGGTCGTGTTCCTGATGTTCCAACTGATGAGGGAACAACGTGGCGCCAAAACGGTGAGTACCGGGCATCAGGTGCAGCGGTGAGTCGTTTTCGGTGACTTCGTGCAGGTACACATAGAGGGTCAGGAAGGTCGAAGGGTCGAGTTCCACCCGGCCCTGGGGCCAGTCGATGATGTCCTGATGAAAGTCGATCCCGCGGAAGTAGGTGATGTCGCGAAAGGGCCTTTTGATGTACGGCCCCAGATTCGCCACATTCACATCGCGGATCTTTTCCCGCACCCAGTCCGGTAGCCATGAGTCCGGTACGCCGCACACCGCTTTCTTGATCACCACTTCATAGTCGGCGCCGAGCACTTCATCGAGCACCGCGCTGAGGCGCGGATCCTGCTCGATGAACTGCAACTGCGGCTCGAAGGCATTGAGGAAGTTGAAGGTCTTGTTCGGGTTGGCGTTGAGGTGGTTTTCCTGGGCCAGGTATTCAGCCTCGTCCATGAACAGCCCGGCCCCGAAGGCCCGTGCGGCGACCATCTCGCGGTACAGCGCCTGCGTGCGGTCAGCGTCCAGGATCTCGCCAAAGATGTGGGCGCCCTGGTCGATGAGGTTTTGGATACAGGTTTGCATGTTGCGCTCGTTTTGACTGTTGCTGTCTGTCTGCAAGGTATCGGCGTGGCTGGCCTGAAGTTGATGCCGCCCGGCTGATATTCCCGATGGAATTTGCCGCAACCGGGGCTGGCGGGCGGCGCGAGCAAGGATATCGAAGGCTTTTGGCAACTATCTATAAGGGAACGCCAGAATCGGCCGATAACCATCATGGATGTTGTTGCAGGTCAAATGGCGGGGCCATGGACCGAGTGCCCGGCGAGAGCAGACGGGCGCTTTTGCGGGTTGATGTAGAATGCATTGATGGCCTGTGGCCATTATCGTTGTCCGGGTGCAACAAAGGTGACGACCTTGAGCGTGTCCTGCTGTTGCCGCGGGCTTCATCTTTTTTACGGGTCTGGAATCTTCGATGCTGGCGTACCACCAAAAAAGCTTTTTGATCGTCGATGATTTCTCGGATTTCCGCAGTTCTGTCCGGTCCATGCTGCGTGAGCTGGGCGTCAAGGACGTGGACACTGCCGATACAGGCGAGCAGGCGCTGCGCATGTGTGCGCAAAAGCGCTATGACTTCATCCTGCAGGATTACCACCTGGGCGACGGCAAGAAGAACGGCCAGCAGGTGCTCGAAGACCTGATGACCGACAAGCTGATCAGCCATGAAAGCGTATTCCTGATGGTCACCGCCGAGACCAGCCAATCGATGGTGCTCAGCGCCCTCGAGCACGAGCCGGATGCCTATCTGACCAAGCCTTTCAACCGCTCCAGCCTGGCTCAGCGGCTGGAGCGGCTGCAGCAGCGCAAGTCGTTGCTCAAACCGATCCTGCAGGCGCTCGATCGCGGCAAGCCGCTCGAAGTGCTCAATGCCTGCATCGCCCTGTGCAAGCAGGATCCGCGCTATTCGCCGTTGTGCCTGCGCTACCGGGCCGATGCCCTGCGTGACATGAACCAGAACGAAGCATTGGAGCGGCTGTACGAGAGCATTCTGGCGGATCGCCCGTTGCCATGGGCCTATGTCGGCCTGGGGCGTCTGCTGTTCAAGCGTGGCCAGGTGACCCAGGCCAAGGCCATCTACGAAAAGGCCTTGAAAGCCTTTCCGATGATGCCGGCGCTCTACGATGGCATGGCCGAAGTGCTGCTTGCCGAAGGAGACTCCAAGCGTGCCCAGAGTGTGCTGGAGGAGGCCGTGCGCCTGTCGCCTCTGGCCGTGCGCCGGCAAGCGCTGCTGGGCAAGCTGGCGATGACCAACGAAGACTTCGAGACCGCCTCCAGGGCCTATCGCCAGGCGGTATCGCAAGGTGCGCAATCGCGTTTCAAGGACCCGGAAAGCAACCTTGGCCTGGCGCATGCGCTGATCAGCAAGGGCAGTGAAAGGGGCCTGGATACCCGCACGCGCCTGGAAATCAACAGCACCCTGAGTGCGGTGGCCAAGGAGAACCCCAGCGATCCGGGGTTGCAGATTCGCGCCCGCCTGATGAAGGCCACCAGCCTGTTGCTCAACGATGCTGAAACGGCGGAAAAGCTCACCGAGCAGGCGATGTTGCGCCTGGACGGGATGGAACAGTTCATGAGCCCGGAAGCGGCGCTGCTGGTGGCCAAGCAACTGCAGATGCTGGGACAGGCCGATGCCGGCGCGTCGATGCTGAAAAACTGTGCGGAAATCTACGGCGACGACCCGAAGGTGATGGAAGGTATCGCCAAGCTCACCGATGACCCGGCGATCCTCAATTCCGCCAACGCCGCGGCGGACATGAACCGCCAGGGTGTGCGCAGTTACAAGGCTGGCGCCCTGGGCGAGGCCCGGGACCTGTTCCGCCGGGCCCTGGCCATGCAACCGAAGAACATCAGTATTGCCCTGAACATGGCGCAGTCGTTATTGCACGGCACTGACATCATCCAGGATACGGCGCTGCTGGAAGAGTGCCGGACCTGCCTGAAAATGGTCGGCCTGATGCCCGATACCGACGCGCGTTATCCGCGTTATCAGAAGCTGCGAAGCAAGGCGTTTGGCGAATGAATACCCACGAACAGGCTCTCGACTTTTCCACGGTGATCGCCTCTACCGTGCACGACATGAAGAATTCCCTGACCCTGCTCATGCAGGCCCATGCCCAGTGGCTGGCAAGATTGCCGCAGGCGCAGCAGGGCACGCCGGAACAGGGCGTGATGGAGTTCGAATTCGCCCACCTCAACGGCATGCTGGTGCAACTGCTGGGGCTCTACAAGCTGGGAGTCAACCAGTTGCCGGTGCAGCCGGGCTACCACGAACTGGATGACTTCATCGAAGCGCAGTTGGTCAGCCATCAGGATGTGTTCGCCAGTCGCGGCATTGCCGCGACCTATGAAGTCGATCCTTTGACCCCCCTGGGTTTTTTCGATCGGGAACTGATCGCCTCGGTGCTGGCCAACTGCATCAACAACGCCATTCGTTATGCGCGCCATGCGCTGCTGGTCAGCGTGCACGATGAAGGCGGGCAGACGGTGCTGACCATCAATGACGATGGCGAGGGTTATCCGCAGCAGATGATCGATAACCAGGCCGACTACGTGCAAGGTATCAATCACAGCAGCGGCAGCACCGGCCTGGGGCTGTACTTCGCCGGGCGCATTGCCGCGCTGCATCAGCGCAATGGTGTCTGCGGGCGTACCGAGATCCGTAATGGCGGGCCTCTGGGTGGTGGTGTGTTCAGTCTCTATCTGCCTTGAAACCGGCCTTGAAGCGGTTGCCGAGCTTGTAGGGGCTTCGCTGCATTTCGGTGGTGTCTCCGATCCCGAGGGCTTTTTGTTCGAGGCTGCTTGATATTCCGAACAGCCGGAGCCTATTTTGTACGGGTCGCCGTTCTCGGCTCGTACAACAACAAGGATTGAGTCATGACAACCGATGGCCGCAGTTCACTCGCACAGCGATTGACGGGCATTGACGAGATTGAATGTGTCACTCCGGATCTGAACGGCGTGCCACGGGGCAAGGTGATGACCGCCGAGGGTTTCCTCGAAGGGCGGCGTTTGCAGATGGCCCGCGGGGTGCTGCTGCAATGCATCATGGGTGGGTATCCAGCCGCGCGTTTCTACGGCAGTGACGACGGCGACCTGGCGCTCAATGCCGACCCGCAACAGATTCATCGCCTGCCCTGGAGCTCGCAGCCGCGTGCGCTGGCGATTTGCGACGCGGACGAGTTGAGCGGCGAAAGCTCGCGCCTTTCCACCCGCGGCCAGCTCAAGGAGGTCATCGCGCGGTACGCCGCTCGCGGCCTGGCGCCAGTGGTGGCGACCGAGCTGGAATTCTTCGTGTTTGCGCCCAATACCGATCCGACCCAGCCTTTCCAGCCACCCCTTGGCCTGGACGGTCGTCGCGAAGACGGGCATTCGGCGTTCAGTGTCAGCTCCAACAACGGCCTGCGGCCGTTCTTCAGTGAGGTCTACGCCTGCATGGCGGCCTTGGGCCTGCCGCGCGATACCTTCATGCATGAAATGGGCGTCAGCCAGTTCGAGATCAACCTGCTGCACGGCGATCCGCTGTTGCTGGCCGACCAGACCTTCCTGTTCAAGCACCTGCTCAAGGAAGTGGCGCTCAAGCATGGCCTGACCGTGGTGTGCATGGCCAAGCCACTGGCGCATACGCCGGGCAGTTCGATGCATATTCACCAGAGCCTGGTCGAGTCGGCCAGCGGGCGTAACGTGTTCAGCGACGAGGCCGGAGAGCCGACCGCGATGTTCCGCCACTTCATTGGCGGGCTGCAGGCGGGCATGGCGGATTTCACTGCGCTGTTCGCACCGAACGTCAACTCCTACCAGCGCCTGTGTCATCCTTACGCCTCGCCGAACAATGCCTGCTGGTCCCATGACAATCGGGCGGCGGGTCTGCGTATTCCGGCCAGCTCGCCGGTGGCGCGGCGGGTCGAGAACCGTTTGCCGGGCGCCGATGCCAACCCGTATCTGGCGATCGCTGCGAGCCTGGCGGCCGGTTTGCACGGTATCGAAAACGAGCTGGAACCGACGCCGGCGATTCAGGGTGAGTTTGCCGTGCCGGACAGTTTATCTTTGCCTTGTACCTTGCATGCCGCTCTCGAGCGTCTGAAACGTAGCCAGTTGGCCAAGGAATTGTTCGGCAATGAGTTCGTCGAAGGTTATGTCGCTTCGAAGACCATGGAGTTGACCAGTTTCTTTGATGAAATAACTCCCTGGGAGCGGCGCGTCTTGGCGGCCCAGGCTTAACCGAACCGTCGCAGTCGGGCCATCGTTCGGATGGCCCGGCACTCAATTCAAGGAGCCGCTCGGAACGCCGATGCGCCAAATCTGGAAATCCTTTCGAGCGCTTTATTTCGCCTCGCTGATGATGTTGATCGGCTCGGGCCTACTCAGTACCTACCTGGCGTTGCGCCTGGCCGCCGATCATGTCGACGGGTTATGGGTGGGGGCCTTGATGGCGGCCAACTACTTCGGCCTGGTGCTGGGTGGCAAAATCGGCCACCGCCTGATTGCCCGGGTCGGCCATATCCGGGCCTACGCCACCTGTGCCGGGATCGTCGGCGCGGCGGTGCTGGGGCACGGCCTGGTGGACTGGTTGCCGGCCTGGCTGGTGCTGCGGATGATCGTCGGCCTGGGCATGATGTGCCAGTACATGGTCATCGAAAGCTGGCTCAACGAGCAGGCCGACGCCAAGCAACGCGGGCTGGTGTTCAGCGGCTACATGATCGCCTCGTATCTGGGGTTGGTTTTGGGGCAGTTGATTCTGGTCATGCACCCGGCCCTCGGGCTTGAATTGCTGATGCTGGTGGCCCTGTGTTTTGCCCTGTGCCTGGTGCCGGTGGCCATGACCCGACGCATTCACCCGGCGCCTTTGCATCCGGCGCCCATGGAACCGCGCTTCTTTATCAAGCGCGTTCCGCAGTCGCTGAGCACGGTGCTCGGGTCGGGGCTGATTGTCGGTTCGTTCTATGGTCTGGCGCCGTTGTATGCCTCCCAGCAGGGCTTGAGTACCGAGCAGGTCGGCCTGTTCATGGGCAGCTGCATTTTTGCCGGGCTGGTGGTGCAGTGGCCGCTGGGGTGGCTGTCCGACCGTTATGACCGGGCCCTGCTGATTCGCTGCTTTGCCTGCTTCCTGGCGGTCGTGGCTTTGCCGTTGGCGATCCTGCCCCAGGTGCCGCTGGAGGTGCTGTTCGCCCTGGGGTTCCTCTGTTCGCTGGTGCAGTTCTGCCTGTACCCGTTGGCGGTGGCGTTTTCCAACGACCATGTCGAAGGCGATCGGCGGGTCTCGTTGACCGCGATGTTGCTGGTGACCTATGGCGTCGGGGCCAGTGTCGGGCCATTGGTGGCAGGGGTGCTGATGAAGTTGTTCGGCAGTCAGATGCTTTATGCGTTCTTCAGTTTTTTTGCCCTGGTACTGGTCTGGCGCATCCGGCCGAAAGCCGTGACCAACCTGCATCAGGTCGACGATGCGCCGCTGCATCACGTGGCGATGCCGGACAGTATGTCCAGTTCGCCATTGGTGGCCGCGCTCGATCCGCGGGTCGACGAGCAGGTGGTGCAGGATCAGATGCAGCAGAGCAGCACGCCGGAAGCCGAGCCCCCGGTCGCGAGCGAAGAAGCCATGGATGAGGTTGAGGATCCAGTGGTGAAACCGGAAGAGCCGGGGCCGGACCAGTTCAGTGGGGCCAGGCCCTAGAAACAAAAAACGGGCAGTCACCGCAAGGGGCTGCCCGTTTTTTTAACGACCCGCGAAACTCAGAGGTCGTCTTTGTCGAAGCGCCGGGCTTCGCGTTGCAACTGATAGACAAAGCGCTCGACCTGGCGTTGAACCAGGCCGCTCATGTTGTGGAAGCGCACGCCGGCGAAAGTCGTGTCGATCTTCTCTTCGTAGTGCAGATAACGCAGTTCCACCGGCGCGGTCATGCTGCCGAAGGGCAGGGCGGCGATAAAACGCTCGTAGACCTGGCCCAGTTGCAGGCGGCTGGAGATGTCACCGTCGAAGCGCAGCTTGCAGCCGGTGGCGGAGATATCCAGCAGTTTGCCGGCGATCGGCGCCTTGAGTTTTTCGCCACCCAGCTCGATGTTGACCAGTTGCGCCAGCTTCAGGGCTGCGCGAAAGGCATTGCGGCGCTGGTGATAGACCACCTCGTCCGGCAGGGTGCCGCGGTAGCAGCGTCCGCCATTGGATTCGTCGATGGTCGGGATGCCGTTGCTTTCCCAGGCGATGCGCACGCCTTCGTGAAAGCCTTCGACGCGAAAGGGTTCGCCGGCGAGCATGAAGCGTTCGCCATCGCGGGGGATCATTTCGTCCAGGGCCATCATGTTGCTGTCACGATCGACCTCGACCAGATAGCTTTGAAAGCGCTGGCTGCGTTCGTGGAAAGTGATGATCAGCGGGTCATGGCTGTCTTGCAGCAAGCGCAGCGTGGAGTTGATTTCCAAGGGGGTGGTGAGCACCTTGGGTGGTTGCGGCGCATCTTCTGCGTTTACGGCATTGAACACGGTTCATCAATCTCCAGACAAAATACGACTACACGCAAGAGCCGGCATTTTGCCAGCATGCTCCACGACTTGATAGGGCGCGCTCATCTCTGGGGTCAGGCCTGGCTAAGCGGGCGAGGCTTGGCCAGCTTGGCGGTTGAGCCGCGGGCATCATAGAGGGCTGGAGGCTCGCCACCGGTGAGGATCTTCAATTGATTGGCGGTGGTGGCCTGTTGAACCTGGATCGAGCGACCGTTGAGTTCGTTCGCCGCCTGGCAATCGGCAAGCATCTGGGTCAGCACATCGCTCTGGGTCAACAACTGCTCGCCAACCGAAGAATGGCTGGCCAGTTGTTCCAGGCCGGCACGGCTGGCGGGAAGATTCAGGCTGGCAAGGATTTCGCTGCGTTTGCGGCCATGCTGCTCGAGCAAAATGATCAGGGCTTGCTTCTGCGCAAGAATCTCTTCCAGCAGCGGCATGTCGCGACCGTGCAGGGCGAGGGATTCGGTGCGCAGCAATTCCAGCAATTGTTGAGCTGGAGCAAAGTCGTCAGTGATCAGTTGCAGCAAATTAGTGTCGTGCATGTATGGCCTTGGGTTTTAAGCGTCCAAAAAACTGGCGCAGGCCTTATTGGCTAGCGCTGGGCTTCGAAATTGAGCAGTTTGCTGGCTACACGGTTGCTGTCGACTTTATAGCTGCCATCGGCAATCGCTTGCTTCAACTCGGCCACGCGGGCGTTGTCGACGGCAGGCTGGTCGCGCAGCTTGTCAGTGATCTTCTGCAACTGTTGAGCCTCATTGCTGAGGTGTACCGACTCCCCGCTGGTGCTGGCCTGTTCGGCCGGAGCGTTCAGCGGCGCGGATTTGTCGGCGTCGCCGGTTTCCTTGCTGGCGCTGGTGCGCGTGCTACCGGTGAGTGAGGGAGAGCTGTTTAAACGGCTGAAATCGATGACCATGGTAAAAAACCTCTGGGTATTTGGACGCTTGACTTGTTTTCGGCAATACCCCGGAAAACTTTAGGCTTCAAATATCGATAAGCCCGCACGCGCCGCTATTGCCCTGCATGGGCCACAGTTTAGGGGGCAAGAGTGCGCAGCGCCAGTCGTCTACATCGCGACTTCCACCTGTCCCGGCGCGGTGATCCGCGCTTTGATGACCCGTTGTGAGTTGAGGTTCTTGACCCGTATCTGCTCGCTCATGCCGCCATTGGACAAGGCTTCACCCGGCATTTTCACGTTCAGCGTGCCGCTGCGGGCGGAGATCACCACCTGATCGCCCTTGCGCACCACTTCCGCCTGTTCCAGGTGAACCAGGGTGACGAGTTGGTCGGCGACCATTGGTCGGACAAGCTTCTGCCCGATGGCCTGGTCCACCGAGGTCAGATAACCCTGGTTGATCTGGCCGATATCGCGCTCGCGCAGCATCACGTCTTCGGGGCTGATGATGCCGGCACGCTTGAGTGGCCGGGTGGTGGTCACCACTTCGCGGAACAGCTTGACCTGGGCGGGCACGAACACGGTCCAGGGCGAGGCGCCGTCGCAACGCACACGAACGGTTACGCGTCCCAGCGGTTGCGCCGGGCTTTCCAGGGTCGCTGTCAATTCCTTGTCGCAGTGCGGCATGCGCAGCCGCGGGTCGAGCTGATTGACCTGGATCTCGTAGCGCCCCGGGGTTTGACTGGTGGCTAAATAGTCTTCTACGGTGAATTCAAGAAACCCCTGAGTGACGCCGATAAGTAGATCAGGCAGGGTTACCGAGTCAGCAACGGCAGGATGGCCAGGGTTTACAAAAAACAAAGCCGACAGCCCGTACAGCAATCTGCGGTAGTTTGATGTCAGGCGTCGGGAAAATGTCGTTTTGGCGTTCATAACAGTTAAAAAGCAAGCGCCGTGCCGTTTAGCGATGAGCGCGCGTCGGAACTTAAGCTTTGGGGAGTCTGGGCATGGCTGGTGTAATGGATTCGGTGAACCAGCGCACGCAACTGGTAGGGCAGAATCGCCTTGAGCTGCTGTTGTTCCGTCTCGATGGGCAGCAACTCTATGGGATCAACGTGTTCAAGGTTCGGGAGGTACTGCAATGCCCCAAACTGACGTTGATGCCCAAATCCAGTCCTGTGGTGTGCGGTGTCGCGAATATTCGAGGGGCGACCATTCCGATCCTGGACCTGGCAATGGCCACCGGTTCAGGCGGGTTGCAGGATCTGAGCAACCCCTTTGTCATCATCACTGAGTACAACACCAAGACCCAGGGGTTTCTGGTGCGGTCGGTCGAGCGCATCGTCAACATGAACTGGGAAGAGATCCATCCGCCACCCAAGGGGACGGGGCGCGATCACTACCTGACGGCGGTGACGCGGGTCGACAATCAGTTGGTGGAAATCATCGACGTCGAGAAGGTGCTGGCCGAGGTCGCGCCGACACCCGAGACCATTTCGGTGGGCGTGGTGGATGTCGAGACTCAGCACAAGGCGGTTTCGCTGCGGGTGCTGACGGTCGATGACTCGTCGGTGGCGCGCAAGCAGGTCACGCGTTGCCTGCAGACCGTGGGGGTCGAAGTGGTGGCCCTGAACGACGGCCGACAGGCGCTGGATTACCTGCGCAAGTTGGTCGACGAGGGCAAGAAACCTGAAGAAGAGTTTCTGATGATGATCTCCGACATCGAGATGCCGGAGATGGACGGCTACACCCTCACAGCCGAAATACGCAACGATCCACGCATGCAAAAGCTGCACATCATCCTGCATACTTCGTTGTCAGGTGTATTCAATCAGGCGATGGTGAAGAAGGTCGGTGCCGATGACTTCCTTGCCAAGTTTCGTCCTGATGACCTGGCATCCCGGGTTGTCGACCGGATCAAAGCAGCAGATAACAGCTAGGGATATCCATCCCCGGCGGTCATACGATTTAAGAGGCGGCATCATTGTCTACGGGTAATTTGGATTTCGAACAGTTCCGGGTGTTCCTGGAAAAAGCCTGTGGGATCTTGCTGGGCGAGAACAAGCAATATCTGGTGTCGAGCCGTCTCAACAAGCTGATGGAACAGCAAGGCATCAAATCCCTCGGGGAGCTGGTTCAGCGCATCCAGAGCCAGCCGCGCAGCGGTTTGCGAGAGATGGTGGTCGACGCCATGACCACCAACGAGACCCTGTGGTTTCGCGATACCTATCCATTCGAGGTGTTGAAGAACAAGGTCCTGCCGGAGGCGATCAAGGCCAGTCCCAACCAGCGCTTGCGCATCTGGTCAGCGGCCTGTTCCTCGGGCCAGGAGCCCTATTCGTTGTCCATGTCGATCGACGAGTTCGAGAAGGCCAACATGGGGCAACTGAAGATGGGGGTGCAGATCGTTGCCACTGACCTGTCCGGGACCATGTTGAACAACTGCAAGACCGGCGAGTACGACAGCCTGGCGATCGGTCGCGGTTTGTCGGCCGACCGCCTGCAGCGCTATTTCGACCCCAAGGGGCCGGGGCGCTGGGTGGTCAAGGCGCCGATCAAGAGCCGGGTCGAGTTCCGCTCGTTCAACCTGCTGGACAGCTATGCCAGCCTGGGCAAATTCGACGTCGTGTTCTGCCGCAATGTGCTGATCTACTTCTCCGCCGAGGTGAAGAAGGACATCCTGATGCGCATTCACAGCACCCTGAAACCGGGTGGTTACCTGTTTCTCGGGGCGTCCGAAGCGCTCAATGGATTGCCCGACCACTATCAGATGGTCCAGTGCAGCCCTGGGATCATTTACCAGGCGAAGTAGGAATGTCGCTGTTGAAAAGAGAGGCCTTCGGGCCTCTTTTTTTGTGCCTGCGATTCCTTCTGTGGCGCAGGGCGGCAACCGTTGCATTGCCGCTTTGCTGACGTTTCGCGGAAATGCCTTGCCGCTTTTCTGGCATTGCCGCTTTGCCGCTGCCCGCAAAGCCTTGATTTACGGGGTTCGAGCACTTGGCACGCGGCTTGCTATGTCCAGCTTACGAAAAATCTGGTCGAAGGTTTCCCGACATGAGCATCAGCTTCGATAAAGCGCTCGGCATTCATGAACAGGCTCTTGGCTTTCGCGCCAAGCGTGCCGAGGTGCTGGCCAACAACATCGCCAACGCCGACACCCCGAACTACAAGGCTCGGGATCTGGACTTCTCCGCCGTGCTCGCCGAGCAGAATGAGAAAGCCAAGAGCGGCACCTTTGCCCTGAACATGACCAACAGCCGGCACATCGAAGCTGAAGGCCTGAGCAGCGGCGACGAGTCGCTGCTGTATCGCACGCCGATGCAACCATCGATCGACCAGAACACCGTGGATGCCCAACTGGAACAGTCGAACTACGCCGAGAACTCGGTGAACTTCCAGGCCAGCTTCACGCTGCTCAACAGCAAATTCAAAGGGCTGGTGTCAGCCCTGCGCGGAGAGTAATCCATGTCCCTCGCCAGTGTTTTCAATATTGCCGGTAGTGGCATGAGTGCCCAGACCACTCGCTTGAACACCGTCGCCAGTAACATCGCCAACGCCGAGACGGTCTCCTCGAGCATCGACCAGACCTACCGTGCGCGCCACCCGGTGTTCGCCACCATGTTCCAGGGCGCGCAAAGCGGCGGCAGCCAGTCGCTGTTCCAGAACCAGGACGCGGCCGGTCAGGGCGTCCAGGTGCTGGGTGTGGTCGAGGACCAGAGCAATCTCGAGGCGCGTTACGAGCCTAACCATCCGGCCGCCGACGCCAAGGGGTATGTCTACTACCCCAACGTCAACGTGGTGGAAGAAATGGCCGACATGATTTCCGCCAGCCGCTCGTTCCAGACCAACGCGGAAATGATGAACACCGCCAAAACCATGATGCAGAAGGTCCTGACCCTCGGTCAGTGATAAGAGGCGACTCAGATGAGTGTTTCCGATAGCACCAGTGGCCTGACGCTCAAGGAGATCCTGGCGAACTCCTCGAAGAAGACTCCGACCACCAGCAATGATGGCTTGGCGGCGGCCACCAACAGCGTCAAGGGTAAAAACGAGCTGGGCAAGGACGCGTTCCTGAAGCTGCTGGTGACCCAGTTGAAAAACCAGAACCCGCTGGACCCGCAGGACAACAGCGAGTTCGTTGCCCAGTTGGCGCAGTTCTCCACCCTGGAAGGGATCACCACCCTCAATACCTCGGTGAACTCCATCACTGGCAGCTACAAGTCGTCCCAGGCCCTGCAGGCTTCGTCCCTGGTGGGGCGTTCGGTGATCGTCCAGGCCGGTACCACCCAGGTCGACACCACCAAGAGCATGACCGGTTCGGTGACGGTTCCGGCCAGCGTCAGCGGTCTGAAGGTGACCATCACTGACAAGGATGGCAAGGAGGTCAAGACCCTTGACCTGGGCAGTCAGAAGGCTGGCAGCACCAGCTTCGTCTGGGACGGCACCAAGACCGACGGCACCAAGGCCGATCCGGGCAATTACACCTTCAAGGCCAGCACAACGATCGATGGCAAGGCGACCGACCTGGTCACCTACCTGCCAGCGACGGTCAACAGCGTCACCATCAGCCAGACCGGCGGTGAGCTGATGTTGAACCTCGCAGGACTGAGCAGCCCCGTGGCGCTCTCCAAAGTTCAAACCATTGGTATCTAGAGCCGACTAACGCGGCACAAGGAGTGGAATATGTCTTTTAATATCGGCCTTAGCGGTCTCTACGCTGCCAACAAGCAACTGGACGTGACCGGCAACAACATCGCCAACGTGGCGACCGCCGGCTTCAAATCGTCGCGTGCCGAATTCGCCGACGTCTACTCGGCCACCAAGCTGGGCACCGGCAGCAAGACCATCGGTAATGGCGTGCGTCTGGCCAACGTTTCCCAGCAGTTCGGCCAGGGTGACGTGAACAACACCGGCAACGTACTGGACATGGGTATCCAGGGTTCGGGTTTCTTTGTGCTGAGCGACAACGGCTCGCTGACCTATACCCGCGCCGGTACCTTCAAGACCGACAAGGACGGCTACATCACCAACACCGATGGCACTGCCCGCCTGCAAGGTTATGCGGTCGATGCCAATGGCAAGATCGTCAACGGCGTGCTGACCGACCTGCGCATCGACACCTCGAACCTGTCGCCGAAGGCCACCAGCTCGGTGTCCTCGACCATCAACCTGAACTCCACCGCGCCGGTCATCGACCAGAGCGTGACAGGTTTTGCCTTTGATCCGACTAAGGTGGAAACCTACACCAAGCAGTTCAGCACACCGATCTATGACAGCCAGGGCAACGAGCACAAGCTGGACCAGTACATGGTGAAAACCGGTGCCAACACCTGGAAGACCTACACCCTGGTCGATGGTCGTAACCTCGATGGTTCCGCTCCGACCACCACCGGTGCTACCGCTCCAGTCGCATCGACCATGAATTTCGACTCCGCCGGCAAACTGGTTTCGGTCATCACGCCGCCTGCCACTACGCCTAATCCGGGCAACAACCTGACCCTGGCGGGCTGGGTGCCTGGCACTGTGACCAACGGTACGTGGAAGGCCAACGGTGCCAGCGCCAATCCCGGTGGCGTGACCATCTCCATGACCAGCACCACTCAGTTCAACGCCGATACCGCGCGTTCGCTGCCGGTGCAGGACGGCTACGCCACTGGCCAGATCACCAACCTGACCATCGACGGCACCGGTACCCTGTTCGCCAACTTCAGCAACAGCCAGAACAAGGCCATCGGCCAGATCTCCCTGGCCAGCTTCACCAACGAACAAGGCCTGCAGCCGGTAGGCGGCACCAGCTGGAGAGAAACCTACGCTTCGGGCGTACCGGGCTACGATGCTCCTCAGACCGGCACCCTGGGTTCGATCGTGTCCAACTCCCTGGAAGAGTCGAACGTCAACCTGACCAACGAGCTGGTGGACCTGATCAAGGCCCAGAGCAACTACCAGGCGAACGCCAAGACCATCTCCACCCAGAGCACCATCATGCAG
>LNAP01013598.1_pt1 | contig 23094 bp, 23 predicted proteins | sample 602601 | NCBI WGS metagenome assembly LNAP01 (sample SAMN02440304, study PRJNA202911) | soil metagenome | biome: Subtropical and temperate rainforests or woodlands; isolation source: soil samples (1 kg each in a 20% v/v slurry with milli Q water) were... ...
GACCAACGCATTGGCCGAGCGGTCCCGGGAGCAGCTGCATTTGAATTGCAGCGGTTGCGGGTCGAACAGGCGCAGGGTTTCTTCGTGGTACAGGCGGTGTAGCAGGGTCTGGTTGTCCAGCCCCAGTTGCTCTTCGGCACTCAGCGTGTCGGCCAGCACGGTAACGTGCTGCCAACTGGCGGCGCGCTCCTCGCTATCGGTGATGCGCTCGGCCGGCAGTTGCTGCAAGAGCAAGCCACGGGCACGGCGGCCATCAGCGTTAAGCCAGAAGCGTGTCGGCAGTTGCTCAGATGTCGCGAAGTAGTCAGACAGGCATTCCGACAGATTGATTCCATCCAGGCCAACAATGCCTTGATATCGCTGACCTTTAGTGGGGTCGACGATCAACGTCAGCACACCTTCAGGCATCAGCTCACGCAGGCCGGCGTCGGCAGTGATTTGCTCTTCGTGGTAACGGGCGATGCCGCGCAGCTCACCGTTGCTCGAGCATTCCACCATCAGCAGCGGCACGGCGCCGGAGCTGCGCGCTTGCAGAATCAGCAGGCCATCAAACTTCATGGTACCGACCAGCAAAGCCGCTGCGGCCAGCAACTCGCCGAGCAATTGCGCCACGGGTTCTGGGTAGGGGTGTTTGGCCAGCACATGGGCGTAGCTATCACCGAGGGACACCAGCTCGCCGCGCACATCGCTGTCGTCGAACATAAAGCGTTGGGAAAAATCAGACATAGCGGATTCGCAACCTGGGTCAGGGCCGGCGATTTTATGCGCAAAGCCTACAGGCGACCAAGCGCCTCTTATCTATCGCTACTAAGGGTGGCGTCTATAAGCCACGGTCACCACGGAACTGAAAAATCTGCCGGCGCTGCTTCTTACTCGGCCGACCATCGGTTTCCACACCAATGTTGCCGGCCTTGCGCTGAGCGGCGGCCTCTTCACGACGGGTAATGCTGTCGGCCGTTTCGCTGTACAGCAGTTGAGCCTCCGGTGCGCCGCGGCGCACGGCGGACAATGCCTGCACCAGCACCGTGCGCTCGTCGAGGCCAATGCGAATCTGCAGCTCGTCGCCCACCTTCGGCTCTTTGCCCGGCTTGCAGCGCTCGCCGCGACAATGCACCTTGCCGCCTTCGATAGCTTCTTTGGCCTGGGCACGGGTTTTGAAGAAGCGTGCGGCCCATAGCCATTTATCCAGGCGTACCTTGTTGTCGTCTTCGTGTTCTTTCATTAAGTGCCTGCTAGTAACGTGAAGTCTTACTCTATCCAATCATCCACGGGTGCGGTTGTCATAACCCGCAGCTAGAATCCGGACACCTTTTGCGGACTGCCCCTTTTGAAGACGTTCGATCATCTCACCGTCGTCGGCCTGAAAGAATGGATCGCCCTCCCCGACCTCGGCGTGGCGGGCCTGCGGGCCAAGATCGACACCGGCGCCAGCACCTCCAGCCTACACGCCACGGACATCGTTGAATTCCAGCGCGATGGCCAGCCATGGGTACGCTTCACCGCCCACCTCGGCACCCTGGTGCAACTGCGCCACCGTCACTGCGAAGCGCCGCTGGTTGCGGTTAAAACCATTAAGAGCTCCAACGGTCACACCCAGGTCCGTTATGTAATCCGTACCAGCCTGGCGCTCGGTGACCGGGTCTGGCAGGTGGAATTCACCCTGGCCTGTCGCAAGGCCATGCGTTATCGCTTACTGCTCGGCTCCAGGCCACTTGGTGGTCAACCCAGGGCTTCGTTATGTCCAGGACAAACCGGTGTTCCCCACCTCCACCACATCCACAGGTGCTGCATGAAGATTGCTGTGCTGTCGCGCAACCCGCGTCTGTATTCCACCCGCCGTCTGGTTGAAGCAGGTGAGCAACGCGGCCATGAAATGGTGGTGATCGACACCCTGCGCGCCTATATGAATATCGCCAGCCACAAGCCGCAGATTCACTACCGCGGTAAACCGCTGGAAGGTTTTGATGCCGTTATTCCACGCATCGGTGCCTCGGTAACGTTTTACGGCTGCGCGGTGCTGCGCCAGTTCGAAATGATGGGCGTGTTTCCCCTGAACGAGTCAGTCGCCATTGCCCGCTCGCGGGACAAACTGCGCTCGCTGCAACTGCTGTCGCGCCGCGGCATCGGCCTGCCGGTAACCGGTTTTGCCCACTCCCCGGATGACATTCCCGACCTGATTCAGATGGTCAGCGGCGCGCCGCTGGTGATCAAAGTGCTCGAAGGCACGCAAGGCATTGGCGTGGTGTTGTGTGAAACCGAGAAAGCCGCCGAATCGGTGATCGAAGCCTTTATGGGCCTCAAGCAAAACATCATGGTGCAGGAATATATAAAGGAAGCCGGAGGCGCCGATATTCGCTGCTTTGTGGTCGGCGACAAGGTAATCGCCTCAATGAAACGTCAGGCCAAGCCCGGCGAATTCCGCTCCAACCTGCACCGTGGCGGCACCGCCAGCCTGATCAAAATCACCCCTGAAGAACGCATGACCGCCATTCGCGCGGCCAAGGTGATGGGGTTGTCGGTGGCCGGCGTCGACATCCTGCGCTCCAACCACGGCCCGCTGGTGATGGAAGTGAACTCCTCGCCAGGGCTGGAAGGCATTGAAGTGACCACCGGCAAAGACGTCGGCAGCATCATCATTCAGCACCTGGAAAAGAACGGCGGGCCGAATATGGTGCGCACCAAGGGCAAAGGTTAAGCGAGGCCCTGACGCAGCCGGAGGCGTAGGTTGGGTTGAGCCATCGGCGAAGCCCAACGGGCTCCGCGTGCAGATTCCAGCCGGACCGATACGCGCCACCCTTCGGTTGGCCTGTTGGGCTTCGCTGCGCTCACCGAACGCGGACCGACCCAACCTACGTCCACCGCTCAAAAAACGTACGGCACAAACATCTTGGTGCGTTGCATATAGTCGCGATACGCCTGGCCAAAAAACTCGGTGCACTCGGCCTCATCGCGCTTGGCGGCCATATATAGAAACCCGCTTGCCGCCACTGCCAACACCACCGTCAGCAGGTTCAACTGCTTGCAGCAGATGCCCCACGTAAGCAGCAGCAACGAGCAAAACAACGGGTGACGAATCAGCGCGTAGATGCCGCCGGTGACCAACTGCGACGTTCGCTCAAAGGCATACAACTCCTCATCGGTACGCTGCTCTGCGCTCGGTCTGCCATCGCGACGCAGCTGAAAAATGCCGAGCCCCAACACCACTAACGACAGAAACAACAGCACCCAGGACACCTCTTGGTGCAGGGCAAAACGGTCGACAAACCACACCGGCGCATTCAGCACCAGCAGGGCGAGCATCAGCTCCCAGGCCCAAAACCGATAAAACCCATGGGACTGCGGATGGCCCATGGCGCGCCAGGAAATACCCACCAGCACGCCACTTCCCACGGCGAACGCCAGCCATTGTTGCCACATACCTTTCTCCTTTCATCGCTCCAGGCGACACAGCTCTAACTCAGGCGCTGCGCCGCTTGTAAGCCCTCTGCTACACTGCCGGCCCACCGAATTTGACCCGGCACGCAATGGATCGCACACAACTGCACAGGCTGCTGCCCCACCAGGGCACCGCCCTTTGGCTGGACCGCTTGTTAAGCCATAACGCCCAGACAATTTCTGGCCTTAGCGCGTGGCAGCACCTGGCCACCTTGGGTCGCGACGCGTCGCCGTGCTTGTTGTTCGAAGCGGCCGCCCAACTTTGTGCCGCGCATGGTGCCTTATACGGCGATGACAGTGCCATTGAAATGGCCTTGGTCGGCAAGCTCTCGCAATTGCAATTGCACCATGAGCCGGCAGTGCGCGACGGCGAGTTAGTGGTGGCCGCCACCCAGGAAGCGCTAAGCCCCGGCGGCGCGTTATACGCCTTTAGCATTCACCACAAAGACCACCTGTTACTGGACGGCAAACTGCTGCTGGTGTTGGTCCGTGCTTGAGTTACGCAACCTCAGCTACCGCTACCCCAACAGCGAACGTGCGGCCTTGCAGGCTATTAATCTGCACCTGCGCGCCGGCCAATGCCTGGGCTTGCTGGGCAGCAACGGCGCCGGCAAAACCACCCTGCTCTCGTTGCTTAGCAATGTGCTACAGCCGCAGCAAGGCGAGTTGCTTTGGGAGGGGCCGCGCAGCCTGGCGTTGGTGCCACAGCAACTGGCGTTTTATGCCGGCCTGAAGGTGAAGGAAAACCTTGAGCTATTCGCCGACCTCTATCGCCTGCGCGGTGCTGAGCGCCGCGAGCGCATGCAGCTGTGCATCGAATGCACAGCGCTGGAAGACAAACTCAACCGCCGCGCCGACAGCCTTTCCGGTGGTGAACAGCGCCGACTGAATTTTGCCATCGGCCTGCTGCAACCCGCTCAGCTTTACCTGTTCGACGAAGCCACCGTGGGCGTCGATGCGCAAAGCCGCCAGCTGCTATTGGCCGCCGTCGAACAACTGACAGCCGCTGGTAAAGCAGTGATCTACACCAGCCATTACCTGGAAGAAGTCGAGCGCGTGGCTCAACGCATTTTGTTGCTGCACGAAGGCCTAGTGCGGCTCGACCTCGACACCAGCCAACTGCTCGGCACCGAACATGGCCTGCTGCTGGAATGGCCCGAGCAACCGCCGGCAGGGCTTGAGGCCGTGCTGACCGGCCTGAAGTTAAGCGCCGAAATACTGCCCAAGGGCCTACGAATCGCCGCGCTGGATGGCGCGCAATTAGCGGTGATCAGCGCGTTCATCGCCAACCAGCCGCCACTGCCCACGCTGATGCGGTTTGGCCGGCCGTCCCTTGAGCAGTTGTACCTGCGCCTGAACGGCGGCCAGCTATGAGATTGCTCGCGCTAGTGCGCAAAGAAGCGCTGCTGCTGGGCCGCGACCCGCACGCGCTGGCGGTACTGTTTATTATGCCGGCGCTGTTTTTGCTGCTGATGGCCGCAGCCATGTCCAGCTATATGCAGGACCGCTTGCCACCGCTGCAGCTAAGCCTGGAAATCCAAACACCTAGCGAGGCCAGCGCGTTCTTTCGCACAGCCTTGCAGGCACAACTCCCAGACAGTTCGATCAGCGCCACGGCCGCCACAGACATGGCCACTGTGCGCCTACCGGCCGATTTTTCTGAGACCTTGCTGACCACCCCGCATATCGGCCCGAGCCTGAGTTTCCCGGCGCAGTTCGACCGCCTTTCGCGCCAACGCTTGCATAGCGCAGTCGGCATTGCCCTGGCGCAAACCCGCCTGCTCGCCTACCTGCAAGACAGCGGCGCGCTGGATGCACAGCTCAGTGCAAGCGAGCGCCTGGAGCTGATTCAGCAACGCACGCAAAGCCAGATTAGCGAACAGCAACAACTGGCCAACGGCGACCTCAGCAGCCAAGCCAACGCCACGCAAATGAGCGTGCCGGCCTGGCTGATTTTCGGCATGTTCTTTGTGGTGCTGCCCATGGCCGGTGGCTTTCAACGCGAACAGCAAAGCGGCACGCTATTGCGCCTGCGTTGCATGGGCTTGAGTCTGCGCACGCTTGTGCTGAGCAAGGTGCTGCCGTATATGGCCTTAAACCTGGTGCAGTTCGCGGTGCTGCTGGCGTTGGGGGTTTATGGTTTGCCGGCCTTGGGCTTGGCGCCGTTAAGCTTGCCGGGCAACCCGCTGGCCTATGTCGCGCTGGCCCTCTGTATCGCGCTGACCACCAGTTGCCTCGGCCTGTTGCTGGCCGCTGTGGCGCGCAGCACGGAGCAGGCACTATTGCTCGGCGGGGGCATCAATATTTTGCTCGCGGCCATCGGCGGCATCATGGTGCCCAAAAGCGTAATGCCGGCGGCCATGGCCCAGCTGGCGGAAGTTTCCCCCATGAGTTGGGCGCTGGACGCCTTTCTCACCCTGTTGGTGGGCCACGGCTCACTGGCGGATATCGCCCCCTACTGCATTCGCCTGCTGCTGCTTGCCGCAGTGCTGGGTACGCTGGGGCTGTTTCTGTTTAAGCAACGAGTGCAGCACACGCAATGGACCACACACTACTAGAACAACAGCTCAAGCAATTGCTGATCCGCGAATGCGACAAGGAAGACGATATCGACTGGCAGAGCATCAGCGATGATGAGCCGCTGTTCGGCCCCAAAAGCCGCATTCAAATGGACAGCCTCGACGCCTTGCAGGTCTCCCTGGCCTTGCAGCAGCACTACAACGTGCGCATCGAAGGGGCCAAAGACGGCCGCCGTATCCTTAACACCATCGCCACCATCGCGGCGTATATCAGGCAGGCGCAGTGACTCCGGTGTACCTGCAACACGGCGCTTTGCACTGCGCCTTGGGCGATGATTTGGCCGGCGCCAGCCTGGCTATGGCTGAAGGTCGGCACGCCCATGGCAGGCCTTTTTTGCTGCATGAACTGCAGCAACCTTGCCCCTATCTGTACGTGCCCGGCGCGGCGCAAGCGTTCGACCAGCGCCTTGACCGCCTGCTCAGCGAAACCCTTGGCACCGCACCGGGTGCGCTGGATGACTGCTTGTTGATCGTGGCCAGCACCAGCCTGGATATCGTCGAGCTGGAAACCATCGCGGCTGAGCAAGGCCGTTTTCAGCCAGACAACTCCACCTCCCTTGATCGCATCGCCGAAGTGTTGCGCCAGCGCTGGGGTTTTGCCGAAGCATTCACCCTAAACACCGCCTGCACCAGCGCCGCCAACGGCCTGCTGTATGGCGCACGCATGCTCGCCAGCGGGCAATATGCCCGCGCCGTGGTGATTGCCTTTGAAACGCCGAGTGCGTTGGCCATGCAAGGCTTTGGCGCACTGGGTCTGTTGAGCCCCAGCGGCCACTACCGCCCGTTTCATCCGCAACGCGATGGCCTGGTGCTGGGCGAAACCTACGCGGCCGCCCTGCTTGCCTTGCAGCCAGGCGCTGCGCCCTTGGCTCGTTTGCTTGGCGGCTACAGCGCGTGCGACACCAGCAGCCTGACCACCACCCGCGAAGACGGCAGCCATATCGACCTGGTGATGCAACGCGCCCTGCGCAGTGCCGGGCAGCAAGCCGCTGACGTCGCGCTAGTGAAACTGCACGGCACCGCCACTCAAGCCAACGACGTAGCCGAACGCAACGGCATGCTAAGCCTCTACGGCGAGCAGATGCCGGCGCTGTGCGTACTTAAACCCTGGCTCGGCCATACGCTGGGCGCCTGTGGTTTAAGCGAAACCCTGCTGCTGATGCACGCCCTGCAACAGGGGCAACTGCCAGGGTTGGATTACGCCAGCGAGGCCAGCCTGCCCTTGAGCGCTGAGCCTATTTCGCTGAGTGACGATGCGGTATTACTGGCCAACTTCTTCGGCTTTGGCGGCAACAACGCCAGCCTGGTTTTGCAATGCTGCGCCGTAGGAGGTGAGCAATGAAGGTTATTGCCGCCAGTGAAATTCACGGCCTGGCCAGCACCAGCGACAAAGACCTAAAAGTCGCCCTTAGCCACTGGCTCAGCACCCCGCCACGGCGTATCGACCGCCTGATTTTTCAGGCCCTCCTGGGCGCAGCGGCCATCAAGGAACACATCCGTAGCGACTGCGGTCTGTACCTCAGCACGACCAACCATGATCGCCCTACTTGAAGCGGTGTGCGTGCAACACAAACAACCCAAGCCATTTGAGTTTGTGAACAGCGTAAGCAATGCCGCCGGTTTTCATGTCGCGCAGCAGTTGGGGCTGGAAGGGCCGAACCTGTTTATCGGCGGCGGGCCGCGGGCGTGGTCGCAATTGCTCGGCTTGGCGCAGGTGGATTTGCACGATGGCGTGGTTAGCCAGGCGTTGTTGCTGGTGATCGATGAGCAGGGGGATTTTTTCGTGCAGGGGGTGTTGCTGGAGGGGGACGGCGAGCTGGCTGCCAACAGCTTTGGCGAGCTAAGCGCTGGCGTTCAGGTACAACAGCTCGCTCTTAACTAACGGGTTCTCCTGCTGAATTCTGGGTCCCCGCCTGCGCGGGGACGACGGCGTTTTTTTGCAAGACCACCGTCATTCCCGCGCAGGCGGGAATCCAGAATCTCGGATAGAAATGCGTGAGCGTCGGCAACTCCAGAGCGTCCGTTACCCTTTGCGTTTTGCCCAAGCCCCCAACTCTTTCATCAACGCCCGCTCCTGCAAGGCAATCGCCCTTAACGAATCCGCAATCGGGGCAAAATTCGGCGCTTCGGTTTTGCTGCGGCTGGCGCGTACACAGGCCGAGGCAAACTGCCGCCAGTTGTCGCCAATCGCGGTGAGCTGCACCGAGGCTTCCTGCAAATTAGCGTCGCCCAATTTCTCGCCCGCCTCCTGCAAAAAGCTCGCGTACATAAAGCGAAAGCCCGCCCCGCCGGTGCCGATTTCTTCCTGCATGCGCACGATATGGGTGAGGTACAGGCGGTTGTATTTCTGCTGCGCGGGGTCGAGCTGTTCGACTTTGCTGGCCAAATGCTGAATACCGCGAATACCAATCCACGGCAGCGGCATGCCGTCGAGAATACGCGTGGTGGAGAGCACGCTCTGGCGAACGAGTTTGTTCCAGTCTTGCTCCAACGGCACATCGTCCAACCAATACATCAGGCCCTTGGCAGCTAGCGCGCCTTTGGCGAAGCGCGCTTTTTGCAGGTCTTCGCTGGCGCAGCGCACAGGCTCTTCAAACACCGGGTCGCTGAGCAGGTAGTCATTGCCTTCGCGGCCATAGGCCAACAGATTGTGGGCGTTAAAGTGAAAGCGCATCTCGGGCGGAAAGTACGGCAGCCAAAACACCGAGCTTTGCAGACCAGCCAAACGGCCGCTGTCCAATGCCGCATCCAACGCCAGACGGCCCTGCTCCGGGTTACCAAAGGTTTGTGTATGCAGCTTGGCGCCTAGGCGTTTGCTCAGGGTTTTGATCAGGTGCTTGGGCGGCATACGGTAGGCAATCAGCGGCATGCCACTGAGCTTGACGATAGGCAGATAGGCAAAGGCCAAGCCTGAAGCAAGACCGAAGGCCATCGGCTCACTCATGGGTAAACCGGCGTGGGTGAGCAGACTGGCCATCACCCCGCTTTCGCAGTGAGCGCTTTGGCGGTGTTGGAAACTGCTCATGCCACATCCTTTTGATCGAGCGTTTTTTGGTAGTCAGTCAGGGTCGTCAGCGGCAGGCCAAAGGCCTCGGCGTAACGGGTCGGCAGGCGCCGGTAAATGGCCGGACGAAAGTGACGGCGAATACGCCATTGAAACAGCCCAGTGATCTGCGCCAACGCCGGTTCATCCATGCGGTAGCGGTACATCAGGCATTTCAGCGGTGATAGTTCGCCACGTTGCCATGCTGCGTTGGCCTCAGCCTCCTGCGCCTCCAGCTCAGCCACAGCGAGCTGAGTGGCATAGGCTTCCGGCTCCCAGCCGTCGCTTTGCGAGCCTTGGTAATGGCCGTCCGCGTCTACCGCGTAGACCAATTTGCTGTGGCCGCCGTAGGTGGAGCTGTGGTCTTGCGGCACCTCATCAAGCTTCATCGCCAACCACCGTCAGATGCATAAAGGCACTGGAGAAGCGCCCGCTTTCGGGCACGTAGCAGAGCAGACGCTGGCCGCTTTTCAGGCGCCCGCCGTTAAACAGTTCTTCAAGCATGATAAAAATCGACGCCGCGCCGGTGTTGCCCTTACTGGTGAGGTTGGTAAACCAACGTTCTTGGGGAATCGGCAAATCGGCGTTGCGCAAGCCAACGGCCAGGCGCTCGCGGAAAAATTCCGAGGAGTAATGCGGCAGAAACAGGTCAATGTCGTCGGCATGCAAGGTGCGCTTGGACATAATCCGTTGCAGCGCCTCTTCCACGGTGTATTTGACGATGTTGTCGTTGAGCAGTTTGACGTTCTGCTTGATCGCCATAATCGAGCGGCGGCCGCGTTCGTCACTGTCGTAGCGGCTCCAGCCGGTGAGCTGGCCGTCGACCATATCGGCGCCGGCGTACATGCAGGCGGGCATCTGGTCGGCGAAGGAGTAGATATCCAGCCAGTCGATACGCAGGCTCAAGCCTTGGTTGTTAGCCCTGTTTTGCACCAGCACGGCGCCAGCGCCATCAGAAAGCATCCAACGCAGAAAGTCTTTTTCGAAGGCAATTTCTGGGTGGGTCTCCAACTCTTCCACGCGGCTTTCGTATTCGGCATTGAAGTTTTTTGCCTGCATCAACACCGAGGCCACTTCCGAACCACAGGCCACCGCGTTTTGGCTTTCGCCACTGGCGACGCTCAGCCAGGCATATTTCAGCGCGCTCATGCCACACAGGCAGATGCCGGCGGTGGACACCACTTCGCACGGCGGGTTGCTCAGTTCGCCATGCACCATAACGGCGTGGTTGGGCATCACTTGGTCGGGCGAGGACGTGCTGGCGACCAGGCAGTCGAGCTGGTCAAGTTCAAAGCCATTGCCGGCCAGGCCACGAATGGCGGCGGCGCTGACCTGGGCATTGTTCATGCTCGGCTCGCCGGTGGCGGGGTCGATCACATAGTGGCGCTGCTGAATGCCATTGCTGCGCAGCACCAGCTTGCGCGCGCGCGAGGGGCGTTCGCCGACGACGCCCAGGCGCGCTTCCATGTCGTCATTGCTGACCGCGTCATGGGGCAAAAAGGCGCTGATGCGGTTGATAAATACGGGTTGTACCACGGGACTTCCTCGAGTCACTTCAGGGTGCGCAACGCGGCGTAACACGCAGCGCGCGGGCACCCATCACTCACCAGACGGACCGGCAAAGTAGGCTTTCTGCCGCTGGGTACGGGCTTTGAACACCGGCGCCAACAACTTTTTCAGAACAGCGCCAAGCGGCACCACGGTAATAATCAGGCACAGCAGAAACACCACATACACCAGCAAACCAAGGCCGCGACGCAGGCTTTGCTGCGGGCCAATGGCCGAGAGCAAACGGCTCCACAGTTGGAAGCTGCGGTTGCCGACGGTTTCGCTGCCGATCAGTTTTTCATCCACCCGCACAGCGCCGAGGCCTTGCAGCATGGGCTCGGTCAGCGCGGTGCTGTCGGCGCTCAGGCGCTGGCTGATGGCTTCGCCGAAACGGCTGGCGTTGACGATTTCGTTGTCATCGATACCGGCACGCGGCACCCAGCTGTACGGCTTTTGCCGACCGGTAAACATCCACAACGGCGTCGACAGAAAGCTCGCGGCAGTGCCGCAGGCATCGGTCAGGGCGACGTTATCCAACAGGCGTGCGCCCAGTTGGTTTAAGCGGGCTTTGAGTTTTTCCTGGGCCATCAGCCACATATTGCGGCAGCCGATGACCGTCACCACCGGCGTGTCGCGTAACAACTGCGCGGCTTCGCTGGAAGCGAGAAAGCTGGTGATGGGCAACGAGGGGGTCAGAAACCAGACTTGGTACGCCAGAATAATCAGGTCGTAACGCTTGGCAGGGTCAACAGCCAGCGGTTTAAGCGGCTGTGGACGCATCAGCACGGTTTCGGGAAAGATGCGGAAAAAGCTGAGAAACGGCCAGGGAAACGGGTAAGGTTGCGCCGGTTCGATGGAGAGAAAATCCACCTGAATGTCGCTACGTTTGAGCAGCGGCCCACAGACGGACTGCACCAGCCGGCTTAACTGTCCCGTTTGTGAATAGTGAACCACCAACACCTGACGCATCGCGCGCGCAATCCTTGCAAAAAAGTGTCGGAATTATGCCACACAGAAATCATCCCTCTGTAACTCAGCTGGCCCGTTCTGCCGGCTTGTTCCTGTTACTCGTCGGCGCACAGGCCGTGGCGGGCGACATTGTGGTCAAGATCGACGGCGTTCAGGCCGAAGGGAATATTGCCTTGGCGCTGGTGTTTGCTGATCAGCAAGCGTGGCCGCAAACGCCGCTGCGCTCGCTAAACAGCACAGAGACAACCCTGCGTTTACGCAACTTGCCGCCCGGCCGCTATGCGCTGCAGCTGTACCAAGACAGCAACGGCAATGGCCAGTTGGACTTAAGCCCGCGGGGGATTCCGTTGGAGCCGGTGGGGTTTTCGGCCAATCCGCCATTGGTGAATGGCAAGCCGACGCCACTGAAGTGTTTGTTTGAGCATGGCCAGGGCGATACTGACGTGCAGATCAAGCTGCAGTCGCCGAAAGCCAAAGGCTGACGCTATCCCATAGGGTGCGCAGTGCGCGCGCCATTCACCGTTCGCCGCCACATTCTGGATTCCCGCCTTCGCGGGAATGACGGCGGATGGTGCAAAAAATTCCGTCATCCCCGCCCAGGCGGGGATCCACAATCTTAAGCCCTACGCGAGCATAGGCAGCGGCCTTACGGCTTGATCTGCGAATCCGGCGTGCGCCAAATCAGCTTGCTGGTGTCATAGCCCTGTCCTTTGGCCACATCCAGCAGTTTTTCACGCATACCCGGCTTCAGCTCCGGCGTACGCGAGAGCAACCACAGGTACTCGTGGTTGGGGTTGCCGACCATGGCAGTTTCGTAGTCGTCGTCCAGGTACAGCACCCAGTAATCGCCCTTGGTGACGCCGGGCAATACGTCGCTCACCCAGTTATCAAAAGTCACCCACAGTTTGTCGGTCTTACCCGCTTGCTGCGGCACGGCCTCACCCTTGGCTTCCTCCCATTTGCCTTCCAGCGTACGGCAACGGTTGAGCACACCGACCTTACCGTCGGCCTGCAGGGTGTAATGGGCTTCGGACTGCGCACAGTTGCGCTGGAAGAACATCGGCAACCGCGCGGCTTCAAACCAGGTGCCCTGATAGCGCTCCAGGTTGACCTTATCCACGGTTTTCGGCGGCACCGGCCCGGTGCCGGAGTTGCTGCAACCGGCCAGCAATACAGCGGCACATAGCGAAAGAAGCAAACGCATAAAACGCCCTCCTTATTTCAGGCCATGGCCGGCGAACACCACGACTTTGTCGCCGGCGTATTGAATGCTGATGTAGGTCTCTTTATCGCCCCATGTGCAGCTCGACAGGCCAATGGCACCGGAGCAATCGGTGGGGCTACCAAGCAAGCGTTCCACTTCGGCCTTGTTCATGCCGACTTGGATTTTCGAGTAGTTGTCCTGATTGATCTTGCTGCACGCAGTAACGAGCACGCAGAAGGACAACAGAAGAAGGCGTCGCAGGGTCATGGGTGAACTCCAAAGCAGGAAGAGAAAGCGAGAACTCAGCGTGGCACAGGCAACTAACAACTGCCTGCTTGGACGTCAGAAGCCGGAACCAGGTTCCATAAGGTAGGAAATTTCCTCGAGCGTACTTTCGCGCCCAAGTGCCTGATTACGATGGGGAAAACGCCCGAATCGGGCAATCACTTGCTGATGGCGATGAGCATAGTCGAGGGTGTTGGCAAAGTACGGCCGATCATCATCGCTGACCTGCTCGAGCAAACCGGCGAACAGCTCAACGGCCAAGGCTTGGCTGTCGAGGCTTTCGGTATGTTCCAGCACCAGGTAAACGAAGGTTTGTTCGAGGGGGGCCAGCGCCTGCTCCCAGCCAGCGGCCAGACCACGGGCAACCAGTTGTTGCGCGCGCAGATCGCCTGAGTAGGCAAACGGACTGTCGCGATAAATCATGCGCGGCAGTTGGTCGAGCAACAGAATCAGCGCCAGCCAACCCTCGGCCGTTTCCGTCCAGGCTTCCAGTTCGCCCGCCAGTGCTTGACGCACCAAAGGTGCAAAGTACTCACGGGCGTAGGCGTCCTGTCTGTCTTGCTTGCCGAACCACAGGCCTTGCTGACTGCTGACCACCTCGGCCGCCGTCTCGCCCGAACCAAACCACCAGTCGAGCAACGGCTGCCAAGGTGCGCTCATGGCTTAAGCCTTGTGGTAGGAGGTGACGCGATCGACTTCTTCTTTCGAGCCCAGGTACACCGCTACGCGCTGGTGCAAGGAGGTCGGCTGAATATCGAGAATGCGCTCAATGCCGTTGGTGGAAACACCACCGGCCTGCTCGACAATAAAGGACATCGGGTTGGCTTCGTACATCAAGCGCAGCTTGCCCGGCTTGCTCGGCTCACGGGAATCGCGCGGGTACATAAACAGGCCGCCACGGGTAAGAATGCGGTGTACGTCGGCAACCATGGCCGCGACCCAACGCATGTTGTAGTTCTTACCCAGCGGGCCTTCTTCACCGGCCAGCAACTCTTCCACGTAGCGGCTGACTGGCGGCTCCCAGTGGCGCGAGTTGGACATATTGATGGCGAATTCAGCGGTGGTTTCCGGAATACGGATATCGTCGTGGGTCAGTACAAAGCTGCCCAGCTCGCGATCGAGGGTGAAGCCTTTAACACCGTTGCCAAGGGTCAGCACCAGCATGGTTTGCGGGCCGTAGATGGCGTAGCCGGCGCACACTTGTTTGGTGCCTGGCTGCAGGAAAGCCTGCTCGTCGAGGCTGTCGTTCTGGCTCAGGTATTGGTCGGGGCAACGCAGCACCGAAAAAATGGTGCCGACCGAAACGTTGACGTCGATGTTCGAAGAACCATCGAGTGGGTCGAACACCAGCAGGTAGGCGCCTTTGGGGTATTTGCCCGGGATCTGGTAGGCGTTGTCCATTTCTTCGGACGCCATACCGGCCAAATGGCCGCCCCACTCGTTGGCTTCAAGCAAGATTTCGTTGGAGATCACGTCGAGCTTTTTCTGTACTTCACCCTGCACGTTTTCGGTGCCCATGCTGCCCAGCACGCCACCGAGGGCGCCCTTGGATACCGCATGGCTGATCTCTTTGCATGCACGCGCGACCACTTCGATCAAGAAGCGCAGATCGGCGGGGGTGTTGTTGCTTCGGGTCTGCTCGATCAAGTAGCGGCTGAGGGTAACGCGGGACATGGACGGCTCCAGAGGGTTTGAAATCCCGCGCAGTTTAGCGCGAGTCCCTGTCAGACCGGGGAGCTGCAAGGAGAGTTCACTGCGCGTCTAGGACGAGGCTTACAGTGACGCAGTATCCATGCCACAAACCCGGTTACGACCGCTGCGTTTAGCCTGGTAAAGCGCCGCGTCGGCGACTTGTAGCAGGTCTTCGAGAAATTCACCTTGAGCCGGCCAGCAGGCCAAACCGGCAGACAGCGTGACGGTCTGCGGACCATTGCGCGTGCCCACCGGGGTAATCGCCAATTCCAGGCAGATACGCTCGAGCCGCTGCCGCGCTTCCTCGGGGCCAACGCCCGGCAAAATCAGCAAAAACTCTTCGCCGCCAATACGAAACACCGCGTCGGTACTGCGCAGCGCATCGCTGAGCAATTGCGCCACCAGCACCAGCACGTCATCGCCAACCAAGTGCCCATGGGCATCGTTAAGCGCCTTAAAGTGATCGAGGTCGATCAAGGCCAAGGCCAGCGGTTTTTTCTCGCGCTGGGCACGGGCCAGTTCGCGGTCGAAGAATTCATCGAGGTAACGGCGGTTGTACAGGCCCGTGAGCGGATCACGCAGCGCCTGCTCCTGCAAACGCTCATGCAGGCTGGAAATAGTGCGCAAGCGTTCTTCGCTCAACGCCAGGGCGTCGGCCAGCTTGCGCTCGCTGAGATGGCGCTGGGTCACGTCACGCAGATAAAGCATCTGCCCCAACAGTGACGAACCGCTGCGGGTGGCGCGCTCAATGGAGCGGCAACTGACTTCAAAATAGCGCGGAGGGTCTTCCAGGGTTAACAGCCGGTCGTTGCCTAAGGTGGCGGGCTGCTGCAAAAGGGCCTCTAGCGCCGCGCCATAAACCGGCCATTCACCAAGGGCCATGCCCTGCTGGAACTCCCGCTGGTTGGCCAAACGGCAGGCGGCGGGGTTGGCTTCCAATAAGCGCTGCTGGGTGTCGACCACCAGCACTGGGTCGAGCAACTCCTGCAACAACAGATGCCGCGCCACGGGCAGCAGATCAAACAAACGCACCCCGACAATCAGCCAAGAGAACGCCAGCAAGGTAAAGGCAAAACAGAATGGCGTGGGGTCGAAGCCAAACAGCTGCACATCCCAGAACACATACGACAGGTTGGCGCCCCACGGCAGCAGAGTGACCAACACAAAGGCCAGATAATGCCGGCGATGCACCCCACGACTAAGCACCGCCGCTTTGATCACCACCGCCAGACAGAACAGCACAAAGGCGTATTCATAAATGGCCGTGGCATAGAACAACGGGCCATGACGATAGAGCAACGGCGCACCGGGCTCGGCGTTCAGCGGCGCGGTTTCGGGGGTGTAGAACAGCCCGTGCCAGGGGTTACTCAGCGCCAGCAGCCAAACCACCACCGGCACCAGCGCAAATACCGCGACCTGACTCAGCGGCAGCGGCTTGCGCTCGCTATTGACGTACTGCCAGAGAAACACCGCCCAGAACGTCGGCAGCCCAACAATGCCGGGCCAGGCCATGCTGGCCCAGAACATTTTGCAATCGCTGCTTTGCGCCGCCATTTCCAGACTGGCCGCCGCCAGCCACCAGAAACTGGCCATATGCAAAAGAAAGAAACTGTCACGGCCGGGGAAACCACGCTGACGGGTAACCCAGTGGGCAAGCATAAGCACGCCGACGCATACCAAAACGGTAAACACCACCGGCATGCTCAACGCCCAACCTGAATTACTGCAAAGGCTCATGACCCTACACCTACAGCAAAATGGCCCACCACCCGAAACGGGGGAGCCACCAGTGGGAAACCTCAAGGAAAAGCACTGTGCCGGCATAGCCAGAAAGGCCCAAATGCCAGCATCGAAGCACGTGCGCAACGATACGCCATCTGGTGGCGAAAACTAAAGATCTTCCGCGTAACAAGACGGCAACGGTTCGCCACATCGCATGAATGCATAACTCGCTTGGTGCGCACAGCACACCCTACAAAAGCAAACCACGCCGCCCGCTCTTGATCTGCTTTGGCTCTGCTTTGGCTCTGCTTTGGCTCTGCTTTGGCTCTGCTTTGGCTCTGCTTTTGCTCTACCCGCCCCGTTCATCGCAGGCCGAGTGGAGTCGTTGCGTAAGGGGTCGAGCGGCAGGGACGCCGCGAGAGGCGCATCGGGCCATGGAAGGCCCGTTGTGCCGTGCCCCTGGAGCAACGACGTAGCGAGGGAACCCGCAGCGCAGCGGAGGGCCAAGGTAGGGGCAAGCGTTTTTTGCTTACTTTTTGCCGCGACTGGCAAAAAGTGAGTCGCGCGTAAGGCGCGAAACAAGCGGTAAAGAAGAACTGAGCGCCTCGAAAACAAAAGCAAAAACTGGCGCGCACAGCGCACCCTACGGCTTCTGCGCCCGCAACAAACTCAACGCCATGCCCACCAGCAACGCCACCCCCACTAGCAGCACAGCCCACAACCCATACCGCTGCCAGTCGACACTGGCAGCCGACGAGGCAGCCTCAGGCACCGGTGCCACCGACACCAGCTCACCCGCCTTAGCCACGCCAAGCTTGGCCAGGCGTGTCTCGTCATACCCCGGAATCAACGTCGCCAACGGCAAGTTGTTGGCCTTGCCATTGGCATTACCCAGCGCCAGCACATAAGGCGGCGTGCCCCGGGCAAGAAACACCAACTGCGTCGCCCGCAGTCCAACCCGCACAGTTGGCGCGCCTTTGCCCAAGCCCCCGCCCCGCGGATCCACCTGCAGGCGCAGGTGCTGCACCCATTGCCCCGGCAGTTGCAGCTCATCGTGAATCACGTCTTTGCCGTTCTCCGGCAAGCGGTACAAAAGCCCCCGGGCCAATGGCTGCCAATTGTCCTTGCTGTCACGTCGCGTGCTGACGCTAACCGGGGCCAAGGTGTTGGCTTGCGCCAGATCGACCCGCAGCAATTCCAGCGGCAATGGCACCGGCAGGTCGAGGGTGTATTCGCCTTCTTTGACCAAGGTCGTAGGCAGGCTGTCCGACCACGACATGGGCGCCGGCACGCTGCTGTGGGTGGTGCTGGATAACTCAGCACTGATTAGCACTGGCGCTTTTTGCGGCGCCAGCCAGAGCAGGCGCAGGTAGCGGGCGCGCTGGCCAGGCAAGGTGGTGTCGCGCTGTTCGATGCGTTCATCGGCAAAGGCCAGGCGGGCGATTTGGCCGTCGTCCCAGCGCGACCAGGTTTGCAGGTCGTCACTGGCTTCGATGGTGAAGCGCTGGAAACCGTCTTGCTCGGAGGTCCAGTCCAGGCTCAGTTTGTTTAGCGGCGCGTCGATGGCGCTGGCGTCCAGCAGCCAGCCGCGCAGCACTTGTTGTTTGTCGGTGGTGGTGACGGCTTCTGGGCCGACCTCGACGATGGTGCCGGTGGTGGTGCGTTGTACGCGCACACTGGGCGCGCCGGCAGGTGCGTCAACGGCGCTGTAGAGCGGAAACCACTTTACCGCCGTGGCGGTACTGCTTTCGCTTTGCTCGGCGCTGCCCACGGTCAGGGCATAGGCCTGGGCTTCGCCCTCGGCGTTGAACACGCGCAGATCGCGCATATCGCCAAAACGCGCCGCCAGGCGCAGCGCCATCGGTACTTCCAGGCGGTACCAGGGGCCTTCGCCACTGACGGTCAGCGGCACCTGGGTGCTGTAGTCCGAGCGTTGTTCAGCAACAACGGCGGTGGCCGCCAGGGTGACAACACCGCCGAGCAGCACACGGCGCAGGGTTGCCGGGGAAAACAGCGCACTCATGACTGCACCTGCTCTTCTTCAGTTTCAGTAACCGCGTGCCGAGGCGGCAGCGGGGCAAAATAACCGACGATCAATAGCAGCACGCCGACGCCAATAAACGACACGATGCGCTCCAGGCCACCACGATTGCCCAGTTCGACAAAGAACAGCTTGGCCACCACCACACCAATCAGCGCGGCGCCCACCAACCAGATTTCGCGACGGCTACGCAGGTGGCCAAAAATCATCAGGGCCAGGGCGATCAGGGTCCAGATAATCGACAAGCCGGCCTGCACCAGCATCGACTCCAGCAGCAGATCGAGCTGATACGGCACGCCACCCCAATGGTGGGCTGCACGGAATACCAAGGCGGTAAACAAGGCAAACAGCGATGCCCCTGCCACCACTTGTGGCAACCAGCCCAGGCGCTCGCCCTCGGGCAACTGCGGCAAGGCGCTATGCAACCAGCGGCACACACCAAACAGGGCGAACAGCATGCCCAATTCCAATGGGTTGATCAGCGGCACATACGGCAGCGGCTCGGCATTGCCGTCACTGGCCCAGAACCAGCCGAGCATCAGTACAGCCAACGGCAAAGCGGCGTAGTAGCGGTATTCGCGGGAATAAGCGCGCACCGGCCACGGCCAGTTGCGCGGCGAGGCCATCGCCAGCAGGTACGCACTTGGCAGCACCGCCCAACCCAGCCAACGCCAGGCGTTGTAGTGGTCCGACAGCACATACAGCAGGTAGCGCAGTTCCAGCGCCAGCACGCCGAGGATCAGCCAGCAGCCCAGCACATGCGCCGCGCTTAGTGCACCCGCCGGCAGCAAGGCCGCCAAGCGCCGCAGCGACCACAGGTGCACAGCAAACAGCAGCCCCCAACCCAACCAGCCAAACTGCGCGGCCGGGTGGTATTCGACATTCCAGGCATACAGCAGCGCAACTCCCGCCGCCGGCACCAGCAACGGGCAGAGCAAGGCCAGCGTTTGCCAATTCTCACGGGCGGCGAGCCAAGCCCACAACGCCACGCTGGCTGCTGCGATGATCAGCAGCAACGGCACCTGCAAACTTGGCTCGGCAAAGCGCAGCACTTCACTGACCGCCGCCAATACCCACCAACCAGCGCCCCACACCACCAGCAATTGCGACAGACGCTCCAGGCTAAGCGCGCCCATGGCATCGCCATCGTTACGGGCGGCACGCATCAGGCGCCAGGCCCCGACCATGGCGGCCAGCGCCAGGGTGGCCGGCGTCCAGAAGCCGGCGTGGGCCAATGGGCGTAAGCCTTCGCTGCTCAACGCCCCCAACAACAGCGGGCTGGCGGCAAGAAAGGCGATGCCGCCCAGCGCTTGCAAGAGCAAACCAAAGACAAAACTGGCGCGCTGCTGCAAATGCAGACTAAGCCAGACAATCAGCAAACCACTGCCCGCCCACACCGCGCTGGCGGTTTCCCAGGGCAGCACAAACAACACCGCCAGGTTGATAAACACCAGGCCCACCAGCAGCACCAGCGACAGGCCGCGCATCAGGCCGACGTCCTCGCGTACCTGCTTGTCGCGCGCAGCCACCAGCATGCCGCCGATAAGCGCCAAGCCAATCAGCGAGGCCACTACCAGACCACGCCAGCCAGCGGTGAATACGCCGGTGTCGTCACCGCTAGCGCCACGCAGTTGCAGCAGGAAGATCGCGCCGCCAAGCAATTGCACGGCAAAGGCGGTGAACAGAAAGCTGCGCGATTGAATGCGCAAGCCGACGAACAAAGTCGCCAGCCCGGCGAGGGCCCAGGTGATCGCCGTGGCTTCGGCACGCAGGTTGAGCGGCGCTAGCAGGTAGAGGAAGGTCAGGCCCAATATGGCGAGTACCGGAATGCCGCGACGCTCCCAATCGCTGGCCTGCTCGGCGGTGGCCTTACGCAGTTGCTGATGACTGAACAACAGCGACAGCCCCAGCAGCAATGCCCCCAGCCATGAGCCATAGAGCATGGACGTAACGCCATCGTGCAGACCGACCAGGAAGGCCAACGCCGCGCCCAGTTGCAGCAGCATGGCAAACGCGCGGGCCAATGGCCGTTGCTGACGCAGGCCAAGCCAGAAGATACCGGCGCCCTCTACTGCCCAGGCGGCGGACGTCCATTGCGCATCCAACCCCAGGGGAATGGCCAGCGAGCCAAAGATCACCCCGAGCGCCATGCAGGTTTCCACCAGCAACAAGGCGCGGCCGGGCGCACGGCCGACCAGAATACGGGCGATGAGCATATACAGCAGGCCCATGGCCAAGGCGCTAAACGCCGCAGCGAACTCGAGGTGCTGCACCAGCGCAAACTGCAGGCCGAACCCGACCAAGGGCGGGCCGAACAGCATGGTGCCATCCACATAGTCGCCCTTGCGCCGCGACCAGCTCAGTACCGCCTCACGGCTATCGTCCGCTGGGCCATCACTGAGCTCGCGCAACTTGCGCCGGGCGAACAGCAAACATCAGGAAGAACAGCACCAAGAACGGCTCGGTGCTCCAGAGCAATTCCGGCGTATAGGAACGCGCGCCCCAGGCAAAGCCGATACCAAAGGTGCCGACAAAGCCAATCAAGTTCAGCGGGCGCCACGCCTTGAACCAGGCGATGGCGAGGATGCCGCTGTTAAGCAGGATGAAATAGGAGAACAGCGCCACATGGTTGCCGCTGCCGGTGGAGGTCAAAATCGGCGCGGCGAAACCACCAAGGGCGGCGACGGCAGCCAAGGCCATGGCGTTCTGGGTAACGGCGAGAATGGCCGAGCAAATAGTGACGACCACCAAAAGGCTGAGGGCCATTTTCGGGTCGAGCAACGGGTGCAAGCGGAAGGCGGCGAATACGGTCAGGTACAACACGGCAATGCCGGTGCCCTGCAACATTAAGGCGTAGTTAGGGTTACGCAGACGCAGCCACCAACCCAAGCCCAATAGCGCGATGGCCGCCGCGGCCACGCCGGCATAACGCACCTCCACCGGCACCACCATGCCTTCGGTGGCATAGCGCAGCAAAAAGGCCAGACCGAGGAACAACAGCACCACGCCGATACGCAGCACGGTGTTGCCGCCAAACAGCCAGTTTTTCGCCGCGCTAAAACCACGCTCGAAAATCGACGGTTCGCGCGGCTTTGGTGGTGCAGGTGGTTGGCGTGGTGGTTGTGGCGGCGCGATGGGTTCGCGGGTCCAGTCATCAACCACTTCAAAGGCCGCAGCAGCCACAGGTTTGGGCGGGATGGATTGCAGCTCGGGCGGCAGTTCAAAAATCAGCGCGGGCTCTTCGGCCTCGGCAATGCTCGGCTCAGGTTGCGGCTCTTGCTGGGGCTGGGGCTCAAGGGTGAAGTTCAGCTCATCGGGCGTTGCCGCAGGCATTTCGAAATGCACAGGCGCCGGCTTAACAGCGGCAACCGGCGCTTGCACGGCGTCGCGTTCAAGTTTTTGCAGGCGCTCATTAACGGCGCTGGTGCCGCGCTCGAAGCGCTCGGCAAAAGCCGTCAACTTGCCGCGCAGGTGTTCGTTACTGAGCTTAAGCTCGCGTAGCTGCCACCATTGGCCGGCGGAAAAGCCCAGCAAGGCGCCAAGAAAACCGTCCGTGATGGACTCATCGAGCGAAACGCCGATAAGCAAACCAACCAGCATGAAAATCCATTGCATGCAGCACTTCCTAGTGAGATGAGCGGCTCTCAGGTGTAGCCCAATGACTACAACTCCTTCGGCAAAGTCACGCCCTGCCCTGGAGTATCCCGGTCGAACCATGCGCGGGCCGTGGCCTGCAGCGCAGCCGAGTATATCCGTCCAGGGCCGCTATATCGCCACACCGGCGCACGATTCGGCGGATGGTTGTTCACAATTTCACCAATCCCGCTATCATGCCGCCCCCCACACGGCGTAGCGCTTACCCAAAGCCAGGCCAGACTGTGGCCGGTCAGCGTTTACAACAGGTGTGCAATTCATGACAAAGCTATTGGTAGTCGGTGCCGAACTCGATCGCACCGACACCTGGATCAAATACGAACGCACCATGTGCAGCAGCTGTGTTTCCAGCTGCTGCACCATGCCGGTGGAAGTGAAATTCACCGACCTGCTACGCATTGGCCTGGTACAAGAATTCGAACGCAGCGAACCGCCCAAACAGATCGCCAAGCGCCTGATGAAAGAGGGCGTGGTTGAACGTTTCAACCAGAAGTACGGCATCTACACGCTGACGCGCATGGGCAATAACGACTGCCTGTACCTCGACCGTAAAAGCCGCCTGTGCACCATCTATGAACAGCGCCCCGATACCTGCCGCAATCACCCCAAAATTGGGCCGCGACCTGGGTACTGCGCGTATAAGCCAAAGCCCGCGGCCAAGATTTGATCGCATAACGGCTGGCCCTCACCCCTAGCCCCTCTCCCGCAAGCGGGAGAGGGAAACAGATCGGCGCTCGACGCAACTACTCGGGCTAGCTCCCGCTCGCGGGAGAGGGTTGGGGTGAGGGGCCGTTGATGTCCATGCCACAAACCCCACACAAACAAAAACGCCCCCGGCCTTGCGACCGGGGGCGTTTTTATTTAGCCGAAGCTAAGTCTTACTTAGCGGCTTTCTTGGCAGCGCGGGTACGCTCGCCTTCGT
>LNAP01001693.1_pt1 | contig 23085 bp, 22 predicted proteins | sample 602601 | NCBI WGS metagenome assembly LNAP01 (sample SAMN02440304, study PRJNA202911) | soil metagenome | biome: Subtropical and temperate rainforests or woodlands; isolation source: soil samples (1 kg each in a 20% v/v slurry with milli Q water) were... ...
GGACTCTGGTTCTGGCTGTTTGACACTGACTGTCCGGGACAAGTGATGGTATCCGTGGAATCCCAGGTGATTCTATACATAGTGGTTGTAAAGTATTAACAGTGTGTAACATAAAGAAGGTTGACAAAATAAACAAGGATGAACTATTGTAGTTATAGAATCTATTTTAATCCTCACCTCGTCAAGGATGGTGGCAGTAGAGATGTACAGATCTGGAACGAGAGAAGCTCGTTGTTCCGTCTTCTTCTCCCAGTAAGGAACACCACACACTTTGTGCTGAATCACTCGTTGCACTTGAAATGCAGGAAACAGCACAGCTTTATGCTTGAGCAAGAAATTATGACAGCGTTCAGCGTTAAGCGATTTTCCATACTCGGCTAGATCCAATAGCTCGGTGACAGCGCTTCGAAAAGAAAGAACGATCAGTTTGGTTTTAATGCTGACAAAACAAATTGAGATCGGTACCTTCGCATATGAATATTCGCTTTAAGCGCAGCCTTTCCGTGAATGTCTTCCAGGATATTCAATACATCCAATGGCGACAGTGGTCTGTTCCCACTTGTGTCGTACAGGTCATACAGAAACAAATCTGCAAAAAGAGGAGTCAGGCATCACTTATAAAAAACAGCATACCCAAAAACTCCATGTCATGGTTGCATAAAACTTACTGAGATTAAATCGCGTTAACGTGCAAAAGTTCCAACAGCACAACACAAATGCACGAAAGTCTATCTCGTTGGACGATCCTCTGTTAAAGATAGAGAACATCTTAAGCACAAAGGCTGTAGAAGCCAAACCCAAACTTTCTAAAATGTCGGTTAAAGGGACTGAATGCAAACCCGCAGTTATGGAATAGAATACAACGAACAGTTTCCGAGTATCCTCAAATGTGATCTCCAGAGTATCGAACACTTTCTGTAAGTTTTGGAATTCGGCAGTGTTGCAAACGTTTTCGAAAGTCAGGTTTTTGTTTGAAGAGCATCCCATTGAGTAAGCTTACATAGAAGTAATGTGCAACAGTCTTCCAACTGGGGTATCGAGCTCGCCAAATCTCGTGTTGAGCAAAACGAAGTGAGGGCTTGAGCTGATTCTTCAGGTGCGAAATCGGTCTTTAAACTCATTTCTCGTTTCGTGTCGAAAATCCTCTCTATACCGCACGATTTCTACAGTAGTTCCGGTAAATGGCTGCAAACAAACAATATTCATCGACTCTTCTCAACTCATAACTTCCATAAAACGTAAAGCAATTGGTCTTGGAACGTTGTCATGGGTTGTTTGCAAAGTAGCCCCGCTCTAGAAGCGTTGCTTAAGAAACCTGAATTTAAACTTGCAATGCGTCAGTTTGAAGGTATGCATCTGTATGAGCGCGACATTCGTCGGTTGCATCGTGTCTTTGAAAGGATGGATACAGATAAAAGTAACAGCATCGGAATGGCCGAGCTACTGGGACATATCGATTTACCGCGCACTGCGTACACAGAAAAGATTTTCACCATCTTTGACAAGGACAAATCAGGCGCCATTGACTTCAGAGAATTCGTGTTGTCCGTTTGGAACTATTGTACCTTGACAAAATTAAACCTGGGTAAGCAGTTTCTTCGTTATACATTTCCCATGCGTTGCGATCATCTGTTATAGGGGTCTTCTTGAATTGTGTGTTAATAGACATTTTTGCTTTCGATCTCTATGACGATGACGGCAGCGGGGAACTGTCTCCGTCCGAAGTGCTCAAGCTGATTCAAGATATTTTCGGCAAGAGCGAAATGAAAAGCAATGTGCATGCGAAGAGGTCAGTCAAAGTGTCCCCTTTGCGAATATTTTTTTCGCACCAATAAACATCGCATTATTTTGTTTCGATTTCCTTCCTCACTCACACACAGCATCAACGCGGAATTGAATGCCTACGAAGAAAAACACATCAAATTCGACGCGCAAAGGTTTCACACTTTCATGTTGAACCACCAAGCGATGTTGTTTCCAGCGTTTCAGGTGCAGCAGGGCTTGCAGCGCCAGATTCTTGGTACTGCCTTTTGGGACAAACAGACGGCGAAGCGGCAGGAACAGTCTGCGGGAGAGTATATTTCCATTAACCAGTACGTCATGGGGGTAAGTTGTTCCTTTATTTTCCCTTTTTTTCTTCTCTAATTTTTGGTATGAATATGCCTTCGCTTTGGGTCTTCTCGTTTTTGAGATCAGCTGACTATTTGTGTTGTTTATGTTACTAATTTTACGCGCGTTCTCTGCAGATTGAATTTCCTGGAGACAAGAAAGACAACAACAATAACGACGAAAATGCATTCAGCAATTCGCAATCCAGGCTCAAGTGAGTATTATCAAACTGTCGCTAGGAACATTTCATCTTCATTCTCGCTCTGAACTACCAACGTTGGTATACTAATCTATCTCATCCCACGTTCTCTTTGTTCTATAGACATGGCACGAGTATTCACTCTCAAACCTCTTCTCTTTCCGATCAAGTCAGTCGCCATAATAGTCGTCACAACAGCCGGCACAACAGTCGGCACAGCAGCAGTGGGAACTTCACTAGTTCCTTTGTGGGTTCCGCCAAAATGCGTTTTGATGCGGGAGTACAGGGAGTGACAGAATTTCTCAGTGGCAAACACAACAAGAAAAAGAAGGTAAAATAATTTGCTCAATTTGACTAATATACCACGTTTTCGTACAGTATTTATTGCAGTCTGGACATAATGCCTGCATGCCCAGAGTTATTTGTATTAATAACCTATTCTTCGCGTTTCGTTTTCGGGTTTTCACAGACAAAGCAGGTAAAAGTGCACCCGAACAATGGCGTGCTGCCGCCCACCGACACTTCCTTCGTGCCTGCCTCCGCCTCGCCGTCCAAGCACAGCAGCAGTCACGGCCATGGCCACTCCTCTCATCACAGTCACCACAGCTCCAGTCACGGACATAGTCAGGGACACAGCAGCAGCCACAATCACAGTCGCGCGACGAGTCCCTTTGACGAGTCTAAAGGCGGCAGCGTTACCAGCCCTGTGGTGTCCCCGCGCCAACCCCGCGCACACAGCAAGACCGAGCACGGCCACGGCCACGGTCACGAAGAATCCTCTCCACACAATGGCAAAGGGCATGGTCATTCCCACCACGCGCACCACCACAGTCCTAGTCATGTACATCGCCAGCACACCCACCACAGCCATCACGAAGCAGGGCATCACGCACATGATTCTCCGACACGGCTCTATGCGGCGGCTAGCGGAGGTAAGATTTGATGCTGTCTATTAGTGGATACTTGGGTCAATGCAACAGATTTTAATTGTGTACGGTCACTCCTGTCCATCAAATATTGTTAACTTATTTTGAACAGGTGAAGATCCGCTCTGTGGTAATCTAACACGTAATAATAATGAGTTCGCCACTTTACTATGATATAAAGATAGTTCTCTCAAAGTTACGCCTATTCCAATGGTATTCGAAGTGCGTATACCTGATTATTATAGTATTTTTTACCTTAGTTTGATGCAGTGCGAGTAGGTAGTAGAAAGTATGATAATTGTGTCTTCTGAGATCACCGCGAAGTTTGAAAATAATGTATACAAGTTTCTCACATTGCATGTGTTGTATATTTTATTGAATGGTTGTGTAATGCGATCAAAATGTTTTTCGTGTCGCATTTTGTGATAAACCGCAAGCGCTTTATGTGTGCTGTATTTTAGTAAGACTTTTAGTGAGATTTTAAAAGGGGAACTGTGTGATGAGAAGTGAGAAACACGGCTCCCTTTTAAAAAAAATAATTTATGTTAATCTATATCATCGTTGTGTGTGTGAATGTGAACGTAATTTATTACTTTAAAGTGAGTAGTATGCCGTCTGATCATGGAATCATTTCTTATTACATCAAAGTTGGAAAGCCGCACACAAACACAACGCATAAACTGTGTACCGAAGAACACTTTAAAATTTGTAACATACCAACGTTGGTAATAAAGTGCACTAGAACATACAGACGGTAAGCTTTACCAAACACAACAACGTACTGTACATACAAGGTTTAAGTACAATAATACAGCAAATATGAATACCGGGAAAAACCCACCACCCACACAATTAAGTAAACTTTTCGATAACCTTCCATACGATAAAACAACCAATAACGTTAGTACAAATAAAATTGATTTTATCATCCCCATACACTGTATCTCTTTGGATACAAAAAAAACTCAGCCAAAAGATTTTCTTCTGTGCTGCTGTTTTCCCGGACTGTGTTTTAGTTCATGCATGTCAATTTGCAGATAGGCACCAGCACCGGCGCCGCCACCAATGACATTGTTTGCGTCATTTTGAGCGATACTTGTTCGTCGACGCGGCTTTTTATCATGTTCATCTGTTAAAAAGGGGGAGAAAAGAGTGAAAAAGTCAGGCAATAAAGTCTACGAAACGGCACGACTATTGGAGAGTGTTGCACTTACCGACACCAGGATGCAGGGGAAGCAAGCTGCTATTCTCTTTGCTGTTCTTTCTCGGCAGCTTCACGTGTCCAGCGGCCGTTGTTCCTTTGTCTGGAGTGCTATTGTTGACATTGTTCGTATTGGTAAGAGGAATCACACTGCTGTTTTCCTTGCTGTTCTTTCTGGGCAATTTCGCATGTCCGTGCGCTGGTCCGTGGCCTTTATCAGGAGAGCTTGTCCCCATATTGTTGAATATTTGATTGATCGCATCTTCAAATTCTTTGGGTTCTTTGCTTGCGCGGCGCATGTTGCCAGCGCTTTTGTTGTGTACGTTGTTGGTCAAGTTGGTATGACTATTGTTATGGGAAGGAACTTGACTTAAATGTTGGTTGCTAGGTGCAGAGGACAACGAAGCTCGAAGGTTGGCTGCGCTGCTGTTGTTGCTGTGGTTTTTGCTGTTCAGTCCAGAGGACAGCGCATGGTGGATGTTCACGTTGGTGTGCTGACCGCGCGGGGAGATCTGTGGCGAAACAAAGGGACTTTCGGCATGACTTCTCCTTCGCACCTGCGCCTGTGCCTGGGCAGTCAAAGGCGGACTTATCGCCCCAGATGTCGCGTAGATATCCCCTGAGTTCTCGTGCGACAGCAGCGCAGCGTTGGACAGCGCGGGAGAATTCGTACCGGAATTCATATTCGGTGCCTTGGCAGAAGTGACGTACACTTTGTTGGGGGAAGAGTTGGTGCGCTTGTTGTGCTTGCCGCTGCTGGCGAAGAAACCTTGTACACCAGAAGCAGCAGCGTTGAGGCGGATCCTCGCAGAAGCCGTGAGGTTTCCAAATCCATTCGAACTATCCCTAAAACAAAAAATGTGCTCAGGAAGTTTAGTTTACGCCAAGAAAGTCGTAGCATGCAGATGAAAACATCCGCTGTATGATAAGTTGAAAAAGCACGTACAAACGTAACGTACTTTCGTTGGTTGTTCAAAGCCACGGATTTTCTGCGCAGCGCACGGCCTCCTGCGGGAACCACTGGCGCTGCTGCGGGGTCCTCGCCAATTCGAGCAAATTTTAACGGCTGCATCGCTGCAGCTGACTCGGCTTGCGCGTGCTGTATCATAGAGAAGTTAAAACAGGTATAAATAATAAGACACAACACAAAAAATACTGGTACAAAAGGAGATCTGTTGAACGAGTTATGAACAACTGTGGTTAATAGTCAATATTACCTCGGCAATAAAGGTTCCCACGGAAATGTATTTTCCGTTGCAAATTTCCATTCGTCGATTGGCGTTGTCCTCCCAAAATTTGGTGCCAAGAAACTTCGTCTGTAATGCCAGTTGCATACGAAATGCTGGGAAGAGAAGCGCTTGATGGGATTTGACGAAAGTGCGGAACGTATCAATTTGGAACGGATCTCTGAAATTTTGTGCGTGATCAAGCAACTCCGCTGCCATTCTGTGAAAAAATGTGGCATTATTTACAAAAAGAGATGAAAGAACTGTATGAAATGAAAGCTAAACGTACGCTTTTGCATGCTGGTTTGTCTTCACTTCTTGCTTGCCAAAAAGATCGATCAGCATTTGCGTGACCTCGTTAGGCGAGATTTCTCCACTTCCATCCGAGTCGTACATATCGAACGCAAACATTTCTGCAAAAGAAAACAAATCTGTGAATATTACAACATCATGAGCTTCACATCTGAGAGAAGAAAATTACCTAGAGTCGCCGCGGTCAGCGTGCAATAGTTCCACAGTGTCATGACAAACTCTTTGAAATCGATTTCTCCAGACCCATCGTCATCAAAGATCGAGAAAACCTTCTCTGTAAATGGTGTTACAGGAAGGTCTAGGTGGGCTAGAAGCTCCGGTAGGCCGATACTGCCACTGTTGTCCATATCGACTTTCCGAAACTCATTGTACAGCTTTCGGACCTCCCTTTCCGACAGTTGCATGGCTTGGTACTGCTCCAGATCTTTCTGAAACTGTGGACTACGTTTCTTTTCTTTATCATAAGCGCTCGGTTTACACCCCATGTTCTCCGCTGTGACTTTTGAGACGACGGTGGGACAGAAGCGAGGAAAGTTTACACTTGGTGACAATGAAACTGTTTTGGCAGCGCTGAACAGTACTGAACACCACAATAATCTTAACATCTCAACGGAACTATTGAAATTCTGGTGGTGCAGAAAAAAACACACAGGGATTGACAGAAAATATTGCTTATTTACCAGTTAAAACCACAAAGTATCCCGCGATACATATAAAGCCCATCATTAGATTACAGGCAACGATAGCGAACGAAAAATACGAAAGAAACAGAGACCAGCAAACGTTTCTATGTATCAAACAGTTCACACGTCCAGTTACTTCCAAAAGCCTCTGGAGCTCATAAAAAGCCACCGCGAACCCTGCTTAGTATGAGTACACATAGCCTGACACAATATACACTACAAATAAAGCCTTCAAAAACTAAAAGAAAAAATTGCAACTCGAATTACAACAACGTTTGCATACATATTACACATTATCACCACTTTACTTTTACCAATTATACCAATTATACAATTACCAAGTTTTACACAGCTGCAGGAAATAACAAAGCCGGTGCATTATACTTTTTTCTGTTCACCATACTATGTGCCGTCCCGATTTATTACACTTATCTCACCGAATTATATGCAAAAACTACAGCCTGATTTTCAGGTGTGGCCTGTTTTTCCTACACTTTATACTTTCACACAATGTACTACAGTACACTATTATCCACCAAAACTCATTTACACACCATATACACACACCCGTATCCGTTACGCCAATGTTTTTGACACAAGATTTGTTTTCCCATTTTCCTTTTTTTCATACCATACTACTGTCTTGAAAACCTACAATTACACGTTAAATACAACCTCATTTCTTCCACATGTCACAGAACTCAGTACACTGCGCATCCCTTTTCCCATACAAACGTAGTGTAATCAATACTAAACAAAACCACTTGTACAATGTAAGTTTTGTAAAAAAAAAACAATACAATTCTTCAACCCACCTACCCCGCTCGTGTTCTTTTTACTCAAGTGACCGACATCGTTGATGCAGATTCATGTATTCATTGAGTTCCTGGGCATCTTCGACAGCGCCGGGCAAGATCACGCTGCGGCGCGCGGCTGGTCGGCTTCTCACAGCCAACGCTGCATCGTCTGCAAAGAGAAAAATAGTATGAGAGTACGTGTTTACAGGAAATGATGAAGTTAATACCAACTATTAGAGTGTTTTCGCAAATTCTCAAACTTTCAGCGGGTTTGAACTCCAAACGAATAGAAAATAAAAATCGATGAAATCAACTTACCGTGTGGCACAAAGGCCAGTTGCTGCACGCCGTGCTCATCCACCACCGAGGTGGGAATGCGCTGGGCGTAGATCGCGCCGGTGGCGTAGAACTTGCGGCCGCTGATACGAAAACCGTCGCCGTCGCGCACAAGTTTCGTCACCCGGTCATGGGCGGTCTTGGTGCCCAGTTCTGCCAGGGCATTGCCAAAGCGCTGGCCGGCCAGCACCTCGGCATACAGGCGTTGTTGCTGCGCCGGGCTGCCATTGATGCGCAGCACTTCCAGGGCATAAAAATGGTTCTGCGGGATCTGCCCCAACGAGGCATCGGCCTGGGCGATCAGGGCAATGACCTTGGCCAGGGTGACGTTGGACACGCCAGCGCCGCCGTATGCCTTGGGCACGCTGATGCCCCACAGGCCGGAGCGGGAAAAGGCTTCCAGTTCGGCGAGCGGCAGGCGGCGTTCACGGTCGCGCAGGGCGCTGTCGCGGCGAAAGTCTTCGGCCAGGTCGCTGGCGACAATCAGGGCTTGTTCATCGCTGGTGATGACCGCGACGGAATGGGAAAGCGTCATGTTTTTCTCCAGAGGTCTGGTCGTCAGATCCAGGAATGCCGGGCCGGCAAGGTTCCGTTGAGGTGCCAGGCGCCCACCGCGTGATACTTCCAGCGCACCGGGTCGTGCAGGGTGTGCACCCGTGCATTGCGCCAGTGGCGGTCGAGGTTGAACTCGGCGAGGGTGGCGCGGCTGCCGGCCAGTTCGAAGAGTTTCTCGCTGACCTGCAGCGAGACTTCGGTGGTCAGCACCTTGGCTTGTGCCACGGCAATCGAGGCCCGGGCGGCGGAGTGTGCGGTGATGGGCGCGGCGCTGACCTGGTCCAGCACCTGGCCGGCCTTGCGCAGCAGAGCTTCGGCGGCATGCAGTTCGATTTTCAGCTTGCCGATGTCGGCGATCACATAGAGGTCGTCGCTGGCCCGTTCGACCTTGGCGTCGATCCACGGCCGCGAGCGTTCACGGACAAAACTGATGGTGTCGTCGAGGGCGCCACGGGCGATGCCGGCGTCGATGGCCGCCTGGATCAATTGCGAGACCGCGCCCTGGATGCCCGGGGTTTGCCCCAGGCGCCAGATCGGTACCACCAGATCGGCGTCCACTGGCACATTGTTCAGCAACACGGTGCCGCTGGCGGTGGTGCGTTGGCCAAAGCCCGACCAGTCATCGACGATGCGCAATCCCGGGGTGCCACGGCGCACAAACGCCATGACCTGGCGGCCTTCGTCGTCCAGGGCCTTGACCGCGACCCAATGGGCAAACAGCGCGCCGGTGGAGTAGAACTTCTGGCCGTTGATGACAAAACCGTCACCCTCGGCGCTGATCCGGGCCTTCACATCCAGGGTGTTTTTGGTACCGCGTTCCGGCCCGCCATTGCCGATGCGCCAGCCGTCGAGCACGCTTTGGAACAGCTGTTTTTTCTGTGATTCGCTGGCGGCGCCTTGCAGCACGTGCAAGATGCCAAAATGGTTCTGCGGGATCTGCCCCAGGGCCGGGTCGACGGCGCTGATAATCGCGAACACTTCAGCCAGGGTCACAAACGACACTTGCGGGCCACCGTATTCGCGGGGGATGGAAATGCTCCCCAGGCCACTGCGGGTGAACTGTTCGATTTCGGCCCAGGGCAGTTTGCGCTGGCGGTCGCGCAGCCCGGCTTGCAGGCGGGCGGCCTGGGCAAGCGCGTGGGCAGCGGCGAGGGCTTCACTGTCGTTGCGCAGCACCTGGGTGGGCAACAGCAGCGGGGCGATATCCAGATCGCTCTGGAGGGGCGATTGCGCCAAGTTAGACATCGGTGCGCCCCTGCGTGGCGACACGTAATGCCCTGGCGTTGTGCACCGGGGTAATGTTGACCATACCTACCTCACATCCGTGGAAAAGCTAAAAATCAGGAATGTCCGGTGGTCCGGTGCATATACCCTAAGCGTGTTTATTTTTTAAATAAACTAACTTTTAGGAATATGCATAGAAGGTCTGTCACCCCGGTTCGCACGGCGAGCCAGGACGCCGGGGCTGGTACACCGACAAAGCATCGGCTGCGCCTGTGGCGTTGGCCTGGGCGATGCTCACGATGCGCCCGGGTGCCCAGCGCGAGTTGTTGCCCACGCGGTCGATCACGCAGTAGGTGACCTCCTGGCGGGCATCGTCCCCGGCCTCCAGGATCAGCGCCGAAGGCACCCAGACCTGCACGGGGTGCCCCACCTCGGCGGCCTGGATCGGGGGCAGGTCCAGGCGCGCGTCGCCCCAGCGCAGAGTGATTGCATCACCGGCGGCCATGTTCAGGTAGGGCTCGATGGTCAACGGTACGCCCCGGCGGATCTGGCTGGGGTTGACGCCATGGCGGCGGATGGTTTCAGGCAGGGCGACGGGGGCCAGGTTCTGGTTTTCTTCGGCACACAGCACTGAAGGCGGCCCACCCGGGCAAGCGGTCTTGACCTGCACCCGGGTAATCATGGAGCGCGCCGGGCCGCGCCCCACTTGCATGACCCGGTAATGAATGCGTGCAGCACCGTTTTGCACAAAGCTTTCGGGCACCCGCAGATGGCTGGTCAAGCCGATATCGGCGGCGCCTACACGCTTGGAGGCGGCAAAGCAGTTGTTCCAGAACAACTCGATCAAGTCGCCCTTGCCCATGTCCGGGTAGGGGGCGATATCGACCTGCAAATGAGTGGCGGCCTGCGCGTTGATACCTTGTTTATGAGCTTGGGGTACTGTCGGCGCGGCGAGCATGGTCAGGGGGGTGATGTGCGTCATAAATAATCTCCTTGATGCAGCCAGCAGCGATCGTTCCGAACCTCAGGCGTGGGGTTCGAAAGGAACGATTTTTTTGAAAAGCCAGGATGGGATCCAATCCTTTGAGCCCTAGATAAGAGGGTTGGCCAGGGGGCGTCAATGGCGGCAAAAGGCTAAACGGCGGGTTTGGGATTATTCAGAAGGGTCTTACTGGAGGGTGTTATTAAAGGGGGTTTTGACAGGCACTTTGCCGAATGAATACGGGGATTTTTCCGAAAGTCACAAACCTTGTAGGCGCCGGCAAGCCGGCTCCTACAGGGGGTGGGTCAGTGGGTGAGGAATTTGCTGAGGAACTGCCGGGTGCGTTCTTCCCTGGGGTTGGCAAACAGCGCCTTGGCTTCGCCTTGTTCGACGATCACACCCTTGTCGAAGAAGATCACCCGGTTGGCCACGTCACGGGCAAAGCTCATTTCGTGGGTGACGATGACCATGGTGCGTTTCTCTTCGGCGAGGCTGCGGATGGTCGCCAGGACTTCGCCTACCAACTCCGGGTCGAGGGCCGAGGTCGGTTCATCGAACAGGATCACTTCCGGCTCCATCGCCAAGGCTCGGGCAATGGCCACCCGCTGCTGCTGGCCACCGGACAGGCGCCGAGGGTAGGCGTCTTCCTTGCCCGCCAGGCCAACCTTGGCCAGCAGTGCGCGACCGAGGCGGTCAGCGGCTTCGCGTGGCATCTTCTTGACCACCAGCGGGCCTTCGATGACGTTCTCCAGAGCGGTGCGATGGGGGAACAAGTTAAAGCCCTGGAACACAAAACCCACATGCTGGCGCAGGCGCCGCACCAGGCCCTGTTGCTGGTTGAGCGGGCGGCTGCCGTCGATCTCGATGTCGCCGACCTTGATCCGGCCGCTGGTGGGTTCTTCGAGGAAATTCAGGCAGCGCAGGAAGGTGGTCTTGCCGGAGCCGCTGGGGCCAATGATGGCGACAACTTCGCCTTCCTGGACCTCCAGGTCGATCCCGTTGAGCACCACCTGACCCTTGAATTGTTTGGTCAGTTTTTCAACCACGATCATGCTTCAAGACTCCAGGTCATGCCGGTTGACCCGGTCTTCCAGGCGATTCTGAAAATGCGCCAGGATGCTGGCCAGAACCCAGTAGATCAGGGCTGCAGACAGGTACATGGTGAAAATTTCAAAGGTGCGTGCCGATACCAGTTGGGCCTGGCGGAACAGCTCGGGCACCTGGATGGTGGCGGCCAGCGCCGTGTCTTTTACCAGCGAAATAAAGCTGTTGCCCAGGGGCGGCAGGGCCGTGCGCATCGCCTGCGGCAGGATGGCCCGGCGCAAGGTCTGTGCGCGGGTCATGCCGATACTGGCGGCAGCTTCCCACTGGCCACGCTCGATGGAGGCAATGGCGGCGCGCAGGATTTCACAGGCATAGGCCGCCATGTTCAGCGAGAAGCCGATCATCGCTGCCGGGATCGGATCCAGCTCGATGCCCACCTGCGGCAAGCCGTAGTAGATCAAGAACAGCTGCACCAGCAACGGCGTGCCGCGAAAGAACGAGACGTAGACCCTGGCCGTCCAGCTCAAGAGCTTGAAGCGCGACAGGCGCATCAAGGCCAGGCCGAAGCCCAGCAGCAAGCCGAAAAACATCCCGCCGAGGCTGAGAATCACCGTGTAGTACGCGCCCTTGAGCAGAAAGGGCGCGGAATCGAGCGCGAGTTGGAAACCTGCTTCCATTATTGGGTGACGTCAGCGTTGAAGTATTTCTCGGACAGCTTCTTCAAAGTGCCGTCGGCGCGCAGTTTGTCGAGGGCCTGGTTGACCGCTTCAAGCAGCTCAGGCTCGCCTTTGCGCAGGGCAATCCCGGCTTCCTGGCGGGAGAAGGCTTCACCGGCAGCGGCGGTGTCCTTGGCTTTTTTCGCATATTCGAGGGCCGCCAGGCGGTCGATCAGAATCGCGTCGATACGGCCAATGCGCAGGTCCTGGAATTTGGTGGGGTCGTCGTTATAGGTCTGGATGATGGCTTTGGGCTGGTTGTCCTTGAGCCATTGTTCGTAGTTGGTGCCAAGGCCCACCCCGACTTTCTTGCCGGCCAGGTCGTCGGCGGTCTTGATGGTGTCGACGTTTTTCGCCAGGGTCAGCGCCTGGATCCCGGAGACGGTGTAGGGCTTGGAGAAATCGTATTTTTTCTTGCGCTCTTCGGAGATCGTCACCTGGTTGACCACTGCGTCGAGGCGCTTGGATTCCAGGGCGGCGAGGATGCCGTCCCACGGGGTAGCCTGCAGCTTGACCTTGACCCCCAGTTCCTTGGCCAGGGCTTCGGACAGCTCGGCTTCAAAGCCACTGAGCTTGCCGTTTTCATCGACGAAACTGAACGGTGGGTAGGTGCCTTCCAGGCCGATCTTGATCTCGCCGGCCTTCTTGATGTTGCCCAGTTGCTCGCCGGCAACTGCCTGGCCCAGCAAGCCGGCGCCAAGCGCCAGGCCCAATGTGCCAACCAGCAACGTGCGACGCAGTACAGAAATAGTCATGACAAGCCCCTGTGTTTTTTATGGTGAGCGAAGCAGGTGACGCAGTGGTCGTATCCTGCCCTAAAAACGCGGTGTGTGGGAGCGCGACTATAGGGCGAGTTTGAAAGCGTTAAAAATAATATAAATTAAACTTTATATTCCATTTTTGCATATGAAGTAGAGATTCAATGTGTCCAGTCAGAACACTGAGTCATAGGCAAACAACGCCGGCGCGCCGCCGGTGTGCAGGAAGATGATCGGCCCTTCAGCGAAGGCCTGGCGACCGATACCGTCGAGCAACCCGGCCATGGCCTTGCCGGTGTAGACCGGGTCCAGCAACAGGCCTTCCTGGCTTGCCAGCAGCTTGATTGCCGCCAGGGTGCCGGCGTTGGGTTCGCCGTAGCGTGGGGCGAAGTATTCGTCCCATAAAATCACGTTGAAGGCGTCGGGTACCGCCACCCCCAGCAACTGCGCCGTGCGCTCGGCCAGGCCTTGGACCTTGGGCCGTTGCGCTTCGTCGGTGCGCGACACGGTGACGCCAATCACCGGCAAGTCCGGCAGCACTTCACTCAACGCCAGGGCCAGGCCGCTGTGGGTGCCGGCGCTGCCGGAGGCCAGGACCACTGCCGCGAACTGCAGGCCGCTGTCTTCGATTTGCCCGGCCAGTTCCAGCCCGGCCCGCACATAACCCAGGGCGCCCAGGGCGTTGGAGCCGCCAATGGGCACTATGTAGGGGTTTTTACCATTGCTGCGCAGGCGTTCGGCCAGGGCGTTGAGTTGCTCGTCGGCGTTGTCCAGGTTTTCGACCAATTCGACCTTGGCGTCGAACAGCTCGACCAACAGGCGGTTGCCGTTGCCCAGGTAGTTGGGGGCGTCGGTGCCCGTGGGATTTTCCAGCAGGGCGACACAGCCCAGGCCCAGCTTGGCGGCGAGGGCTGCGGTCTGGCGCACATGGTTGGACTGGATCGCGCCGGCGGTGATCAACGTGTCGGCGCCTTGGGCCAGGGCATCGGCGGCGAGGTATTCGAGCTTGCGCAGCTTGTTGCCGCCCATGGCCAGCGGCGTGGTGTCATCGCGCTTGATGTAGATATCACGGCCCAGCCAGGTCGACAGTCGTTCGAGTTTTTCCAGGGCGGTGGCGCCGCCCAGCAGGTTCAGACGATTAAAACGGTCGAGCTGTTGTTTGATCATGGTTACGCACGGGTAATAGAAGATGGGGAGGACTATAGGCAGGGCTTTTTGCCGGGGCAACCGCCAGATGCTTATGCCAAAGTGTTATTAGCATCGCACTATTGGTTCTTAAGGGCCGCCCGGTTGCATACCGTAAAGTGTGGCCATTACCTCAGGAGGGAATACCGTGAGTGAGCGTTCCAGTCATTGGCAGTTACAGACCATCGTCAGCCAGTTGCGCGGCGCCCGGGATCAGTGGCGTACCCGCAATGGGCGGGTCAGCGGCGAGCAGGGCGGTCGCGAGTTACCGTCGCGCGAGGCCGTGGCGCAAATTCTTGAAGCGCTGTGCGGTGCGCTGTTCCCCATGCGCCTGGGCCCGGTGGATCTGCGTGAGGAAAGTGAGGACTTCTACGTCGGCCATACCCTGGATGTGGCGCTCAACGCCTTGCTCGCCCAGGCCCGCCTGGAGTTGCGCTACGCCGCGCGCCAGGGCGGCAATGCCGATAAGGAAGTCGATGCACTGGCCATCCGCTTGATCCAGGACTTTGCCCTGGCTTTGCCGGCGCTGCGCAGCTTGTTGGACACCGATGTGCTGGCGGCCTATCACGGGGATCCGGCTGCACGCACGGTGGATGAGGTGCTGCTGTGCTATCCGGGCATCCTCGCGGTAATCCACCATCGCCTGGCCCACCATTTGTATCGCGCCGGGCTGCCTCTGCTCGCGCGGATCAGCGCGGAAATCGCGCATTCGGCCACCGGCATCGACATTCACCCAGGCGCGCAGATCGGCCCGAGCTTCTTTATCGACCACGGCACGGGTGTGGTGATTGGCGAAACGGCGATCATTGGCGAGCGGGTGCGTATCTATCAGGCGGTGACCCTGGGCGCCAAGCGTTTCCCGGCGGATGAAGATGGGCAGTTGCAGAAGGGCCATCCACGCCACCCGATTGTCGAGGACGATGTGGTGATCTACGCCGGGGCGACGATCCTGGGGCGAATCACCATCGGCAAGGGTTCGACCATTGGCGGCAACGTGTGGCTGACCCGCAGTGTGCCGGCGGGGGCGAATATCACGCAGGCGAACTTGCAGCATGATGACGGGACGCAGAAGTAGCGACGACCTGATGGGGGAGCGGGCTTGTGTGGGAGCGGGCTTGCCCGCGATGGCGGTAGGCCAGTCAAATACCTCTAACCTGACACTCCGTTATCGCGGGCAAGTCCGCTCCCACAGGGGATGGCATTTCAATTTAGGCAAGCAATCGCTGAACGTTTTACCTTCCCCACACGTCATACCCTTCCTTGAGCTAGTGTAGGAATTACCTACCACTCAGCCCTGCGATTAGTCCCAGACCGCCTATCCATGTTTAACTTGAACGTTCGTTCAAGTTAAACCGGTGGTTCGCTGCCCGCTCACAACAGGAGGCTTACCTTTGCTGAGTCCGTTTTATACAGCCACATCCAATACCCTCGAGGTGCACCGTTCATGAGTGCATCGTCTGTTCCTTCAAGCGGCCAGGTGCGTATGAATGCACCGGTGTTTTACTTCGCCGCCAGCTTCATCCTGCTGTTTGGTGTCACCGTAATCGCGATCCCCGACCAGGCCGGCGCCTGGTTGCTGGCCGCGCAAAACTGGGCGGCCAATACGGTCGGCTGGTACTACATGCTGGCGATGACCCTGTATCTGGTCTTCGTGGTGGTCACCGCGTTGTCTGGCTACGGCAAGATCAAACTCGGTGCCGACCACGACGAGCCCGAATTCAGTTACCTGTCCTGGGCCGGCATGCTGTTTGCCGCCGGGATCAGCATCACGCTGTTTTTCTTCTGCGTCTCGGAACCCTTGACCCACCTGGTGCAACCGCCCCAGGGCGAGGCCTTGAACGCCGACGCGGCGCGCCAGGCCATGCAGGTGCTGTTCCTGCATTGGGGCCTGCATGGCTGGGGCGTCTTTGCGTTCGTCGGCATGGCCCTGGCGTACTTCGCCTACCGGCATAACCTGCCGCTGGCCTTGCGTTCGGCGCTGTACCCGCTGATCGGCAAGCGCATCAATGGCCCCATCGGCTATGCGGTGGATGGCTTCGGCATCATCGCCACGGTGTTCGGCCTGGGCGCGGACATGGGTTTTGGGGTGTTGCACCTCAACTCGGGCCTGGACTACCTGTTCGGCATCGCCCACACCCAATGGATCCAGGTCGGCCTGATCACCCTGATGATGGGCGCGGCGATCCTGGTCGCAGTGGCCGGTGTCGACAAGGGCGTGCGGGTCATGTCCGACATCAACATGCTGCTGGCCTGTGCGCTGCTGCTGTTTGTGTTGTTCGCCGGGCCCACCCAGCATTTGCTCAACACCCTGATCCAGAACATCGGTGACTACCTTGGCGCACTGCCGACCAAGAGTTTTGACGTCTACGCCTACAACGAGCCCAGCGATTGGCTCGGCGGCTGGACCGTGTTTTATTGGGCCTGGTGGATCGCATGGTCGCCGTTCGTGGGCCTGTTTATCGCACGCATTTCCCGTGGCCGGACCATCCGCGAATTTGTCTTCGGCGTGCTCCTGATCCCACTGGGTTTCACCCTGGCCTGGATGTCGATCTTCGGCAACAGTGCGATTGACCAGGTGCTCAACCACGGCATGGCGGCGCTGGGGCAGTCGGCCATCGACAACCCGTCGATGAGCCTGTACCTGCTGCTGGAAACCTATCCATGGAGCAAGACTGTCATCGCGGTCACGGTGTTTATCAGTTTTGTGTTCTTTGTCACCTCGGCCGACTCCGGCACCGTGGTGCTGTCGACCCTGTCGTCCAAGGGCGGCAATGCCGATGAAGACGGGCCGAAGTGGCTGCGGGTGTTCTGGGGCGCCATGACCGCGCTGGTGACCAGCGCCTTGCTGTTTGCCGGTAGCATTGACTCGCTCAAGTCGGCGGTGGTGCTGACGTCGTTACCGTTCTCGTTGATCCTGCTGTTGATGATGTGGGGGCTGCACAAGGCGTTCTACCTCGAATCGCAGAAGCAGATCGCCCGGATGCATTCCCTGGCACCCGTCTCGGCGGCCTCCCGCAGGGGCCGTGGCGGCTGGCGCCAGCGCCTGAGCCAGGCGGTGCATTTCCCGTCGCGCGATGAGGTGTACCGCTTCCTCGAAACCACGGTACGCCCGGCGATTGAAGAAGTGACGGCAGTGTTTGTCGAGAAGGGCCTGAACGTCGTCACCCAGCCTGACCCGTCCAACGACAGCGTCAGCCTGGAAATCGGCCATGGCGAAGAGCGTCCGTTTGTCTATCAGGTGCAGATGCGCGGCTACTTCACGCCGTCCTTTGCCCTCGGTGGCCTGGGCTCGAAGGCAATCAACAACCGTCGCTACTACCGCGCGGAAGTGCACTTGAGCGAAGGCAGCCAGGATTACGACCTGGTGGGCTACACCAAAGAGCAGATCATCAACGACATCCTCGACCAGTACGAACGGCACTTGCAGTTCCTGCATCTGGTCCGCTGATGCAACCTTTGTAGGCGCCGGCTTGCCGGCGCCTACAGGGCGTGTCGGATCAGAACGGCACATCACCCAGAATCGTCGCCCGATGCATCACACGCCGCTGTGGCCGATAGTCGTCCACGGCGTAGTGCTGCGTCACGCGGTTGTCCCAGAAGGCCACGTCGTTGGCTTGCCAGCGCCAGCGCAGGGTGAATTCCGGGCGAGTGGCGTGGGCGAACAACAGCTTGAGGATGACTTCGCTTTCGGCCGGCTCCAGTTCGTTGATCTTGCTGGTGAAACCCTCACTGACAAACAGCGATTTACGCCCGCTGACCGGGTGGGTGCGGATCACCGGGTGGGACAGGGGAGGGTTCTTTTTGCGCGCTTCTTCCCAGCGGGCCAGGTCTTGGGCGGTGTTGCCGTAACGTTCCTGAGGGAACGAGCGGGTGAAGTCATGGGTTGCCGTCAGGCCGGTCAAAAAAATCTTCATCGGTTCCGACAGTGCCTCGTAGGCCGCAATACCGCTGGCCCACAAAGTGTCACCGCCAAAGGCCGGCAGCAGCTTGGCGCTGAGCACCGCGCCCAGGGCCGGGGTGGGCAGGAAGGTCACGTCGGTGTGCCAGATGGCATTGTCGCGCACGTCGGTGACGGCGGTGTCGAGCACCAGCACTTCAGGCTGCTCGGGCACGTTGGGGTAGATCGGGTGAATGTGCAGGTCACCGAAATTCGCCGCGAAGCGCGCTTGCTGCTGCGGGGTGATCGGCTGGTCGCGAAAGAACAGCACCGAATGCTGGAGCAGCGCGCGCTCGATGGCGTCGCGCTGTTCGAGGTTCAGCGCCTGGGTGATATCGACGCCACTGATCTGGGCGCCCAGGGCGGTGCTTAAGGGGGTAACGGTCAGGTGGCTCATGTTGTTCTCTTCCTAGTGGGCCTGGCCATGCCAAGGCACCCATTTACGCTGCAGGGCGCGCAGGCCCATTTCCATGGCAAAGGCGATCAGCGCGATCACCAGGATGCCCAGTACCACCACGTCGGTGACCAAAAATTGCGCGGCCGACTGCACCATGAACCCCAGGCCGCTGGTGGCGGCGATCAACTCGGCGGCCACCAGGGTCGACCAACCGACACCCAGGCCGATGCGCACGCCGGTAAGGATATCGGGCAGGGCGCTGGGCAAGATCACATGGCGGATCAACTGCGCCCGCGTGGCGCCCAGGGACTGCGCTGCGCGCAATTTGGCCGGGTCGACCGTGCGCACGCCGGTGGCGGTGGCGATGGCAATCGGGGCGAAGATCGCCAGGTAGATCAGCAACACCTTGGACAGCTCACCGATGCCGCACCAGATCACGATCAAGGGCAGGTAGGCCAGCGGCGGGATCGGCCTGTAGAACTCGATCAGCGGGTCGAGAATGCCGCGGGCGATGCGGTTGGCGCCGATAGCAATGCCGATCGGCACGGCGGTCAGCACTGCAAAGCCCAGGCCCAGGCCGATACGGCCAAGGCTGGCACCCAGGTGCTGCCAGAGGGTGGAGTCCATATAGCCGCTGGTCGCCAGCAGCCAGCCCTTTTGCAGCACGGCAGACGGAGGCGGCAGGAACAGCGGCTCGATCAGCCCGCTGGCGGTCACGGCCCACCACAGCGCCAGCAGCGCACCCAGGGTCAGCCCGCTGATCCAGCGTGTGCTCAGATTGCGGCGCAGCGACGGGGTGGCTGGGCTAACGGCGGTGGCCGGGATTTCATAACTGCTCATGCGGACTCCTGCCGTTGCGAGAACACTTTGCCCAGCACGTGTTCGCGGGTTTCGATAAACCGTGGGTCGGACTTGATCGCACGGGCCGACTCGCCGGCCGCGTAACGCTGGCCAAAGTCCAGGCTCAGGCGCTCGACGATTTGCCCGGGGTTGGGCGCCAGCAGAATCAGGTCGGTGGCGAGGAACACCGCTTCTTCGATGTCATGGGTGATCAGGAATACCGGCTTGGCCGTGCGCCGCCAGACTTGCAGCAGCAGCTCCTGCATCTGTTCACGGGTGAAGGCATCGAGGGCGCCGAAGGGTTCGTCCATCAGCAGCACCCGTGGGTCGGCAGCCAGGGCGCGGGCCAGGCCGACGCGTTGTTTCTGCCCGCCAGACAGCTGCCAGATGCGCCGGCTGTCAAATCCGGCCAGGTCCACCAGGGCAAGCATTTCCCGGGCGCGGACTTGCCGCTGGGCCTTGGGCACACCGGCCAGCTCCAGGCCGAAGCCGACATTGGCCAGCACGTCTTGCCAGGGCAGCAGGGCGTCGTCCTGGAACACCACGCCACGCTCGGCACTCGGGCCTTGCACGGGCACGCCATCGAGGGTGATGCGTCCGGCGCTGGGTTCGACGAAGCCGGCAATCAGGTTCAACAGCGAAGTCTTGCCACTGCCGGAAGGGCCGAGGGCCACCAGCAATTGCTGGGGGCCGAGGGTCAGGGAAATATCCGCCAGCACGGGCGTGGTTGCGCCTGGGTACTGTGCGCTGATGCGCTCCAGCTGTAGCAAGGCCATCGCGATGAACTCCTGATCAGTTAGTGATGAACTTGGCGCTGACGTAAGGGGCGTAGTCCGGCAGCACGGCCTCGACCTTGCCTTGTTCCTTGAGGAACGCGGCGGTATCGGTCACGGCCTTGGTGGTCGGGGCGCCAAGTAGCGTCACTTGGTCGGCGGCCAGTGGGTAGACGTTGCCTTGCAGCAGCAGCGGGATATCACTGGCCTTGGCGCCGGAGAGCCTCACCAGTTTGTCGACGTTGCCCTTATCGGCCAGCCAGGCTTGTGGGTCTTTACGGTATTGGGCGTAGGCATCAAGGGTGACTTTGGCAAAGGCGCTGACAATTTCCGGGTGCTTCTCGGCAAAGTCCTTACGCACGATCCAGGCATCGAAGGTCGGAGCGCCGAACTTGGCCAGTTCGCCAGAGGTGATCAGCACCTTGCCGTTTTCCTTGGCCACACCCAGGGCCGGATCCCAGACATAAGTGGCGTCGATATCGCCACGCTTCCAGGCGGCGATGATGGCCGGCGGGGCGAGGTTGAGTACGGTGACTTTCGACGGGTCGATGTTCCAGTGCTTGAGCGCGGCCAACAGGCTGTAGTGGCCGGTGGAAACAAACGGCACGGCGATTTTCTTGCCGATCAGGTCCTGCGGGCTGTTGATCCCGGAACCGTTGCGCGCCACCAGGGCTTCGGCGCCACCGATCTGGGTGGCGACGAGGAAGGTCTGCACCGGCACTTTGCGGGTGATGGCTGCGGTCAGCGGGCTGGAACCGAGGTAGCCGATCTGCACATCGCCGGACGCGATGGCGGCGATGATATCGGCGCCATTGTCGAATTTTCGCCAGTCGATAGTGGCGTTCGTGGCTTTTTCATAAGCGCCGTCGGCCTGGGCGACTTTGGCCGGGTCAACGGTGGTCTGGTAGGCGATGGTCACGTCGGCCGCCTGGGCAAACAGGCTGGCGCCGGCCAGGGACAGGGCCGCCAGGAGGCGTAAAGGGGAAGGTCGTAGCATGGAGAAGCTCCTCATCAGGCGGCCAGACGTTGGCGTGTGAGGAGACTAAATGATCTAAGAATCCGAAAATAAATAACCTTTTCGAATTAGCTTATGAGGAGAAAAGTGCAAACAGAGCTTCAGGGCCATGAAATTAATGGGGGAGCTGGCTTGCCTGCAATAGCGGTGTAACAGCCGACATCTTATTTGGATGTGACGGCCTCATCGCAGGTAAGCCAGCTCCCACTGGGGGCATCGGATGGCGTCAGTTACTGATCGCCAGGATGCTCGCCTGGTACGCCCCGACAAACACGTCGAAATCGCCCACTTCGTTCTGCTCCAGCTCCGCCTGTTGCGCCAGCGATGTACGCGCCAGCTCTTCAAAACGCGCCTGCTCGTCTGCCGGCAACGGCTCGCTACGGAAGTACTCGGCATGCACTTCGCTCTGACGCAGGGAGAACTGCGCAAAGCTTTCCTTGCGCTCCTGCATCGCGGCCAACACTTGGGCCGACGGGGTCAGGGACGAATCCTGGATCTTCGCCAACTGGGCATCCAGTGCCAGGCTGTGTTCGCTGATGCCCTGGCTCTGGTCCAGCAGGGCAGCCAGCGGGGCGATTTTCTCCAGCAGTTCGGCGGCCCATTCCTTCATTTCCACCGCCTGGCCGCGACGCTGCAATTGCAGCCCCGGACGCCGGCCTTCCTTGACCACACTGAGGAAGTTCGACGTGGCATTGCCGCACTCGTTGTTTTCGAACAGGGGGCTGTCGTCCAAAGCGCAGTACAGCAGGAACGCGTCGAGGAAGCGCGACTCCGGCAGGTCGATGCCCATCGGCAGGAACGGGTTGATGTCCAGGCAGCGCACTTCGATGTACTGGATGCCACGGGCCATCAGCGCCTGGATCGGCCGTTCGCCGGTGTAGGTCACGCGTTTGGGGCGGATGTTGGAGTAGTACTCGTTTTCGATCTGCAGGATGTTGGTGTTGAGCTGTACCCACTCACCATCCTTATGGGTGCCGACTTCGACGTAGGGCGCGTAGGGTGTTGCCACCGCTTCGCGCAGGCTGTCGGTGTAGCTGGCCAGATCGTTATAGCAAGGGGTCAGGCCGGCCTGGGCGTTGCTCTGGTAACCCAGATCGCTCATGCGCAGGCTGGTGGCATAGGGCAGGTACAGGGTGTCGGCATCGAACTGTTCCAGTTGGTGGGAACGCCCGCGCAGGAAACCCGCATCCAGGGCTGGCGAGGCACCGAACAGGTACATCAGCAGCCAGCTGTAGCGGCGGAAGTTACGGATCAGCGCGATATAGGCCGTGGACTGGTAGTCACGGTCGGTGCCCACGAAGCCTTCGGCTTCCTTGAGCAACGGCCACAGCTCTTCCGGCAGGGAGAAGTTGTAGTGGATACCGGCAATGCACTGCATGGTCTTGCCGTAGCGCAGGGCCAGGCCCTTGCGATACACGTATTTGAGCTGTCCGATATTGGAGGTGCCGTAGTAGGCAATCGGAATATCTTCCTCGGCCGGCAACGGGCACGGCATCGATGGACTCCACAGGTACTCGTTGCCGAGCTTGCTGTAGGCAAAACGATGAATTTTGTCGAGGCTGCGCAGGGTATCTGCCGGGTTGGGCAGTGCCGGCGTGATGAACTCCAGCAGCGACTCGGAATAGTCGGTGGTAATCGACTCATGGGTCAATGCGGCGCCCAGGGCCTCTGGATGCGGCGTTTGAGCCAGGCGGCCTTCGCCGGTGACACGCAGGCATTCACGCTCGATGCCGTGCAGGCAGTGCTCAAGCAAAGAGAGGTGTTCGCGCTTGCCGAGCAGAGCCAGGCGGCGGTTGAGAAGTTCGCTCAAGTTGGATTCCTTCACGCGTCAGTCGCCCCAATATGGGGGTGGGCAAGACGGTCTACAAGG
>LNAP01001694.1_pt1 | contig 23070 bp, 12 predicted proteins | sample 602601 | NCBI WGS metagenome assembly LNAP01 (sample SAMN02440304, study PRJNA202911) | soil metagenome | biome: Subtropical and temperate rainforests or woodlands; isolation source: soil samples (1 kg each in a 20% v/v slurry with milli Q water) were... ...
TGCAAGGCGAAAAGCACCTCGCTCATGCGCCCAACCCGCCCCGCATCGCCTCGGCCGCGCCCCCATCGGCGCGTTCGCGCCAGCCGCGCAGCGCGGCGATGGCCAGGTTGAGCACCAGCACCACCAGCAGCAGCACGATGCCCAGCGCCACCGCCAGCGGCAGGTCGCCCTTGCTGGTCTCCAGCGCGATGGCCGTGGTCATGACGCGGGTGAAGCCGTCGATGTTGCCGCCCACCACCATCACCGCGCCGACCTCCGACACGGCCCGGCCGAAGGCCGCGATCAGCACGGTGATCAACGCATAGCGCTCGTCGGCCGCCAGCAGCAACGAACGCAGCAGCGAGCCGGCCCCGAGCGAGCGCAACTGCTCGCCGTGCGCGCGGTCGGCGTCCTCGATGACCTGGCGCGTGAGCGCGGTGACCATCGGCAGCACCAGCACCGTCTGCGCCAGGACCATGGCCTTGAACGAGAAAAGCCAGCCCAGGAAACCGAGCGGCCCCGAGCGCGACAGCAGCAGGTAGATGACGAGGCCCACCACCACCGAGGGCAGCGCGAGGAAAGTGTTGAGCACCGCCAGCACCACCGCACGGCCCCTGAAGCGCGCCACGGCGAGCCAGGCGCCCAGCAGCAGGCCGAAGCCGCAGGCCAGCACGCAGGCGCTCGCACTGACGGCCAGCGAACGGCCGACGATGGCAAGCAGCACCGGATCGGCGGACGCGATCAGGTGCGCAGCGGCGGTGACGCTGTCGGTGAATGTGTTCATCGTGGGTGCGGGCGAGTATCGGGCGCACCACGGGCCGACCTATGCACGACGTTGCATAGGTGGGTGCGCATAATCGCGCCGCAGACCGACACGCCCTCTTCTCTTCTTTTTCTTCGTGCACGCCATCGAACTGTCCTACGCCATCGCGCCGCGCCGCAGCGGCCGCGCCATGGTGCGCAACCCGTTGATGACGCTGCTGCAGGCCGTGCGCGACCACGGCTCGATCTCGGCGGCGGCACGCGCGGTCGGCCTGTCGTACCGCCATGTCTGGGGCGAACTCAAGCGCTGGGAAAACGAGCTGGGCAACGAGCTGGTCATCTGGGAAAAAGGCCAGCGCGCCCACCTGACCGAATTTGGCAACAAGCTGATGTGGGCCGAGCGCCAGGCGCAGGCGCGGCTGGCACCGCAAATTGAAGCCCTGCGCGCCGAGCTGGAACGCAGCTACGCGCTGGCGTTTGACGACAGCGTGCACGTCGTCACGCTCTACGCCAGCCATGACGACGCACTCTCACGCCTGCGCGAACACGCCCTGCAGGGGGACCGCCTGGCGCTGGGCCGGAACAGCGGCCGACTGCACCTCGACATCCGCTTCACCGGCAGTGTCGATGCCATTCGCGCCCTCAATGAGGGCCGCTGCGTGATGGCGGGTTTTCACACGCTGCTGGGGACAGGCAAAAAAACACTGACCGAGCACACCTACAAGCCTTTGCTGCAACCGGGCCAGCACAAGATCATCGGCTTTGCGCAGCGCACCCAGGGTTTGATGGTGGCCAAAGGCAATCCGCTGGGTCTGCGCTCGCTGCAAGACCTGGCCGACCAGCGCGCCCGCTTTGCTGCCCGTGGTTTGGGCAGCGGCACCCGCGTGGTGCTGGATGAACTGCTCATCCAAGCCGGGCTGGTGGCCAGTGACATCATCAGCGATGACCACACCGAGCCATCCCATGCAGCAGTCGCGCAGGCCGTGGCTGCCGGTCAATGTGATGCCGGGCTCGGCATTGCCGCAGCGGCGCAGCGAGCGGGGTTGGATTTTGTGCCCCTGGCCGATGAACGCTACCACCTGGTGTGCCTCAAGTCCGCGCTGTTACGACCCGGCATTCAGGCCTTATTGCATCTGTTGAAAACACCCGCCTGGAAAAGTGAAGTGGCCACGATTACCGGCTACGCGGCCCTGCAAAGTGGCGAGGTGCTATCGATGCGCCGAGTATTGCCCTGGTGGGACTATCGCCAGGAAAAGTCTCACCCGATCGACGCTCTAAATCATTAGTGTTTACCCTATGTAAAAAAAACAAACCGTCAGGTTTATTTCAGTTTCAGCACGTTAAGCTCTAACGTCGAAATCGGTCGTTCTGCAGAACCTTGCTTTGCGTGGCTGCAGACTGTCTTTTTCATATTTTCTAATGATGGAAACAACATGCATGCGCTTCTAAAATTCTCGAAAGCCATCGACTGGCTCAACAGCCTGATTGGCAGAAATGTGATCTGGCTAATTTTCGCCTCCACAGTCATCAGCGCCGTCAACGCCATTGTCCGCAAGGCGTTCAACGTGAGCTCCAATGCCTATCTTGAAGTGCAGTGGTACTTGTTTGCAGCGACATTTCTGCTGGCCGCAGGCTACACGCTGCTCAACGGCGAACATGTCAAGATTGACGTCATCTATAGCCGCTGGTCCAAGCGCACGCAAATGTGGATCGATGTATTCGGTCTGGCTTTTTTCCTGACGCCATTTTGTGTTGCCATCCTGTGGTTCGGTGTTCCCTTCTTTCTCAACGGCTACCAGTCCGGCGAAATATCCTCCAACGCCGGTGGCCTGATTCGCTGGCCGGTGTACGCCATGATTCCGCTGGGCTTTGGATTGCTGCTGCTGCAAGGTTGGTCCGAGCTGATCAAGCGCCTGGCTTTCTTGCAGGGCCTGATTGAAGATCCCACGCACAAAAAAGTGGAAAAGACCGCAGAAGAAGAGTTGGCTGAGGCGATTCAAAAGCTGGCTGAAGAAAAAGCTGCCAGAGCCAACGCGGCCTGACCCTGGAGAGACACATGGAATTTCTAAGCAACAACTTTGCCCCCATCATGTTCGGGGGGCTCATTGTCTTCTTGCTGCTGGGCTTTCCGGTGGCGTTCAGCCTGGGCGCCTGCGGCCTGTTCTTTGGCTTTGTGGGCATCGAACTGGGCCTCCTGCCCGAGGCGCTGCTGCAGGCCCTGCCGCTGCGCATCTTCGGCATCATGCAAAACGACACGCTGCTGGCCATTCCGTTCTTCACCCTGATGGGGCTGATACTGGAGCGAAGTGGCATGGCCGAGGATTTGCTCGACACCATTGGCCAGCTGTTTGGCCCGTTGCGCGGTGGCCTGGCCTTTGCCGCGATTTTTGTCGGCGCCCTGCTGGCCGCAACCACCGGTGTGGTGGCCGCTTCCGTGATTTCGATGGGCCTGATTTCCTTACCGATCATGTTGCGCTATGGCTATGACCGCCGGGTCGCCGCTGGCGCGATTGCGGCCTCCGGCACGCTGGCACAAATCATTCCGCCCTCGCTGGTGCTGATCATTCTGGCGGACCAGCTCGGTCGCAGCGTGGGCGACATGTACAAAGGTGCGTTCATCCCCGGCTTTGCCCTCACCGTCCTCTATTTCGGCTATGTGGTCCTTTTGACCTTCATTCGCCCGAACTGGGTACCCGCATTACCGCTTGAGGCCCGCACGATCCGCGAAGACAATGGCGGCAGCGGCATGCGCTCTCTGTTGATTCTGACCATCGTGTCAACAGCGGTGGCGGTGTACCTCGGGCAACACTACGCGCAAGTCTTAAGCTGGTTCAAGGACGAAACCGCGCTGAACGTGGCGACGGACGAAACCATTGTGGTGTCGCTGTGCGCTGGCGTCATGCTGGCATTTGTGATCGCGATCATCAACAAGGTCACCCGCATGGGCCTGCTCTCGCGCATGGCGGAGCGCGTGACGTTTGTGCTGATTCCCCCGCTGTTGCTGATCTTTCTGGTGCTGGGCACGATCTTCCTGGGTGTGGCCACGCCGACCGAGGGCGGTGCCATGGGGGCGATGGGTGCTTTGATCATGGCCATGAGCCGTGGGCGTCTGAGCATGAAACTGCTCAAACAAGCCCTGACGTCGACTACCAAACTGTCCAGCTTTGTTGTATTCATCCTGGTCGGGTCCACCGTCTTCAGCCTCGTGTTTCAGGGGGTCGATGGCTCCAGATGGGTGGAGCACCTGTTGACCTCGGTTCCGGGCGGACAGTTGGGCTTTCTGATTGTTGTCAACCTGCTGATTTTCTTTCTGGCGTTTTTTCTGGATTTCTTTGAACTCTCTTTCATCGTCGTGCCCTTGCTGGCACCCGTGGCAGAGAAGATGGGCATTGACCTGATCTGGTTCGGCGTGTTGCTGGCCGTGAACATGCAGACCTCATTTATGCATCCGCCCTTTGGCTTTGCCCTGTTCTTCCTGCGCAGCGTGGCACCGGCCAAAGAATACACCGACAAGCTCACCAAGAAGCTGATCCAGCCGGTCACCACCATGCAAATCTACTGGGGTGCCATTCCGTTCGTGATCATCCAGATCATCATGGTCGGTGCCATCATTGCCTTCCCCGGCATCGTCTCAAGCGGCCTCGACAAGAAGGTGGTGTACGACCTCGACAAGATCCGCATGGAAATGGAAGCGAGCATGCCGGACGCGATGGAGCAACAAGACCCGACCGCCGGCATGACAGGCGCAGCCGGTGGCGAGGCGCCGACCGATAGCAGCGATCCGGCACCCGCCGACGATCCGATGAAAGCGCTCCAGGACTCGCTCGGCGACACGCCAGAGAAGAAAAACTGAAACCCGGGGCCCGTCACCCCGGTCCCGCAATGACAGGCCTCCCATGCCTCTGCAAACATCCCGTTTGCAGAGGCGTTTTCTTGGCTGCTGGGCAAGCCGGCACCGAAGCCCGAGCGAAAAAAACCCGCCGGGCGAACCTGGCGGGTCGATCAGATCGACAGCGCGCGTGGCGCCATCATCCGGTCAAAGCTTCTTGGAGGCCATGAAGCTGTCGAAGCGCCCCTCGGCAAAACGGAACCAGAGTATCTCGTCACGCTGGAAGTTGCGGTAATCGTCGTAAATCTTCTTCCAATCCGGGTTGCTCTTTTCCAGGTCGGCGTACAGATCCATCGATGTCTTGAACGACGCATCCAGCACGGCTTGCGGGAACGGGAGCACCTTGGTTTTGGCGGCGACGAGCTGTTTGAGCGCACCAGGGTTGCGCGCGTCATAGCGGGCCTGCGTGGTGACATGGGCCTCGTAGGCCGCTGCCTGCACAATGGCCTTGTTTTCGCTCGACAGGCCATTAAGGGCTTTTTGATTCACATAGAACTCGAGGTTCAGGCTACCCTCCCACCAGCCGGGGTAATAGTAAAACGGCGCCACCTTGTTGAAGCCCAGCTTCTGGTCATCGTACGGGCCGATCCATTCGGCCGCGTCAATGGTGCCCTTTTCCAGCGCCTGATAAATCTCGCCGCCAGGAATGTTCTGCGGCACACCGCCCATGCGCTCGATCACCTTGCCGGCAAAACCACCCACACGGAATTTCAGACCCTTGATGTCCGCCGGCGACTTGATCTCCTTGCGGAACCAGCCCCCCATTTGCGCGCCCGTGTTACCGCCCAGGAAGTTGACAATGTTGTACTTGGCGTAGAACTCGCGCATCAGCTTGCCGCCGTTGCCGTCCACTATCCATGCCGTGAGTTGGCGCGAGTTCATGCCGAACGGAATTGCACCGCCGATGGCGAAGGCCTCGTTCTTGCCGAAGAAGTAATACGGCGCCGTGTGCGCCATTTCCACCGTGCCGTTTTGCACGCCATCGACCACGCCAAACGCCGGCATCAGCTCGCCAGCCGCATGCACCGACACTTCGAACTTGCCACCAGACATCTCCTTGACTGCCTTGGAAAACACTTCGGCCGAGCCAAAAATAGTGTCCAGCGATTTCGGAAAGCTGGAAGCCAGACGCCAGCGAATGGCGGCCTGCGCGTGCACAGCCGGCGCCACACCGGCTGCCAGTACACCGGCAATGCCGGCGTGTTTAATTAAAGAACGACGATCCATAAGGTTCACTCCTGGAGTTGCAAGAAAAATATCGACGTGCGGGTAAGCACAGCGACGACTGATTAGAGTCAGCAAGAATTGTAGAAACATGCTTGAAAATCGGCACGGGGGTTTTCCCTCTCATTGCTGTCAACAAGCTGTCAACCTGGAGTTCACCGGGGCTGACCGCCAAGCGGTTCAGACCGTCAAAAAAATGTCCGATGACGTGCGGAGCACCTCACCGGACAAAAAAACACCCGACCGGGCCGCGACGTGCGCGACCCGTCCGTCCAGATTTACAGCTTGACTGTGGTCATGTAGCTGTCGAAACGGTACTCAGAAAAACGCAGCCACAGCAACTGGTCGCGCTGGAAGGCACGCATGTCCTGGTGAATCTTCTTGAATTCCGGCGACTTGGCTTCGTGCTCGGCAAAGACTTCCATCGAGGCCTTGAAGCCGGCGTCCATGATTTCCTTGGAAAAAGACTTGAGTTGCGTCTTGTCAGCCACCAATTTCTTCAAGGCAATCGGGTTCAAGGCGTCGTATTTGGCCGTCATGTCGCGCGCGGCGTAAGCCGTGGCGACATCGACCATGGCCTGGTATTCCGGCGACAGCGCGGCATAAGCCTTGGTGTTGATGAAAAACTCCAGTTCCGCGCCGCCCTCCCACCAGCCGGGGTAGTAATAGAAAGGCGCCACCTTGCTGAAACCCAGCTTCTGGTCATCGTGAGGACCGACAAACTCGGTGGCATCCAGCGTGCCTTTTTCAAGCGCCTGGTAGACATCACCGGCAGGCATATTTTGTGACACCACACCGAGTTTTTGCATGGCTTCGCCAAACAGGCCGCCACCCATGCGCATTTTGAGACCCTTGAGGTCTTTCACAGACTTGATTTCCTTGCGGTACCAGCCGCCCATCTGGGTGCCGGTGTTACCCGAACTGCGGCTCTTGATGTTGTACTTGGCATAGAACTCGTCCATCAGCTTGCGGCCGTTGCCATGCTCCATCCAGGCGTCCATCTGACGCGCGGTCAGGCCAAAGGGCACGGCGCAACCAAAGGCAAAAATGGAATCCTTGCCGGTGAAGTAATAGGGCGCGGTCTGGGCCATCTCGACCGTGCCGTTCTGGATGCCGTCAACCACGCCAAATGCCGGCATCAGTTCGCCCGCAGCGTGCACCGAGACTTCAAACTTGCCGCCGGAAAGTGCCTTGATGGTCTTGGCGAACACTTCGGTACCGCCAAACAGCGTATCAAGCGACTTGGGAAAGCTTGACGCCAGGCGCCAACGCACATTGGCGCCCTGGGCATACACGGCCGGTGCGGCTCCTGCAGCCAAAATACCGGCAATCCCTGCATTTTTAATAAGCGAACGACGATCCATTGATTTACTCCTCGGGTTACAAATTAAACGCCCAGCCACGCAGACGTGACTGGCAACGACGGTCAAGTGTCATCTGATATTTTAGGAAACGCAGCGCCTGCAAACGGCCGGGTTTACCCTCACAAAGGCATGCCGCCTTCACAAAGCTTGCGCCAGCGCAAAGCGTGTGCGAATAGCGGCTTCGATACCGGGCGCATCCAGACCCTCGATGGCCAGCAATTTGGCCGGGTCACCGTGCTCGATGAAAGCGTCACGCAGCCCCAGTTGCAACACGGGCCGGGTGATGCCTGCCGCCGCCAGGGCTTCGAGCACGGCGCTGCCGGCCCCGCCCATGATGGCGCCCTCTTCCAGTGTGACGATCGCCTCGTGGCTGGCGGCCACTTGCAGCAGCAGGTCGACATCGAGCGGCTTGGCCCAGCGCATATTGACCACGGTGGCGTCCAGCGCCTGGGCTGCCTGCAATGCAGGGTACAGCAGCGTGCCGAAAGCCTGGGTGTTTTGGACCCACTCCAAAATCCCCGTTTGCGGCGTGGTGGGGATGATTTTGTACGTACGAATGCCCAAATTGCGCTTTTGAGTCTCTTCGTCCTGGCTTAAGGTGTAGTTCACATTGGCAAACACTTGCTGCATCACCGCATCTTGGCGCATATCGTCCCCGCCTTTCACCAACTGCACGTAAGCCTTTCCGTCCGTGCCCTGACAAGAGATGATCTTCGGCCGGCTGATGCCATTGTCGGTGATACTAAAGGTCTGCTGAAAGCCTTCAATCCGCACGATGTTGGTGTAATCATTAATCGGGCTCAACGGCAGTGACAGGGTGATCACCGCAGGGGCCAACGAGAGAGCCCCCATGACCTCGTTAAACCGCTTGCCGCGCGCTTGGACTTCTTTGAACTTGATCCCCTTGGTGCGGCCGACTTTCTGCAGTGCTGCCGTGCTCGCGTTGGCTAGGTCAATGTACGCCAACAACATGGTACGCGTGGAGACGACCAGCTCGCGCCCCGCTGGGTTGGCTTGCAGTTGGTTCACCAGCATCGTTGCGGTCTCTAATCGGCTCAAGGAGAGGTTTTTCTTGACGTGCACGGCCGACTCGTCGCTGAACTCGCGCTCGTGGGCAAGGGCAAACAACTGCGGCAAAATGTGATGCGGGTGCTCATTGCAAAGCTTCAGCACCATCCGGCACAAAGCCAACTGAAAACTCGCTTCATTTTCCTCGTCTTGTCCGCTGCTGTCGGCGCCGCTGAAGGTGCTGCAAGCGGTGGTCGTGCGGCTCAGGCCAGACTTCACGACAGGCTCGCGCAGCTTCTCGGCCAGGCGTGCTTGGGAATGTGCGCTATTCGGCGAGGACTGTTCGTCCGAGACGCCACCCAGTCGAGACAGAATCTGATAGGACAATGGCGCAAACTTGTAACTCGGCACACTCGTGATGATATCATCCATCAGTGCATTAATTTGTGGATTGGTGTGATTGCTCAGCCACAATTGCACCAGACGGAACACACAGTCCACATCGGCCCCTTTCGACAGCTCTAACACTTTCGCAAAGTCCGTCACCGCCGCGACGAGGTAACGGTTGACCGACTGCTCCACGGCTTCACGTTCTTTGCTATCAAGTTCGATTTCTTTCTTCAGCGTGCCCACGTGACGGTACAAAGTACGTGGATCAATGCCATTCGCCGTGGCCGCGTCGCCAGCGTTGTTATTATTGCGGTTTGTGTTGTTCATCTCTCGACGCAGTTGTTCTTGCAGTTGGCGGCATTCCTCAAACTCCGTGCAGCGATCCGCCAAGACGCGCGCCCCCTGCAGCCACTCCGCGCTTTGCACTTTCGCCTTGAGGTTTTGATGCAACCGGGCGTGAAACGAAGCCAGCGTCGTGTAGGCCCGAATCAACTCTTTGGTGCCTGTGGCGAACTGCACGGCCGGATCTAAATATTCGTCTAAAATCTCCGTCCCCGTAGCAGCGCGTTTGGTGCTCACCCACTCACCGCCCGTGCGGAGCGCTTCAGAAAGTAAGTTACGCGTTCTGGACTCGGTGAGCTGTTCTTCGAAATACTCGGCTGCTTCTGCTTCGTTTTGTTCCTGCTGGGCGGGTGCATTAGCAGCAGATGTTTTGTTACGTCCACTGGAGGTTGACGGGGCAGCACCGAGGGCTCTCGAGGTGGAAGCACTTTTGGCCGTCTGCATTTCTTGCAGTAAGCCCTTCAGCTTGGCGATCACCTTGTAGTTGATGTTCGCAATTGACGCGTCTTTGAGTCCTTTCGCCCACAGCAAGCGACATTCAAAATACGCGAGATTGGCCGTGAGCAAGGTGTCGCTGTAGTGTATCTGACTCCGCCCGGCGCTGCGCTGGGTGGCGATGTGTTCCGTCATGTCGTTCCAGAACTTGTACACCTGTGGAGTGACCGCGTGCGCGATATTGGCGCTTCGGCTGCTGTTTCCCACTTCGCCTCTGCTCAAACACTGCATCGCGTCGTAGGCCGTGGTGCGGCCGGCGCTGAGCAGTCGTTGCAGCAGGGTGGCACGCAGGGCAAAGGGTGACTCTGTTGGTGCGGTGGCAGAAGTGTTGTGGTGGCTCTGCCGGGCCTGCCAGCGACTCAACAGCACCGCTGTGGTGGACTGCTGAGATGCCGCACTATGGGTACTACCTCCACCAGCTACAGTGGCATTACCAACTGAAGTAGCGAGCACATCACACACTTCACAGATCTCTGTCAGCTGCTGGGCGTGTGCCACATCCCGCAGCACATTTACCGCGGTCTCGTCCCCCATGCGGCGCAGAATGTCTGAAAACAACGCCGTGGAGCTCTGCGCCACCCGCACGGCTGCCGCGCGGGGTGTGGAGCGCTGCATGTCTTGCAAGATAGAGGTGATGTTAGAGCTGCGGGTGTCAGCCGAGGTGGTCAGTAAGATGGGGGAAGCTGCGCGGGCACGGGTGGCATGAATGTCCGTAAAGAAACGGTTTGTATCCGCAGATGGTGAGCCGTTGTGGCTGGCTACGTCCTGCATTGAAGGATGCCACTGACTGAGACCACTGCCATACCTATCACTACTAACACTATTACTGTGACCAGTATCATTACTATACCGACCTAGTGTAAACTGCGCGCCAAGCCCGCCGAGTGCCGTGGCAATCCCACTCTCTGCCATAGTCATTGCACTATTATGATAGATACTATGATTCGCACCACTAGCACCTCGACTACGGGATTGAATGATCCCTTCATAGGTACACAGTGCCTCCATCCACTTGCCCTTTCGAGTAAACAACAATGCTTGTAGTTCTAAACTCGAGCATAGATCAATACCGTAGATAGCATCGGCATCGTGGATGCCCTGGTAGATTGGCATGAGGAGACTATGTAACCCTGGCTTGGACACCACAGCACTACCACCGATATTACTATTATTATTGTTACTACTCGAGTGCAGCCGTCGCTGGTGCTCGCTACTATGACGATCAGCTTCGTCACTGAGTTCTGCAAAGAGTAACGCGGTACACACCAAATTACACCTCGTCGCTGCCTTCGCGGCGAAACTGAAATCCACTTCTAGGATGCAGCCAAAGGGCAATGACCACTCAACACTACTGCTCTTGCTACTCTCACTTTTCGCAATCGTGGTGGTGCGCGTACACTGCGCCAAAAAGTCCGTTACATCCTGCCGCATGAGGTAAGTTAACAAATTGCAACCCAGTTGAGTGGCCTGTGCAAAGACACACTGTGCCGAGAGAAGATCTGTAGTGATATAGTTGGACAGTGTACTGTGTGCATAGCTGTTTACTCCATTGGTCTTCAGAATGAAATGTACCACCAGAGGAAAGACCACTTCTGCGATGTCACTTCTTATCTGCACTACTGGCTTGAGGAGGGAGAGAAACACATCAATCGTGGGTATCACCGGGTGCTCAGTATTCACTGGTGTGGTAGATTTCGGCGCCGTTTCAACAAAACAATCCTCTATTAGTGCAAAGGTTAATCCACACAGCCATAAGTCATAGCTGGACTTATTGTCCGTGCACCAGCGTGTTTCGTCCCAACAGGACACAAATGAGCGGGTTTTCTGCTCGCTAGTGCTGTTATTGGCGCCATTTAAGGCGTTTTTCTCGCGCGCGATGACGGAGTGACTATACGCAGCGACCAACTCATTACATAGTCCTTCACAACAACCACTATTCTGTCCTGTAGAGGTCTGCAACGTGGTAAAATACCCACTGCAGCTAAGCTCCCGCAGTACGCTATGACTCACGCGGCTCTGCAGGGGACTCGTGAATAACATACTAAACACACGCAATAATAAGCGTAATTTGATCGATTCCGGTTGGAACACGCTGTTCTTGATGATATTGCCCGCTTGGATGGGGAACTTGGTGTGGTTCAAAGACAGTAGATCTGGTGCTCCGAAGTGTCCAATCAGAGTGAGAATAGAGTGATGCAGGGACTGCTGTAGAGGTGAGGTAGTGTGAGTGGTTAGGGTGCTAGTGGAGCCTGTAGAAGTGACTGTAGTGTCAAGTGTATGCGTGTTGCTAGTAGTGGTGTTATTGTTATTTTCATCGCAGTGCTTGCATAGACCAATCAATGCGGAGAGAAACGTGGACAGGAGGTCTACATCGCGCTCCCAGCTCACACCTTCAACTGCATTGCTACCATTCGTGTGTGTACCTTTTGTAGTAGCAGCATGAGCGCCAGTAGCTAAATCAGGAATCACCAATTGTGTGATGATCTTCAACTGCAGCCAAATATAGCTCAAGCAGACCAGTTCTCCGTCAATACGACGCTGTATCACCTCAATCAACGTTCTAATGCGCTGTTTCACCGTGTTCGTTTGCACTTCTTTCTGGTACACTTGAGTCTCCTTGCGAAAGCACGTATTGAGGTATGTAGCAGGTAAGGGCAGCAACGGTGCTAAGATAGTGTTGTTGTAGGTCTTGCCAACATGGTGTAGGATGCGCACAGTACTATTGTAGATAGAGGTAGCAGCGCGCTGCAGGGTATTGTACGGTACAGTCATCTTTCTATTGCTACTGCTTTGGATAAGACTGTCGCTACTGAAGTAACTTGAGGTAAATTCGTCGCTTTCGGCAGCTTGTCGGTCCAGTTTGTTGCTATTAATGAGCACCAACAAGGCCGCGTGGGCGCCTTCCTCGCGACTAGTCTGTAACAACACAGCAATATACTTCAAGAGCAACACCGATTCTGCGAATAGTTCAGGCACGAAGCTCAGCACCTCCTCGGTAGAGTGGTCCGTTGAATGCACACTAGCACTTCCACTAGCGTTCAGATCCACTACTAAGTGTTTGTGTGTATCCTCGACCGTATGCACAAACTTCTCCACAATTTTAGTTAGCAATTCGATCGTCTGCACGGCCTCAAGGATTAGAGAGGGAAACATACACACAGTGCAGTGTACTACATGTAATATCACCGTTAGTGTGCTTCGTTGTATCGGCAAAGTGTGATGCACAGCGAGCACTTGTAACATCGCCAACACAGCAATCGCCGTAGATGGTCTGCGTGTCTCGAGTAACCGATAATGCAATTGCGCCAGCAAGTCGAGAATATTACACAAGCCAAAGAGTTCACTCAGAGAGTTAATATTGTTCCCAGCTCCGACCATCGTTAGCGTATCTATCAATAGTTTAGATATAGACGATATCGAACTATCCCCACAGCTTTCTGCCTCGTTTAGCGCATCATTTAGTTGCAATAATACCACTTCGCACACCGTATCAGTGATCTTGCTGTTGATATACACACTTAACTCCGCCTCACTAGAGCTGCGGGTCACAAATGAGTGAATATGTTGCGCTCCAAAATGAGCCTTTTCCGACACGGTAGAATATTCCTCACCTTGTTGTTCCTCCGACAACTGTACATCGTTTCCAAACGATGTACGCAGCTGGCCTGCACACTGTAAGGTATACTGCAACGCCGTGAGCGCGCAGATGTTGCGCTTCACGATCACCGCGATGTCGCGATCGGAGTTGTTATAACCGGCATATTGTGCATATTGTAAGATACAGGCCCAGCGGTACCGTGTGTTGTCTAGTTGGCAGATGATCGGCACAATTATAGCACTGTAGGTGCGCAGAAAGGACTGTAGCAGATGGTTTGAGCTAATCGAAGCGTTCACAGTCATGCTAGTAGAGGTATTGGTAGAAGTAGTAGAAGTAGCAGCTGTAGTAGACGTTTGGTTTGTTTTGCTCATATTGTAGCTCGCCTCAGGAGAGAGTAAATAGTAAGGGAAGTCAGCTAGTGTCAGCGTTGAAGCTTTGCTTCTGTTGCTTTTGTTACTAGTGTGCTGCGAGCCACTACTGAGCTGACTGAGCGAGGCGTTCTCTTTGTTAAACTCAGCAAGCCCCAATAAGAGCCACTCGTGAATTAAATACCGCAGGTGTTCCTGTATCAGCAAAGCTGGCGTCGCATAGTGTAGCTTTCGTGCCAATGAGTGCATCGCTGAGTTTAGTAGTCTGCTATAATCCGTAATAGTTCTACAAGCAGTAGGGTTAGCGTTAGCTGGGTTGGTGTTGGTAGTAGAGGGTACACTCGACCGGCTACAGCAGAGCTTGAACAAGTCCAACAATGCTTGCCTTAACAAAGGTGTACTGCTAGTTACAGTACCACCAACGGACTCAACACTGGCCATCGTCTCAATGCCTCGGATCAATGCTACCACTTCTAGTACCTCCTCTTCTGATACGGTAGCATTATTGCTACTAGTGTTAGTACTGCACACTAATGCGACACCAGCGCCTTGTAAGAGCGACACATACACATTCTGCGTGTTCTTAAACAGTGGTAGTAGTAAATGTACGTACTGCGCTGCACACAGGCGCACGGTAACATTAACATCCGCAAAAGCGTTCACAAACAGCGGGCTAATGAAGCTTTTCACACTGGTGACATCGCAGTAGTTCATAATTCTCGCGACACACAACAATTGCAGATATCGGCACTGCCACATGTTCTGTAAGTACTGCTCGAGGACTTCGTTTTCCTGAGGAAGGACATAGTCAAGCATACTATTCAGCACTGTGTCCAGGGTGAGGTCCACGGCACGCTCGGAGGCGCACCAAAACACTTCATTGGATAACAATTGTAAGATTATCTGTAGGACTTTGCAATACCCAAGAACGCCGTATTCTAAATGCCACGCGCATTTCGTGACAATGCACATTGTCGCTGCACCGCTCGGAGAAGCAAACACTAGTGCCTGGGCTATTAATAATTTGCTTTCTGCATCCATCAGGAGAGAAACGGAGTCGTTGAGTGACTGCGTGGTGAACAGAAAATCAATGGATTTCTGCATCCCTTCTTCAATCGCATTGAGCGTATTCGTAGTATTCGTAGTAGTGGTAGCATTATTGGTTAGTGTATCAGTAGCAGTAGTATCTAAACGTTTACTGCAGGTATTGCTGAAGCTCTCTTGTAAAGCCACCACACACCTGGCGATCGCAGCATAGCAGGCCAGTTGTTCCGTGGAGAAGACCATCACCTGTCTACTACCACTACTGCTGTTGCTGCTACCGTTATCGCTCACATTCATATCGTCGTCTACATCGATATAAGCACGGTTGGTACTGCTATGCGTCGTACCTGCAGACAAGAAGAAGAAAAAATGGTCAGAAATAATTGAAACCCATTAAAAATAGAGTTGGCAAACTTCTTTGCTACTAATCTTAAGCTAAGAAGTTGTGCCAATACTTATTATAATAATGTATACAAACCAATGTAGCTAGATGCGTACCATGTTCTAGAAATTCATCGTCAATGTCGATGGCATGGGAGGGCTGGTGCTGGGTGAGCCGATCTCGATGCGGGAGATCGCTGGTGCCATCGTCATCGGCAGCGCGCTGCTCGTGATCGATGGACGCATTTTCAACGTGCTGCGGCGCGTCACGTAAGTTCCGGCTTCTCCGTTTCACCGCGCGGAAAATCGATGCGCTTGCCAGCCGCGAACGGCCTTGCGACACTCCCCACAAAACAAGACTACAAAACAGGGGAGAGACCGATGCCGGGCCGTCGCGAAAACCTTGCTGCCCTCGCCATTCTTGCCGGCGTGCTCGTCACGGCTCCGGCATCGGCGCAGAAGAAATACGATCCCGGAGCCACCGACACCGAAATCAAGATCGGCAACATCATGCCCTATAGCGGACCGGCGTCGTCCTATGGCGTGATCGGCAAGACCGAGGCCGCCTTCTTCAGGATGATCAACGATCAGGGCGGCATCAACGGCCGCAAGATCAATTTCATCAGCTACGATGATGCCTACTCTCCGCCGAAGGCGATCGAGCAGGCCCGCAAGCTGGTCGAGAGCGACGAGGTCCTCTTGATCTTCCAGCCGCTCGGCACGCCCTCGAACTCCGCGATCATGAAATACATGAACGCCAAGAAGGTGCCGCAGCTGTTCGTCGCCTCCGGCGGCACCAAGTTCGGCGATCCCAAGAACTTCCCGTGGACGATGGGTTTTCAGCCGAACTACCAGAGCGAGGGCCGGATCTACGCGAAATATATCCGCGACAAGTTTCCGAACAGCAAGATCGCGGTGCTCTGGCAAAATGACGACGCCGGCAAGGATCAGTTCAAGGGATTGAAGGACGGCCTCGGCGACAAGGTCAATATGATCATCGCCGACAAGTCCTACGAGGTCAGCGATCCCTCGATCGACTCGCAGATCGTCGCCTTGCACGATTCCGGCGCTGATATCTTCTTCTCGTGGGCTGCGCCAAAAGGTTCGGCGCAGGCGATCCGGAAGGTCGGCGAACTCGGCTGGAAGCCGAAATTCTTCCTCGCCAACACGGCCACATCCATCGCGTCAGTGCTGAAGCCCGCCGGGCTCGACTATGCCAAGGACATCATCTCGACCGCCTATCTGAAGGACCCGACCGATCCGACCTGGGACAAGGATCCGGCCGTGGTGAAGTGGCGCGAATTCATGGATAAATATTACCCCGATGGCGACAAGACCAACGCCAACAACCTCTATGGCTATGTGCAGGCCGAGGCGATGGCGCAGGTGCTGAAGCAGTGCGGCGACAACCTCACGCGCGAGAACGCGATGAAGCAGGCCACCAGCCTGAAGAATTTTCACACCGACCTGATGCTGCCCGGCATCATGGTCAACACCTCAGCTGATGACTACTTCCCGATCGAGCAGATGCAGCTGATGCGTTTCAACGGGCAGGCCTGGGAGCTGTTCGGCGACGTCATCACCGGCGAGGTCGGCCACGAGCGCAGTCAGTAGTCAGGGCTATAAACGCTCCTGCTTAGGGGCTCAGCCCGCGCTGAGACGCACGCCGGCGCGCAGGAATTTCTGCGGATCGACCGCTTCGCCATCGATGCGGGTCTCGTAATGCAGATGCGGACCGGTCGAGCGACCGGTCGACCCGACCAGACCGACGACCTGGCCGATCTTCACGATCTCGCCGACCTTGACGTTGATCTCGGAGAGATGGCCGTAGCGGGTCGAAAGCCCGTTACCATGGTCTACCTCGACCATGCGGCCGTAACCGCCGGACCAGCCGGCGGACACCACCTTGCCGTTGGCGGTGACGCGAACCGGATCGCCGGTGGCGGCGCGGAAATCGAGCCCGGTATGCATCGCGGGCCGACCGAGGAAGGGATCGCTGCGAACGCCGAAGCCGGAGGTGAATTCGACCTCGCCGATCACGGGCTTGCGATAAGGCACCAGCGCCAGCGTGCGATTGAGACGGTCCATCTCGGCGCGCGTGGTGTTGATGCGTGAGAGCTGCTTCTCGAACGGTCCGGCGTTCGCCGTCAGTTTGACCGGTACGAACGGACCGCCCATCGCGGTGCGCGGCACGGCGGATTCGAGATTGGCGAGATTCAGACCGAGATCGCTGACGACACCGCGCATCCGGCGCATCCGTGAATCCATGCCTTCCTCGACGGCGCTGAGCGCCGCCATCTGGCGCCGTTCCACCTGGTCGAGCGAGGTCGTGAGCCGGACCAGGACGTTGTCGAAACCCTGGTTCTTGGCGAACTGGTTGGTTGGGGGAGTGGCAACAGTCGGAGCGCGCGACTCGAGGCGCGCCTCACGGTCCGGCGGTGCCACGAAGATCACGGTGTCGCTGATCGGCGAGGGTTTTGGCGTCACCTGGCTCGAATCGCCGCGCTGAGGCGTCGCGCGCGGAAGCGAGCCGGTTACATCAGGCATGGCTCCGAGCGCCGTGGCCCGGGACTCCAGCGCCGTCTGGCGCTTCATGATCTGGTCGAGTTTCTGGTCGAACTGTTCCTGGTCGAGCAGCTGGCGGCTGGTGGTCCGGTCGACCTTGGCGCGCAACTCCGCGATGCGGTCCTCATAGGCGTACTGCATCTCGGCCTGGCGGGCGATCAGCCGGGTCAGGACGTCGTCACGGAACGCGAAATAGGTGGCGGTTGCCGCCGACCAGAGACCGAGCAACACCACCGTACCGACCACGATCCAGAACACCACGGGCCCGAAGCGGACCTGCTTGCCGGCATGGACGATGGTGTAGGCGTCGTCGGTCGCGGGAAGGGGAATCGCTGCAGCTGCCGCAAGGGCGGGACGGCGTTGGAAGGCCCGTCCGTGGTCGTGAGGATGATGTTGGGCGTACTGCGAATATTGGGCAGAACTTTTCGACATCGGCACTCCCGCGCCGGTCGGATGAGTCCGTACGGCCTAATTGCCGCGGCAATCTGGGCCGGTCATGGTTAATTTTCCGGAAATGGGAACGCGCGAATTTAATGAACTGGTTAAAGACTTCTTGCCGCTTCCAGCACCTCGTCGGCATGGCCGTCGACCCGCACGTTGCGCCAGATCCTGGCCAGTTTGCCATCGGCCCCGACCAGTATCGTGGTGCGAAGAATTCCAAGGAAGCTCTTGCCATACATCGACTTTTCGCCCCAGGCGCCATAGGCTTCAAGCATCCGGTGCGTCTCATCCGAGATCAGGGGGATACCGAGGCCGTGCTTGTCGCGGAATTTCTCCTGGGCCTTTAACGGATCGGCGGAGACGCCGAGCACGGCGGTGCCGGCAGCGGCGAAGGCGCCGGCCAGGCGGGTGAAGTCGATCGCTTCCCGGGTGCAGCCCGGGGTGTCGGCGCGGGGGTAGAAGAACAGCACGAGCTTTCGGCCGGCATAGTCCGCCAATGTGACGACGTCGCCGCCGTCGCGGGGCAGGCGGAAAGCGGGGGCCTTTTGGCCCTCGGTCAGGCCGGATTTCGCCTTTGCGGGCGGGGATGCCGATTTGGAGGAATTTAACTGTTTCGATGCGGCCCTATGTGATCCTGGTTTTGCTAAGGTCCCGGTTGATTTGCTCGCCGGAGTCCGCGGTGTTTTCGCGGACTTGGCCGGAGTCGAGGCCTGCGTCTTGAGGGCCTTCTTTTTAGCCGTCGGACTGCCGGAGGGCGTTTTGGACGATTTCGTTCGGGATTTCTTGGACATACGCCTTCCTTTCGACGCTTTCGGCGGGTCAATCGAAACGGTATTGCAGCTCTCGTCCGGCGTGCCGGAATCGCGCCCTCGGCTGGGCAAGTCTCGCGGCGCCGGAGTATGGTTACAAGGAATTCCACGCACCACCCCACTGCTCGTTGAACGCGCTCCCGGGGCGAAATGACGAACAGCAGGAATATTCGAGGTATGGCGGCAATGCCGGCGCAGGGAGCTTCGCTTCCAGTGGACGGCTGCGGTCCCGGCGGCGCTCAATCCTATGACGGGCGCCTGTATCGAGAGGCAATGGCAAGGAACAAGTCGCCCCAGGATTACAATCCGGACTTCGATCGGCGCGGCGTTCAGCAACAGCCGCAGGAATGGGACGACGCCGATTGGGATCCGGATCAGGAGGCGGCCGCGGGCCATCGCGCGCGCCGGCTGTTGTCGCGTTCCAATTCGGGCTTTCATCGCTTCGGCGACGGGTTTCGCGGGGTGCGGCGCTGGCTGGCCGCCGATCGCTGGCTGAAGCGGGTCGCGCTCGTCGTCGGGACCCTCGCCGTCGTCTTCGTCGGCTGCTTCGGGGCGCTGTGGTGGCGGCTCGGTGCCGGCCCCATCAATCTCGATATCGCAACGCCGTGGCTGGCGTCCGCGATCGAGGACAATATCGGTCACGGCAACACGGTCGAGATCGGAGGCACCCAGATCGAGCGCGCCGGCCGGGTCCGCATCGCCGTCCGCATCCGGGACATCATCGTCCGCGATCGCGATCACGCCGTCGTTGCCAGCGCGCCGAAGGCCGAAGTGAAGCTGTCGGGTGCAGGCCTCTTGATGGGGCACCTGCGCGCCGAAAGTCTCAATCTGGTCGATGCCGAGCTCGCCATCCGCATCGCGCCCGACGGCACCGTCACCGTGTCCGCCGGCGATACTGCAAAGCCGCTGGCAACCGGCGTCGCCTCGAAGAAGGATGCGGGCCTGCCGCCGACATTCCCGCGCAATGGCGTCCCGCCGCCGCCATTCGCCACGGCGCCTGCGAGCCAGGATCCATCCCAAGCCGCCTCTCAAGGCCCGCCTCAGGTGACGGCGCAGAGCGGCATCCTTCAGGGCCTCGACTGGCTCGACAGTCTGAGCATGACCGGTCTCGACGGCCAGAACCTCAACGAGATCGGCCTGAAGAACGGCAATCTGATCGTCGACGATCAGCAGCGCGGCAGCAAATGGTCGTTTGAGAACATCACGCTCAGCCTGCGCCGGCCGAGCCGCGGTGGCGTCACGCTCAGCCTGGGCGAAGAGGGCGCGCGCCCGTGGATGCTGCGCGCCACGATCGGGCCGGCCGAGAACGGCGTGCGCTCGGTCGACATCAAGGCCGACAAGCTCTCGACCTCCAACATCCTCCTGGCGCTGCGGGTCAAGGATCTCACCTACACGGCCGACCTGCCGCTGACGGGCGAGCTCAAGGGCGAGCTCGGCCGTGACGGCGTGCCGACCTTCTTCCGCGGCAAGATCGCAGTCGGCGCCGGCAATATCATCGACACCGATACGCCGGACTATCCGATGGCGATCGACCAGGCCGAGATCAACGTCGAGTGGGACGCCAATCGGCGGGTGCTGGTCGCCCCGTTCAAGATCCTGTCGGGCGCGAACCGTCTGACGCTTCTGGCTCATCTCGAGCCGCCCAACGGCACCGTCAATGACTGGCAGCTCGGCTTCAGCGGCGGTTCGATCCTGCTCGGCGGCATCGACAACGAGCCGCCGCTCGTCTTCAACCGCATCGCCGTCGGCTTCCGCTTCGACACCGATCACAAGCGCCTCCTGCTGACGCAGGCCGACATCAGCAATGGCGAGATCGGCGTTGCCGGCACCGGTGCCATCGACTATTCCGGCGAGCCGCGGTTGACGCTGGGCTTTGCGGGAACGCCGATGTCGGCCTCCGCGCTGAAGCGGATGTGGCCGACGCTGGTCGTTCCCGAGTTGCGCGAATGGGTGATCGAGCGGATCGAGCGCGGTACGCTCCAGCGCATCGAGATCGGCGTCAATTCGCCGACGAAAAACCTTCCCCGCAAGGGGCCGCCGATTCCCGACGACGGCCTCTCGGTCAACATCGTGGCGAGCGGCGTCGCGGTCCGTCCCGTGGACGGCATGCCTGTCGTGCACGATGCCGATCTGAAGGCGCGCGTGACCGGCCGCACCGCGACCGTGACCATCGGCCAGGGCATTGCCGATACGCCCGCCGGCCGCAAGGTCACGATTTCCGATTTCGTTTTCGAGGTGCCTGACATGGCGCCCAAGCCGTCGCCGTCGCGGACCAGGTTCCGCGTCGACGGACCCGTGCCTGCGGCGGCCGAGATGCTCTCGAATGATCGCCTGAGTGATCTGTCGTCGACCGTCATCGATCCCAACACCAGCAAGGGGACGTTCACGGCGAACATCCAGCTCGGCCTCCCGGTCAAGGGCGAGCTGACCAAGGCGGACACGACTTACGCCGTCACCGCCGATCTCAACGGTTTTGCCGCCGACAAGCTGGTGATGAACCAGAAGCTGGAGGCCAACACTCTCAAGATCGTTGCGAACAACCAGGGCTATCAGGTCAAGGGCGACGTCAAGATCAACGGGCAGGCGGCCTCAATCGACTATCGCAAGCCCGCCGAAGGCGACGCGGATGTCAGGTTGCAAGCGACGCTGGACGATGCGAGCCGGGCGCGCCTGGGATTCGATCTCGGCCCCGCCGTCAGCGGATCGTTGCCGATCAAGCTTTCGGGCAAGATCGCCGGCGGTCCCGAGCAGACGACCAAGCTCGGCGTCGAGGCCGACCTGACCTCGGTCAAGCTCGACAATATCCTTCCGGGCTGGGTCAAGCTGCCGGGCAAGTCCGGCAAGGCCAGCTTCAAGGTCGTGCCGACCGCGCAATCGACGCGTCTGGAAGACATCGTCATCGAAGGCGGTGGCGCCTCGATCAAGGGCTCGCTCGAAGTCGACGCGAACGGCGATCTCATGAATGCGAACTTCCCGACCTATTCGCCGTCCGATGGCGACAAGGCCTCGCTGAAGGTGGAGCGCAGCCAGGATGGCGTGGTCAAGGGCACCATGCGCGGCGATGTGTTCGACGGCCGCGGCTTCCTGAAATCGGCGATCTCGGGCAATTCCAAGGACGACAAGAACAACAAGTTGAAAAACGTCGATTTCGACATCGACGTGAAACTCGGCGCCGTTGCCGGCTTCAATGGCGAGGCGATGCGCAGCGTCGATGCCAAGATGTCGAAACGCAATGGTGCGATCAAGGCGTTCACGCTGAGCGGCAAGATCGGCAAGGACACGCCGGTGGCCGCCGATCTGCGCGGCGGACGTGCGCAGGGCAGCCGCGAGGTGATCTACCTCCAGACCAACGATGCCGGCGCGCTGCTGCGGTTCACCGACACCTACACCAAGGCGGTCGGCGGCCAGATGGTGGTGGCGATGGAGCCGCCGACGTCCGAGCCGAACACCTCGCGCGAGGGCCTCATCAATGTTCGCGACTTCATGGTGAAGGGCGAGGCACAGCTCGAACGCGTTGCCGCCGGCGCGCCCAACGGCACCGGCAGCGGGGTCTCCTTCAGCGCGTTGCGCGCCGAGTTCACGCGGCAGAACGGCGCGCTCACGGTCCGCGACGGCGTGGTCAAGGGTCCCATGATCGGTGCCACCATCGAGGGCTCGATCGATTATCCCGGCAACCAGGTGTGCATGAGCGGCACATTTGTGCCGATGTACGGCGTCAACAACATCTTCGGCCAGATCCCGCTGTTCGGCATCTTCCTCGGCGGCGGCAACAATGAAGGCTTGATCGGCGTGACCTATGAGGTCGTCGGCACGCCGGCGGCGCCCGTGATGCGCGTCAATCCAATCTCGGCGATGGCCCCGGGCCTGTTCCGCAAGATCTTCGAGTTCAACACCGGCAAGCAGAACTCACCCTTCGAGGAATTCCCCTCGCAGTCGAACGACGGCTCGACCGGATCGACGCGCCAGCTCTCGAACGGCTGCACCCTGACGCGGCGGTAGCCGAAATCGTCATGCCTGGGCTTGTCCCGGGCATCCACGTAATTTCTTGCTATGGGTACGGAGAACGTGGGGGCCCGGAACACGCCCGGCCACGACGAATGTTGGGGAGTTGGGCGTTTGCCCCTTACGCCGCGCGCACGCCGGCGAGGAACGTCCCGACTTCGCCGGAGAGCTGCTCGGCCTGCTTGGAGAGGTTGCTGGCTGCGGCGAGCACCATGTCGGCGGCATTGCCGGTCTCGTTCGCGGCGGTCGAGACTCCGCCGATATTGGTGGTGACTTCCTGGGTGGCTTCCGCGGTCTGCGAGACACTGCGGGCGATCTCGGCGGTGGCGGCGCCTTGCTCCTCGATGGCGGCCCCGATCGAGGTGGCGATGCGGCTGACCTCCTCGATGGTGGCGGTGATGCCGCCGAT
>LNAP01013683.1_pt1 | contig 23064 bp, 25 predicted proteins | sample 602601 | NCBI WGS metagenome assembly LNAP01 (sample SAMN02440304, study PRJNA202911) | soil metagenome | biome: Subtropical and temperate rainforests or woodlands; isolation source: soil samples (1 kg each in a 20% v/v slurry with milli Q water) were... ...
GACCAACGCATTGGCCGAGCGGTCCCGGGAGCAGCTGCATTTGAATTGCAGCGGTTGCGGGTCGAACAGGCGCAGGGTTTCTTCGTGGTACAGGCGGTGCAGCAGGGTCTGGTTGTCCAGCCCAAGCTGTTCTTCGGCACTCAGCGTATCGGCCAGCACTGTTACGTGCTGCCAACTGGCGGCGCGCTCTTCGCTATCGGTGATGCGCTCGGCCGGAAGTTGCTGCAAGAGCAAGCCACGGGCACGGCGGCCATCAGCGTTCAGCCAAAAGCGTGTCGGCAGTTGCTCGGATGTCGCGAAGTAGTCAGACAGGCATTCCGACAGATTGATTCCGTCGAGGCCAACAATGCCTTGATAACGCTGCCCTTTGGTGGGGTCGACGATCAAAGTCAGCACGCCTTCGGGCATCAGCTCACGCAGGCCGGCGTCGGCAGTGATTTGCTCTTCGTGGTAACGGGCGATACCGCGCAGCTCACGGTTGCTTGAACACTCCACCATCAGCAGCGGCACGGCGCCGGAGCTGCGCGCTTGCAGAATCAGCAGGCCATCGAACTTCATGGTGCCGACCAGCAAAGCCGCTGCCGCCAGCAACTCGCCGAGCAATTGGGCGACTGGTTCCGGGTAGGGGTGTTTGGCCAGCACATGGGCGTAGCTCTCACCGAGGGACACCAGCTCGCCGCGCACATCGCTGTCGTCGAACATAAAGCGTTGGGAAAAATCAGACATAGCGGATTCGCAACCTGAGTCAGGGCCGGCGATTTTATGCGCAAAGCCTCCAGGCGACCAAGCGCCTCTTATCTATCGCCACTGCGGGTGGCATCTATAAGCCACGGTCACCGCGGAACTGAAAAATCTGCCGGCGTTGTTTCTTGCTCGGTTTGCCATCGGTTTCCACGCCAAGGTTGCCGGCCTTGCGCTGAGCAGCGGCTTCCTCGCGGCGGGTAATGCTGTCGGCCGTTTCGCTGTAAAGCAGCTGTGCTTCCGGTGCGCCGCGGCGCACGGCGGACAACGCCTGCACCAGCACTGTGCGCTCATCAAAGCCGATACGAATGTGCAATTCATCGCCCACTTTCGGCTCTTTGCCCGGCTTGCAGCGCTCGCCGCGGCAATGCACCTTGCCGCCTTCGATGGCCTCTTTGGCCAAGGCACGGGTTTTGAAAAAGCGTGCGGCCCACAGCCATTTGTCCAGACGGACCTTGTTGTCGTCGTCGTGTTCTTTCATTAAGCGCCTGCTCGTTACGTGAAGTCTTACTCTATCCAATCATCCACGGGTGCGGTTGTCATAACCCGCAGCTAGAATCCGGACACCTATTGCGGACTGCCCCTTTTGAAGACGTTCGATCATCTCACCGTCGTCGGCCTGAAAGAATGGATCGCCCTGCCGGACCTCGGCGTGGCGGGCCTGCGGGCCAAGATCGACACCGGCGCCAGCACCTCCAGCTTGCATGCCACCGACATCGTGGAATTCCAGCGCGACGGCCAGCCATGGGTGCGTTTCACCGCCCACCTCGGCACCTTGGTGCAATTGCGCCACCGCCACTGCGAAGCGCCGCTGGTAGCAGTTAAAACCATTAAGAGCTCCAACGGTCACACCCAGGTCCGTTACGTAATCCGTACCAGCCTGGCGCTCGGTGACCGGGTCTGGCAGGTGGAATTCACCCTGGCCTGTCGCAAGGCCATGCGTTATCGCTTACTGCTCGGCTCCGAAGGCCACTTGGTGGTCAACCCAGGGCTTCGTTATGTCCAGGACAAACCGGTGTTCCCCACCTCCACCACTTCCACAGGTGCTGCATGAAGATTGCTGTGCTGTCGCGCAACCCGCGTCTGTATTCCACCCGCCGCCTGGTTGAAGCGGGTGAACAACGCGGGCATGAAATGGTGGTCATCGACACCCTGCGCGCCTATATGAACATCGCCAGCCACAAGCCGCAGATTCACTACCGCGGCAAACCGCTGGAAGGCTTTGATGCCGTTATTCCGCGTATCGGCGCCTCGGTCACCTTTTATGGCTGCGCGGTGCTGCGTCAGTTCGAAATGATGGGCGTATTTCCGCTGAACGAATCGGTAGCCATCGCCCGCTCGCGGGACAAATTGCGCTCGCTACAACTGCTGTCGCGCCGTGGCATTGGCCTACCGGTGACCGGCTTTGCTCACTCACCGGATGACATTCCCGACCTGATCCAGATGGTCAACGGCGCCCCACTGGTGATCAAAGTATTGGAAGGTACGCAAGGCATTGGCGTGGTGTTGTGCGAAACCGAGAAGGCCGCCGAATCGGTGATCGAGGCTTTTATGGGGCTCAAGCAAAACATCATGGTGCAGGAGTACATCAAGGAAGCGGGCGGCGCTGATATTCGCTGCTTTGTCGTGGGCGACAAGGTGATTGCCTCGATGAAACGTCAGGCCAAGCCCGGCGAATTCCGCTCCAACCTGCACCGTGGCGGCACCGCCAGCCTGATCAAAATCACCCCAGAAGAACGTATGACCGCCATTCGCGCGGCCAAGGTAATGGGTTTGTCAGTGGCCGGCGTAGATATCCTGCGCTCCAACCACGGGCCGCTGGTGATGGAAGTGAACTCCTCGCCAGGGCTGGAAGGTATTGAAGTGACCACTGGCAAGGACGTCGGCAGCATCATCATTCAGCACCTGGAAAAGAACGGCGGGCCGAATATGGTGCGCACCAAGGGCAAGGGCTAAACGCGGTCTGCCTTGTAGGGTGCGCTGTGCGCACCAAGGCGTACACGCGTAGATCACTCGGTGCGCTCAGCACACCCTACGAGATCAACGGCCTTCAAAACACGTAAGGCACAAACATCTTGGTGCGCTGCATATAGTCGCGATACGCCTGGCCAAAAAACTCGATGCATTCGGCTTCATCGCGCTTGGCGGCCAGATACAGAAGCCCGCTGGCCAACAATGCCAATACCACTGTCAGCAGGTTTAGCTGCTTGCAGCAAATGCCCCAGGTGAGCAGCAGCAACGAGCAATACAGCGGGTGGCGAATAAGCGAGTAGATGCCGCCGGTCACCAGCTGCGACGTCCGCTCAAAGGCATACAACTCCTCATCGGTACGCTGCTCTGCACTTGGCCGGCCATCGCGACGCAGCTGAAAGATGCCGAGTCCCAGCACCACCAGCGATAAAAACAACAACACCCACGACACCTCCTGGTGCAGGGCGAAGCGGTCGACAAACCACACCGGCGCATTCAGCACCAGCAGTGCGAGCATCAGCTCCCAGGCCCAAAAGCGGTAAAACCCATGGGACTGCGGATGGCCCATGGCGCGCCAGGAAATACCCACCAGCACGCCACTTCCCAGGGCAAATGCCAGCCATTGTTGCCACATATTTTTCTCCTTTTATCGGACCTTGCGATACACGCACACCGCAGGCGCTGCGCCGCTTGCAAGCCCTCTGATACACTGCCGGCCCACCGATTTCGACCCGGCACGCAATGGATCGCACACAACTGCACAGGCTGCTGCCCCACCAAGGCACCGCCCTTTGGCTGGACCGCTTGCTCGGCCACGACGCCCTGACCATTTCCGGTCTTAGCGCCTGGCAGCACCTGGCCACCTTGGGTAGCGACGCCTCGCCGTGCTTATTGTTCGAAGCGGCCGCCCAGCTTTGTGCCGCGCATGGTGCCTTATACGGCGATGACAGTGCCATTGAAATGGCCTTGGTCGGCAAGCTCTCGCAGTTGCACTTGCACCATGAACCAGCGGTGCGCGACGGCGAATTAGTGGTGGCCGCCACCCAGGAAGCGCTAAGCCCTGGCGGCGCGCTATACGCCTTTAGCATTCACCATAAAGACCACCTGTTACTGGACGGCAAACTGCTGCTGGTGTTGGTCCGTGCTTGAGCTGCGTAACCTCAGTTATCGCTACCCCAACAGCGAACGGGCGGCCTTGCAGGCTATCAACCTGCACCTGCGCGCCGGCCAATGTCTGGGACTTTTGGGCAGCAATGGCGCCGGCAAAACCACCCTGCTCTCTCTGCTGAGTAACGTGCTACAGCCGCAGCAAGGCGAGGTGCTTTGGCAAGGCCCGCGCAGCCTGGCGTTGGTGCCGCAGCAACTGGCGTTTTATGCCGGGCTAAAGGTCAAAGAAAACCTCGAGCTTTTTGCCGACCTCTATCGCCTGCGCGGTGCTGAGCGCCGCGAGCGCCTGCAGCTGTGCATCGAATGCACAGCGCTGGAAGACAAACTCAACCGCCGCGCCGACAGCCTTTCCGGTGGCGAACAGCGCCGCCTGAATTTCGCCATCGGCCTGCTGCAACCCGCTCAGCTTTACCTGTTCGACGAAGCCACCGTGGGCGTCGATGCGCAAAGCCGGCAACTGCTGCTGGCCGCTGTCGAACAACTGACTGCATCGGGCAAAGCGGTGATCTACACCAGCCATTACCTGGAAGAAGTCGAACGGGTAGCGCAGCGGATTTTGCTGCTGCACGAAGGCCAAGTGCGCCTGGACCTGGATACCAGCCAACTGCTCGGCGCCGAACATGGCCTGCTGCTGGAGTGGCCCGAGCATCCGCCAGCAGGGCTGGAGGCCGTGCTGACCCGCCTGGAGTTAAGCGCCGAAATCCTGCCCAAGGGCCTGCGTATTGCCGCGTTGGATGGCACTCAATTGGCGGTGATCAGCGAGTTCATCGCCAGCCAGTCGCCACTGCCAACGCTGATGCGGTTTGGTCGGCCGTCCCTTGAGCAGTTGTACCTGCGCCTGAACGGCGGCCAGCTATGAGGTTGCTGGCGTTGGTGCGCAAAGAAGCGCTGCTACTGGGCCGCGACCCGCATGCGCTGGCGGTGCTGTTTATTATGCCGGCGCTGTTTTTGCTACTGATGGCCGGGGCGATGTCCAGCTATATGCAGGACCGCTTGCCGCCGTTGCAGCTAAGCCTGGAAATCCAAACACCCAGCGAGGCCAGCGCGTTCTTTCGCAGCGCTTTGCAGGCGCAATTACCGGATAGCTCGATCAGCGCCACGGCCACCAACGGCTTCGCCAATGTGCGCCTACCTGCCGACTTTTCTGAGACCTTGCTGACCACCCCGCATATCGGCCCGAGCCTGAGTTTTCCGGCGCAGTTCGACCGCCTTTCGCGCCAGCGTTTGCATAGCGCAGTCGGCATTGCCCTGGCGCAAACCCGCCTGCTTGCCTACTTGCAAGACAGCGGCGCGCTGGATGCCCAGCTCAGTGCCAACGAGCGCCTGGAGCTGATTCAGCAACGCACGCAAAGCCAAATTAGCGAGCAACAACAACTGGCCAATGGCGACCTCAGCAGCCAAGCCAACGCCACGCAAATGAGCGTGCCGGCCTGGCTGATTTTCGGCATGTTCTTTGTGGTCCTACCCATGGCCGGTGGCTTTCAGCGTGAACAGCAAAGCGGCACGTTATTGCGCCTGCGCTGCATGGGCTTAAGCCTGCGCACGTTGGTGCTGAGCAAAGTGCTGCCGTATATGGCGTTGAATCTGGTGCAGTTCGCCGTGCTGCTGGCGTTGGGGGTTTATGGTTTGCCGGCCCTGGGTTTGGCGCCGCTGAGCTTGCCGGGCAACCCGCTGGCTTATATAGCGCTGGCCATTTGCATTGCCCTGACCACCAGTTGCCTGGGCCTGCTCTTGGCAGCTGTGGCGCGCAGCACGGAGCAGGCACTATTACTCGGTGGCGGCATCAATATTTTGCTGGCGGCCATCGGCGGCATCATGGTGCCCAAAAGCGTAATGCCGGCGGCCATGGCCCAGTTGGCCGAAGTTTCCCCCATGAGTTGGGCGCTGGACGCCTTTCTTACCCTGTTGGTGGGCCATGGCTCATTGACCGACATCGCCCCCTACTGCATTCGCCTGCTGCTACTTGCCGCAGTGCTGGGTTCGCTGGGGCTGTTTCTGTTTAAGCAACGAGTGCAGCACACGCAATGGACCACACACTACTAGAACAACAGCTCAAGCAATTGCTGATCCGTGAATGCGATAAAGAAGACGATATCGACTGGCAAAGCATCAGCGACGACGAGCCACTGTTCGGCCCCAAAAGCCGCATTCAGATGGACAGCCTCGACGCCTTGCAGGTGTCTCTGGCCTTGCAGCAGCACTACAACGTGCGCATCGAGGGGGCCAAAGACGGCCGCCGCATCCTTAACACCATCGCCACTATCGCGGCGTATATCAGGCAGGCGCAGTGACTCCGGTATACCTGCAACGCGGCGCCTTGCACTGCGCGCTTGGCGACGACTTGGCTGGCGCCAGCCAGGCTATGGCTGAGGGTCGGCACGCCCATGGCCGGCCGTTTTTGCTGCATGAATTGCAACAGCCGCGCTCGTATCTGTACGTGCCCGGAGCAGCACAGCCGTTCGACCAGCGCCTCGACCGCCTGCTCAGCGAAACCCTCGGCGACGCGCCTGGCGCGCTGGATGATTGTCTGCTGATTGTGGCCAGCACCAGTCTGGATATTGTCGAGCTGGAAGCGGTAGCAGCCGAGCAAGGTCGCTTTCAACCAGACAATTCCACCTCGCTGGACCGAATCGCCGAAGAGCTGCGCCAGCGCTGGGGGTTTGCCGAAGCATTCACCCTAAACACCGCTTGCACCAGCGCCGCCAACGGCCTGCTGTATAGCGCACGCATGCTCGCTAGCGGCCAGTTTGCCCGTGCCGTGGTGGTGGCCTTTGAAACGCCGAGTGCGTTGGCCATGCAAGGTTTTGGTGCCCTCGACCTACTCAGCCCCAGCGGCCACTACCGCCCCTTCCATCCGCAACGCGATGGTCTGGTGCTGGGCGAAACCTACGCCGCCACCCTGCTCTCTCTCCAGCCAGGCGCCGCGCCTTTGGCGCGTTTATTGGGCGGCTACAGCGCGTGCGACACCAGCAGCCTGACCACCACCCGCGAAGATGGCAGCCATATCGACTTGGTGATGCAGCGCGCCCTGCGCAGTGCCGGGCAGCAGGCCGCTGACGTCGCGCTGGTAAAACTGCACGGCACCGCCACCCAAGCCAACGACGTAGCTGAACGCAACGGCATGCTTAGCCTGTATGGCGAGCAGATGCCGGCGCTGTGCGTGCTTAAACCCTGGCTCGGCCACACCCTGGGCGCCTGCGGATTAAGCGAAACCCTGCTGCTGATGCACGCCCTGCAACAGGGGCAACTGCCTGGCTTGGACTACGCCAGCGAAGCCAGTCTGCCGCTGAGCGCGGAACCTATTTCACTGAGCAACGATGCCGTGTTACTGGCCAACTTCTTTGGTTTTGGCGGCAACAACGCCAGCCTGGTTTTGCAATGCTGCGCCATGGGAGGTGAGCAATGAAGGTTATTGCCGCCAGTGAAATTCATGGCCTGGCCAGCACCAGCGACAAAGACCTGAAAGTCGCCCTTAGCCGCTGGCTGAGCACCCCGCCACGGCGTATCGACCGCCTGATTTTTCAGGCCCTCCTGGGCGCAGCGGCCATCAAGGAACACATCCGTAGCGACTGCGGTCTGTACCTCAGCACGACCAACTATGATCGCCCTGCTCGAAGCGGTGTGCGTGCAACACAAACAACCCAAGCCATTTGAGTTTGTGAACAGCGTGAGCAATGCCGCCGGCTTTCATGTGGCGCAGCAGTTGGGGCTGGAAGGGCCAAACCTGTTTATCGGCGGCGGGCCACGGGCGTGGTCGCAGCTGCTCGGCTTGGCGCAGGTGGATTTGCACGATGGGGTGGTTAGCCAGGCGTTGTTGCTGATGGTCGATGAGCAGGGGGATTTTTTGGTGCAGGGGGTGTTGCTGGAGGGGAATGGCGAGCGGGCTGCCAACAGCTTTGGCGAGCTAAGCGCTGGCGTTCAGGTACAACAGCTCGCTCTGAACTAACGGGTTCTCCTGCTGAATTCTGGGTCCCCGCCTGCGCGGGGACGACGGAGTTTTTTTGCAAGACCACCGTCATTCCCGCGCAGGCGGGAATCCAGAATCTCGGATAGAAATGCGTGAGGGTCGGCAACTCCAGAGCGTCCGCTACCCTTTGCGTTTTGCCCACGCCCCCAACTCTTTCATCAAATCCCGCTCCTGCAGGGCAATCGCCCTTAACGAATCTGCAATCGGGGCAAAATTCGGCGCTTCGGTTTTGCTCCGGCTGGCGCGTACACAGGCCGAGGCAAACTGCCGCCAGTTGTCGCCAATCGCGGTGAGCTGCGTCGAGGCTTCGCGCAACGTGGCGTCGCCCAATTTCTCACCGGCCTCCTGCAAAAAGCTCGCGTACATAAAGCGAAAACCCGCCCCACCGGTGCCGATTTCTTCCTGCATGCGCACGATATGGGTCAGGTACAAGCGGTTGTATTTCTGCTGCGCCGGGTCAAGCTTTTCGACCTTGCTGGCCAGATGCTGAATGCCGCGAATACCAATCCACGGCAGCGGCATGCTGTCGAGAATGCGCGTGGTGGAGAGCACGCTCTGACGAATGAGTGTGTTCCAGTCCTGCTCCAATGGCACATCGTCCAGCCAATACATCAGGCCCTTGGCCGCCAGCGCGCCTTTGGCGAAGCGGGCTTTTTGCAGGTCCTCGCTGGCGCAGCGCACGGGCTCTTCGAACACCGGGTCGCTGATCAGGTAGTCGTTGCCCTCACGGCCATAGGCCAACAGGTTGTGGGCGTTAAAGTGAAAGCGCATCTCCGGCGGAAAGTACGGCAGCCAGAACACCGAGCTTTGCAGACCAGCCAAACGACCGCTGTCCAACGCCGCATCTAACGCCAGGCGACCGTGCTCCGGGTTACCGAACGTTTGCGTATGCAGCTTGGCGCCCAGGCGCTTGCTCAGGGTTTTGATCAGGTACTTGGGCGGCATGCGGTAAGCAATCAGCGGCATGCCACCGAGCTTAACAATCGGTAGATACGCAAACGCCAGGCCCGAGGCCAAGCCAAACGCCATCGGCTCGCTCATCGGCAAGCCGGCGTGGGTCAGCAGGCTGGCCATTACACCGCTTTCGCAGTGGGCGCTTTGCCGGTGTTGGAAACTGCTCATGCCACATCCTTTTGATCGAGCGTTTTTTGGTAGTCAGTCAGGGTCGTCAGCGGCAGGCCAAAGGCCTCGGCGTAACGGGGCGACAGGCGCCGGTAAATCGCAGGGCGAAAGTGCCGGCGAATACGCCATTGAAACAGCCCAGTGATCTGCGCCAGCGCTGGTTCATCCATACGGTAGCGGTACATCAGGCATTTCAGCGGCGACAGCTCGCCACGTTGCCATGCTGCATTGGCCTCAGCCTCCTGCGCCTCCAGCTCGGCTACAGCGAGCTGCGTGGCATAGGCTTCCGGCTCCCAACCATCACTTTGCGAGCCTTGGTAATGGCCGTTGGCGTCTACCGCGTAAACCAACTTGCTGTGGCCGCCGTAGGTAGAGCTGTGGTCTTGCGGCACGTCATCAAGCTTCATCGCCCACCACCGTCAGATGCATAAAGGCACTGGAAAAGCGCCCGCTTTCGGGCACATAGCAGAGCAAGCGTTGGCCGCTCTTCAGCGCGCCACCGTTAAACAACTCTTCAAGCATGATAAAAATCGACGCCGCGCCGGTGTTGCCCTTGCTGGTGAGGTTGGTAAACCAGCGCTCCTGGGGAATCGGCAGGTCGGCATTGCGCAGGCCAACGGCCAAGCGGTCGCGGAAAAAACCCGACGAGTAATGCGGCAGGAACAGGTCGATGTCGTCGGCATGCAACGTGCGCTTGGACATGATCCGTTGCAGCGCCTCCTCCACCGTGTACTTAACGATGTTGTCGTTAAGCAGTTTGACGTTTTGCTTGATTGCCATAATCGACCGGCGGCCGCGCTCGTCGCTATCGTAGCGACTCCAGCCGGTGAGCTGACCGTCGACCATATCGGCACCGGCGTACATGCAGGCGGGCATCTGGTCGGCAAAGGAGTAGATATCCAGCCAGTCGATACGCAGGCTCAGGCCTTGAACGTTGGCCTGATTTTGCACCAGCACGGCGCCGGCGCCATCGGAAAGCATCCAGCGCAGAAAGTCTTTTTCAAAGGCGATTTCCGGGTGGGTTTCCAGCTCTTCCACCCGGCTTTCGTATTCAGCGTTAAAGTTTTTTGCCTGCATCAGCACCGAGGCCACTTCCGAACCGCAGGCCACGGCGTTCTGGCTTTCGCCGCTGGCCACGCTCAGCCAGGCGTATTTCAAGGCGGTCATGCCACACAGGCAGATGCCGGCGGTAGACACCACTTCGCACGGCGGATTGCTCAGCTCGCCATGCACCATCACAGCATGGTTGGGCATCACTTGGTCGGGTGAGGAGGTGCTAGCCACCAGGCAGTCGAGCTGCTCAAGTTCAAAGCCGTTGCCGGCTAGGCCACGAATGGCGGCGGCACTCACCTGAGCATTGTTCATGCTCGGCTCGCCAGTAGCCGGGTCGATCACGTAGTGGCGCTGTTGAATGCCATTGCTGCGCAGCACCAATTTACGTGCGCGCGAAGGGCGGGCGCCGACAATGCCCAGGCGCGCCTCCATGTCGTCGTTGCTGACGGCGTCATGGGGCAAAAAGGCGCTGATGCGGTTGATAAATACGGGTTGTACCACGGGACTTCCTCGAGTCACTTCAGGGCGCACAAGACGGCGTAAAACGCGCCGCACGGGCACCCATCACTCACCAGACGGACCGGCAAAGTAGGCTTTCTGCCGCTGGGTACGGGCTTTGAATACCGGAGCGAGCAGCTTTTTCAGAACAGCGCCAAGCGGCACCACGGTAATAATCAGGCACAGCAAAAACACCACATACACCACCAGGCCAACGCCCCGGCGCAAGCTTTGCTGCGGGCCAATGGCCGAGAGCAGGCGACTCCACATTTGGAAGCTGCGGTTGCCGACGGTTTCGCTGCCGATCAGTTTTTCGTCCACTCGCACAGCGCCAAGACCTTGCAGCATAGGCTCGGTAAGCGGGGTGTTGTCGGCGCTCAAGCGTTGGCCAATGGCCTCGCCAAAGCGGCTGGCGGCGGCAATTTCATTGTCGTCGATACCGGCACGCGGTACCCAGCTGTAGGGTTTCTGTCGGCCGGTAAACATCCACACCGGCGTCGATAAAAAGCTCGCGGCGGTGCCACAGGCGTCGGTCAGGGCGACGTTATCCAGCAAGCGTGCGCCCAGCTCGTTTAAGCGGGCTTTGAGTTTTTCCTGAGCCATCAGCCACATATTGCGGCAGCCGATAACGGTCACCACCGGCGTGTCGCGCAAGAGCTGTGCGGCCTCAGGGGAGGCGAGAAAACTGGTGATGGGCAGAGAGGGGGTCAGAAACCACACTTGGTACGCCAGAATAACCAAGTCGTAACGCTTGGCAGGGTCCACGGCCAATGGCTTGAGCGGCTGCGGGCGCATCAGCACGGTTTCAGGAAAGATCCGGAAAAAGCTGAGAAAGGGCCAGGGAAACGGGTAAGGTTGCGCCGGTTCGATGGCGAGAAAATCCACCTGAATGTCGCTACGCTTACACAGCGGCCCACAGACGGACTGCACCAGCCGGCTTAACTGGCCCGTTTGTGAATAGTGAACCACCAACACCTGACGCATAACGCGCGCAATCCTTGCAACACAAAAGTGCCGGAATTATGCCACACAGAAATCATCCCTCTGTAATCCAGCTGACCCGTTCTGCCAGCCTGTTCCTGTTACTCGTCGGCGCGCAGGCCGTGGCGGGTGACATTGTGGTCAAGATCGACGGCGTTCAGGCCGAGGGCAGTTTTGCCCTGGCCTTGGTCTTTGCCGATCAAAATGAGTGGCCGCAAACGCCGCTGCGCGAACTGCACAGCACCGAGCAAACCTTGCGTTTGCGCAACTTGCCGCCGGGGCGCTATGCGTTGCAGCTGTATCAGGACAGCAACGGCAATGGCCAGTTGGACCTAAGCCCGCGAGGGATTCCGTTGGAGCCAGTGGGGTTTTCGGCCAATCCGCCGCTGGTGAATGGCAAGCCGACGCCACTGAAATGCCTGTTCGAACATGGCCAGGGTGATACCGACGTGCAGATCAAGCTGCAATCGCCCAAAGCCAAAAGCTAACGCCGGTCTCGTTGGTTTTGCACCACGCACTGCCCCGCGCTTGGCTTAAGACTCTGGGTCCCCGCCTGCGCGGGGACGACGGAGTTTTTACCTCCACCGGCGTCATTCCCGCGAAGGCGGGAATGACGCCGGGCTGGCAAGCCACGAAGCTAGCGTTCGAGAATCTTCCCGAAAACGGTGAAGTGGCGCGCGCAGCACTCTACGAAATCAAGGCCACGGCCTTACTGCTTGATCTGCGAATCCGCCGTACGCCAAATCAGCTTGCTGGTGTCGTAGCCCTGCCCTTTGGCCACATCCAATAGCTTGTCACGCATGCCCGCTTTCAGCTCCGGTGTGCGCGAGAGCAGCCATAGGTATTCGTGGTTCGGGTTGCCGACCAGCGCGGTTTCGTAGTCGTCGTCCAGGTACAGCACCCAGTAATCGCCTTTGGTGACGGCTGGCAGTACATCGCTAACCCAGTTATCAAAGGTCACCCAGAGCTTGTCGGTCTTGCCCTCTTCTTGCGGCACGGCCTCGCCCTTGGCTTCTTCCCACTTACCTTCGGCGGTGCGGCAGCGATTAAGCACTCCCACTTTGCCATCTGCCTGCAGGGTGTAATGGGCTTCGGATTGCGCGCAGTTGCGCTGGAAAAACATCGGCAGACGCGCCGCCTCATACCAGGTGCCCTGGTAGCGTTCGAGGTCGACTTTATCCACGGTTTTCGGTGGCACCGGGCCGGTGCCGGAGTTGGAACAGCCAACCAGCAAGGCGGCGGCGCAAAGCGATAGCAGCAAACGCATAACACGTCCTCCTTATTTCAGACCGTGGCCAGCAAATACCACGACTTTGTCGCCAGCGTACTGAATGCTGATGTAGGTCTCTTTATCGCCCCAGGTGCAGCTCGACAGGCCAATAGCGCCCGAGCAATCGGTAGGGCTGCCCAGCAAACTTTCGACTTCAGCTTTGTTCATGCCGACCTGAATTTTCGAATAGTTGTCCTGATTGATTTTGCTGCACGCGGTAATGAGCACGCAGAAGGACAGCAGAAGAAGGCGACGCAGGGTCATGGGGTAGCTCCAAGGCAGGAAGAGAATGCGAGAACTCAGCGTGGCACAGGCGGCCCGCGGCTGCCTGTTTGGACGTCAGAAGCCGGAACCGGGTTCCTTGAGGTAGGAAATTTCGTCAGCCGTACTTTCACGGCCAAGTGCTTGATTGCGATGGGGAAAGCGCCCAAAGCGGACGATCACTTGCTGATGGCGCCTGGCATAGTCGAGGGTGTTGGCGAAGTACGGTCGCTCCTCGTCGCTGACCTGTTCCAGCAAACCGGCGGACAACTCGATGGCCAGGGCCTGACTGTCGAGGCTCTCGGTATGTTCCAGCACCAGGTAAACGAAGGTTTGTTCCAGCGGCGCCAGCGCCTGCTCCCAGCCAGCGGCCAGACCACGGGCAACTAACTGTTGCGCGCGCAGATCGCCTGAGTAGGCAAACGGGCTGTCGCGGTAAATCATGCGTGGCAGTTGGTCGAGCAAAAGAATCAGCGCCAGCCAACCCTCTGCTGTTTCCGTCCAGTCTTCCAGCTCGCCTGCCAGCGCTTGGCGCACCAAGGGTGCGAATTGCTCGCGGGCGTAGTCGTCCTGGCTATCTTGCTTACCGAACCACAGGCTTTGCTGACTGCTGGCCACCTCGGCCGCCGTCTCGCCCGAACCAAACCACCAGTCGAGCAACGGCTGCCAAGGTGCGCTCATGGCTTAAGCCTGGTGATAGGAAGTGACGCGCTCGACTTCTTCTTTCGAGCCCAAGTACACCGCTACGCGCTGGTGCAAGGAGGTCGGCTGAATATCGAGAATGCGCTCGATACCGTTGGTGGACACACCACCAGCCTGCTCGACGATAAAGGACATCGGGTTGGCTTCGTACATCAAGCGCAACTTGCCCGGCTTGCTCGGCTCACGGGAATCGCGCGGGTACATGAAGAGGCCGCCACGGGTAAGAATGCGGTGTACGTCGGCAACCATGGCTGCCACCCAACGCATGTTGTAGTTCTTGCCCAACGGGCCTTCTTCACCGGCCAACAGCTCGTCAACGTAGCGGCTGACTGGCGCTTCCCAGTGGCGCGAGTTGGACATATTGATGGCGAATTCGGCGGTGGTTTCCGGAATACGGATGTCGTCGTGGGTCAGCACAAAGCTGCCCAGCTCGCGATCAAGGGTGAAGCCTTTAACGCCGTTGCCCAGGGTCAGCACCAGCATGGTTTGCGGACCGTAGATGGCGTAGCCGGCACACACTTGTTTGGTGCCTGGCTGCAGGAAAGCCTGCTCGTCGAGGCTGTCGTTCTGGCTGAGGTATTGGTCCGGGCAACGCAGCACCGAGAAGATGGTGCCAACCGACACGTTCACGTCGATATTGGACGAGCCATCCAGCGGGTCGAAAACCAGCAGGTAGGCGCCTTTCGGGTATTTGCCAGGGATCTGGTAGGCGTTGTCCATTTCTTCGGACGCCATACCGGCCAGGTGGCCGCCCCATTCGTTGGCTTCAAGCAAAATCTCGTTGGAGATCACGTCGAGCTTTTTCTGCACTTCGCCCTGCACGTTTTCGGTGCCCATACTGCCCAGCACGCCACCCAGGGCGCCCTTGGATACCGCATGGCTGATCTCTTTGCATGCACGCGCGACCACTTCGATCAGGAAGCGCAGATCGGCGGGGGTATTGTTGCTTCGGGTCTGCTCGATCAAGTAGCGGCTGAGGGTAACGCGGGACATGGACGGCTCCAGAGGGTTTGAAATCCCGCGCAGTTTAGCGCGAGTCCTCCTGTCAGACCGGAGTGCTGTCAGGAGAGTTCACTGTACGTCTAGGACGAGGCTTACAGTGAGGCAGTATGCATGCCACAAACCCGGTTTCGACCGCTACGTTTAGCCTCGTAAAGTGCAGAGTCTGCAACCTGCAGCAAGTCTTCGAGAAACTCGCCCTGGTCCGGCCAGCAGGCCAAGCCAGCGGACAGCGTGACCGACTGCGGGCCGTTACGTGTGCCCACCGGGGTGATTGCCAATTCCAGGCAGATACGCTCCAGCCGCTGCCGCGCCTCTTCAGGGCCGACGCCGGGCAAGATCAGCAGAAACTCTTCACCACCAATACGGAACACCGCATCGGTGCTACGCAGCGCATCGGTGAGCAACTGGGCCACCAGCACCAGCACGTCATCGCCCACCAAGTGACCGTGGGCATCGTTAAGCGCCTTAAAGTGATCGAGGTCGATTATCGCCAAGGCCAACGGCTTTTTCTCGCGTTCAGCACGGGCAAGTTCGCGGTCAAAGAATTCGTCGAGGTAACGGCGGTTGTACAAGCCGGTGAGCGGGTCGCGCAGCGCCTGTTCCTGCAAACGCTCATGCAGGCTGGAAATCGTGCGCAAACGGTCTTCACTCAGCGCCAGCGCATCGGCCAGCTTGCGTTCGCTGAGATGGCGCTGGGTCACGTCGCGCAGGTAAAGCATCTGCCCCAGCAATGACGAACCGCTGCGGGTGGCGCGCTCAATGGCGCGGCAACTGACTTCGAAATAGCGCGGCGGATCTTCCAGGGTTAACAGACGGTCGCTGCCTACGCTGGCGGGCTGCTGCAACAAGGCCTCCAACGTCGCGCCATAAACCGGCCACTCGCTCAACGCCACGCCCTGGTGGAGTTCGCGTTGATTGGCCAAGCGGCAGGCGGCGGGGTTGGCTTCCAACAGACGGTGCTGGGTGTCGACCACCAGCACCGGGTCGAGCAACTCCTGCAGCAACAGATGCCGCGCCACGGGCAGCAGATCAAACAAACGCACACCGACAATCAGCCAAGAGAACGCCAGCAAGGTAAAGGCAAAGCAGAAGGGTGTGGGGTCGAAGCCAAACAACTGCACGTCCCAGAACACATACGACAGGTTGGCGCCCCACGGCAGCAGAGTGACCAACACAAACGCCAGATAATGCCGGCGATGTACGCCGCGACTAAGCACAGCAGCTTTGATCACCACCGCCAGGCAGAACAGCACAAACGCGTATTCATAGACGGCCGTGGCGTAGAACAGCGGGCCGTGGCGATAGAGCAACGGCGCGCCGGGCTCAGCGTTCAGCGGCGCGGTTTCAGGCGTGTAGAACAGCCCATGCCATGGGTTACTCAGCGCCAGCAGCCAGACCACCACCGGCACCACTGCAAACACCGCCACCTGACTCAACGGCAGCGGCTTGCGCTCGCTATTAACGTATTGCCAGAGAAACACCGCCCAGAACGTCGGCAGCCCGACAATGCCGGGCCAGGCCATGCTGGCCCAGAACATTTTGCAATCGCTGCTTTGCGCCGCCATTTCCAGGCTGGCAGCCAGCAGCCACCAGAAGCTGGCCATATGCAAAAGAAAGAAACTGTCACGGCCAGGAAAGCCACGTTGGCGGGTAACCCAATGGGCGAGCATAAGCACGCCGATGCATACCAAAACGGTAAACACCACCGGCATGCTCAACGCCCAACCTGAATTACTGCAAAGGTTCATGACCCTACACCTACAGCCAAATGGCCCGTCACCCGAAAAGGGCGGGATCACCTGTGGCAAACCTCAAGGAAAGTGCTGTGCCGGCATAGCCAGAAAGGCCCGAGTGCCCGCATTGACGCGCGTGCGCAACGATACGCCATCTGGCGGCGAAAACTAAAGATCTTCCGCGTAACAAGACGGCAACGGATCACCACATCGCATGAATGCATAACTCGCTTGGTGCGCACAGCACACCCTACAAAAGCAAACCGCGCCGCCCGCTCTTGATCTGCTTTTGCTCTGTTTTTGCTCTACCCGCCCCGTTCATCGCAGGCCGAGCGGAGTCGTTGCATAAGGGGTTGAGCGGCAGGGACGCCGCGAGAGGCACATCGGGCCATGGAAGGCCCGTTGTGCCGTGCCCCTGGAGCAACGACGAAGCGAGGGGACCCGCAGCGCAGCGGAGGGCCAAGGTAGGGGCAAGCGTTTTTTGCTTACTTTTTGCCGCGACTGGCAAAAAGTGAGTCGCGCGTAAGGCGCGAAACAAGCGGAAAAGAAGAACTCAGCGCCTCGAAAACAAAAGCAAAAAACTGGTGCGCACAGCGCACCCTACGACTTCTGCGCTCTCAACAAACTCAACGCCATGCCCACCAGCAACGCCACCCCCACTAGCAGCACAGCCCAAAGCCCATACCGCTGCCAGTCAACACTCGCAGCCGGCGAAGCAGCCTCAGGCACCGGTGCCACCGACACCAGCTCACCCGCCTTAGCCACGCCAAGCTTCGCCAAGCGCGTCTCGTCATACCCCGGAATCAACGTCGCCAGCGGCAGGCTATTGGCCTTGCCATGGGCATTACCCAGCGCCAGCACATAGGGCGGCGTGCCGCGAGCCAGAAACACTAACTGCGTGGCCCTCAGCCCAACACGCACGGTCGGTGCGCCCTTGCCAAGGCCACCGCCGCGCGGATCAACCTGCAGGCGTAGGTGCTGCACCCATTGCCCCGGCAGTTGCAGCTCATCGTGAATCACATCCTTGCCGTTTTCCGGCAAGCGATACAACAGACCACGCGCCAGCGGCTGCCAGCTGTCTTTACTGTCGCGGCGCGTGCTGACGTTAACCGGGGCCAAGGTGTTGGCTTGCGCCAGATCGACCCGCAGCAGCTCCAGCGGCAGTGGAACCGGCAAATCAAGGGTGTACTCGCCCTCTTTCGCCAAGCTCGTCGCCAGGCTATCCGACCACGACATCGGCGCCGGCACGCTGCTGTGGGTGGTGCTGGACAGCTCGGCGCTGATCAATACCGGCGCTTTTTGTGGCGCTAGCCATAGCAGGCGCAGGTAACGGGCGCGCTGCCCGGGCAAGGTGGTGTCGCGCTGCTCGATGCGTTCATCGGCAAAGGCCAGGCGGGCAATTTGGCCGTCGTCCCAACGCGACCAGGTTTGCAGGTCGTCACTGGCTTCGATGGTAAAGCGCTGGAAACCGTCCTGCTCGGAGGTCCAGTCCAGGCTCAGTTTGTTTAGCGGCGCGTCGATGGCGCTGGCGTCCAGCAACCAGCCGCGCAGCACTTGTTGTTTGTCCGTGGCGGTGACGGCTTCTGGGCCGACTTCAACGATGGTGCCGGTGGTGGTGCGCTGCACGCGCACGCTGGGCGCACCAGCGGGGGCATCAGCGGCGCTGTATAGCGGAAACCACTTCACCGCCGTGGCGGTGCTGCTTTCGCTTTGCTCGGCGCTGCCCACGGTCAGGGCATAGGCCTGGGTTTGGCCCTCGGCGTTGAACACGCGCAGATCGCGCATATCGCCAAAACGTGCCGCCAGGCGCAGGGCCATGGGCACTTCCAGGCGATACCAAGGCCCTTCGCCGCTGACGGTAAGCGGCACCTGGGTGCTGTAATCCGAGCGTTGCTCGGCCACTACCGTGGTGGCCGTCAAGGCGACGACGCCAGCGAGCACTAGGCAGCGCAGGGCCGCCGGAGAAAACAGCGCACTCATGAAGAAACCTGCTCTTTTTCAGCTTCAGTAGCCGCGTGCCGAGGTGGCAGCGGGGCGAAATAACCGACGATCAACAACAGCACGCCGACGCCAATAAACGACACGATACGTTCCAGCCCGCCGCGATTGCCCAATTCGACAAAGAACAGCTTGGCCACCACCACACCAATCAGCGCGGCACCCACCAGCCAGATTTCGCGACGGCTGCGCAAGTGGCCAAAAATCATCAGGGTCAGGGCGATAAGGGTCCAGATAATCGACAGCCCCGCTTGCACCAGCATCGACTCCAATAGCAGGTCGAGCTGATACGGCACGCCACCCCAATGGTGCGCCGCGCGGAATACCAAGGCGGTAAACAAAGCAAAAAGCGATGCTCCGGCCACCACTTGTGGCAACCAACCCAGGCGCTCGCCATCGGGCAACTGCGGCAAGGCGCTGTACAACCAGCGGCACACACCAAACAGGGCGAACAGCATGCCCAATTCCAATGGGTTGATCAGCGGCACATACGGCAGCGGCTCGGCATTGCCGTCACTGGCGCCAGAACCAGCCGAGCATCAGCACAGCCAACGGCAAGGCCGCGTAGTAGCGGTACTCGCGGGAATAAGCGCGCACCGGCCACGGCCAGTTGCGTGGCGAGGCCATCGCCAGCAAGTACGCACTTGGCAGCACCGCCCAACCCAGCCAACGCCAGGCGTTGTAGTGGTCCGACAGCACATACAGCAGGTAGCGCAGCTCCAGCGCCAATACGCCGAGGATCAGCCAGCAGCCCAGCACATGCGCCGCGCTGAGTGCGCCAGCCGGCAGCAAGGCAGCGAGGCGCCGCAGCGACCACAGGTGCACGGATAACACCAGGCCCCAACCCAGCCAGCCGAATTGCGCGGCCGGGTGGTAGTCCACTTGCCAGGCAAACAGCAGGGCGACGCCGGCCACCGGCACCAGCAGCGGACAGAGCAAGGCCAACGCCTGCCAGTTTTCCCGCGCCGCCAGCCAGGCCCAGACTGCCACGCTGGTGGCCGCGACGATCAGCAGCAACGGCACCTGCAGGGTCGGCTGGGCAAAGCGGATCACTTCGCTGGCCGCCGCCAGCACCCACCAACCGGCGCCCCACACCAGCAGCAGTTGCGACAAGCGCTCAAGGCTCAACGCGCCCAGCACATCGGCGTCATTGCGCGCCGCACGCATCAAGCGCCACGCGCCGACCATGGCAGCCAAGGCCAAGGTAGCTGGCGTCCAGAAGCCGGCATGAGCCAGTGGCCGCAAGCCTTCAGCGCTCAATGGCCCCAACAACAGCGGGCTGGCGGCGAGGAAGGCAATGCCGCCCAATGCTTGTAGCAGCAGACCAAAAACAAAACTGGCGCGCTGTTGCAAGTGCAGGCTGAGCCAGACGATCAGCAAACCGCTGCCCGCCCATACGGCGCTGGCGGTTTCCCACGGCAGCACAAACAGCACCGCCAAGTTGATAAACACCAGGCCCACCAGCAGCACCAGCGACAGGCCACGCATCAGGCCAGCGTCCTCGCGCACCTGCTTGTCGCGCGCCGCCACCAGCATGCCGCCGATCAACGCCAGGCCAATCAGCGAGGCCACCACCAGACCACGCCAGCCCGCGGTAAATACGCCGGTGTCGTCACCCGTGGCACCACGAAGTTGCAGCAGGAAGATCGCGCCACCGAGCAATTGCACGGCAAAGGCCGTGAACAAAAAGCTGCGTGATTGAATGCGCAGGCCGACAAACAAAGTCGCCAGCCCGGCGATGGCCCAAGCGATAGCCGTGGCTTCCGCACGCAGATTGAGCGGCGCCAGCAGGTACAGGAAGGTCAGGCCCAGCACTGCCAATACAGGAATGCCACGACGCTCCCAATCGCTAGCCTGCTCGGCGGTGGCCTTACGCAGTTGCTGATGACTGAACAGCAGCGACAGGCCCAACAGCAATGCCCCCAGCCACGAGCCGTAGAGCATCGAGGTAACGCCATTGTGCAGGTCGACCAGAAAGGCCAACGCCGCACCCAATTGCAGCAGCATGGCAAAGGCACGAGCCAACGGTCGCTGCTGGCGTAGCCCCAGCCAGAAGATACCGGCACCTTCGACGGCCCAGGCGGCAGACGTCCATTGCGCATCCAGCCCCAAGGGAATGGCCAGCGAACCAAAGATCACCCCGAGCGCCATGCAGGTTTCCACCAGCAACAAGGCGCGCCCCGGCGCACGGCCGACCAGAATCCGGGCGATGAGCATATACAGCAGGCCCATGGCCAAGGCGCTAAAGGCCGCAGCGAACTCGAGGTGCTGCACCAGCGCAAACTGCAAGCCGAAGCCCACCAAGGGCGGACCGAACAGCATGGTGCCGTCGACGTAGTCGCCCTTGCGCCGCGACCAGCTCAGTACCGCCTCACGGCTATCGTCCGCTGGGCCATCACTGAGCTCGCGCAACTTGCGCCGGGCGAACAGCAAAACGTACATCAGGAAGAACAGCACCAAGAACGGCTCGGTGCTCCAGAGCAATTCCGGCGTATAGGAGCGCGCGCCCCAGGCGAAGCCGATCCCAAAGGTGCCAACAAAACCAATCAAGTTCAGCGGACGCCAAGCCTTGAACCAGGCGATGGCGAGAATGCCGCTGTTAAGCAGGATGAAATAGGAAAACAGCGCCACATGGTTGCCGCTGCCGGTGGAAGTCAGAATCGGCGCGGCGAAACCACCGAGGGCGGCGACGGCAGCCAAGGCCATGGCGTTCTGGGTGACGGCAAGAATGGCCGAGCAGATGGTCACAATCACCAACAGGCTGAGGGCCATTTTCGGCTCAAGCAACGGGTGCAGGCGGAAAGCGGCAAATACCGTCAGGTACAGCACGGCAATACCGGTGCCCTGCAACATCAAGGCGTAGTTGGGGTTGCGCAAACGCAGCCACCAACCCAAGCCCAGCAGCGCGATGGCCGCCGCGGCGACGCCGGCGTAACGCACTTCGATGGGCACCACCATGCCTTCGGTGGCGTAACGCAGCAAAAAGGCCAGACCAAGGAACAACAGCACCACGCCGATACGCAGCACGGTGTTGCCGCCAAACAGCCAGTTTTTCGCCGCGCTAAAACCACGCTCGAAAATCGACGGCTCGCGCGGGGTTGGCGGGGCCGGCGGCTGGCGTGGCGGTTGTAGCGGCGCAGTGGGTTCGCGGGTCCAGTCATCAACCACTTCAAAAGCCGCAGCAGCCTCAGGTTTAGGCGGGATGGATTGCAGCTCGGGCGGCAGTTCAAAAATCAGCGCTGGCTCTTCGGCCTCGGCACTGGTCGGCTCGGGTTGCGGCTCTTGCTGGGGCTGGGGCTGGGGCTGGGGCTCAAGGGTGAAGTTCAGCTCATCAGGCGTTGCCGCAGGCATTTCGAAATGCACAGGCGCCGGCTTAACAGCGGTAACCGGCGCTTGCACGGCGTCGCGTTCAAGCTTTTGCAGACGCTCATTAACGGCGCTGGTGCCGCGCTCGAAGCGCTCGGCAAAAGCCGTCAACTTGCCGCGCAGGTGTTCGTTACTGAGCTTTAGCTCGCGCAGCTGCCACCATTGGCCGGCAGAAAAACCCAGCAAGGCGCCAAGAAAACCGTCCGTGATGGACTCATCAAGCGAAACGCCGATAAGCAAACCAACCAGCATGAAAATCCATTGCATGCAGCACTTCCTAGTGAGATGAGCGGCTCTCAGGTGCAGCCCAATGACTACAACTCCTTCGGCAAAGTCACGCCCTGCCCTGGAGTATCCCGGTCGAACCATGCGCCGGCCGTGGCCTGCAGCGCCGCCGAGTATATCCGTCCAGTGCCGCTATATCGCCACACCGGCGCACGATTCGGCGGATGGTTGTTCACAATTTCACCAATCCCGCTATCATGCCGCCCCCCACACGGCGTAGCGCTTATCCAAAGCCAGGCCCGACTGTGGCTGGTCAGCGTTTACAACAGGTGTGCAAGTCATGACAAAGCTATTGGTAGTGGGTGCCGAACTCGATCGCACCGACACCTGGATCAAATACGAACGCACCATGTGCAGCAGCTGCGTTTCCAGCTGCTGCACCATGCCGGTGGAAGTGAAATTCGCCGACCTGCTGCGCATCGGCCTGGTACAAGAATTCGAACGCAGCGAACCGCCTAAGCAGATCGCCAAGCGCCTGATGAAAGAGGGCGTGGTTGAGCGCTTCAACCAGAAATACGGCATCTACACGCTGACGCGCATGGGCAATAACGACTGCCTGTACCTCGACCGTAAAAGCCGCTTGTGCACCATCTACGAACAACGCCCAGACACCTGCCGCAACCACCCCAAGATTGGGCCGCGGCCTGGGTATTGTGCTTATAAGCCAAAGCCTGCGGCTAAGGTTTGATCGCATAACGGCTGGCCCTCACCCCTAGCCCCTCTCCCGCAAGCGGTAGAGGGGAACAGATCGGCGCTCCACGCAACCACTCGGTCTAGCTCCCTCTCCCGCTTGCGGGAGAGGGTTGGGGTGAGGGGCCGCTGAAGTCCATGCCACAAACCCCACACAAAAAAACGCCCCCGGCCTTGCGACCGGGGGCGTTTTTATTTAGCCGAAGCTAAGTCTTACTTAGCGGCTTTCTTGGCAGCGCGGGTACGCTCGCCTTCGT
>LNAP01003914.1_pt1 | contig 23062 bp, 30 predicted proteins | sample 602601 | NCBI WGS metagenome assembly LNAP01 (sample SAMN02440304, study PRJNA202911) | soil metagenome | biome: Subtropical and temperate rainforests or woodlands; isolation source: soil samples (1 kg each in a 20% v/v slurry with milli Q water) were... ...
GTTTCCACTACTTTTAATTTAAATGCTTTTGAATATTTAGACATAAAAACTGCACCTTAATGAGTTGGACAAAGTGTCCAACTTTTGGGGTGCAGTTCACTTAGCGGGTTTTTTAATTATGGCTGTCTATCAATTTCATCATGATTAGCGACTCTTCTTAAAAATGCATGTCCACCATCAATCTCCATGGACAACTTAAAATTACCATTGAGATGTATTGTGTAAAGATCTGGGTTTGAGTGCCCTTTTAATTTCTCAAAACTTAACCCTGGCGGTCTAGGATCCTTTACAAGATCCTGTAATTTTTGATCTGCCAAATCTTTAATGCCGTTATCTAATTTAGTGTAATCCTTATGGAAACGAGTAGACTTTTTCCACCTTACAATCTGTACACCACCAGCACCTACATCCGTCATACTACTTACGCAAATCAGCAATCAATGTGTTTACAGATTCATACTCAGCACAATCTCTTGGCTCTGCAGCCAAATCATGTTTAATAATCAAAAATCTAATATCAGCTAGCGAATCTATTAATGTATTAATTGCAGAAATGGCAAGATCAAATTCCTGATGCAATGATTCACAATGATCATGATTTAAACGCTCATCTGCATCAATTGACGCCCTTCTATGAACTAAATCATTTAATACTGTTTTAAGTTGTAGTGAAGCCAAAACTATTGAATTAATAGCATTATCATCTGGGTCTACATATTGAGATTCAATAATTACTTTTTCTTCAATACCCTTTAGTGCATCATGGATTAATGTATTGAAGGTAGTAAGAATGTTTGTTAGTCCAGACAGTGAATTTACAGTGTTATCTATCACATCTAGCAGTGTGATGTTGACAGAAGTCTGAGCACTGGACGTAGCAATTCCTGCTATATAGTCACCTGTATCTCTTAGAGCCATACTTTTTGTCATATTTCACCTTTGCGCTACTCTTTAACCACTATCAAATAGTTGTTGACGAACTTGCCAACAAGTGATTAATAATAACGCCATAGTTCATTTTAGTAAACATTTAGTTACTGTATTACACTATATATAACTGTATTACACACTATAGAACTACACTGCTTTCTATATAGACACTAACTAACACTATTAGTTTAGCAAAAAACTATCACAGCCTACCCGGCTTCGCAGTAAGTCCTATAACCATACTAGATTCAGGATTAAAGACACATTCGTAAATATACGGCTGATATGCCCCAAATCCATTCTGGAACTCGATCTTATTACCGATGTATGTAATGGATCCTTCTTCTTTGTTATGCCATCTAAATTGACTAATCATCACCTGTTACATCATCTTTTTTCAAAGCATGCTTTTCAAACCTTAAATCCTCTTCACCTTTTATTTCATGTTTGAAATAGCCAGGTGTAAGACGCGACCTCTCAAATTCTACGATGTAGCCAGACACCAACACAGCAAAAGCGGCTCGTTTTAATGTTTCTGGTGCCTCAATATAAGCCTCGATTAAATTTTGGTGCTCATCCGTCAAAACATCATGGCCTCTAAAACCAGTCATGATGTACATCACATCAAAACCTAAATTAAAAAGTTCAGCCAAATACTCAACGTCAGGCTTTCTCTCGCTTGATTCATATTTAATTTGAGTGGTCTTACTTATCCCCAATCTTAGGCAAATATCTACCTGCTTAAACTTAAGACGATCACGTTCAAATGAAATTCTTCCACCAAAAGTAGTCAAATCTCTATTTTTACTATTGACAAGTGTCGTATTGCTTACCATAATGACCTCACTGTGTTACTAAAAAAGATTATACATAATGATTGCTCACAAAATACGCAAATCTAGGTCACCTAAAGGCGTAGTTATAAATCAGATTGCTTTAAGGCTAAGACCTGAAGAAGTTGCGCTTGTAAAAAAACAAGCAGAACAACTCAATATGACCGTTGCTTCGGTAGCCAGACTAGCCTGCGTTGCTGGGCTACCCCTCGTCAAATCTAAAAACTAACTTTATGGAGACCATCATGAGTAAAGTCGCTGTAACCATCGAATACGCCGGTATGCAATTGCAAATTATTAAAAATGCCGCCGGTGAAGAAGTCACCCCACTTAAACCTATCAGTGATTTGTTTGGGTTGAGGTGGGAAGGTCAACGCAGAAAAGTCACTGAAAGTGAATTTTATAGAGAATATCTTGGCATCTGCACCCCAGCTAGGTGGGGTGCAGATGGACAAAGCACCCCACTTATGGGGGGTGCAAATGGACAAAATCATATTCTTTTGTCTCGTGTTGCAGCTTACATGATGACCATTAGCCCAGAAGTAGTTAGCGCACAAGGAAATGTAACTGGCGCGAAGTTTCTTGAAGCCAAACTTAACGAGTGGGCTGATGCCTTGCATGATTATGAAGTGCTTGGTGTGGCTATCAATAAAAACCAACTTGGCGCAGCCAAGCTGGAGCTTGCCCGCATTAACGCGCTTGTGCGTTTGCAGGCGGTAAAAAACCGCACTGATTCTAAGAATGACCGCAAGGCGCTGACCGATGCTCAAAGGGTCATCACCCGAGAGCTTGGTCTGCCTATTCAAACTGATTTGGTTGATGGTCAATAATGTTCTCATTGCGTAAATTTATCATGGCACCTTTATTTTCAATAGCCGTGTTACGTACAGCTTCCTCCCGCACAGCTATGGCCACCCTGGCTGTGCCCTTGGCTGGGATAGCGTCAACTATTACAGCCTCTGGCGGCACCGATTGCATAGTCGGTGCTGCCTCTTTTTATTCTCAACCGACAAGGCAATCATAACCATGTCGAACCATAAAATCATGAGAGATAGTTCTCACCCAGCCGATACATGGATTGCGATTATCGGTAATGCCGTGAATAACTGGAAGCGCCAGAACGACTGGAGCCGTGAAACAGTAGCCGAACAGATCGTGCAGACGCATGTGAACAATAATTCTCATTTGGCGACCGGCATCGGGTTTGATACTGAGGGCAGCGGTGACCAATACCGCCGCCAGCACACCAATGCAAACAAGATATTCCGCTGGCTGGATGAAATAACAAAAGACAACAACTTGTTGCCGGCTAATTTCATTAAAACCATTCTTGCCGCTCTGCCTATGGGCTTGCGTTTAAAAACAGTGAACGCGCTTTTGATTGATTTGGATATCACCGCTAACCCGATTAATAAAACTGTGGTGATTGATCCACTAGATATGCTCAAGCACATTCTGCACGAAACATCAGATGTGAATAATGCCTACGCCCAGTTGCTTGATGGTGTTGGCCCCGGCGAGCTTGAGCTGGCGCTTGAGAATACGATCAGTGCTATTGCTGCACTTGAGCAAGCCAGATCATCCCTTCAGCAACGATTAGCGGAGAAATCAAATGTCAAAGAATAATCGCGCCAGCTGCCCACATTGCTCAAGCCGGGCAACTATCAGCACCAGCAAAAAGATCACGGCGATAACGCGTGAAATATACTTCCAATGCACCAACATCCAGTGCGGCCATACGTGGGCGGCACACTTGAGCGCGGTGCGTACCATCTGCCCTAGCCGCACCCCTAACCCTGCGGTGTTCATTCCGCTATCTGCGAGGTCTGAGGCCATGACAGACACCCCCAGCGGTTAACCCATCGGCGATTTAATCGCCAACCCCTAACCCAAGTAACACCCTGAAAACGCCTTTTTTAAGGCGATAAGGATTTTTTTACCCAAATTTTGTGATTAAACGATGAACCCAAGCCTACACAGCGACATTACCAGATACCTTGACCGCGATTTTTCGTTCAAGAAGCATGGTGAGCATTTACAGCAAGGCGAATGCCCAGCCTGCAAAAAGAAAGAGCTGTACACGTTTGCTGAAGCGCCTTGGGTGCTGCGCTGCGGTCGCCTGAATAAATGCGGCGCTGAGTTTCACATTAAAGATTTATACCCTGACCTGTTCAATAACTGGTCAGAGCGCTACAAGCCAACACCGGTCGCGCCTAATGCATCAGCCGATGCCTACATGAGTGAAGGTCGCGGTTTTGATACCAGCAAAATGAAAGGCTGGTACACGCAAGAAAGCTTTTACGACGCTGCAAAGAACATCGGCTCCGCGACCGTTCGCTTTCAATTGCCGAACGGGGCATTCTGGGAGCGGCTGATTGATAAGCCGCAACGCTTTGGCAGCCAGAAAGCCAACTTCAAAGGGAGCTATAAAGGCCACTGGTGGCAAGCGCCTACGCTTGATTTAACCGCTGATACAGTAAAAGAAATCTGGATTGTAGAAGGCATATTCGACAGTATCGCCCTGCTGATGTCAGGCCGCACTGCGGTATCTGCCATGAGTTGCAACAACTACCCTGACGTAGCCTTGCAGGCACTGGCCGAGCAATACAAAGCAGCAGGCAAGGATTTACCAAAGATAGTATGGGCACTGGATGACGGCCCTGCTGGCAGCAAGTACATACGCAAACACGTAGAGCAAAGCCGTGAGCAAGGCTGGGTATCTCGTGCCGCACAGATTAAAAACAAAGGCCGAAAAAAGCTTGATTGGAACGATATGTTTCAACTTGGCAAGCTTGATGATAAAGCCATTGACGAAGCGCTCTATAACGGCGCGCTGCTGATCGCTAAGTCACCGACTGACAAAGCGCTGCTGATGTACAACCGCAATGGCGACCAAAGCTTCTTTTATGGCTTCATGAACCGTATGTGGTGGTTTCAGCTCGACCTAGACAAATATCACAAATCAGTAAACGCAATCGAGCGTGAGAATGAGGATGCGCCGGTTCAGTTAACCCGTGATGAAATCCGTGAAAAAGCACTCATTGAAGCTAAAACAGTATTTGAAATCGCCAACTGCTACCCACAGGCACTCTACTACCAAGCCAACACACTGACCGATGAAAGCTGGTACTACCTGCGTGTTGATTTTCCGCACGATGGCAGCAGCATTAAAAACACATTCACCGGTGCGCAACTTTCAAGCTCTACCGAGTTTAAAAAACGTCTGCTATCAATCGCACCAGGTGCGGTATTCAGTGGCAACGCTGCACAGCTGGACCGCATCATCAAAGAGCAGCTGTACAACATGAAAACGGTGCAAACCATCGACTTCGTGGGCTACAGCCGCGAGCACGGCACCTATGTATTCAATGACGTTGCTGTGAAAGATGGCCAACTGCACCAGATCAATGAAGAAGACTTTTTCGACATTGGCAGGCTATCAGTTAAATCTCTGAATCAATCCGTTTCACTCAGCATCAATACCGATGCCAAAGAATTCAACACCGAGTGGATCCACCTGTTATGGAAGTGCTACCAAGCCAAAGGCATCGTGGCACTGGCATTCTGGACGGGCAGCCTGTTTGCCGAGCAAATCAGGCAGCACCATAAGTCATACCCTTTCTTGGAAGTGGTCGGCGACCCCGGCGCAGGTAAATCTACACTGATCGAGTTCTTATGGAAGCTGGTAGGCCGCAACGATTACGAAGGCTTCGACCCCTCCAAGTCAACGCTGGCAGCCCGTGCACGTAACTTTGCACAGGTGGCTGGCTTGCCGGTGGTGCTGATTGAGAGCGACCGCGGTGGCGAAGACAAAGCCCACGCAAAGACCTTTGATTGGGATGAACTAAAAACCGCTTACAACGGGCGCTCTGTACGCTCACGCGGTGTCAAGAATGGCGGCAACGAAACTTACGAGCCACCATTCCGCGGTGCCATTGTCATCAGCCAGAATGCTACCGTATCAGCCAGTGACGCCATGATGCAACGTATTGTGCATATTCACTGCGATGTGAAAAGCCACACACCAGCGGGCAAGATTGCCGGTGAAACCCTAGAGCGCATGCCGGTAGAAGAGCTATCAGGCTTTTTGATTAAAGCCACCACCGCAGAGGCCGCAGTCATGGCGACCTTTAAAGAAAAGTCTACCTTTTACGAAAAAACCCTGCAAAACATCGGTGGCATTAAAAACCTGCGAATCATCAAAAACCACGCGCAGATTCTGGCCATGCTTGAAGCGCTGAGTGTGGTAGTGCAAATCGACGACCGCATGCTGGATGCTGCCCGTGATGAAGTGGTTGAAATGGCTGTATCACGCCAGCAAGCCATTAATGCAGATCACCCTGACGTGCAGGCATTCTGGGAAATTTACGAGTACATGAATGGCGACGATTTAGAGCCGCGCCTCAACCACAGCAACGACCCTGAATTAATCGCCATCAACCTCAACCAGTTCGTGCAAATGGCAGCTGAGAAAAAACAACAGATCCCACTGCTATCTGACTTGAAAAAATTACTCAAAACCAGCCGCAAACGCAAGTTTGTAGAGACTAAAGCCGTCAGCAGCTCCATCAATCGTGAATACAACAAAAAACGTGGCTTCGATAACTACGGTGTTGAAGCAAGCCCGCGCCCTGAAACCGTGAAGTGCTGGATTTTTGAAGCTTAACTTTTGTGGAGATTGCCATGAATACAAGTGAAACCGAGGTAACAACAGCAGAACTAAAACGCGCCTACGAGCGCACCGGATTAAACCGCATCGGCTACAGCTTTGAAAAAGCTATCCAGTGTGACATGACTAAAAAATGCCTGGTGCGCATGGCATTAAACGCGCAGAAAAAAGTAACCGTAGTGAGCAGTAAAACCGCAGTAATGGCCAGACCAGCCCGTGAATACTGGTTTAACAAAATCTAGGAGACCAACCATGAAAAACGTAATTTTAGCTGATTTCAAAAAACATGCCGTCATCAACGCCGCCCGCCTGACAGATGCCCAAGTGGCAGACATCAAAGCCCACGGCCTGATCATTAAATACAGACCGGATAACCTGGTACTGGCAGAAGCAGAACAAACCATGCAGCGCCAGCAATCATGCATTTCAGCTGAAGCATGGGTGGCGTGATTATGAATAATAAGCAACTACAACATATAAAAACGCCTTTGAATATTCACGTGCGCGGGCACAGAGACAGATTTTGCGATATTGACACGTTTGACGATTACACCATTGTCTCGAATATTGGAATAGATGCCGCTCGGCGCATTGTGGCGTGTGTAAATCGCTGCGAGGGTGTTGATACTGAAACTCTAGAAAACTCGCCAGACTTAGCAACGGCATTCATGTCAGCTGAGAATGCTCGGTTGATGCAAGTTAATGCTGATTTGTTGGCGACTTTGAAATCAATAATCAATAAAGCTGAGGCAGATTATTACAACACTACTGAGCAACTAGAAGTTATAGCAGATTTCGCCCGCGCCGCCATCGCCAAAGCCGAGGCCGCGTAACCATGGCCAACAAAACCTTAACCGATGACGAATTGCTAATAGCCATCAAGGCATATCTGGCAAACAACAAACACGTCACGCTCAATGAGCTGCGCCGCAAGCTCAGTTCATCCGTCGAGCGTATTGAGCGTGTTGCCGCTGCCGCCAATATCACGCTACCGGCAAAACTAAGCCGCAGTGCCGGGGCAACACTAGGCCGCAGAAAAAGCGCCGTGTGTGAAAACTGGTTTATCAACCGCCCTGCCCCTTGGCAAACAACCTCTAAAAAATCACCAACCCATGAAAGGATCACCGCATGAATCAATCAATTTACATCAGCTACGTACTTGGATTTGCTACCCCTATTGTCATCGTATTAGCGGCAAGCCTGCGCTGCGATTACTTGTACCACCGTAAAAGCGGCCACCGTAAAACTAAAAGCCTGAAACTCGCGGTACGCCGTATGTTCTGGTAGCAATCACTTAACCTTTGGAGACCACCATCATGAATTTATTCAACGACAAATTAAACGATTTAATCGACAGTTTTAAAGGCGACGTGGCTGCACTTACATTGCATAAAGACAACATAGATAAGTCTGAAGAAGTTCTGTGCGCATTAAAACTTAACGGAATCGTATTCCGTCATTTTATTAGCACATACGAATATCGCAAAAGTGCCACTTTATTTGTAGTTATGGAAGAGCCAGTAGACAGCGATATTCTGAAAGCACTAGAAATTAGCTGCTTACTATTAGGTGTCGATTATGCATCCATTGAGCCATGCTTCGAAATCGGCCACCCTAATTACGGTTACTCGATCATCAACGATGATAATTATAATTTTCGCCTGTCATTAAAAGACATCCAAAACGAATACAGCCCACTAGATATCGAACGCTTGCTAAGCGAAGCAAAATCAAAGGTGGCACCGCAAGATTTTATTGGTTTTGATATGGCTGCACCAGAGTCAGATAGAACTGAGGTGGCAGCATGAGCGATATTAAATATTACAAAACCAATAACCCATTGGTTATAGCCGCTTTTAAACAACTAAAAGATGACCGTGAAAAACTAATTGTTAAAGCTAATGCCTTCGCTGAAAGGTTTGGTGGCGATGCAATTATGGCTAGATCAAGCCATGAGTTCAGGGTTTTTGATGGTCTACGATTTAATCCTGAAAAGACTGACCCATTTTGGACTAAACCTAATAATAAAATCAATTACGCGCAAAAGCCTATATCCGCAAATTCAATGTCGCGGCTAAATGGAAAATCGCATTTAACAGCACTTAACAAAGAATGGTACGAAAGCTACCCTAAAGAAACGGTGTCAATCAACCCATTGTACGAAGCACTAGGCACTCACTGGGGCGAGGTTATGTTTTCAGGACTAGGTTGGCTAGATGGTGGCGATTATTTCTATGTCACCACACCTCTATCACTCAATGAGCATCTGCAAGAAATAACCGTCACTGAATACCGTGCCGCCGAAGCTGCTATTAATAAAGAGGTGGCAGCATGAAAGAGCGCCCAATCTTATTTAATGCCGCCATGGTTAATGCAATTCTAAATGGTAGCAAGACGCAAACTAGACGAATTATTAATCCACAGCCATATCAATCTGAATTTGAGCCATCTATTCTGCACTTTAATGGGCTTACTAAAAAACGCCAAGTTATAAATGGAAAGGTTATTCCTAAGGGTGAATATTGGAGCGGATCAAGCACCGTTGAGTCATACGCTAAAGCATGCCCATTTGGTTATGCTGGTGATCAGCTTTGGGTGCGTGAAACATTTAGTGCAATGGGCGATGAAACTAGACATGCCGTGCCTATATTTTACAGAGCTGACCGTCCAAATGATAACGGCGGATGGACCCCTTCAATCCACATGCCGCGTTGGGCTTCTCGCATACAGCTTGAAATTACCAATGTTGGAGTTGAGCATTTACAAAGCATTACCTTTTCAGATGCAGTTGCTGAAGGTGTTATCTATGAGAAAGGCTATACAGATCCGCGTCACGCATATAAATGGTTATGGGAATCAATCAACGGCGAAGGTTCTTGGGATGCTAATCCTTGGGTATGGGTAATTGAATTCGAGGTGCTCAAATGATCACCCCACAATTAACCCTCGACATCAACCACGAGCTGATTATTGACAATTTCGCCGGTGGCGGCGGCGCATCAACCGGCATAGAGCTTGCTCTTGGCCGTCATGTTGATATCGCCATTAACCATGATGCAAAAGCCATTGCCATGCACACGGCCAACCATCCACAGACTAAGCATTTCTGCGAGTCTGTTTGGGATATCGATCCGCGTGAAGTGACGCAAGGCCGCCAGGTAGGTTTAGTGTGGCTATCCCCTGACTGTAAACATTTCAGTAAAGCCAAAGGCGGCAAGCCTGTTGAAAAGAAAATACGCGGGCTGGCATGGATCGCGCTGCGCTGGGCTGCCGTGGCAAAGCCGCGCGTGATCATGCTTGAAAACGTGGAAGAGTTTGTCACCTGGGGGCCTTTGGATTCAGAAGGCAAACCATGCAAAAAAAACAAAGGCCGTGAGTTTAAAGCGTTTGTGAATGCACTCAACCGCCAAGGCTATGAGGTCGAATATAAAGAGCTACGTGCATGTGATTACGGCGCACCAACCATTCGCAAGCGTTTATTTTTAATTGCCAGGCGCGATGGTCAGCCTATCGTGTGGCCGGAGCCTACACACTTTGACCCGGTGCTTGAGCAAAAACGCAGTAAGGCACGCGGCGAAAAGTGTCGTCCATTCTGGCGCACAGCAGCGGATTGTATTGATTGGTCTATCCCCTGCCCTAGTATTTTTACGCGTAAAAAACCGCTTGCCGATGCTACACAGCGCCGAGTTGCCAAAGGCATCGTTAAATATGTTGTTAATAATCCAAGCCCATATATTGTGCGCGTTGAAAAAGACATCACGCCTTTTATCAGCGAACATGCAAACGCCAGCAACCAACGCAATATGCCAATTGATGAGCCGCTGCGGACTCAATGCGCACAGGTTAAAGGCGGCCACTTTTCAGTGGTAGCCCCTGTCATCACCACTTATTACGGCGAAAAATCAAAAGGTGAAGTGCGCGGCATTGCACTGGACCAGCCATTACATACGCAGACTACAGAGAACCGTCACGCATTAGTATCAGCATTTTTGGCAAAAAACTACACTGGCGTAATTGGATCTGATTTAAACGACCCGATAGGTACAGTGACATCAATCGACCACCATAGCTTAGTCACCAGCAACATCGTAAAAATGCGCGGAGACAACATCGGTCAAGCCACTGACGAACCTTTGCATACCATTTCAGCAGGCGGCACGCATCATGCTGAAGTCCGCGCCTTCTTAATAAAATACTACGGTACAGACCAAGACCCGCAGCTGGGATATCCGCTACACACCATCACCACAAAAGACCGCTTCGGCCTTGTAACGGTTAAAGGCCAACTGTACAGAATTGAAGATATCGGCTTGCGCATGCTCTGGCCAGTAGAGCTATTCAAAGCGCAGGGCTTCCCGGATAACTACATCTTTGAAAAAGGTCTAGTGATTGATCACGAAACAGGAAAACAGACGTGGATCCACCTGACAAAAACAGAACAGGTCCGCATGGTTGGCAACAGTGTATGCCCGCCATTAGCAGCAGCCTTAGTTAGAGCCAATCTGGCTGAGTTAACAACTATTAGAAATGAGGTGCGTAAATGAACAGGTTGAGAAAATGCGCAGGGCTATCACCCACCGGCACACAGCAATGCGCCTACCGTGAAGCATGCAAACGCTACACCATGCCAGAAACTGAGAACCAGCAATGGGCATCATTCTACGCAACTGCCGGTGATGACTGCGAGTACTTTATCGCTATAGAAGACGCCAGTCGGTGTGAATTAACCGTTGATATGTTTGAGGTATCCAAATGAACCGCGCCCAACGTAGACAGCAGGAAAGATCAAAAGTCCAGAAAACAAACAGATCCCGCCTGAAAATGACCAATTATTTCACGCTTGAGTTCGATACTTTCGATTCCATCGAGCGCTTATTTCAGCAGCTGCGCAACGGTGCGCTGCTGTACTCACAAAAGGACGGCTGGCAGCTGATGGGCCTATCCGGTGAAATGCTGCACATTGAAAGCGCACTGGAAGGCTGGCTGCAATACTGGAAAGAGCTTACCGAGCAAAACAACATCCCGTATGACGACGCGCCGCTGGTGCGCATATTAAAAGCGCTTGAGTATGTGAAGCCACTGAGCCAGCGCGAGATTGATGCTGCGTACAAGGTGGTTGAGCTGCAGCGCCATTTATACCGCACCGTGCCAAAGGCAGAAACAACTAGAGTGGTACGTGAGGTGCAGAAAAGCATCCGCACGACTGATGATATTAGAGAATTAATGGGGGTAGCGGCATGACTAATAAACTAAGTGTAGGTATTGATGTGACAATAAATAATGAGACATTAGTTCCGGATCACGAGATTGAAGATGCTTTCAAGAATACAAACTTTGGTCGCACAGATTATAAAAATATTCTGCTTGAAGGCGTAAAGAAAACAGCAATCGGCTATCACAATGGATGGACGCTTACTCAAATAATTCGCAAGCTAGGACTTGGAGTGGCTACGTCTGATAATGAGAATAATAAGCTAACTGAAAAAGGCTTATTGTTTATTGAGCAAGCTGCCTCTAATCATGCAATTGCACTGACTGAATCACTTAATAAAAACTACGAAACTATAAATTCAGGACTTCAAGGCTATGTAAAAGTGTTACGTAACGCTGTGGATTGTGCTTATATCGGTACTGAGGGTTGGGAAGATGTTGCTATAGAAGCGTTGGCCAAAACACTACGTTATATTCCTCTATCACATCCAGAAAGGTCATGAGAAATGAAGTGGAAAAAAATAGACAACTACCACCTGCGTTTCGGCGAAACCGCTTGGACAATTACCTTCGCAGAAAATGCCTTATTCCCTTATGGGTTGCATTTTGAGACTGCGTCTAAGGGGCATTTTAAAACATTAGATGAGGCTATCGGTAAACATCACGAATTGGACAGCACAAATGACAACGCTTGAATATCTAGTCAATAAATATAAAAGAGTGGTGCTGAGTGCCGATGAAATATGTGTTGAATTAGGCAATATGCCTAGGCAGACATTTAACAACCGGCGCTCTAAAAAGACGCTTGGTTTTAATACCTGGCGCGATGGCATGTATGTTTACGCACATGCTGCAGATATTGCGGCACATATTGATACTAAACGTGCAGCTTAAATGCCGGACTCAGCAAGTGCTTTCACATAGCAGTTTTTTACAAATAGACTCCAGCCTTCCATTATGTGCTTACGATCTTCGGCGTATTCGTTTCTGTCATAGATCGTTTGCACATTAGCCTGCTTGTGCGCAATACACAGCTCAATAACATCTTTCTGATAAAGCCTTGTAACACCATCAGCCTGCTTTTGGCTATTTGCCCATGTACTGAACATTGATCTAAAGCCGTGGGTGACGTGCTGGCCAGCAAAGCCATTTTCACGCAGCCACTTGGTAATTGTTTCAGAGTTGGCGTGCCGGGTGATATCACCCCTAAACGGGAATATGAATTCAGAGGTCTTTGGCTGGCGCTCTAGCAGATCACGCGATATAGGCGTTAAGAAAACATCATGCTCCTGTTTTTTAAACCGCTTGCCCTTCATAAATTCTTTTTCAATGGTGATTACATCGCTATCTATACCGGACCACTTTGCAGCTACAACTTCAGAGCAGCGAAGCCCGGACAATATCTGAAACATCATTAGGTCTTTTGTTTGCCGAGTCATGGTGCCTTGTATGACTGCTTTAAATATGCGCGTAAGGCTTTCTGGGGTTAATGCTGGAAATGACTTTACTTGATGCTGTGGGAATACTGATTTGAGTCCAATTGCCGGGTTGTATTCGATTAGCTCTAAAATTCTGGCGTGTTCCATTACCTGCTTGATATTGTCGGTAGTCTTCGTGACGGTTTCAAGTTGGCCCTTCTTTACCAGGTGATCCATTGCTTTAATGATATGCCTCGGTTTAATTTCTTGAACCGCCATCAGCATAATGTCTTTACAGTGCAATTCCATTCTACGCAGCGCATCGTCTTTGGTTTTTTCTTCCACCTTTGATTCATAGGCAGGCAGCCACAGGTCTATGGCGTCTTTAAAGGTTACGGTACCGGATTCATTCAGTGCAACCTTTGCAGGTATACCTTTTGCCACCGTCTGGCGCACCCTCTCGCCGGCTGCTCGTGCGTCAGCTAGCGACATAGCGGGATATTTGCCTAGCGTTACAGAGCTACGCTTACCAGCTACCGAGTAACGCTGCAGCCATGTTTTACTTGCAGACGTAACTACAAGGCACAAGCCAGCCCCATCTCGGAGCTCACCAACGGCTGCGCTGGCCACCTGTTTAGCAGATAAAACATTTCTTTTCATAAAAGCACCAAGCAAATAATAAAAGCACCAAGACTTGGTGCTTTTGCGATTTTACTACTTGATTTTACTTATTACCACTTATAACCACTTACATAGCTCGAAGCATTGCACTGCCTTGGTTTCGGTAACATTTGGGAGTAATAGGGAGTGTCTGGGAAAGACCTTTGGCGGAAGAGGTGAGATTCGAACTCACGGTGGGCGTGAACCCACGACAGTTTTCAAGACTGTAGCATTAAACCGCTCTGCCACTCTTCCAGTCTGTTTCGCTGCTTGCGTAACGAAGGCAGCATTATAACAACAAATTAATCATCTTGGAAATCCTGATTTGGAAAAAAAACATCAGAAAAGCCAAAATATCGGGTACAAAATGCCATCAAGGTGGTCACATTCATGCTGCACAACACGTGCGTGAAAGCCACTTACCAATCTGTCAATTTTATTACCATACTGATCAAAGCCGGCATAATGCAATCTTTGGTAGCGCGGCACTATACCGCGCATTCCCGGAACTGACAAGCACCCTTCCCATCCATCTTCCATCGAGGTGCCCATTGGTGTCAGCACCGGATTAATTAAAACCGTGAACGGAACCATATCAGCATCAGGGTAACGCGGGTTAATACCATTATCAGATTCTTTCTGCCCGAATATGACTACACGCTGGCTCACGCCGATCTGTGGTGCAGCAATTCCGGCACCATTCATATGTTTCATGGTGTCTTGCAGATCCTGAATCAAAGCGTGTAATTCTGGCGTATCAAACTTTTCAATCGACTTGGCTTTTAATAACAGGCAAGGATCACCCATGCGTAAAACTTCTCTGACCGCCATATACAAACCTTTATTTAGTGATTTTATTGATTACTACTTATTATCGATCGGGCAGTAGTTCTGCGTCATCAATTGACCGATAATGTTGCGCACGCGCACTAAAGTCTGGTTCAAATTTAAAACAACATCTTCATAGTTGATGCCATGTAGGCTGTCGCCACGCCCTGCTGCATAATTGGCTACCGGACATATCGCTGCATAACTGATGCCCAACTCACGCGCCAGTGCGGCTTCCGGCATACCTGTCATTCCAACCATGGTTGCACCGTCACGTTCCAAACGATCAATCTCTGCGGTAGTTTCCAGACGAGGGCCCTGCGTTGCTGCGTAGACGCCGTAATTCACGATATTTTCATCTATTTCTGATGCGGCCTGCGCTATTTTTGCACGTAACTTGGCGCAATAAGGCTCGGTAAAGTCGATATGCTTTACCGGGTTATTAATACCATCGTAATAAGTATTCTGCCTGCCATGCGTATAATCTATGATTTGATGCGGCAACGCGATCATGCCAGATGACAGTTCCGGATGTATGCCGCCAACCGTAGCAACAGCTGCTATCTCGGTGACGCCCTGTAAATGCAGGGCATACATATTGGCGCGGTAATTCACTTCATGTGGCGGAATCGTATGGCCGTTACCGTGACGCGCAAGAAAAATAACTTCGCCGCCGCATATTTCACCAAAAATCAGTGGCTGCGAAGGTTCGCCGTAAGGTGTGCGTACAATCACACGCTTGTTAACCCGCAAATCTTCCAGTTCAGTTAAACCGGTACCGCCAATAATCGCCAGCATGTTAGCTTTCCAAAATATATTTGTTGCATTTTAGCAAAGCTTTATCAGATTTTTGAATAAATATTACATACCGATAATAGGCATATTGCTTAAATTTAAGCTGCAAAAACTCATGTTGTTTATGGCATACTCTCGCCATGACGAAAAATCATCCTGAAGCCCTATTTGAAACGGCAGCCGTAACGTTGGAAAGCTTAAACCATGCTGCCGGGCATTATGAGAACTTCCCTGTTGCTTCAGTTTTTCTGCCAAAAAAACTGCGTGAGCCCATTGCATTGATATACAGCTTTGCCAGACAAGCAGATGACTTTGCGGACGAAGGTGATTTTACAATCGAACAGCGTTTAAGTGCATTGAATAAATTTCGTGATGAACTGGATTTACTGCAGGCTTATATCAAACCGCAGACTGCTTTTTTTGCAACATTAGGCGTCATGATCAGGTCAAGAAATTTACCATTCATGCCGCTCTATGACTTGCTAGATGCATTTAGTCAGGATGTTACTAAAATACGCTATCAGAACTTCAGAGAAGTCCTGGATTATTGTACGCACTCAGCCAACCCGATTGGCAGACTGCTGTTACATCTTTACCAGGCGGCCACACCAAACAACATTGAATTGTCTGATAACATCTGCAGCGCGCTGCAAATCATCAATTTTCTGCAGGATATTGCCATTGATTTCAAAAAGAACGATGGCAAACAGCGTATCTATATGTGTCAGGATGAGCTGTTAAAATTTGGCATTACGGAACAGCAGATTGCCGCTTTTGTGAACGCGTCTGCGCCTGTAGACAAACAATGGCAACAGTTTATGCAATTCAACTTGCAGCGCGCGCGCGCCCTGCTCATAGCAGGCAAGCCTTTAGGGCGTATTTTAAAAGGCCGCGTTGGTTTAGAAATGCGCATGATCATTGCCGGCGGTGAACGTATCATCACTAAAATCAACAGGGTCAATGGGGATATCTTCAATCACAGGCCAACACTGAACAAATGGGACTGGCTGTTGGTACTTACCAAAGCGCTATTAAAGATTTAATACCAATATATAAACTTGAGTACAGATTAACATGACGCCAAAGCAATATTGCCAACAGAAAACTGCCGCCAGCGGCTCCAGTTTTTATTACAGCTTTATGTTTTTACCGAAACATAAACGTGAAGCCATCACCGCACTCTACGCGTTTTGCCGAGAAGTGGATGACGTTGTTGATGAATGTACAGAACTAAAAGTGGCTCAGGTGAAGCTTGCCTGGTGGAAAGAAGAGATTCAGAACCTTTATAAGGGAAAGCCGATCCACCCGGTTACAAAAGCCTTGCAGCCTTTTGTGCAAAGCTTTCATTTAAGTGAAGAGCACTTTATTGAAATAATTGACGGCATGGAAATGGATCTTAATTTCAACCGTTATGAGGACTTTAAACAACTGCAGCTTTATTGTTATCGCGTTGCCAGTGTCGTCGGCATTTTGTCTGCTCAGATATTTGGTTTTCATAATCGAAAAACCCTCAAGTTTGCCCATGACTTAGGTTTGGCGTTCCAGCTCACCAACATCATCAGAGATGTCGGTGAAGACGCCCGCAGAAACCGTATTTACATTCCACTAGATGAACTTGCCAGATTGGGTGTGACTGAAGAAGATATTCTGCGCAGTCGTGAATCTGATGCAGTAAAACAATTATTAGAGTTTCAGATTGAACGCGCTGAAAGCTATTACGACCGCGCATTAAATGAACTTCCGGCGGAAGATAGAAAAAGCCAGCGCGTAGGTCTGATTATGGCGGCTATTTACCGCACCTTGCTGCGTGAAATTAAAGCGGATGGTGCTGAAAAAGTATTAAATACGCGCACCTCATTAGGTACTCTGCGTAAACTGTCGCTGGCATTTAACACCTGGTTAAAAAACCTATAATAATTAAAAGGTTAAACAATAGTGCATAAATCCCATGTAGCCATTATTGGTGGTGGCTGTGCCGGCTTAAGTGCTGCAGCCGCTTTAGTTGATCGCGGTTATTCAGTTACGCTATTTGAAGCCGGCTCACAACTTGGCGGCCGTGCACGCACTGTCGCAGTTGAAACCAATGGCCTGTTGCATTTGCTGGATAACGGCCAGCACATATTATTGGGAGCCTATCAAGAAACACTGGCCTTACTAAAAAAGGTTGGCGTTAATAAAAAGAAGGCCTTTTTGCGCGTTCCCCTGCAAATCAATATGCAGTCAAGTACGGCAAAATCTGCATTCTCGCTCAAATCTTTTAATTTATTGCCAGCGCCATTCAATCTGCTATTTGGACTCTTATTTTGCAAGGGAATCAGCTTTAAAGAGCGCATGGCAGCATTGAAATTCATGCAAGGCCTAAAAAATACACAATACCAGATTGTACGTGATCTGCCTTTGGAGCGATTTTTAGCCAATCAACACCAATCAAAAAGACTCATCAGTTTCCTGTGGGAACCGCTATGCCTTGCGGCGTTAAACACCCCGATTGCAAAAGCCAGCACACGTATATTTTTGAATGTGCTACGCGATACATTTTCAGGCAATAAAAAAAACAGTGACTTTCTGCTACCACGTTTAGATTTATCACAAATCATATCCGAACCTTTATCGCATTACATACAAACTAAAGGCGGCATCATCAAGCTTAATCAGCGTGTACGTCGTGTAGAAGTTGAAGGTAATGGTTTCAATATAGAAACACGTTATGAAAAAGCACATTTTAGCCACGTTATCATCGCGGTATCACCGGTGCGCGTAGAAAAACTGATCGCCACATTACCAAAACTAAACCACGCAATTGAGCAGACGCAAACCTATCAATACCAACCTATTTATACCGTCTACTTGCAATATCCGCCAGGTACCAGCCTGCCGAGTGTTATTTCTGGATTAAGTGGCTCTATTGGTCAATGGGTATTCGATAGAGGTCAACTTTGCGACCAGCAGAATTTAATTTCGGTAATAGTCAGTGCCGAAGGAAAACATCAGCAGCTCACGCAGGATGAACTGGCATTAAGAGTTGCAAAAGAACTAAACCGTGCATTCCCGGCTTTATCCAAACCTTTATGGCATAAGGTGATTGCTGAAAAGCGTGCTACTTTTTCGTGCGAACCTAATCTGGAACGCCCAACCAACAAAACTTCACAACCCAATGTATTTCTGGCTGGCGACTACACGTACCCGGATTACCCAGCTACGATTGAAGGTGCTATCAGAAGCGGTATTTACTGCGCTAACTTGATACATAACTCGTAATTAATTTCTGCGGATTCAATTCCGCGCTGCTGACGGCGAGGTACTTTAATTATTACGCACGTAATTTAGCGCCTGCTCCAGGCGCTCAACACCAATAACTTCAATACCCTCAATAGGCTGTTTTGGTGCATTGACTTTCGGTACGATGGCTTTGGTAAAACCGAGTTTCGCCGCCTCTTTAAGGCGCATTAAGCCGCCCTGCACAGGCCGCACTTCTCCCGCCAGACCAACTTCACCAAACACTATAAGTTTATTTTCTAATGGTTTGTTTTTTAAAGAAGAAACAATAGATAAAAGCACTGCCAAATCTACTGCAGGCTCGCCGATTTTCACGCCCCCTACTGCGTTAATGAATACATCCTGATCAAAACACGGAATGCCGGCATGTCGATGCAATACTGCCAGTAGCATGGCTAATCTATTTTGTTCTAACCCTACGCAAAGGCGCTTAGGATTTGGTGCATGCGCTTCATCAACTAGCGCCTGAATTTCTATCAGCAGCGGGCGTGTACCCTCTTGCGTAACGGTGATACATGAGCCGGCCACCTGCTCGCTATGATGAGATAAGAACAAAGCCGAAGGATTCGTGACCTCGCGCAAACCTTTCTCAGTCATGGCAAATACGCCAAGCTCATTGACTGCGCCGAAACGATTTTTGAATGCGCGGATCAAGCGAAAACTGGAGTTGGGGTCGCCTTCAAAATACAGTACCGTATCCACGATATGCTCCAGCACACGTGGCCCGGCTAAAGCGCCTTCTTTCGTTACATGGCCTACCAATATCACACAAATGCCGGCCTGCTTTGCCAACCTCGTTAGCTGCGCAGAGCATTCTCTCACTTGCGCCACTGAGCCAGGGGCTGACTGCAGCGCCTCTGAATAAACCGTCTGAATAGAATCAATCACTGCAATATCAGGCTTATGTGTCTGCAATGTTGCAAGAATTTTTTCCAGATTGATTTCAGCCAGCAAATCAATCGGACTCGCATCCAGCCCCAAGCGCTTGGCTCGCATCGCAATCTGCTGTGCCGATTCTTCACCGCTGACATAAATCGCTTTACGCGGTTTTGGTTTGGTCATGGCACCGATATGGCATAACGTTTGCAGCAATAACGTTGATTTACCGATACCAGGGTCGCCGCCTATCAGCACCACCCCGCCCGCTACCAAGCCACCACCCAGAACGCGGTCAAACTCACTCACACCGGTCGGCTGCCGCGGAACTTCAGCCGCTTCTACATCTGCCAGTTTTTGCAGAATACTGCTTTGCGCAACACCATCAAACTTATTGGCATAGCGGTTAGTGCCGGCAGTTTCGGCAATACTTTCAACTAAAGTATTCCATGCCATACAGCTTGGGCACTGCCCTTGCCATTTAGGCTCCTGCGCACCGCATTCGGTACAGGAATATATTGTTTTAGCTTTTGCCATTAATCTGCCATTTTGATTTGTACGCGCGATGAAACTGCACATAGCAGCTCATAGCCTACAGTGTCAGCAGCTTCAGCCACTGCATCAACCGAGATCAGCTTACCCCATAACTCGACTTGGCTGCCAATATCAGCTTCTGGTATACCCGTAAGATCGCAGAACAACATATCCATAGATACGCGTCCCAGTGTTCTTGTGACTTTTCCTGACACTGCAATTGGTGCACCATGTGGATGCTCACTGCCCAACAAGCCAGCATGCCTGGGGTAGCCATCGGCATAACCGCAGGCGACCACGCCAATGCGCGTAGTTTTACTTGCAGTAAAACGGTTGCCATAACCAATACTCTCGCCAGCTTGTATGGTCTGCACAGCGATGATTTCACTGCTTAATTGCATTACCGGCTTCAAATCAAACGCAGAAGCAAGCATGCCACTCACAGTGCTGGCACCATACAGCATAATGCCGGGGCGGACCCAGTCAGCTTGTAAAGCAGGGTAACGTAAAATCGTAGCTGAGTTTGCTAATGAAATTGGCTGCTCAAGGCCTTTAATCGTTTGCTGAAACACTGCCAGTGGCGCTTCTATGCCAGGTGATTTATCCGCTGTTGCAAAGTGCGTCATGAAGGTAATATCTGCAACGTTTTTGCTGGTTTTCAATTGGCTGAACACTGCGGCATATTCATCTGGAGTAAAGCCAAGGCGATTCATGCCGGAATTCATTTTAAGATGTACATGAACAGGTTTAGAGAGGTCGGCACTCAATAACATATGCAGCTGCAGCCTGGAATGCACAACAATATCAATATTATAGTCAGCTACAACCTTAAGCTCATCGGCGCAGAAAACACCTTCGAGCAGCAAAATGGTTTGCTTAAATCCGGCTTCACGCAAAACAATGGCTTCACTGACGCCAAGCACAGCAAAGCCATCTGCCGCACTCAGGCTATGGGCAACGTTTAATAAACCGTGGCCATAGCCGTTAGCCTTAACCACAGCCATGATTTTTGAATGGGGTGCATGCTGCTTAACTACAGCCAAGTTGTGCTGTAAGGCACTTTTAGAAATGGTCGCAACAATCGGGCGCATTACTAAAACCTAGTACTCATCATCCATGTGCCCAGAACCGGCAAAATTCTCAAAGCGGGTATGCTGACCCAGGAATGTCAGACGCACACGGCCAATTGGACCGTTACGCTGCTTACCGATAATAATTTCAGCAGTACCTTTATCCGGGGTGTCCGGGTTATAGACCTCATCACGATAAATAAACAGGATCACGTCCGCATCCTGCTCAATCGCGCCGGATTCACGTAAGTCACTCATGACCGGGCGTTTGTCGGGGCGTTGTTCTACGCTTCGATTAAGCTGCGACAGCGCAATTACTGGCACATCTAGCTCTTTAGCCAGCGCTTTTAATGAACGTGAGATTTCTGAAATCTCTGTTGCACGGTTCTCACCCTGCTTACCGGCCGGAGCCGACATCAATTGCAGGTAGTCGATTACGATCAGGCCAAGCTTGCCGGTCTGGCGATGCAAACGGCGCGATCTAGCGCGCACGTCGAAGCTGCTTAAACCTGCGCCTTCATCAATAAAGATAGGCGCTTCATTGAGCTTACCCAATGCAGTAGTCAGTTTTTCCCAATCTTCGTCTTCCAAGCGGCCGGTACGCATACGATGCTGATCCAGGCGCCCTACCGAGCCGATCATACGCATTGCGAGCTGTGTGCCTGCCATCTCCATTGAGAACACAGCAACAGGCAAGCCACTATCCAGCGCAACGTTTTCGGCAATATTCAACGAGAATGCGGTTTTACCCATGGAAGGACGACCGGCAACAATAATCAGGTCACCGCCCTGCAAGCCTGATGTCATGGAATCCAGATCAGCAAAACCGGTTGGAATACCGGTCACGTCAGATTGATTGTCACGTGAAAAAAGCTGGTCAATACGGTCTGCTACCTGCGGCAGCAATACTTTAATGTCAGTAAAGCCTTCAGAGCTTTTTTTACCGCCTTCGGCAATCTGGAATATCTTGGCTTCAGCTTCATCCAGCAATTGCTGCGCATCGCGACCATTCGGCATATAAGCACTTTCGGCAATGCCGGAACCTACAATGACCAGCTGGCGCATCACAAAACGTTCATGCACAATTTCTGCATAACGGCGGATGTTTGCTGCAGTAGGTGTGTTTTGCGCCAAAGCACCCAGGTAAGCAATGCCGCCTATGCTTGAAAGTTCAGCTGAGTTTTCTAACGACTCAGCAACAGTCACAATATCAGCTGGCTTATTATGTTCAATCAGCTTGGATATGTGCTGAAATATCAGTTTGTGATCATGACGGTAAAAGTCTTTTGCACTCAAAATATCGGCGACTTTATCAAGCGCCTCATTTTCGAGTAACAAGCCGCCAATGACGGATTGTTCGGCTTCTACCGAGTGAGGGGGAGTTTTTAATGCGTCTAATTGTTCATCATTCATAGCCGCAATTATACTCAATTAAAAGCTCCGCCAAAAATAAAAAAGGCTACCGAAGTAGCCTTTTTAAATTCACCTAAATATCAAAAGATATATGGTTAATTATGCCTCAGCAACCACTGAAACAGTGATGTTAACTACAACATCATGGTGCAATGCAACTGAAACAGCGTGATCGCCAATAGTTTTCAACGGGCCATTTGGTAAACGGATAGCCGCTTTAACCACTTCGTGACCTGCAGCAACTAATGCTTCAGCGATGTCGCCGTTGGTTACTGAACCGAATAAACGGCCATCAACACCAGCTTTTTGTGTGATTGATACAGCGAAGCCTTCCAATTTCTCGCCGCGTGCTTGCGCAACAGCTAAAATTGCAGCTTGTTGTTTTTCCAACTCAGCACGGCGTGCAGCGAATTCAGCTTTGTTAGCTTCAGTAGCGCGTTTAGCTTTGCCTTGTGGAATCAAAAAGTTACGGCCGAAACCATCTTTAACTTTAACAACGTCACCCAACCCACCAAGGTTGCCAACTTTTTCTAATAAAATAACTTGCAT
>LNAP01012723.1_pt1 | contig 23055 bp, 21 predicted proteins | sample 602601 | NCBI WGS metagenome assembly LNAP01 (sample SAMN02440304, study PRJNA202911) | soil metagenome | biome: Subtropical and temperate rainforests or woodlands; isolation source: soil samples (1 kg each in a 20% v/v slurry with milli Q water) were... ...
TCCCGGCGCCGCCCACATCGGAAATCCCATGCAACTCAAGAACCCCATCCTCGGCCTGTGCCAACAGTCCACCTTCATGCTCAGCGCTGCCAAAGTCGACCAATGTCCCGACGACGAAGGCTTTGAAGTGGCCTTCGCCGGGCGTTCCAACGCCGGTAAATCCAGCGCGTTGAACACCCTGACGCATGCCAGCCTGGCGCGGACCTCGAAAACTCCGGGTCGCACGCAACTCTTGAACTTCTTCAAGCTAGACGATGATCGTCGTCTGGTCGACCTGCCGGGCTACGGTTACGCGAAAGTACCAATCCCGTTGAAGCTGCACTGGCAGCGTCACCTGGAAGCTTATCTGGGTGGTCGCGAGAGTTTGAAGGGGCTGATTCTGATGATGGACATCCGTCATCCAATGACCGACTTCGACCTGTTGATGCTCGACTGGGCCGTCGCCAGTGGCATGCCGATGCACATTCTGCTGACCAAGGCGGACAAGCTGACATACGGCGCCGCGAAAAACGTGCTGCTCAAGGTTCAGTCAGACATTCGTAAAGGCTGGGGGGATGCGATCAGCATTCAGCTGTTTTCGGCGCCAAAACGCATGGGCCTGGAAGACGCCTACACTGTACTGGCGGGCTGGATGGAACTGGCTGACAAAGGCTCCGAACTCGCGGAATAACAAATCGCGGGCAAAAAAAACCCCGGACTTCTTATGGGGAGGGGGAAGTTCCGGGGTTCAAGTTCCGGACCGCTAGGGCGGGGTCCAGATTATCTGCCAACACTTAACACAACATAGGAGCATCGAAGGGCTTCACCAGCCATTCAGTTACTCTGAGTGGCAGTTCACAGGTTTAGTTCCGGGGTTACAGAAACCATTTGAAATAAGCCGGATCGCCAACCGAAATAAGCGCCCTTCGACCCTTCTGCCGCGGCACTATGCCGCAGCAGACACCGCCTGTTTCAGACGGCTCAGTGAGCTTCGTCCCAGTTATTGCCCACGCCAACCTCGACCAGCAGCGGCACATCAAGCTTCGCGGCATCGGCCATGTGGGAGCGAATCTCCTCGCGAACCTGATCGACCAGGTCTTCACGCACCTCAAGCACCAGTTCATCGTGCACCTGCAGGATGACTTTGGCGTCCAGGCCCGATGAGGTCAGCCAATTATCCACAGCCACCATGGCTTTCTTGATGATGTCCGCCGCCGTGCCTTGCATCGGCGCATTGATCGCCGTGCGTTCGGCGCCTTTGCGCAGGGCCGGGTTTTTCGCGTTGATTTCCGGCAAGTACAGACGACGACCGAAGAGGGTCTCGACGAAACCTTGCTCGGCCGCCTGGGCGCGGGTGCGCTCCATGTACTCCAGGACGCCTGGATAGCGAGCGAAATAGCGGTCGATGTACGCCTGGGACTGTTTGCGATCGACGCCGATCTGCTTGGCCAGGCCAAACGCGCTCATGCCATAGATCAAACCGAAGTTGATCGCCTTGGCGCTACGACGCTGATCAGTGGTGACGTCTGCCAGCTCGACACCGAACACTTCGGCGGCGGTGGCTTTGTGTACGTCCAGGTCATTGCGGAAGGCGTGCAGCAAGCCTTCATCCTTGGCCAGGTGCGCCATGATCCGCAGTTCGATTTGCGAGTAGTCCGCAGCCAGCAGCTTGTAGCCTTTGGGCGCCACGAACGCCTGGCGAATCCGCCGACCTTCGGCGGTGCGGATCGGGATGTTCTGCAGGTTCGGATCGCTGGACGACAAACGCCCCGTCGCCGCGACAGCCTGATGATAAGACGTGTGAATCCGCCCGGTGCGAGGGTTGATCTGCTCCGGCAGGCGGTCGGTGTAAGTGCTTTTCAGTTTGCTCATCGAGCGGTATTGCATCAGCACTTTGGGCAGCGGGTAATCCTGTTCGGCCAGTTCCGCCAGCACCGCTTCGGCGGTAGATGCCTGGCCTTTGGCGGTTTTGCTGAGAATCGGCAAGCCGAGTTTTTCGTACAGGATCACGCCCAGTTGTTTCGGCGAGCCAAGGTTGAATTCTTCGCCAGCGATGGCAAATGCCTCACGCTCCAGCGCGACCATTTTCTCGCCCAGCTCAACGCTCTGGATGCCCAGCAGGTTGGCATCGACCAACGCGCCCTGGCGTTCTATTCGCGCAAGCACCGGCACCAGCGGCATTTCGATGTCGCTCAAGACTTTGCTCAGGCTCGGAATCGCATTGAGCTTTTCCTGCAGGGTTTGATGCAGGCGAAGCGTCACGTCGGCGTCTTCGGCGGCGTACGGTCCGGCCAGTTCCAGGGAAATCTGGTCAAAGGTCAGCTGCTTGGCGCCTTTGCCGGCGATGTCCTGGAAGCTGGTGGTGGTGTGATTCAGGTATTTGAGCGCCAGGCTGTCCATGTCGTGACGGGTCGCGGTGGAATCCAGCACGTAGGATTCGAGCATGGTGTCGAAGGCGATGCCTTGCACGGTGATGCCGCAGCTCTGATCGCCGCCGATGGCGCAGTTGGCCAGGATGTTCATGTCGAACTTGGCGTGCTGGCCGACCTTGAGTTTCTTCGGGTCTTCCAGGATCGGTTTCAGCGCGCGCAGCACGGTGTCACGATCGAGTTGCTCTGGAACGCCCATGTAGGAATGGGTCAGCGGGATGTAGGCCGCTTCGTTGGCCTGTACAGCGAACGACAGGCCGACCAGCTGCGCCTGCTGCGCATCGATGCCGGTGGTTTCGGTATCAAAGGCGATCAGCGTGGCGTCATTGAGTTTTTTAAGCCAGAGGTCGAAATCCGCCTGAGTGAGAATCGTCGTGTACTTGAGTTCGGTCTCGACCGCGGCTTCTTCAGCTACCGGTGCGGTGACTTCCTGGCCGGAGCGCTTGGCGTCGCGCTGGTTTTCTTCGAACCAGCTCTTGAATTCCAGCAGGGTGTAGAGCTCGGCCAGTTTGTCGTGATCCGGCTTGCCCATTTGCAGGTCGTCGAGGCCAATGTCCAGTGGCACGTCGATCTTGATCGTCGCCAGTTGATAGGAGAGGAAGGCCATCTCCCTGTGCTCTTCGAGCTTGGCCGGCAGTGTTTTCGCGCCGCGAATCGGCAGGGTCGGAACGATATCGAGCTGGGCATACAGCTCGGTCAGGCCGCCGTTTACGCCGACCAGCAGGCCGGAAGCGGTCTTGGGGCCGATGCCCGGAACGCCCGGAATGTTGTCGGACGAATCGCCCATCAGTGCCAGATAATCGATGATCTGCTCGGGAACGACGCCGAATTTCTCCTTCACGCCCTCCACGTCCAACGCGCTACCGGTCATGGTGTTGACCAAGGTAATGTGGCCGTCGACCAACTGCGCCATGTCTTTGTCGCCGGTGGAGATGATCACTGGGCGGTCAGCCGCCGCACTGCTGCGGGCCAGGGTGCCGATCACGTCATCGGCCTCGACGCCTTCGACGCACAGCAGCGGGAAGCCCAGAGCGATCACGCTTTGGTGCAGCGGTTCGATCTGCACGCGCATGTCGTCGGGCATGCTCGGGCGGTTGGCCTTGTACTCGGCGAACATTTCGTCCCGGAATGTCCCGCCCTTGGCGTCGAACACCACGGCGAACGGACTGTCCGGGTACTGCTTGCGCAGACTCTTGAGCATGTTCAGCACGCCTTTGACCGCTCCGGTCGGCAGACCTTTGGAAGTGGTCAGCGGTGGCAGGGCGTGAAAGGCGCGGTACAGGTAAGAAGAACCGTCCACCAGGACGAGGGGGGCTTGGCTCATGAGCAGGATCAACCTTTTCGGCGGGTCAGGCGCTAGAATAGCGGGACCGTTGACGACAAAGGGACAAGGTTATCATGCGCACACTAAATCGCCTGTTGCTGGCTGGCTTGTTTGCAATCGCACCATTGGCCGTCATGGCGGCGGACGATGCGCCATCGCCGGAACCGGATGTGACCATCCGCACCGAAGGGGACAAAACGATCCAGGAGTACCGCCAAAATGGTTTCCTGTACGCGATCAAGGTCACTCCGAAGGTCGGAAAGCCTTATTTTCTGGTACGCGCGGACGGGTCGGATGCGAACTTCATCCGCTCGGATCAGCCGGATATGCTGATTCCGTCGTGGAAGATTTTTGAATGGAAGTAGGTTCTTAATTTCAATCGGCGCTGGCTCAATCAGCGGCGCCCGTACTGGCAGCTAAAACATGTCTGTGTTCACCCCGCTGGCTCGGCCCGAGCTGGAAACCTTTCTCGCCCCATACGGGCTCGGCCGCCTGCTTGATTTCCAAGGGATTGCCGCCGGTAGCGAAAACACCAATTTCTTTATCAGTCTGGAACAGGGCGAATTTGTCCTGACCCTGGTTGAGCGCGGTCCGGTTCAGGAAATGCCGTTCTTCATTGAACTGCTGGACGTGTTGCATGAGGCCGACCTTCCGGTGCCTTATGCCTTGCGCACCACCGATGGCGTCGCCTTGCGCGAACTGGCCGGTAAGCCTGCGCTGTTGCAGCCGCGCCTGCCCGGCAAGCACATCAAGATTGCCAACGCACAGCATTGCGCCCAAGTGGGCGAGTTGCTCGCGCACCTGCATCTGGCAACCCAGGCCAACATGATCAAGCGCAAGACCGATCGTGGGCTGGACTGGATGCAGGAAGAGGGCACGCAGTTGTTGTCGCACCTGAATGCCGAGCAGAGTGATTTGCTGCAGCGGGCGCTGGATGAGATCACTCAACAGAAAGAGAAGATCCTGGCGTTGCCCCGGGCCAACATCCACGCGGACCTGTTCCGCGACAACGCGATGTTCGAAGGCACGCACCTGACGGGATTGATCGACTTTTACAATGCTTGCTCGGGGCCGATGCTCTACGACGTGGCGATTGCGCTGAATGACTGGTGTTCGGATGACGACGGGTTGATCGATGGGCCGCGAGCTCGGGCGTTGCTTGGAGCATATGCGGCGTTGCGGCCATTCACCGCTGCCGAGGCGGAGTTGTGGCCAACCATGCTGCGGGTGGCGTGCGTGCGGTTCTGGTTGTCGCGGTTGATTGCCGCAGAGTCTTTCGCCGGGCAGGACGTGTTGATTCACGATCCGATGGAATTTCAGCAGCGGTTGGCACAACGGCAGAAGGTCAGCACGCCGCTACCTTTCGCCCTCTGAATTGTGACGAGGGAGCTTGCTCCCGCTGGCGTGCAGCAGGCCCATCTTGGGGCCGCTTCGCTGCCCGGCGGAAGCAAGCGCCCTCGCCGCAGGGTATCGCAGTGTTACAGCGACTCCAGACACCCCGCCAAATCATTTCCCAATTTCTCCAGCACCTGCTCATAACCTTGAGCAGTTGCCGGCGTGTATCCGCCCAGCGCATCCAGTTCCGCCAGTTTCACCGGCAGGCCAGCCACCAGTGTTTCCGCCAGGCGCGGACGCAATGGCGGTTCACTGAACACACAGGTCTTGCCCACTTCCTGCAACCGCGTGCGCATTGCCGACACATGCTGGGCACCCGGCTGGACTTCGGCGGCGACGCTGAACACACCCGTGTGCTTCAGGCCGTAAGCGTCTTCGAAGTAGTCGAAGGCTTCATGGAACACAAAGTACGGCTTGCCCGCGATACCCGCCAGCCGCGCCTTCAAACGCAGGTCCAGCGCATCCAGGCGCTCATCGAACGCCTTGAGATTGCTTTGATAACGCGCCGCATTGGCCGGATCGGCAGCACTTAAATCAGCGGCCATTTTCGTCGCGATCACCCGAGCATTGACCGGCGACAGCCACAGGTGCGCATCCAGGCTGCCCGGACGGTGATCGTGATCATGCTCATCGGCTTCTTCGGCGTGGGAGTGACTGTCCTCGGCGAAGCGACGCAATTTCAGACCCGGCAGATCCTGCACGGCCACGCTCGGCAACGTACGACCATTCAGCACGCGAGGCAGGAAACCTTCCATGGACGGACCGATCCAGTAAACCAGATCCACCGATTGAACCTTCCGTACGTCGGAAGGGCGCAAGGCATAGTTATGTGGGGAGGCCCCCGGCGGAAGCAGTACCTCGGGGATCGCCACGCCGTCCTGCACCGCAGCGGCAATCAGCTGTAGCGGCTTGATGCTGGTGAGGACCTTGACGTCGGCTTGAGCAGAACCAATCAACAGAAAACTGGCGACAAATGCGACAAAGATAGAAAAAAGTCGGGACACGATGACCACTCGAAGAGGCGAGAACGGGTAACATAATAACGTCTCTCACAACTCATGCCTAAAACACCGATTGCCAGCCGTCCCCACGACCACTCTCATTGCGTTCACAGCGCACTGTCTGAGGCCGATGCCCTGTGCGCACGTCAAGGCCTGCGCCTGACCGCCTTGCGCCGGCGGGTGCTGGAACTGGTGTGGCAAAGCCACAAGCCGCTGGGTGCCTACGACATTCTTGCCGTGCTCAGCGAGCAGGATGGCCGCCGCGCCGCGCCACCGACCGTGTACCGCGCGCTGGATTTCCTGCTGGAAAACGGTCTGGTGCACCGCATCTCCTCGCTGAACGCCTTCGTCGGCTGCAATCACCCGGAACACGCCCACCAGGGCCAGTTCCTGATCTGCCGTGAATGCCACGCCGCCATCGAACTTGAGCAGAAGTCCATCAGCGACGCGATCATCGGCAGCGCCAGGGATGTCGGATTCGTCGTTGAAAGCCAGACCGTTGAAGTGGTCGGCGTCTGTTCGGGTTGCCAGGGGGCTTGATGAGCAACGCGCTGATCCGCCTTGAGCAGGTTGCCGTCACCTTTGCCGGGCAAAACGTGCTGGATAACATCGAACTGAGCGTCGAACCGGGGCAGATCGTTACCCTGATCGGTCCCAACGGTGCAGGCAAAACCACCCTCGTGCGGGCGGTGCTCGGCTTGTTGAAGCCGGACAGCGGCAGTGTGTGGCGCAAGCCGAAACTGCGGGTCGGTTACATGCCGCAAAAACTTCATGTCGATCCGACGCTCCCGTTGTCGGTGCTGCGCTTCTTGCGGCTGGTGCCCGGTGTGGATCGCACGCGTGCGTTGGCGGCACTCAAGGAAGTGGGCGCCGAACAGGTGATCGACAGCCCGGTGCAAAGCGTTTCCGGTGGTGAAATGCAGCGCGTGCTGCTGGCCCGGGCGCTGTTGCGCGAGCCTGAATTGCTAGTGCTGGATGAGCCGGTGCAGGGCGTCGACGTAGCGGGGCAGGCCGAGTTGTACAGCCTGATCACCCGTCTGCGTGATCGTCACGGTTGCGGCGTGTTGATGGTTTCCCACGATTTGCATCTGGTCATGAGCACCACCGATCAAGTGGTCTGCCTCAACCGTCATGTCTGCTGTTCCGGTCATCCCGAGCAGGTCAGCGGCGATCCGGCTTTCGTCGAGTTGTTCGGAAAGAACGCACAAAGCCTGGCGATTTATCACCACCATCACGACCACGCCCATGATCTGCATGGTTCGGTGGTCACCACGGCCCCGACGGCCCAACCCCACGTTCATGGAGATAGCTGCAAGCATGGCTGATTTTCTGCTCTACGCCCTGCTTGCAGGCCTGGCCCTGGCGCTGGTGGCGGGTCCGTTGGGATCTTTCGTGGTCTGGCGGCGCATGGCTTATTTTGGCGACACCCTGTCTCACGCAGCCTTGCTCGGCGTGGCGTTGGGCTTTCTGCTGGATGTCAGCCCGACGGTAGCCGTTACCGTCGGCTGTTTGTTGTTGGCGGTGTTGCTGGTGACCTTGCAACAGCGTCAGCCACTGGCATCCGACACGCTTTTGGGAATTCTCGCACCGAGCACGCTCTCTTTGGGCTTGGTGGTACTAAGCTTCATGCACGAAGTGCGGATCGACCTGATGGCCTATCTGTTCGGCGACTTGCTGGCGATAAGCCCGACCGATCTGGCGTGGATTCTCGGCGGTAGCGCGGCCGTTCTGGCCCTGCTGGTGACGCTGTGGAGGCCTTTGCTGGCGATCACGGTGCATGAAGAGCTGGCCAGGGTGGAAGGTTTGCCGGTGCCGGCGCTGCGCCTGACCCTGATGTTGCTGATCGCCGTGGTGATCGCGGTGGCGATGAAAATCGTCGGTGTGTTGTTGATTACATCGCTGTTGATCATCCCTGCGGCTGCGGCACAACGTCACGCCCGGTCGCCGGAACAGATGGCACTGGGGGCGAGCCTGCTGGGCATGCTCGCGGTGTGTGGCGGGTTGGCATTGTCATGGTTCAAGGACACCCCGGCAGGCCCGTCGATCGTGGTGACGGCCGCCGCGCTGTTTCTGCTGAGTTTTGTCCTGCCCCGTCGAGGGGTGTAGACTTGCTCGTTTTTTGCGCAAATAGAGAGTCGCAGGAATCCTCCCGTTATCTGCTCCTTGTTGCATTTTCGCTGCTACTGGGCGCCTGTCAAAGCACGCCACCAGCGGCCACCGAGGTCACTGATGCGCAGGCCACGGCCATCGCACAGCTCGAGCAAAGCCTCGCCAGCAGCGAGCTGGCCACTGCTGAAGATCAACTGGCTGCCTTGCAGGCCGGGTCGCCAAACGACCCATCGCTTGTGCAGTACCAACGGCAACTTGCCGAAGCCTATCTGCAACGCAGCCAGATCGTGCTGCAAAAAGGCGATGTGAATGCTGCTGCCACCGCCCTGAGCCGGGCGCGGGCACTGATGCCCAAGGCGCCGGCGCTGACCGGTGGGGTCAACAACGCGATCGTCAATGCGCGCAAGGCAGAGCTCGATAGAGCTGAAGCGGCGCTGCTGGCTGCCGAGGCTAAACCGCAGGCGAAGGTGATTGATCCGACCGCTGAAAGCACCACGGTAGCGCTGAATCTCACCGATATGGGCAAACTTCGTCGGCAACTGGATGCGATCGCGGCCGATGTAGTGAATTACCAGTGCGACGTGAGCATTCAGGCGCCGCGCACGCAGGATTATCCTTGGTTGGCGACGTTGTTGACCAAGCGGGTGAAGAAGCTGGATTCGAATTTCGATCTGAATCTGCAGAAGCAAATCGTGCGCAACATTCCGGCGCAGATTGTCTTGAGTCCGCGTAAACCTTGAAAGCATCGCGAGCAGGCTCGCTCCCACAGTGGATTGAGGTGACCCTATATTTGTGGTGAACCCATAACCCTGTGGCAGCGAGCCTGCTCGCGATAGCGTCCTTGCTATTGATTCACAACCTAAGCCGGAATCGCCTTGGCCTTAGGTTCTCGATCCCAAACCCGATGCTGCCCGATCGCCGCGAAAAACGCTTTGATCAACTTCGCGTCCGTCCCCACGATCAACCCCGCATCAGCTTCCAGTTTCAACATATCCAGCAGTTGCTTGGCCTCGCCTTGCAGCGCGATCGCCTTTAAATGCTTGTACGCCTCCAGCACGTAATGCAACGCCACGCCATCACCGCTCAACGCTTTGATGGATGCCGCGCCACCTGGCACAAAGACCGCATCGAAGGCGATGGATGGCATGCCTTCCATGGAGGCATCCACCGGCAGCGACTTGCCATCGGCCGTTGTCACCGGGGCGGACGTCGGGCCGAGCAACTTGGCGTGCGCGCCTTCAGCTTTCAGCGCTTTCTTCATGGCATCGATTGCAACGCCATCGACACCGTTGGCCGCCAGAATCGCGACTTTTCGGGTTTTGATATCGCCGGGCAACAAATTGGCCTGGCTCAGGGCGGGTGAACGGTCCAGGGATATTTTCGGTACATCGACCGTCCCGGCCTTCGGTGCCGGCAAGCCAAGGTTCTGCGCCACACGCTTGGCCAGTTCCAGGTCGATGTTGGCAAGGATCTCATTCACTTCGCGCGCACGGATAAATTCCCGCTCAACCTTGCCCAGCTCAAAGCTGTAGGCCGCAATGATGTGTTCCTGCTCGTGTTTGCTCATGCTGTGAAAGAACAGTCGCGCTTGAGAAAAGTGATCGCTGAACGACTCGCTGCGCTGGCGGATCTTGTTGGCATCGATGCGCTCTGGATACGTCTCGAAACCACCATCCTGCGCGGCGGGCGGTGTTTCCTTCGGCCAGCCACCGTCGATGGAATTCGGCTCGTAGGACGCGCGACCCTTGTCGATGGTGGTGCGGTGCATCGCATCCCGTTGGCCATTATGGAAGGGGGCGACCGGACGGTTGATCGGGATCTCGTGAAAATTCGGCCCGCCGAGTCGGCTGATTTGCGTATCGGTGTAGGAAAACAACCGACCTTGCAGCAACGGATCGTTGGAGAAATCGATCCCCGGCACGATGTGCCCCGGGCAGAAAGCGACCTGCTCGGTTTCGGCGAAAAAGTTGTCCGGGTTACGGTTGAGCACCATTTTGCCCAGTGGGGTGATGGGTACGATTTCCTCGGGAATGATTTTGGTCGGGTCGAGAATGTCGAAATCGAAGGCATGTTCGTTTTCCTCCTCGACGACCTGTACGCCCAATTCCCATTCCGGGTAATCGCCCATCTCGATTGATTCCCAGAGATCGCGGCGGTGGTAGTCGGTGTCTTTACCGGCGAGCTTCTGGGCTTCATCCCAGACCAGCGAGCAGGTCCCGGCGGAAGGGCGCCAGTGGAATTTGACGAAGCGTGATTTGCCCTCGGCGTTGATCAGCCGGAATGTGTGCACGCCAAAGCCCTGCATGCTGCGCAGGCTTTTCGGGATCGCCCGGTCGGACATTGCCCACATCACCATGTGCGCTGATTCCGGAACCAGCGAGACAAAGTCCCAGAAGGTGTCGTGCGCCGAACCGCCCGTAGGAATCTCGTTGTGTGGCTCCGGTTTTACCGCGTGAACGAAGTCAGGAAACTTGATCGCGTCCTGTATGAAAAACACCGGCATGTTGTTCCCCACCAAGTCGAAGTTGCCTTCGTCGGTGAAGAACTTCACGGCAAAACCGCGTACATCGCGCACGGTATCGCCTGACCCGCGCGGGCCTTGCACCGTGGAAAATCGTACGAAGACCGGGGTTTTCTTACCCGGGTCCTGTAAGAAACCGGCCTTGGTCAGTACGGAATGGTTTTCATAGGTCTGGAAAAAACCATGAGCCCCAGTGCCCCGGGCATGGACGATGCGCTCCGGGATCCGTTCATGGTCAAAGTGCGTGATCTTTTCACGCATGATGAAATCTTCCAGCAACGACGGCCCGCGGGCGCCGACTTTCAACGTGTTCTGATTGTCCGAAACCTTCACGCCCTGGTTAGTGCGCAGGGCCTGTTCGGTGGCGTCGGAGCGGAATTTTTCCAGGCTGTCGAGCTTGGCATTGGTGTTGCCGCGGTCCAGTGTGTCGGTCCCGGCCATTGCGCTTTTAGGTGCGGCAGGCTTTTTAGTACTCATCAGTCGTTAACTCCTCGTTGCGATTCCTGCCGTAGCCAGGACTCTTATGTATTCCCCAGGCACGGCACCGGGGGGCGTTTTCGAGTTGCCTTATTAGTGACTGATGGGGTTTTTAGCCGTTCCTTTTTTATGACCTTTGATCGCGTTATTGCCAAATGAAAGGTTGAATGCGGAATAAATGCTAATAACCTCTATACGGACAGGCTAAAATGCGCGCCCGGCTAACCGCTGATCCTTTTCTAACGCGCCCCACAAGGTTCGCTACGTGATCGAGTTTCAAAACGTTCGCCGGTAAGGATATTCCCGCCCTGCACCCGACCAGTCTGACGATTGAAAACGGTCAGGTCTTCGGCCTGATCGGTCATTCCGGTGCGGGAAAAAGTACTCTGCTGCGTCTGATCAATCGCCTGGAGAACTCCAGTGGCGGCAAGATCATCGTCGACGGCGAAGAAGTCACGGCGCTCGACGCCAACAGCCTGCGACGTTTTCGTCAGCAGGTCGGGATGATTTTCCAGCACTTCAACCTGCTGGCGTCCAAGACCGTTGCCGACAACGTCGCGTTGCCGCTGACCCTTGCGGGCGAATTGTCGCGCAGCGAGATCGACCAGCGTGTGGCCGAGTTGCTGGCGCGGGTTGGCTTGTCCGATCACGCCAAAAAGTACCCGGCGCAGTTGTCCGGCGGCCAAAAGCAGCGCGTCGGGATTGCTCGTGCGCTGGCGACCAAGCCGAAAATCCTGCTGTGCGATGAAGCCACCAGCGCCCTGGACCCGCAGACCACAGCGTCGGTCCTGCAATTGCTGGCCGAGATCAACCGCGAGCTGAAGCTGACCATCGTCCTGATCACCCACGAGATGGATGTGATCCGTCGCGTCTGTGACCAGGTTGCGGTCATGGACGCGGGTGTGATCGTCGAGCAAGGTTCGGTGGCCGAGGTGTTCCTGCATCCCAAGCACCCGACTACCAAGCGTTTCGTGCAGGAAGACGAGCAGATCGACGAAAGCGAACAGCGCGACGATTTTGCTCACGTGCCAGGCCGTATCGTGCGCCTGACCTTCCAGGGCGAAGCGACCTACGCGCCATTGCTGGGGACTGTCGCTCGGGAAACGGGCGTGGACTACAGCATCCTGGCCGGTCGTATCGACCGCATCAAAGACATCCCCTACGGGCAATTGACCCTGGCGGTCACCGGCGGCGACATGGAGGCGGCGTTTGCCCGCTTCACCGCGGCTGATGTCCACATGGAGGTGCTGCGCTGATGGAAGCCCTGACAAGTTTCTTCGCCAATATCGACTGGTTCGAAATCTGGCTGGCCACTGGCGATACCCTGCTGATGCTCGGCGGTTCGCTGTTGTTCACCGTGCTGCTGGGCCTTCCGCTAGGCGTGCTGTTGTTCCTTTGCAGCCCGCGTCAGTTGCTGGAAGCCAAAGGCGTATACGCAATGTTGTCGCTGGTGGTGAACATTCTGCGCTCGCTGCCCTTCATCATTTTGCTGATCGTGATGATTCCGTTCACCGTGTTGATCACCGGCACTTCGCTAGGTGTTGCCGGTGCAATTCCTCCGCTGGTGGTGGGTGCCACGCCGTTCTTCGCACGACTGGTGGAAACCGCCCTGCGTGAGGTGGATCGCGGCATCATCGAAGCGACACAGGCCATGGGCGCGACGACACGTCAGATCATCACCAATGCCTTGCTGCCAGAAGCCCGCCCGGGCATCTTCGCGGCGATTACGGTGACAGCTATTACACTGGTGTCGTACACGGCGATGGCCGGCGTGGTGGGTGCGGGTGGTCTGGGTGACCTGGCGATCCGTTTTGGCTACCAGCGTTTCCAGACCGATGTGATGGTCGTCACCGTGGTATTGCTGCTGGTCCTGGTTCAAGTGTTGCAAACCGTTGGCGATAAGCTGGTCGTACACTTCTCGCGTAAATAAGTCATGAGCCGGCCATTCGCTGGCAGGCGCCATGCGCCTCACAAGGAGTTTGCTGAATGAAAAAACTACTCGTCGCGTTCGCTGCTGTTGCAGCTTTTTCCGCCCACGCCGGCACCCTGACCGTTGCGGCCTCCCCGGTCCCGCACGCAGAAATCCTCGAATTCGTGAAACCGGCCCTGGCCAAGGAAGGCGTGGACCTGAAAGTCAAAGTCTTCACCGACTACATCCAGCCGAACGTGCAAGTGGCCGAGAAACGCCTGGATGCCAACTTCTTCCAGCACCAGCCGTACCTCGATGAGTTCAACAAGGCCAAGGGCACCAACCTGATTTCCGTGGCCGGTGTGCACCTGGAACCCTTGGGCGCTTATTCGAGCAAGTACAAAGCGCTGACCGAACTGCCGGGCGGCGCCAACGTAGTGATCCCTAACGACGCCACCAACGGCGGCCGCGCGCTGTTGCTGCTGGCGAAGGCTGGCCTGATCAAGTTGAAGGATTCGAACAACATCCTGTCGACCGTCAAGGACATCACCGAGAACACCAAGGACCTGAAATTCCGCGAACTGGAAGCCGCGACCCTCCCGCGCGTACTGACCCAGGTCGACCTGGCGCTGATCAACACCAACTACGCGCTGGAAGCCAAGCTTGATCCGGCCAAGGATGCGCTGGTTATCGAAGGCAGCGACTCGCCGTACGTGAACATCCTCGTTGCCCGTCCGGACGACAAGGACAGCGAAGACATGAAGAAGCTGGTTGCCGCGCTGCACAGCCCGGAAGTGAAAGCCTTCATTCTCGAGAAGTACAAAGGCGCGGTAGTGCCGGCGTTCTGATCTGAAGCTGTAACGAAAAATGGGGCGCATTCAAATGCGCCCCATTTTTTTTATGCCTGAAACACGGACCCTGCAGGAGCCGGGTGTTATTTGCGGTTAAGCATCACCGGCAACTGCGCCACCAACTTGGCGTTGTTCAACGGCGCCCGGATGAACCCGCGCTGCGTCCCGTCCGGCCCGATCACCGCCAGGTTGCCGCTGTGATCAACCGTGTAATTCGGCTTGCTGGTGTCCGCCGGAATGAACGGAATGCTCACCGCGTTGGCCAGCTTCTGAATGTCCTCGACCGAGGCCGCCGTCAGCCCTTGAAACTGCGGGTCGAAGTAACCCAGGTATTGCTTGAGCTGCTTGGGTGTATCGCGGTTCGGATCGACGCTTACCAGGATGATCTGCAATTTATCCACAGCCTCCGGCGGCAATTCGCTCTTGATCTGGCGCAGCTGGGCGAGGGTGGTCGGGCAGATGTCCGGGCAGAAGGTGTAGCCGAAGAACAGCAACGACCACTTGTCTTTCAACGCATTGACCGCCACCGGTTTGCCGTCCTGATCGGTCATCGTCACGTCCGGCAGGTTGCGGCTTTGCGGCAACAGGATAATCCCGGCGTCGATCAGTGCCGTAGGGTCACCCTGGCCTTTGCCGGACAGCACTTTGTTGATGGTCAGGCCCAGGACCAGCGCGATCAGGGCGACAAGGATGAAGACGGTTTTCTGGGTTCGAGTCATAGGTTCAACAGTAGGTAGTGGTCTACGAGCAGCGCGATAAACAGCAGGAACAAGTACCAGATAGAGTACTTGAACGTGCTGATCGCCGCGTGCGGCCGAGTGCCACGGTACAGCACGACGGCCCATTGCAGGAACCTCGCGCCAAGCCCGACGGCGCAAATCAGGTAGAGGACGCCGCTCATGTGAATCACGTACGGCATCAGGCTGACGGCCAGCAACGCGAAGGTATAAAGCAGGATATGAATTTTCGTGTAGTGCTCGCCATGGGTCACCGGCAGCATCGGAATATCGGCCTTGGCGTATTCCTCTTTGCGATGGATCGCCAGCGCCCAGAAATGCGGCGGGGTCCAGGCGAAGATGATCAGCACCAGCAGCAGCGGTTCGGCACTGACGTGACCGGTGGCTGCGGTCCAGCCGAGCAGCGGCGGGGCGGCACCGGCCAGGCCGCCGATGACGATGTTCTGTGGCGTCGCGCGTTTGAGGAAACCGGTATAGACCACGGCGTAACCGAGCAGGGAAGCCAGGGTCAGCCACGCCGTCAGTGGATTGGTGAACGCCAGCAACAACGCCTGACCCAGCACCGCCAGCACCAATGCAAATGTCAGCGCAGCCTTCGGTGACACCCGGCCTTCGGCCAAGGGCCGTTTGTGTGTGCGCGCCATCACCGCATCGATCCGCCGGTCCACCACATGATTGACCGCCGCCGCCCCGCCGGCACACAACGCGATCCCCAGATTGCCGAACACCAGCACCGTCCATGGCACCCCGGCGCGGGTCGCGAGGAACATGCCGACCAGCGAGGTGATGAGCATCAGCACCACCACTTTCGGCTTGGTCAGCTCCAGGTAGTCACGCCAGATCGCCTGGCTGTGACGTGCGCCGATCAGAGTCGCCATGGCATCTCTCCTTTTATTGTTATGGGCCCGGCCGAGTGTTTGCGCGGGCTGAAGCGCCAGCGCGTCGGTTGTTTGACCCGAACCAGACTGGTCCGGGCGTGGTAATTGACCAGCACCATTGTCAGCAACAGCGCTGCGCCGCCGGCGTTATGCGCGACAGCCACCGGCAGCGGCAGGTGAAACAGCACGTTGCTGATGCCGAGGGTGATCTGTGCGGCGAGAGCAATCAGCACCAGTCCCGCCAGGCGTGTCATGCCGACGACTTTCAGTTGCCACGCCAGACCGAACAGCACCAGCGTCACCAACAGCGCGCCAATGCGGTGAGTCAGGTGAATCGCCGTGCGCGCATCGCTGTCGAGCTGCCCGCCCAGGTAATTGGGGCCGATGTGTTGGGTCAGATGAAAGCCGTTGGCGAAATCAGCGGGCGGCAGCCATTGCCCGTGACAGGTCGGAAAGTCGATGCAAGCCACCGCCGCGTAGTTGGAGCTGACCCAGCCACCGAGGGCGATTTGCAGGATCACCAACAGCAACCCGGCCGTCGCCCAGTACTGCAAACGCCGCGGCACCGTCAGCGCCGGCAATACGCCGGACAGGCGCAAGGTCAGCAGAAACAACAGGCTCAACGTTGCGAAACCCCCGAGCAAATGCCCGGTCACCACTTGTGGCCAAAGCTTGAGCGTTACCGTCCACATGCCGAACGCCGCTTGGGCGATTACCACCGCCAACAGGAACAATGGCAGCTTCACCGGTTGCCCCGGATGCCGACGATGCACCCAGGCGCGCCCGGCCAGTACCAAAATCAGCAACCCCAGTGTGCCGGCAAAGTAGCGGTGGACCATTTCGTTCCAGCCCTTGTGCGCCTCGACCGGGGCATCGGGAAAATGCAGTTCGGCATGAGCCAGCTGGGCTTCGCTTTTCGGCACGCTGATAAAGCCGTAGCAGCCCGGCCAGTCCGGGCAACCGAGGCCGGCGTGGGTCAGGCGGGTGTAGGCACCGAGCAACACCACGATCAGTGCCAGCAAGGTGGCAAACAGCGCGAGGCGAAATCCAGGTTTGGCCATGACGATGCCCTTATCCGATGTTCGACAGTTTCAGCAAATGGCGCAGGTCCTTGCCTTTCACGGTTGGGTCGTAGCGCAGCACCAGATTGCCGTGCGGGTCGATGATCCACAGCTGCGGCACGGTTTGATCGCCAGTGGTCTTGCTGAACGTGGTCAGGTCCATGGGATAACGCTGCAGCTGCGGGTATTCGCGGGTCAGCTTGGCGTCGTAGTCGCTGTTCAGCGGTTGCGCGGCGGCCAGGGCGTGACTGGCGCGCCCGGCATCACGGCCAAGGCCGATCTGGACTTGTCGCGCCAGATACACCAACTGCTGGCAATCAACCGAACACTCCTTGGGCGCGGTGACCAGCAATTGCCAGCGGTCCTCCTGCGCCTGCACGCCAAGGTTGGCGCGGGTCTGGCCGTTGCCGATCAGCTCGCCGTGATAGCTGCGACCTTCCGGCACCCAGAACTGCAACTTGTACATGCCGGTGGCGAGGATCATCGGACCGATCACCCCAAGCAGGATCAGCAGCAACTGCAAGCGACCCTTGCGCCGGTTCGCCGGCGTTTTCGCCTCAGACATGCTGGGTGGATTCATGGCCGCTCCCATGGTGTTTCTCCTTTGCGTTGTGCCAACCGAGATAGACGTAGAGGCCGAGCAGGGCGATCGACATGGCGAACCACTGCACGGCATAAGCGATGTGTTTTTCCGGCCCCATGGCCACTACCGGCCAATCGGCCTGGTAGGACGCGGGGCCGGTTTCTGCGCGTAATTCGTAGGCGAACCCGTCACGGTCCAGCGCCGCCCAGAGCTTGGAAGGTTCGACCGCGGTGACTAATCGAGGCCAGGTGGTGGTGCTCGGATCGGCCTGCAATTGAAAGGTCGCGCCGGGCGAGACGTAGACCCAGGCATCCAGGCTCAAGGCCTGAGTCGGCGTGGTGAATTGCGGCGGTGTGCGCCGGTCCGGCCACGGCAGCCAGCCGCGATTGACCAGCAGCCACAGTCCGGTCGCCTGCTCCTGAAACGGTTGCAGCAGCTCGACGCCGACTTTGCCGTCGCGCTGGCGGTTATCCAGCAACAGGCTGTGTGCCGCATCGAACTGGCCGTGCAGGCGAACCCGGCGAAACGCCGGATCTTCGGTGTGTTGCAGCTCGGTGCTGGCCATCGGCGCGGCGGCACGGCGCTCGGCGTAGGTGTGCAGCAACGCGCTTTTCTCCGCGCCCCGGCTCAGTTGCCAGAAGCCGAGCGAGACCAGCAGCGGCAGCAGGAACGCGACCACCAGCGTCGGTACGATGCCCGGCCGAAAGCGCTTCATGGCTTCGCCAGAAAGTCGGTAGTCGCGATAGCTATACTCAAGTGCATCGCCTTTCCCCCGGAGTCCCACCATGCTCAAAGCAGCCATCGTCCTGATGCTGATTGCCACGGTTGTCAGCCTGTTTTTTCTGGTCAAGGACGACAGCAGCTCGAACCGCCTCGTCATTGCCTTGAGTGTTCGTGTTGCCCTGGCCGCCATCACCGTCGGCTTGATCGCCTGGGGTTTTTTCAGCGGCCAGCTGGTGTCGCATGTGCCCTGGTAAGCCTCAGAGCACGTAGACGAAAACGAACAGTCCGATCCACACCACGTCCACGAAGTGCCAGTACCAACTCGCCGCCTCGAAGCCGAACTGGTGCTCGTTATCGAAATGCCCACGCATGACCCGCATCAGCATCACGAAGAGAATGATGGTGCCGATAGTGACGTGAGCGCCGTGGAAACCGGTGAGCATGAAGAACGTCGCGCCGTAGATGCCCGAACCCAGGGTCAGGCCCAGTTCGTGGTAAGCATGCAGGTACTCTTCGGCCTGAAAACCGAGGAACGCGCAGCCCAGCAACACGGTGATCGCCAGCCAGATTTTCAATGCGCCGCGGTGGCCTTTTTTCAAGGCGTGGTGGGCGATGGTCACGGTGACGCTGGAGCTCACCAATAGAATGGTATTGATCAGCGGCAAGCCCCAGGGACTGATAACTTCCTTCGGCGGCGGAAACAGTTTGGAATCAGGGTTGTTCAGCAATGGCCAGACGAATTCGAAGTTCGGCCAGAGCATATGTGCGATGCCTTTGGGACCTTCACCGCCGAGGGCCGGACCGGAAACGTGGCGCACGTAAAACAGCGCACCGAAGAACGCGATAAAGAACATCACCTCCGAGAAAATGAACCAGCTCATGCCCCAGCGGAACGAGCGGTCCATCTGCGCGCTGTACAAGCCGCCGCGACTTTCCTTGATGACCGTGCCGAACCAGCCGAACAGCATGTACGCCAGCAGCAGGCCGCCGACGAAAAAAATCAGCGGGCCGTGGGATTCCGGCCGCGCCGCTTTCAGATCGTTGAACCAGGTGGCCAGGCCGAACACGGTGACGAACATCCCGACCGTGGCGATGATTGGCCATTTGCTCTGGGCCGGAACGTAATAATGTTCATGAGTTGCCATTTATTGTTCTCCTTATCGGGCACGCTCAGCCGCCAGTATTTACAGCCACCGGTGGATGTCGGGCGGTGATATCGAACAGCGTGTAGGACAGCGTCAGGTGCTTCACATCCTTGGGCATGTCACGGTCAACGATGAAACGTACCGGCCCGGGCTGCAGCACTTGCTGGGTAAAGCAGAAACATTCGGTCTTGTGGAAATACGCCGCCGCGGCGCTCGGCGCGATGCTCGGCACCGCTTGCGCGCTCATCGGCTTGTCAGTGGGGTTGTGCGCGATGAAGATCATCTCGTTCACCGCCCCCGGGTTGGCCGTCAGCTCGTCGCTCTTGGGGTAGAAATCCCAGGACATGTCAGCCGAGTTGGTCGACAGGAACTGCACGCGGACCTGCCGCGAGGTATCGACGGTTTGTTCGCCCTCATACTGGCCGCCAGTCTTGCCATTGATGCCGAATGCCTTGCACATCACGTCGTAGATCGGCACCAGGGCAAACCCGAAAATAAACATCGCCACCACTACCAGCAGCAGGCGGGTGACCAGCTTCTTCATCGAAATCGAGTCAGCCATGGGATCCAGCCTCTACGCATGACCCGATAGGAGTGGGCCTTTGTGGCGAGGGAGCTTGCTCCCGCTGGGTCGCGAAGCGGCCCCAAAAGTTTTGCGTCTGCTTCGCAGCCGAACGGGAGCAAGCTCCCTCGCCACACAAGCCCGCTCCCACAGGAATTTGTGTGTTCATTTCACTTCCGGCGGCGTAGTGAAGGTGTGATACGGCGCCGGTGACGGGATGCTCCACTCCAGGCCTTCCGCTCCATCCCACGGTTTGGCCGGTGCTGGCGGGCCGCCGCGGATGGTCTTGATCACGATGAACAGGAAGAAGATCTGCGTGGCACCGAACATGAACGCGCCGATCGACGACACCATGTTGAAGTCGGCGAATTGCAGGTTGTAGTCCGGAATCCGCCGCGGCATGCCCGCCAGCCCCACGAAGTGCATCGGGAAGAACGCCATGTTCATGCCGATGAACGAGAGCCAGAAGTGCAGCTTGCCGAGGGTTTCGTCGTACATGTGGCCGGTCCATTTCGGCAGCCAGTAGTAGGCCGACGCGAAAATCCCGAAGATTGCCCCTGGCACCAGCACATAGTGGAAATGCGCGACCACGAAGTAGGTGTCCTGGTACTGGAAGTCTGCCGGGGCGATGGCCAGCATCAACCCTGAGAACCCGCCAATGGAAAACAGGATCACGAACGCCACCGCGAACAGCATCGGCGTCTCGAAGGTCAGCGAGCCTTGCCACATGGTGCTCGCCCAGTTGAACACCTTCACTCCGGTGGGCACCGCGATCAGCAGCGTGGCGTACATGAAGAACAGCTCGCCCACCAGCGGAATGCCGACCACGAACATGTGGTGCGCCCAGACGATGAACGACAGGAACGCGATACTGGCCGTGGCATAAACCATCGAGGTGTAGCCAAACAGCGGCTTGCGCGAAAAGGCCGGAATGATCGAGCTGACGGCACCGAAGGCCGGCAGGATCATGATGTACACCTCAGGGTGACCGAAGAACCAGAACACGTGCTGGAACAACACCGGATCACCGCCACCGGCGGCACTGAAGAAACTGGTGCCGAAGTGAATGTCCATCAGCATCATCGTCACGCAACCGGCCAGCACCGGCATCACCGCAATCAGCAGGAATGCGGTGATCAGCCAGGTCCAGACGAACAACGGCATTTTCATCAGCGTCATGCCGGGGGCGCGCAAGTTGAGGATGGTCGCGATCACGTTGATCGCGCCCATGATCGAACTGATCCCCATCAAGTGGATGGCGAAGATGAAGAACGTCACGCTTTCCGGCGCGTAGGTCGTCGAAAGCGGGGCGTAGAACGTCCAGCCGAAGTTCGGCCCGCCACCGGGGGTGAACAGGGTCGACACCAGCAGGATGAACGCCGCCGGCAGCAGCCAGAAGCTGAAGTTGTTCATCCGCGGCAGGGCCATGTCCGGTGCGCCGATCATCAGCGGGATCATCCAGTTGGCGAGGCCGACGAACGCCGGCATCACCGCACCGAACACCATCACCAGACCGTGCATGGTGGTCATCTGGTTGAAGAATTCCGGCTGGACGATCTGTAACCCCGGCTGGAACAGTTCGGCGCGAATCACCATCGCGAACGTACCGCCCAAGAGGAACATGGAGAACGCAAACCACAGGTACAGCGTGCCGATATCCTTGTGGTTGGTGGTCAGCACCCAGCGCATCAGACCTTTGGCAGGGCCGTGGGCGTGATCGGTAGCATGACCATGATCATCAATGACGGCGCTCATGGCGTGTCTCCTGCAAACAGATGGGCTGGGCAGGCCGGGGCGCGCTGCCCCGACCGGTTCCTTGGTTGCGCAATAGGCCGGGTCATTGGCTTTCCGCCTGTTTCAGCTCCAGCACTTCTTTAGGAGTGACCATGTCGCCTTTGTTGTTGCCCCAGGCGTTACGTTCGTAGGTCACGACCGCCGCGATATCGACTTCCGAGAGCTGCTTGCCGAACGCCGCCATGGCGGTGCCAGGCTTGCCGTGGAAGACAATGCCCAAGTGATCCTTGATCGGGCCGGTGGCGATTTTCGAGCCCTTGAGTGCCGGGAACATCGGCGGCAAGCCTTGGCCTTCGGCCTGGTGACAGGCCACGCAAGTGGTGTGATAAACCTTGTCGCCACGCTCTTTAAGCTCGTCGAGGGTCCATTCCTTGCTGGTCAGCTCTTTGAGCTGCATGGCCTCGGCCTTGCGCTCGCCCAGCCATTTTTCGTAATCGGCCTTTTCCTTGACCTCGACCACGATCGGCATGAAACCGTGGTCCTTGCCGCACAACTCGGCGCACTGCCCGCGGTAGATGCCAGGTTTGTCGATGCGGGTCCAGGCTTCATTGACGAACCCCGGAATCGCATCGCGCTTGACCGCGAAGGCCGGCACCCACCAGGAGTGGATAACGTCAGCGGAGGTCACCAGGAAGCGCACCTTGGCGCCAATCGGCAGCACCAGTGGCTTGTCGACCTCCAGCAGGTAGTGCTCGCCCTTGGTTTCCTTGTTGTGAATCTGGTCGGCGGGCGTGGCCAGGTTGCTGAAGAACTCGACGTCCTGGCCCAGGTATTTGTAATGCCACTTCCACTGATAACCGGTGACCTGGATATCGATATCCGGCTCACTGGCGTCGTACATCTTGATCAGGGTCGCCGTGGCAGGAACCGCCATGGCCACCAGGATCACGAAGGGCACGATGGTCCAGAGGATTTCGACGGTGGTGCTTTCATGAAATTTTGCGGCCACCTGCCCGGTCGAGCGACGGTGGAGGATCATCGACCAGAACATGGCGCCGAAGACGATGATGCCGATCACTACACAGATCCAGAAAATGGTCATGTGCAGGTCAAATACTGCGTGACTGATTTCACATATTCACAGTCCAGGCGGCGTGCGCCTGACCGAAAATCGACCACAACAGGAGGCCCATCCAGACGTGTGGATGTCGCATCATTGCGGGTTCCCCTTATCGTTCTTGTTATCCCGCCGGCTTTCACCTGCGGCAAGGGAGCGGCATTTCAGACTACGAACTTGAATCGCCGGGCCTTGCTGCGTGTGCAGTCGGGCGTCATCAGCTAACTCCATTCCCACCCGAGTATAGACAGCGACTGCCACCTCGCAACGTGACGGCGTAAATGATCTGAAACAGCTGGGACTTGCGTTCAAGGTCCCGAATGGAGAAGGATGCAGACGAGTGGTGGCAAATGGATATAACTGTGATGTCTCAAGGATGAAACAATTATGACAAATGCGTCTTAGCCTTTTTCGTATGCAAGCTAAGTTATGTCTTCCCTATTTCATTGCCTTTGTTTCCTGGAGTTTTCATGAACACCGCCGCATTGCGCGAGCAGATCCAAAAAGCCCAACAACACGA
>LNAP01001685.1_pt1 | contig 23053 bp, 22 predicted proteins | sample 602601 | NCBI WGS metagenome assembly LNAP01 (sample SAMN02440304, study PRJNA202911) | soil metagenome | biome: Subtropical and temperate rainforests or woodlands; isolation source: soil samples (1 kg each in a 20% v/v slurry with milli Q water) were... ...
GGTGCTCACGCGGGGCACCAGGACCACACGCCTTCGCCGTCCGCGCAGCGCCGTCGTCCACGCGGTGTCCGGATCTCACGGTACCCCTGCGGAGCCCGCGGCCCTGATCCGACCTTCCGCGCCGAACGCTGCCGCGTCCACCGCACCCCGCCCCACGAACCTGAGGATCGCGATACGCCCCTCTCGGTGGGCGGGATGTGTTGGATTATAAGCCTATATCGATTGACGTCAAGATGGACCTAGGAAAAAATATCGCAACGTGAGTTCGGTCTGTTCCCCGGACGCGGTGCACTGCGCCGCACTTGCGGCGTGGTGCGCCGCAGATCCGGCAACTGTAATTTTCGTGATCAAGCGTGAAAGGGCGCTTGATCACGAAGCACTGCATTGAGGGTGACGAGCAGCTTGCGAGCGACGGCGATCAGGGCGATTTTGGCGGGTTTGCCCGCGTCTCTCAGGGCACGATAGGTTGCTGCGAACCGGGATTTGGTTCGAGTGACGGAGACTGCCGCCATGTAGAGGGCTTCGCGGACCCGGCGCCTGCCGCCGTGGATCTTGCGGGCACCACGGAACTTGCCGCTATCGACATTGAAGGGCGCCAGTCCAGCTAAAGCGGCGATGGCCTTGGGCGAGCGGGAGCCGAGTTCCGGCATCAGCGCCAACAGCGTGGCGGCGCAAACCGGGCCGATGCCGGGCACCGAGCGCATCAGGCGTTGTGCGGCGTGCAGGCCCTGCTGCCCGGCAATCAGGGTGGAGATCCGCTGATCGATGCGCTGGATGGCCTGATCGAGCCAGGCGATATGCTGCATCAGCTCGTCCAGCAGGTCGGCGCTGGTTGCGGCAAGGCGGGTGCGCTCCTGCTTGCGGCAGGCGACGAGCTGATCGCGGCGCTTGTGCAGGTCGGCAAGCTACTCCCGCGCCGGGTCGGTGGTGCCGTCGGCGCCGGGCCGCAGGCATTGGGCCATCGCCGCCAGCATCCGCGCGTCGATGGCGGCGGTCTTGGCGAGCAAGCCGATGGAGCGGGCGAAATCCCGGGCGCGGGCGGGGTTGACCCGCGCGAAAGCGATGCCGGCCGCGCTCAAGGCCCGGCGCAGCGCCTTGTCATAGTGGCCGGTGGCCTCGAACAGCACGAATACATCGCTACCGGCCCAACCCGCGATCAAGGCATTGACCGCCTCGGGGAGGTTGTCGACGCGGTTCACCGTGCCGATGTTGCTGTAGAAGACGTCAAGAAAGTCCTTGGAGATATCGATTCCAACGAAGCCGGGACGTATGATCATGATGCCTGTCCCTGTGCTGCGAGGTCCGCGGCGAACGGCCTCGATCAACTGTTCAGGTGTGGGTGATGTAGCGCGGGCGGGTGCCAAGCCGGATCACGGTCTTCATGACCAGGGGCTCAACGGCATCCCGCCCGCACCCATCATGACAGATCCCGACTACACAGGGGCCCAGCTTGTTGACATCAAGAAGATGGATCCCGGGTCTGCGCAGCAGCACTGCCGGCGATGCTGCGCATCGCCTGTGCTGCAGCGCGCCCGGGAAACGAAGGACGCGGCTGCGTGTCCGGGAAACTCCCCCGCTACTCCGCTCAGATCGTCTGGTTATATGCGCCGACTTCGGGATGGGTGCGCAGCACCACGTTCATTGCCTCGAACATGTCGTGCATGCGCTGCTCGGAGACCGGGCTCTCGACCACCACCACCAATTCCGGCTTGTTGGACGAGGCCCGCACCAGGCCCCAGCTGCTGTCGGCGCAGGTGACACGCACGCCGTTGACGGTGACGAGATCGCGGATCGCCTGCCCGGCGACCTCTGCGCCGCTCTTCTGCGCATCCTCGAAATGCTTCACCACCGCGGCGACCACGCCGTATTTGGTCTCGTCGGCGCAATGCGGCGACATGGTCGGCGACGACCAGGTCTTCGGCAGCGCATCCTTGAGGTCGGCCATGGTCTTGCCGGGCGCGCGGTCGAGCATTTCGCAGATGGCGATCGCCGACACCAGGCCGTCGTCATAGCCGCGGCCGACCGGCGCGTTGAAGAAGAAGTGGCCGGATTTTTCGAAACCCGCCAGCGCCTTCGTCTCGAAGGTACGGCGCTTCATGTAGGAATGGCCGGTCTTCCAGTAGGTGGTCTTGGCGCCCTGCGCCTGCAGCACCGGGTCGGTGACGAACAGGCCGGTCGACTTCACATCGACCACGAAGGTGGCGTCCTTGATCACCGCCGACATGTCGCGCGCCAGCATCACGCCGACCTTGTCGGCGAAGATCTCCTCGCCGGTGTTGTCGACCACGCCGCAGCGGTCGCCGTCGCCGTCGAAGCCGAGGCCGACGTCGGCCTTGTGTTCCAGCACGGCATCGCGGATCGCGTGCAGCATCTCCATGTCTTCCGGATTCGGATTGTATTTCGGGAAGGTGTGATCGAGCTCGGTGTCGAGCGGGATGACCTCGCAGCCGATCGCCTCCATCACCTGCGGCGCGAAGGCGCCAGCGGTGCCGTTGCCGCAGGCGACGACAACCTTGAGCTTGCGCTTCAGCTTCGGGCGGCGGGTCAAGTCGGCGATGTAGCGCGCCGGATAATTTTCGTGGAATTGATAGGAGCCGCCGGCCTTGTTGTCGAACTCGGCGTTAAGCACGATCTCCTTCAGCCGGTTCATCTCGTCCGGCCCAAAGGTCATCGGCCTGTTGATGCCCATCTTGACGCCGGTCCAGCCGTTGTCGTTATGCGACGCGGTGACCATGGCGACGCAGGGCACGTCGAGGTCGAACTGGGCGAAATAGGCCATCGGAGTCACCGCCAGGCCGATGTCGTGCACCTTGCAGCCAGCGGCCATCAGGCCGGTCATCAGCGCATATTTGATCGAGGCCGAGTAGCCACGGAAATCATGGCCGGTGACGATCTCCGGCTTCTGGCCGAGTTCGCGGATCAGCACGCCGAGCCCCATGCCCAGCGCCTGCACGCCCATCAGGTTGATCTCCTTGCCGAACAACCAGCGCGCGTCATATTCGCGAAAGCCGGTGGCCTTGACCATCGGCTCGGATTCATAGGCGTAGGTGTTGGGAACCAGAACGGGCTGCGGCTTCGGGAACATCAGATGACCTCTCAAGCGGGGGTACCAGCACTATGCATATTTAACGAAAACGGGGCGCCCATAGCCCCGTTCTCCTGAATACAGATCGATTGTGTCCGAAGTCTATCGCGATCGCTCAGTAGCGGTAGTGATCGCTCTTGAACGGGCCTTCGGGCTTGACGCCGATGTAGCTCGCCTGGTCGGGGCGCAGCTTGGTCAGGTTCACGCCGATCTTGGCGAGATGCAGCATGGCGACCTTCTCATCCAGCGACTTCGGCAGCACGTACACTTCCTTCTTGTACTTGCCGTCCTTGTTGTTGGCGAACAGTTCGATCTGCGCCAGCGTCTGGTTGGTGAACGACGCCGACATCACGAAGGACGGGTGACCCATGGCATTGCCGAGGTTCACCAGGCGGCCTTCCGACAACAGGATCATGCGGTGACCGTCCGGGAAGGTGATCTCGTCGACCTGCGGCTTGATGTTGTCCCACCTCAGGTTCTTCAGATGCGCGATCTGGATCTCGTTGTCGAAGTGGCCGATGTTGCAGACGATGGCACGATCCTTCATCGCGCGCATGTGCTCGATGGTGATGATGTCCTTGTTGCCGGTGGCGGTGACGAAGATGTCGGCGATCGGCGCCGCCTCTTCCATGGTCACGACCTGGTAGCCTTCCATCGCCGCCTGCAGCGCGCAGATCGGATCGACTTCGGACACCATCACGCGGCAGCCGGCCTGGCGCAGCGACGCAGCCGAACCCTTGCCGACGTCGCCGAAGCCGGCGACCATGGCGACCTTGCCGGACATCATGACGTCGGTGCCGCGGCGGATGCCGTCGACCAGCGATTCACGGCAGCCGTAGAGGTTGTCGAACTTCGACTTGGTGACGGAGTCGTTGACGTTGATGGCGGGCCACAGCAGCGTGCCGGCCTTCTGCATGTCGTACAGGCGGTGCACGCCCGTGGTGGTCTCTTCCGACACGCCCTTGATCGACTCGGCGATCGCCTTGAAGTAGCCCTTCGGCTTCTCCTTGAGCTGCTTCTTGAGCAGCGCGTAGAACACTTCCTCTTCTTCCGACTCCGGCTTGTCGAGGAAAGCGGTGTCGCCGTTCTCGGCGCGCAGGCCGAGATGCACGTACATGGTGGCGTCGCCGCCGTCATCGAGGATCATGTTGGGATGGCCGCCGCCGTGCCAGTCGAACAGTTTTGCGGTGTAGTCCCAGTATTCGGTGAGGGTTTCGCCCTTGATGGCGAATACCGGGATGCCGGCAGCGGCAATCGCGGCGGCAGCGTGATCCTGCGTCGAGTAGATGTTGCACGATACCCAGCGCACGTCGGCACCGAGCGCCACCAGCGTCTCGATCAGTACGCCGGTCTGAATGGTCATGTGCAGCGAGCCGGCGATGCGGGCGCCCTTCAGCACCTGCTTGGGGCCGTATTCCTCGCGGGTGGCCATCAGGCCCGGCATCTCGGTCTCGGCGATCGAGAGTTCCTTGCGGCCGAACGGCGCCAGCGCGATGTCCTTGACGATGTAGTCGGTGAAAGTGGAGGCGGTCATATGTTTTTCCTGCATGAAAGGGGTATTCGCGGACGCTAATCGATGCGCCCTCTCCCCTTGTGGGAGAGGGCAGCGCGGACGATCACAACGAACTCGGTTGGGTGAGGGGTCTTGGCAGCAGAGTTTGTGGCAACCCCTCACCCGACCGCGCTATCGCGCGGCCACCCTCTCCCACAAGGGGAGAGGGGAAGTAAGAAAGCGAATTAGACGTTGCTCTTCAGCACGTCGGCGAGGTCGGTCTTCTCCCAGGAGAAGCCGCCGTCCGCGTCCGGGGTGCGGCCGAAGTGGCCGTAGGCCGAGGTGCGGGCGTAGATCGGCTTGTTGAGGTCGAGATGCTTGCGGATGCCGCGCGGGGTCAGGTCCATCGATTCGGCGACCGCCTTTTCGATCACTTCGTCCCCGACCTTGCCGGTGCCGTGGGTGTCGATGTAGATCGACAGCGGCCGCGCCACGCCGATGGCGTAAGCGAGCTGCAGCGTGCAGCGGTCGGCGAGACCGGCGGCCACGACGTTCTTGGCGACGTAGCGGGCGGCATAGGCGGCCGAGCGATCGACCTTGGTGGAATCCTTGCCGGAGAACGCGCCGCCGCCATGCGGCGCTGCGCCGCCGTAGGTGTCGACGATGATCTTGCGGCCGGTCAGGCCGGCGTCGCCATCGGGACCGCCGATGAAGAATTTTCCGGTCGGGTTGATGTGCCAGATGGTCTTGTCGGAGATCCAGCCCTCGGGCAGCGCCTTGCGCACATAGGGCTCGACACAGTCACGCACCTGCTGCGAGGTCATGTCCTCGACCAGATGCTGATGCGAGACCACGATCTCGCGCACGCCGACCGGCTTGCCGTTCTCATAGTGCACGGTGACCTGGCTCTTGGAGTCCGGACCCAGCACCTTCTCGATGCCGGCGTGACGGGCTTCCGAAATCAGGCGCAGGATCTTGTGCGCGTAGAAGATCGGAGCCGGCATCAGTTCCGGGGTCTCGTTGACGGCGTAACCGAACATGATGCCCTGGTCGCCGGCGCCCTCTTCCTTGTTGGTACCGGGCTGCAGCGCGTCGACACCCTGCGCAATGTCGGCCGACTGCGGATGCAGCAGGATCTCGATATCGGCGGTCTTCCAGTGGAAGCCTTCCTGCTCGTAGCCGATGTCCTTGATCGCGGCCCGCACCACGGCCTCGATCTGGTCGTTGGTTACAGACTTGGGACCGCGGGTCTCGCCGGCGATCACCACCTTGTTGGTGGTGGCCAGCGTTTCGCAGGCGGCACGGATCGCCCAGGGGTCCATGCCGGCCTTCGCGCCTTCGCGGAAGAACAGGTCGACGATCTCGTCGGAAATCCTGTCGCAGACCTTGTCGGGATGGCCTTCGGAAACCGATTCACTGGTGAACAAATAGGACGCGCGCATCAATCAACCCCTTTTCCGCCAGACCTCGGCGGTCCTTTCATCAAAATGTCCAAGATTGTCAGTCGCGACGCCGCGAGATGACGTAGGATTCGTCATAGAACCAGAGGCCGTTATGCTTGCGCAGGACCTCTCGGGTGGCATCCAGGTAACGACCGCTCTGGGTCACTTCCGTCAAACGGTCATCCTCGATCTGGGCGACATAGACCGCTGCGTTCCATGCTGCAAAAGCCGTCGAGGTTCCGATGGTCCCGGTGACCTCGTTCGGCAGCGCCTCCATGGCGTAGCGGAAGATCGACCGTTGATCGGAATAGGCATTGAAGTTCAGATCGCGGGCCGCGGAGCCCAGTTCGTATTTCACTGCGCGCAATAGCTCATGACGGCTGACAGCGAAAGGGTTTTCTTTGGGCCAGACGGCTTGGATGATCTCCATGCCGGGGTCCTGCCCATGGGAATGGATGCCGATCAGCCGGCCGCCGGCGCGCAACGCGCGGGCCAGCGGTGCGATGATGCGCTTGGCGCGGAAACTCACCGACGACTTCGCCCGGTAGGGCTGCGAGGCGATAATCAGGTCGAAATTGGCCTCGGTGCGGCCGGCGCGCGGGATGATCGAGTCCAGCAGGAAGCGGTGGTCCTCGCGGTAAACCACCAGCGCCACCGGCCGTTCATAGGTCGGCATGCCCGACCGCGGGTTGATGCTGGCGCGCCAGTTATCCTCAAGAAAAGGTCCAAGTCCGGCGATCTGGGCCTCGAATTCCCCCGATGACGCCCCGCGCAGCGGCACCTCGTGCCAGATCATCCCGGCGGCGGCCGCGGGCGACAGCGGCGTCAGGGTCGGCGCTTCCGCATAGTGCATGTTGGTCAGCACGAACACCGTTGCGGGGTGTTCGAACAGCCGGTCCGGCACCTTGTCCAGGGTCAGGCGCACGTCCTCGAGGCTGAGTTCCTTGCCAGCGATGTAGAACGGCATATGCGGAAAGCGGCCGTGCATCGATCGCATCACCCGCGCCAGCACGGTGCCGTCGCCGACCCCGGCATCGAACACCCGCAGCGCCGGCGGTCGGGGATGGATGCTGGCCAGTTCGAGCCCGACCCGGTCGGCGATCACCCGCTTCTCCGAGCAGGTATGCACAAACAGCAGGTATTTCTGGCGGTTTTCGAAGAAACGGAAGTTGCTGCGGGGGTCGCGTCGCTCGATCGGCGGCTCCAGCCCGCGCGGCGGCACCGCCCCCTCGGGCAGCGACTGGGTGATAAAGGCCTTAATTCGGTCCAGCGTATCGATGGTGATGCGCTTGCCCTCGCGCAGCCGGTGCACCAGCTTGCCGTCATTGACGGCGCGGCGCCCAAAGGTCGACTCCGCCATGTCGACCTGGCGGCAATAGTCCGAAATCTGGCCGAGGATCTGGTCGTTTTTCATCAGCAGGGATGCGGCAAGCCGGGTGGGCAGAAACTGATCCGGCCCACTTCCTAGCACCATCTGCCCACAATGAAAATGGCGGGCTGCTGCATTGCCGGGTCGTGTGAAAGTCGTCGGCTTCTGCTAAGACCGTCCGCAGGCGCCCCCTCCTCCCAACCCCCCAACAACAGGTTGTTCCATGCGCATTGCCATGATCGGCACCGGCTACGTCGGCCTTGTCTCCGGCGCCTGTTTCGCCGACTTCGGTCACCACGTGACCTGCGTCGACAAGGATGCCGGCAAGATCGCAGCGCTTCGCAGGGGCGAGATCCCCATCTTCGAACCCGGCCTCGACGCCCTGGTGGCGACCAATGTGAAGGCCGGCCGGCTCGATTTCACCACCGACCTCACCGGCCCAGTCGGCCAGGCCGACGCGGTGTTCATCGCCGTCGGAACGCCGTCGCGGCGCGGCGACGGCCACGCCGACCTCTCTTACGTCTATGCCGCCGCGCGCGAGATCGCCGCGGCGCTGTCGGGCTTTACCGTGGTGATCACCAAATCCACAGTGCCGGTCGGCACCGGCGACGAGGTCGAGCGGCTGATCTTCGAAACCAACCCGGCGGCCGAGGTGGCGGTCGCCTCCAATCCGGAATTCCTGCGCGAGGGCGCCGCCATTCGCGACTTCAAGTTTCCCGACCGCATCGTGGTCGGCACCTCCGACGAGCGCGCCCGCAAGGCGATCGGCGAGATCTACCGGCCGCTGTCGCTCAACCAGGCGCCCGTGATGTACACCGCGCGGCGCACCGCCGAGCTGATCAAATACGCCGCCAACGCCTTTCTCGCGACCAAGATCACCTTCATCAACGAGATCGCCGATCTCGCCGAGAAGGTCGGCGCCGACGTCCAGGACGTGGCGCGCGGCATCGGCATGGACAATCGCATCGGCAGCAAATTCCTGCATGCCGGGCCGGGCTTCGGCGGCTCGTGCTTTCCCAAGGACACCCGCGCGCTGGTCAAGATCGCGCTCGACCACGACCTGCCGCTGCGCATCGTCGAGGCCGTGCTGTCCGTCAACGACAACCGCAAGCGCGCGATGGCGCGCAAGGTGCTGCACGCACTCGGCGGCAACCTGCGCGGCAAGACGATCGCGGTGCTCGGCCTCACCTTCAAGCCCGACACCGACGACATGCGCGAGGCGCCGTCGATCCCGCTGGTCACCGGCCTGCTCGACATGGGCGCCAAGGTGCGCGCGTTCGATCCGGTCGGCATGGAAGCGGCGAAGCGCGAGCTGCCGGACATCACCTATTGCGACGACGCCTATGCCTGCGCCGACGGCGCCGACGCGCTGGTGATCGTCACCGAATGGGTCCAGTTCCGTGCGCTCGATCTCGACAGGCTGAAGGCGGCCATGAAGCAGCCGGTGATGGTCGACCTGCGCAACGTCTACCGACCGGAGGAAATGACCGCGGCGGGGTTCGTGTACGAGGGCGTCGGACGGGGCACGGCGTGATATTTGGACCGCAACGGTTCTGAATTCCTCGCATTCGGTTGGACAGGCTGTTCACTCCGGCAACACCACGCTCGCCACGGCCTCGATCTCGATACGGAAACTGTAGTGAAGCACAGGGACCGGGACGACCGCCCGGGCTGGTCGGACAGCGCCGACCCATTCAGAATAGACCGTGTCGAAGACGGGCCAGTCGTTGATGTCCGTGACGTAGACGCGAACCTGCACAAGCGCATCGATCCCGGTGCCTGCCGATGCCAGCGCGGCTGCGACGTTGGCCAGCGCCTGACGCGCCTGCGATTCGAAATCACGCTCCGCGAGCTTGGTGCCGTCGGGTGCTATCGGCAATTGTCCGGACACGAAGACCAGGCCACCGGCACGCACGGCATGGCTGTAGTGCCCTCCGGGGGCGGCCAGTCCCTGCCGCGTATGGTTGCCGATCTCACCAGCCATTGCATCGTTTCCAGATCACGGGAGCGCCGTCCGTGACGGCATGATAGTGAGAGAACTGCGCGCCGGTCGCGCAGGCGTGGTTCGGAAGGATGCGAAGCCGTGTGCCGATCGGAAAGCGATGGGCAAGGGACAAGGCGCCTCCATTCGGCGCGGCCAGGATCCCATGTTCCTGGTTGGCGGCGATCATGACCAGGCCTTCCTTGACCGGCTCGCCCTGCAAATCGCATACGACTCCGTATCCGCAATCGTGCGATTGGCGGGCCGTTCCACGATCCCGGCTCATGGCCATCCATCCGGCATCCACGATGACCCAGCCTTTATCGGGCTGATGACCGATCACCGTCGTCAGCACGGACAACGCGATATCACCGATCGCGCAGACGCCGACGTTTGTCATGAAGAGGTCGAAGAACACATACACGCCGCAGCGGACTTCCGTCACGCCGTCCAAGGCACGCGCCGACAGCGCGGTCGGGGTCGATCCGACGCTGACAACGGGACAGGGAAAACCAGCGGCACGAAGTCGTTCAGCCGCACGAACGCTCAGGGCGCGCTCCTGCTCTGCGAGTTGCTGCAGAGCCTCGGGATCGTGCAGCTCGTAGGAGTTTCCGGCATGGGTCAGCACGCCGCGAAGTACGGCGCCGCCGGTCTCAAGAACGCGAGCGATCTCGATCAGATCAGCATCTTCCGGACCGACGCCGGAGCGGTGCCCGTCGGTATCGACCTCGATCAGAACTTCGAAGGGGTCGCTGCGCATCTGCGCTTCGACGACGGCTTGAGCGACCACGACCGAGTCGACCAGAATGGTGAGGCGGCATCCCTGCTTGCGCAATTGCCGCGCCCGCTCGAGCTTGTGCGGCTCGATACACACCGCGTAGAGAATGTCGTCATATCCCGCCGCAAAGAACGCTTCCGCCTCGCGCAGCGTCGAGACGGTGATGCCGTGCGCGCCCGCGGCGCGCTGCCGGTCGGCCACGGCGACGCATTTCGTGGTTTTCACGTGAGGACGGAAGCTGACGCCGAGGACATCCATCCGGTCCTGCATGCGGGCGATATTGCGCTGCATGCGCGCGACGTCGATGAGGGCGGCCGGCGTTTCGATATCCGAAGGCAATGTCATGGTCAGTCCAGGTATTCGCCCTTGGCGCGCAGCACAGGTACGTCGTGCTCCAGCCCGCGGGCGATCAGCGCACTCACCGCGCCGGGTTCAAGATTGCCGCCCTGCGGCAGCTCGACGCCGACTGCCGTCATCTGCCTGACAACATCCGGATCGGCGATGGCCGCGCGCAGCGCCTCGTTCAGCCGCCGGCGAACCGGTGCCGGCGTGCCCGCGCGCACGAAGATCGCATTCCACGAGCGCACGTTGACATCGGGGTAGCCCGCGGCCGCCGCTGTCGCCACCTGCGGGACCTGGTCGAGAGTCTGATCGCCGAGCACCGCGATGGCCTTGACCGTCCCGCCGAGCACCTGCGGCAGCGCGGTGGTGGTCTGGTCGCACATGAAATCGACGTGTCCGCCCATCAGGTCGTTCATCGCCGGGGCGACGCCACGATAGGGAACGTGGGTAATGTTCAGTTTCAGGTTCGACAGCAGCACGACGCAGGCATAGTGCGAAATCGATCCGACGCCGGCACTGCCATAAGTGAGCTTCTCGCGATTGGCGCGCGCGTAGGCGACAAAGTCCTGCAGGCTGGAAGCGGGCAGGTCTTTTCTCGCGACGAGAAGCGTCGACGCCATCCCGGCAAGACCGACGGGTTCGAAGTCGGCGAGCGGGTCGTAGGGCAGCCGTTTGAACAAAGCGACGTTCGCCACATGTGTACCAATGGTGCCGAAGCCGAGCGTGTATCCGTCCGCCGGGGCCTTTATCAGCTTGGTCAGGCCGATGGTGCCGCTGGCGCCACCGATATTCTCCACGATGATGGATTGCTTCAGGTTCGCGGCCATCGCCTGCGCCACGGCGCGGCCGAGCGCATCGCTCGGGCCGCCGGCAGGAAACGGAACGATCAACGTCAGTTGCCTGGCGGGAAAGTCCTGCGCCGTCGCCGCAGACAGGTTCAGTCCAACGGCCAGCAGGGCTGCCATCAAGCGAGATATCATGAAAAGTCCTCCAGCCACGGAACGAGGTCATCCAGGTTTGCGGATTCTCTTTCGGCCGCCGGCGCGCCGTCCGGACGCGCCAGGCCCACGCGATTGTGCCAATAGGTACGCAACCCCACCGCGGACGTGCCGAACAGGTCATAGCCGGAGCCTGCGACGAAGGCGGTGTCCGCCGCCGCTACGCCCAACATCTCCAGAGCGAGGCGATAGGGGCGCGGGTCGGGCTTGTAGAAGCCGGCTTCCTCTGCCGTGACCACCACATCCCAGTTCGTGCGAAGCCGGGCGGCGGCCATGCGTCCGAGGCGCGCTGAACAGTTCGTGACGACGGCCAGACGGGTCCGTCCCGCCAGTTGATCCAGCGCCGCCTGCGCCCCACTCCACACCGGCAAGGATTCCCAACTGGCTTCGAGCGCGTCCACAACCGAAGCCGGAAGCCCCGTCGTGCGCGCGGCCTGCCGCACCAGATCCTCGTAGGGCACATAAGCCCCGCAGCCATAGGTCAGGCGGAGGTACTCCGCCCGCCAGGTGCGGCCGGCGGCTTCGGATCTGGCTGCCGCATTCCAGACGGTCCAGGAATCGAGCAGCGCGGTGAGGAGATCGAAAAGAACGGCGCGGGGCATGGTCATGTCGAACCTCTATCATCCTGATCATCAGCTGTGTTTAACTGGAACTACCTCATCTATTCAGGAAAATTGAATGATCACGCTGGATGACCTGCGTTTCGTGGCAGCCCTGAGCCGGACCGGGTCGCTGAGCGCCGCCGCGCGAGCGCTCGATGTCACACCGCCGGCGCTCTCCATGCGGTTGAAGAAGCTCGAGGCCACACTCGGGGTCAATCTCGTGGTGCGCAACTCCCGAGGACTCCGCTTCACTCCGGAAGGCGAGCAGCTCGTGCATGAGGCCCAATCGATGTTGTCGCGTGTCGAAGGCCTCGCCGACAGCCTGCGCGGCGGCGAATTTGCCGGATCGCTGCGGGTCGTTGCGCCCTTCGGCTTCGGCCGGGTCCACGTCGCGCCTGTCATGGCGGCGTTTGCCCGCGATTACCCGCAAGTGCGGGCGACCCTGGATCTCGCGGAAGCGCCGTGGAACGGCAATGTCGAAGCCGACGTCGTGGTCCATATCGGAGCGATCCGCGACTCGTCGTGGATCGCTCATCTTCTCGCGCGCAATGCACGCTGGGTTTGCGCCAGTCCCGCCTATCTCAAGCGATGCGGAACGCCGGTGCATCCCCGCGACCTGACGCAGCATGCGTGCCTGTCGGTTCGCGAAAACGAAGAAGACGTGACGCTTTGGCGCTACAAGGACCGCAACGCATCATCCCGACGATGGGAGCCCCTCCGCATAAGCCCGACACTCACGAGCAACAATGGCGAGGTGGTTCGCGAATGGGCTGCGGCGGGCCTCGGTGTCGCCCTGCGGTCGGAATGGGACGTGGCGCCCTTCGTCAAGCGCGGCGAGCTGCACCGCTTGTTCAAGGACCAGGAGTTCGAGGGCGCCGATATTCTGGCGCTGGTGCCGGCGCGCCGCGGCGTCTCGGCCCGCGTCTCGCACTTTGTCGAGTGCCTGAAGGCGCGATTTCAGCCCAAGACACCGTGGAGGACCTAGTTCGACCCAGGATTTGCTTTCGGGATCACCGAGTCGGGCCGGGGCCGCGATCGCCATGCGCACACCGCGTCAGCGGCAGACTACAAGCGTAGCCGGACAGGCACTCGCGACAGTTGCGCCAGGAAAATACGCACGCATGATACGCTTTGTTAACCAAGAATGGAGATAGTGATCCGGGGCTGAGACTCAGACCGGATGACCGCCATGCTTTCAGCAATTCAGTTGATCAGACTCGTTTCCATACCGGCGGCAATGGCCCTGTTCATCATGGCCGCGCAGCTGTCCGCCGGGCTGACACTGCGAACCGCCGAGATGCCGATCGTCGTCAGCAGCCGCTGACTCGACGATCCTTCCGCGCCCCGCCGTCTTGCCTCCCCGCCGGGAAGGCAAGACACCAGGTGCGGACTACTTGCCCCAAATCTCGTTGGCCACGTCGACTGCGAGCTTCAGCTTGGCCCACTGCTCATCCTCGCTGAGGATGTTGCCCTCTTCCGTCGAGGCAAAGCCGCACTGCGGCGACACCGCGAGCTGCTCGAGCGGCGCGAACTTCGCCGCTTCCATCAGACGCGCCTTGATGTCTTCCTTCTTCTCGAGCTCGCCGACCTTCGACGTGATGACGCCGACCACGACGATCTTCTTGCCCTTGGGCAGGAAGCGCAGCGGCTCGAAGCCGCCGGCGCGATCCGAATCGTATTCCAGGAAGTAGCCGTCATAGTTGGTGCCGGCCAGCAGCGTCTCGGCCACCGGCTCGTAGCCGCCGGACGAGATCCAGGTGGAGCGGAAGTTGCCGCGGCAGACGTGGGTGGTGATCACCATGTCGGCGGGGCGCTCGGCGATCGCGTAGTTGATGATGCGCGAATAGATTTCCTGCAGATTGTCGGCATCCTCGCCGCGGGCGCGCACCTTGGCGAGTTCGTCCTGCGAGCACAGATAGGCCCAGACGGTGTCGTCAAGCTGCAGGTAGCGGCAGCCGGCGTCGTAGAACGCCTTCACAGCCTTGCGGTAGGTCTTGGCGAGGTCCTCGAAGAACACCTCGATGTCCGGATAGACCTCCTTGGAGATCGCCTTGCGGCCGCCGCGGAAGTGCAGCACCGCCGGCGACGGGATGGTCATCTTGGCGGTGACGCCGGCGATGTCGGCATGCTTCTTCAGGAACTTGAAGTGCGCCAGCATCGGATGGTCATCGGGGAAATCCAGCTTGCCGATCACCCGTACCGAATCGTGCCGGGTCTCGACGCCGGCGAACTGGATGCCGGTCTCGGGGTGATACAGCTCGCAGCCGGTCAGCTTGGCGAGGAAGTCGAAGTGCCACCAGGAGCGGCGGAATTCGCCGTCGGTGGCCAGCTTGAGGCCGAGCGAGGCCTGCCTGTGAACGACCTTCTCGATTTCCGTGTCCTCGACCTTGCGCAGGTCGTCGGCTGATATCTCGCCCTTCTCAAGCTTGGCGCGGGCGTCCTTGATGGACTGCGGGCGCAGCAGGCTGCCGACTTCGTCGGCGCGGAACGGGGCAGTTGTTCTCAGCATGTCTTTGTACTCCCTGATATTCTTCATCCCGGGGCGCGACCGCCGTGTGGCGGGAGCGAATGGGGAACCTCGACCAGATTTCGCGCCTGCCTGCAAGGCCTCACGGACTGGAATGACAGCTAATGCTTTCCGCCGGCGACCCCGAGGAACCGTTCGAGCACTTCCGGATTGGCCTTGAGCGCGGCGCTGGGGGCGTCATGAACGATTCCGCCGCGTTCCAGTATCACGACACGATCGGCCAACCCGAGAATTTTTCGCGCATTCTGTTCGACGATGATGGAGCAGATGCCGCCGGCCCGGGTGATCTTGCCCAAAGCCGCCAGCAATTCATCGACGATGATCGGGGCGAGGCCCTCCGTCGGCTCGTCGAGCAGCAGCACCTGCGGATTGAGCACCAGAGCGCGCCCGACCGCCAGCATCTGCTGTTCGCCGCCGGACAGCTGGTTGCCGAAATTCGCCTTGCGCTCTTCGAGCCGCGGGAACATCTCGTAGACCTTCTTCACGGTCCACTCGCCGGGCTGCGCTACCGCGGTCATGTTCTCTTCCACGGTCAGCGAGCGGAAGATGTTGCGCTCCTGCGGCACCCAGCCGATGCCAATGCGGGCGCGCTGGTCCGGCCGCAGCGACGTGACGTCGCGGCCGCCGAGCCTCAACGTGCCGCTGAAGCGGCGGGTGACGCCGACGATCGAGTTGATCAAGGTGGTCTTGCCGGTACCGTTGCGGCCGAGCAGCGCCAGCACCTGGCCCTCGCCGAGCTGCAGCGTCATTTTCGGGATCACCACGGCCTGGCCGTAGCCGGCGCACAGCTGATCGATTTCAAGCAGATCAGGCATCGGCACCCTCGCCGAGATAGACGGCCTTGACACGCGGGTCGCGCGCGACTTCATCGGGCGGCCCCTCCACCAGCATGGCGCCGGCGACCAGCACCGAGATGCGGTCGGCGAAGGAGAACACCAGATCCATGTCGTGCTCGATCAGCAAGACGGTGACGTCGCGCGGCAGGCTGGCCACCGCGGACAGGATATCGTGGCGCTCGCTTTCGGGCACGCCGGCGGCGGGCTCGTCGAGCAGCAGCACGCGCGGCTTGGTGGCGATGGCCACCGCGATCTCCAGCAGCCGTTGCTTGCCATAGGGCAGCGTGGCGGTCGGCTCATTCATGACGTCGAGCAGATGGAAGCGCGCGAGGTTTTCGGCGATCTCGTCGTTGACGTCGGTGCGGGTGCCCATCCGGCGCCACCAGTCGCTGCCATGGCCGAGATGTTCGGAGGCGGCAAGGCCGATGGTCTCCAGCGGCGTGAGATCCGCATAGAGCTGGTTGATCTGGAAGGTGCGCGACAGTCCGCGCAGCACGCGCTTGTGCACCGGCAGGTCGGTGATGTCCTGGCCTTCCAGCAGGATGCGGCCGGAATTCGGCGCCAGCACGCCGGTGAGCAGGTTGATGACCGTGGTCTTGCCGGCGCCGTTGGGGCCGATCAGCGCGTGGCGCGCGCCGGCCTCGATCTTCAGGCTGAGGTCGCGGGTCACCGCGAGACCGCCGAAGCGCTTTTCCAGATTGACGGTTTCCAGGGCGATGGTCATGGCGCGTCACCTTCCCGCAGCATGATCGGCGCCTTCGCCCCGAAGCGGCGCATCACCAGGTTCGGCAGGTACAGCGCCCAGCGATGCATCCGCTCGCGGCCGACCAGCACGATCACCACCAGCACCAGGCCGATCCAGAACTGCCAGTATTGCGGCGTCAGGGTCGAGAACAGCTCCTGCAGCAGCTTGAAGATCACCGCGCCGATCAGCCCGCCGTAGAGATAGCCGGTGCCGCCGATGATCAGCACCAGCATCAGGTCGGCCGAGCGGTCGAAGGCAAAGCCATCGAGCGAGGCCAGCGCCGTGGTCTGGGTCGACAGCGCGCCGGCGACGCCGGCGAAGAAGGCCGCGACGGTGTAGATCGCGATCAGGCGGCGATCGACGGGAATGCCGATGGCGGAGGCGCGCAGCGGATTGTTGCGGATCGCCCGCAGCGACAGGCCGAACGGCGAATTCACGATCCGCCGCGCCAGCAGGAACATGACGAACAGCACGCAAAGGCAATAGATGAAGCCGACCTTGCCGAAGATGTCGAAGGAATACAGGCCGAGGATCGGCGCCATCTCGATGCCCTGCAATCCGTCGGAGCCGCCGGTGATGTTGGAAAAGCGGTTGGCGAGTTCGCGCAGCAACAGCGCGATGCCCAAGGTCACCATCAGCCGCGTCAGGTCCGAGCCGCGCATCACCAGGAAGCTGGTGACGAAGCCCAATGCCATCGCCGCAAGGCCGGCGACAACAAGCGCCAGCACCGGCTCGTCGACGATGTGGTGCAGCGCCAGCAGCCCCGCGGCATAGCCGCCGAAGCCGAAGAAGGCGGCGTGGCCCAACGAGACGATGCCGGCATAGCCGAGGATGAGGTCCAGCGACAGCGCGAACAGCGCCAGCCAGGCGATCTCGGTGAGGATCAGATAGCGGTTGGGAAACAGGAACACGCAACTCGCGGCGAGCAGCCAGAACACCACCTCCGGCCAGCGCCAGCGGCCGCGCTGCATGGCGGAGTGGCCGACCCGGGAGCGAAGGGTTTCGTCGACGGTCATGACGCCCTCACCGTGCACTGGTGCGGCCGAACAGGCCGTTCGGGCGCCAGATCAGAATCACGATCATCATGGTGTAGATCACGAAGGCCCCGAGTTTCGGCACGTAGTATTTGCCGGCGACGTCGCCGATCCCGAGCAGCAGCGACGCCAGGAACGGCCCGGTGATGCTGGAGGAGCCGCCGACGGTGACCACGATCAGGAAGTAGATCATGAACTTCAGCGGGAAGTACGGATCAAGTCCCAGGATCTCCGCGCCGAGCGCGCCGCCCAATCCCGCAAGGCCGCAGCCGAACGCAAAGGTCAGCGCGAACACCTGCGGCACGTTGATGCCCAGACCGCTTGCGGCGCGCGGATCGTCGACCGCGGCGCGCAGCCGGCTGCCGAACCGGGTCTTCGACAGGATCAGTTGCAGCGCCACCGTGAGCAGGCCGCAGATCACGATGATCATCAGCCGGTAGCGGCCGACGCCGAGGCCGAAGATGTCGATCTGGCCCTGCAGGTAGTCCGGCAACTGGATGAAGGTCTGCGACGAGCCCATGAAATAGTCCACCGCAGTCACCGACATGAAGACCAGGCCGATGGTGAACAGCACCTGGTCGAGATGCGACCGGCCGTACATGTGGACGTAGAGCGTGCGTTCCAGCACGAAGCCCAGCGCCGCCGCGACGATGAAGGCCGCCGGCAGGCAGGCGAGGAACGGTACGCCCCAGCGGTCCATCAGGATCACCGTGACGTAGCCGCCCGCCATGGCGAAGGCGCCGTGCGCCAGGTTGACGAAGTTCATCAGGCCGAGCGTGACGGCGAGGCCACAGGCCAGCACGAACAGCAGCATGCCGTAGGCCACGCCGTCGAAGAGGATGGTTGCCATGCGGCTATTCTCGCACGCCGTCCGGAGGGCGCACGCTGTCGATGCAGCGCATACTGTCATCCCGAGCGCAGCGAGGGACCTTTACTGCGGCCTTAAAGGTCCCTCGGCCTGCGGCCTCGGGATGACAGTCATGGCACATCAAGGCCGTGCGCTATTTCTTCGCCGCCTTCACCGGATCCTTCACGTTCGGGATCGTCGCGAACTCGACGTTGTAGAGTTCACCGTCGACCTTATCGACCTTGCGCACGTAGATGTTCTGGATGATGTCGCGCGTCTCGGGGTCGATCGAGATCGGCCCGCGCGGGCTCTCCCAGGCCATGCCCTTCATGGCTGCTACAAGCTTCTCGCCGTCGGTCGAGCCGTCGGTCTTCTTCAGCGCCTCGTAGATCAGGTGCATGCCGTCGTAGCCGCCGACCGACATGAAGTTCGGGCGCAGGCCGTTGTTGGCCTTCTTGAAGGCCTCGACATAGGCCTTGTTGGCGGCGCTGTTGTGGTTGGCCGAGTAGTTGTGGGTGTTGATGACGCCGATCACCACGTCGCCCATGCCGTTCAGCTGGTCGTCGTCGGTGACGTCGCCGGTGGCGATCAGCTTGATGCCCGACTTGTCGAGCCCGCGCTCGACGAACTGCTTCACGAACTGCGCGCCCTGCCCCGACGGCACGAAGACGAACAGCGCGTCGGGCTTGGTGTCGGCCGCCTTCTGCAGCACCGGCGAGAAATCGGGGCTGCGCAGCGGCACGCGCAGGCTGTCGACGATCGTGCCGCCGTCGGCCTTGAACTTCTCGCTGAACGACTTCTCGGCGTCGATGCCGGGCCCGAAGTCGGTGACCAGCGTCACCACCTTCTTGATGCCGTTCTTGACCGCCCATTCGGCCATCGGCACCGCCGATTGCGCCAGCGTGAAGCTGGTGCGCACGACGAAGGGCGAGGCCTCGGTGATCGACGAGGTGCCGGCCGCCATCACCACCTCCGGTACCTTGGCTTGCGTCGCGATCGGCGCCACGGCGAGCGCGATCGGTGTGAGGCCAAAGCCTGCCAGCACGGCGACCTTGTCGTTGACGACCAGTTCCTGCGCCAGCCGCTTGGCGACATCGGGCACGCCGGTATCGTCCTTGAGGATCACCTCGACCTTCTTGCCGGCGACAGTCGTGCCGTTGCGCGCCTGGTAGAGTTTCACCGCGGCATCGATCTGCTTGCCGGTCGAGGCCTGCTGGCCGGTCATGGGCAGGATCAGGCCGATCTTCACGGTGTCCTGCGCGAAAGCACCGGAGGAGACCACGGACAACGCGGCAGCGATCAGGAGTTCACGTCTGAACATTTGTTTTTCCTCCCGAACAATCCCAAATCAATTTTTATTGGGTTTGTCGACGATTGAAAAGGCCCAAGGGCAAATTTGTTTTGTCTCCCAACAAGTTGCCGCCTAGGATGGATGATCGAAGGTTCAGGCAAGTGTCGAAGCGCCAACGTACCCAGGTGGGCATCATCGGAGCCGGGCCGGCAGGGCTTCTGCTCGCCCGCCTGCTGGAGGTCCATGGCATCGAGAGCGTCATTGTGGAAGCGCGGACGCTCGACTATGTCGAGGCTCGCATTCGCGCGGGCGTGCTGGAGCAAGGAACGGTTGCGCTGCTGGAAGAGGCAGGCGTCGCCGGGCGCTTGCACCGCGAAGGGCTGGTGCATGACGGCGCCGAGATTGCCGTTGGCGGCCGGCGCGTTCGCATCGACTTCCGCGCGCTGACCGGCAAGACCGTCACCGTCTACGGCCAGACCGAGATGACAAAGGACCTGATCGCCGCCCGCCTGGCCGGAGACGGCGCGATTGTCTGGGAAGCGGCAGATGTCGGCATTCACGACATCGAGACCGCACGGCCGAGGCTCAGCTACCGGCACGCCGGCGCCGAGTACGAACTGGTCTGCGATTTCATCGCCGGCTGCGACGGATTCCATGGCGTCAGCCGTTCGGCCTTGCCGGCATCGAGCTGTCAGACATTCGAGCGCGTCTACCCCTTCGGCTGGCTCGGCATACTGGCCGACGTGGCGCCGTGCTCGAGCGAGCTCATCTACGCCCACCATGACCGCGGCTTTGCACTCGCCTCCATGCGCTCGCCGACCCGCAGTCGCTACTACATCCAGTGCGACCTCGACGAGAAGATCGAGGAATGGCCTGACGAAAGGATATGGCAGGAACTCAAGGTCCGGTTGGACTGCGAACCACCTCCCAACATCACGACGGGGCCATCGATCGAGAAAAGCATCGCGCCGCTGCGCAGCTTCGTGTCGACGCCCATGCAGCACGGCCGGCTGTTCCTGGCCGGCGATGCGGCCCATATCGTGCCGCCGACTGGCGCCAAGGGCCTCAATCTCGCAGCGTCCGACGTGCACTACCTGAGCCGGGCGCTGATCGCACACTACGAGAAGCGAGACGACAGTCTGATTCGCAGCTATGGCGACACCGCACTTGCGCGCGTGTGGAAGGCCGAGCGTTTCTCCTGGTGGATGACCACGCTCCTCCACGGGCTGCATCCGAAGACCAGCTTCGAAGCACAGATGCAGCGTGCCGAGCTCGACTATCTCGCGTCGTCCCGTGCGGCGCAGACGGTGCTCGCCGAAAACTATGTGGGCCTGCCATTCTGACAGCCCATGCTCTATGCTCCCGCCGCAAGACACGGGAGTAGGCGCATGAAGAGCTACAAGGTCGTCGAATTCGGCCAGCCGTTGCAGAAGGTCGAAGAGGCCAACCCCGCCCCGCAGGGCACCGAGGTGCTGGTGCGCATAACGGCGGCCGGCGTCTGCCACAGCGACGTCCATCTGTGGGAAGGCTATTTCGACATGGGCGGCGGCAACAAGTACTCGACCGAGAAGACCATGGCGCCGCCGCGCACCATGGGCCACGAGATCGTGGGCGAGGTCGTGGCCCTAGGGCCCGACTCCAAGGGCGCCAAGGTCGGCGACAAGGCCGTGGTCTATCCCTGGATCGGCTGCGGCAAGTGCTGGTACTGCCAATCGGGCAGCGAGCATCTCTGCCCGACGTCGCGGGCGCTTGGCGTCAGCACGGACGGCGGCTACGCCGACCACGTCCTCGTGCCGCACGCCAGGTACCTCTATCCCTACGGCAATCTGCCGGTCGAGCTCGCCTGCCTCTATGCCTGCTCGGGCATCACCGCTTTCGGCGCGGTCAAGAAGGCGGTCGGCCAGGACGCCGGCAAGCCGATCCTGGTGATCGGCGCGGGCGGCGTCGGGCTGATGGGCGTGCGCTTCGCCAAGTCGGTGCTGGGCCGCGAGCCGATCGTGGCCGACATCGACGAGAACAAGCGCAAGCTCGCGCTCGAGAACGGCGCCTGCGCCGCGCTCGATCCGCGCGACAAGGAAGCGCGCAAGCAGATCATGGAGCTGACCGGCGGCACCGGCGTCGGTGCGGCCATCGACTTTGTCGGCGCCGAGGCTTCCAGCCAGTTCGGCGTGCGCGCGCTCGGCCGCGGCGGACGGCTGATCGTCGTCGGCCTGTTCGGCGGCACCTTTTCGATGCCGTTGCCGATGTTCGCCTTCACCGGCTGCCAGATCATGGGCTCGGTGACCGGCAGCCCGGCCGAGATGAAGGAGATGATGGACCTGGTCACCGGAGGCAAGGTGACGCCGGTGCCGATCATCAGGCGCAAGCTCGACGAGGCCGACGCCACGCTGCAGGAGCTGCGCAAGGGCCTGATCATGGGACGCGCTGTCCTCGTTCCATAGTTGGGTGGCCGTGAGCCAGGCCGGCCGCGCCCTCGTCCACGCCTTCGAGACGGGCGCGCTGAAGCCGCAGCGCGCCTTCTTCCTGCGTGCCGAGCTTTCGCCCTTCAGGGACATCGACGCCGAGCAATCGTTCCGGCCCGAATATCTCCGCCTGAAGGCAGCCGGCTGGTCGGTCGTGCCGCGCATCGAGAGCGGCGCGTACCGGCTGGGCCAGCTCCTGCTGACCAAGCACAAGGAGGAGAACTTCGCCAACATCGCGCGCGGCTGGTCGCTGCTCGCCGAGGGCGGCACGCTGGTGTGCTCGGGCTCCAACGACGATGGCGCCGCCAGCCTGGAGAAGCAGGTCGGCAAGGCGCTTGGCCTGGACGGCACGCTCTCGAAGTTCCACTGCCGCGTCTTCTGGCTGACGCGCACCGACAGGGCGCCACCCGACTACTGGCGCGAGCTTGGTTCGCTGCGGCCGATCGGCGACGGCTCGTGGTTCAGCCAGCCCGGCATCTTCTCATGGGATCGCGTCGATGACGGCTCGGCACTGCTGGCGACGCATCTGCCGGCGGACCTCGGCGGCCATGTCGCCGACTTCGGCTGCGGCTGGGGTTACCTGTCGCGCGATGCGCTCGCGCGCTCGCCGGGCATCGCGAAGATCGATCTCATGGACGCCGAGCACCGCGCCATCGAAGCGGCGCGCGCCAACATCGCCGACACGCGCGCCTCATTCCATTGGCTCGACCTTACCCAGGAAGCGGCCCCGGCGACCTACGACGCGATCGTCTGCAATCCGCCGTTCCACGCCGGCCGTGCCGCCGAACCGGGACTTGGCCAGAACGTGATCGCCGCCGCAGCGCGCGCGCTCAGGCCCGGCGGCCGCTTCTACGTGGTGGCCAATCGCGGCCTGCCCTATGAGCCGCTGCTGAAAGCGAACTTCACGTCGTTCGAGACGTTGGCCGACAACAACAAGTTCCGGGTGTCGCGCGCTATCCGCTGAACCGGCCGGCGATCAGGAACTCCTTGTTCCCTTCGGCGCCCTCGATCGGGCTTTCCGTGACACCCAGCACGCTCCAGCCGGGCTGCGCCGCCAGCCAATCCGCGATGGTCTTGCAGACCTCCTCGTGCAGCGCCGGCTCGCGCACGATGCCGCCCTTCCCGACCCGGCCCTTGCCGACCTCGAACTGCGGCTTGATCAGCGCCACGAGGTGAGCGCCGGGCGCTGCCAGGGCCAGCGCCGCCGGCAGCGCCGTGCGAA